>Ga0075021_10001683_pt1 | contig 11410 bp, 11 predicted proteins | sample ColStrG_CSR_2012_FD_72749 | JGI IMG/M metagenome (GOLD analysis project Ga0075021, IMG submission 72749) | Freshwater sediment microbial communities in response to fracking from Pennsylvania, USA - Cold Stream Run_MetaG_CSR_2012 | ecosystem: Environmental > Aquatic > Freshwater > Creek >... | reverse complement strand
CCCCCGGCAGTCTTCGTAATTATTGACAAATCAGTCCATCTCGGCTATAGTGTGCAGGCTTAAGACGGGCATTTTTATTGAAAGGAGAAGCATAACCATGCGTGAAAGACAGAAGGAAATAAACCGCCGCCGCAAACGCAAAGAAGAGGTCCAGAAGGCACAGCGCAAAACAGCGAAAGCCGAAGCAGCAGCCAAAAAAGGGAAGTAACCCATGCCGTTCAAATCTCCCCGTTCACTATCCGCGAATATCCTGCTCGTGGTCCTGTGTCTCAGCATGCTTATGCAGCCCGGCTGCGCGCCCAAGCTGCCGCCGGAGCCGGCATGGGAACAGGCTGCAACTTCCCTGCTGGACCAAGCCGATGCCTTGTCCTCCCGAAGGCAGTACGACCAGGCGGCAAAAACCGTCAACAGCTTTCTCTACCAGTATCCGCAGAGCAGGCACCGTGACCGGGCGCTCTTTCTCTTGGGAGAAATGCGCTTCACGCTGCGGGATTACGCGCGGGCGCTTAAATATTACAAAGACATCATCCAGGAATTTCCGGCCTCTTCGTTCATCATAGATGCGAAATATAAACTCGGCCTGTGCTATTTCGAAATCAAGGATTACGATTCTGCCGCGGCCAATCTCGCGGACCGGGACAAGATCACTGATCCGGAACGGCTCAGACGCATAGCCGAGATCCTTTCCGTTGTTTACGTGGTGAAGCAGAATTACCCGCTTGCCGTAAAGGAATATGTGTACCTCGTGGAAACCGCGCGGAACGAACAGCAGAAAGCCGGCTACCGCGACCGCGTCCGCGAACTCGTTGAAAAGAATATGACGGAACAGGAGTTGAGGACCCTTGCCGCCGGGTCCGCATACCCCGCGGACATCGCGCAATTGCGGCTTGCCGGTCTCTTGTTCGAGCGGAGAAGCTACCGTGACGCCGTCTCGATCAGCAAGGCCTTTCTGGAAAAGTTTCCCGCGCACCCCGAGAAAACACGCGCGGAGATGACCTTGAATGAGGCCACCTCCAGGCTCGCCGGTCCGCGATATTCCATTGCCGCGCTGTTGCCCCAGTCGGGACAGCTTGCCTTCTTCGGCGACCGCGCGCTCAAGGGCATCCAGCTCGCCGTGCATACCTACAATCTTCAGGACCCGGACAACCGGGTTGAGCTTATCATCAAAGACACGGAAGGCTCGCCGGAGAAAGCTGTTGCAGCGCTGACCGAACTTGCGTCCAAGGGCATCATCGCGGCCATCGGCCCCTTGCTCACCAAGGAAGCGGAAGCGCTCGCGCCGACCCTTGATAAGGCGCGCATCCCCGTGATTACTCCCGCGGCCTCAGGCGAGGGCGTCGGGAAGCTCAGCCCCTGGCTGTTCAGGAACGCCCTCACCAATTCCAGCCAGGCCGCCGCCGCCGCTCAATATGCGCTGGGGCTGAACCTTAAAAAATTTGTGCTCCTCTATCCTGACGATGCGTACGGCAAAGACCTGGCGCGGCTCTTTACGAATGATTTGGAGCGCAAGGCCGAGATCCTGGCATCCGTGTCCTACCCGTCGGATGTCAAGGACTTCGGACCCTATATCAGAAAAGTCATGGAGATCGATCTTCGTTCACGCAAGATCCTTATTCCCGACGACGATGCGGAGCGGAAAAAACTCTTTCAGGATTTTACGCCGAGCTTCGGCGCCCTGTACCTTCCCGGCCATGCCGATAAGGTGGGGCTGCTCATCCCCAATCTCGCTTATTACAATATTAAAGGCGTGGCCATCATCGGGTCAAACGACTGGCACTCGCCGGACCTGGTCGACCGGGCAGAACGGCATGCCGACGGCGCGGTATTCACCGACGGGTTCTTTCCCGAGAGCACGGACCCCGTAATCAAGTCGTTCGTCAGCGCCTATCGTTCCGCGTACCAGGATGATCCGGACATTCTCTCGGCCCAGGCGTACGATGCAGCTATGATGGTATTCTCTCTTATCAAAGAGCATAAAGACACCCCCGCGGCAATCAAAGACGGCTTGCTCGCCATGAAAGGATATCACGGCATCTCCGGAGACGTCTCGTTCTTCGGCAACGGCGAAGCGCAGAAGACACTGTTTCTCATCAAGGTGCAGGACGGCAAATTCGTGCTGAACACAGGCGATAAATAACATCCCCCTGTTGCTTGGTAACAAGACCGCGCGCTTTTATTCAACAGCACATTCTCATACAATTTCGGACGACCGGACAGGACCATGGAAGAACTGAACACCATACAGAAGATCGCGATCATTGCCCCGCCGCTCGTCTTCGCCATAGTTTTGCACGAAGTGGCTCACGGTTGGGTCGCAAACAGGCTCGGCGACCATACGGCTCGGGACAGGGGCAGGCTTACGCTGAACCCTCTATCGCACATCGACCTCTTCGGGACCATCATCATGCCGCTCATGCTTTTTCTGCTCACGAAAGGCACAATGCTCTTCGGCTACGCCAAACCTGTTCCTATCAACCCCTACAATTTCAAGGACCCGAAGAAAGACATGGCACTCTCCTCGCTCGCCGGACCGGGGGTCAATTTGATCCTAGCCGTTTTATGCTCTCTCCTCCTGCGCGTGGTTATGCCCCCTCTGGAGGGTCTGATCCAGCAACAGGCATGGAACTGGGTCGCGTTCCCCCTCTCGCTCATGTTCGGCTACGGCATCATCATCAATGTCGTGCTCGCCGTCCTGAATATGATCCCCATTCCGCCGCTCGATGGAAGCAGGGTCGTGTACTGGCTGCTGCCGCCCCGCGCCGCCGCCGCATACTATGGTCTTCAACCCTATGTTATGAAAGGATTCACTTATTTATTCTTTATTCATTTATTTTTGACGTTCATCAACGCCGAAACCTTTAGTCCCTTGCTTTATGTATTTAAATTCTTAGGATTGATCATAAATCCTATCATCCAGCCGTTGCTTCAGTTACTTCTGGGCGAGAATATCATGTAAAAATTTACCTCCGCGATCGCTGAGCGCGGATTTTAGTACCTTGCGCTTCGAATATTGAAACTGTTTTTTCCGAAACCTCTGCGTCCTCCGCGTATAAAAGGATTTGTCATGACAAAAAAACGTGTCTTAAGCGGTATGCAGCCGAGCGGCTTGCTGCACCTCGGCAACCTCATGGGCGCTCTCGACAACTGGCGTAAGCTTCAGGACCAGTACGAGTGCTACTATTTCATCGCGGACTGGCACGCCTTGACCACCAATTACGCGGACACGTCCAAGCTCCGCACCTACGTTCACGAGATGGTGCTTGACTGGCTCTCGGCCGGGCTCGATCCCGAGAAGGCCGTGCTCTTCAAGCAGTCGCTCGTGCCGGAACATGCCGTGCTGCACGTGCTCCTCTCCATGGCCGTGCCGCTTCCCTGGCTCGAACGCGTGCCGACCTATAAGGAAAAAATGGAGCAGGTGCCGGACAAGGACCTGCACACTTACGGGTTCCTCGGCTACCCCGTGCTCCAGGCCGCGGACATTCTCATCTATAAAGCGGACTTCGTGCCCGTGGGCATCGACCAACTCCCCCACCTGGAGCTTACGCGCGAGATCTGCCGCCGCTTCGATCAGTTCTACGGCAACGTTTTCCCGGAGCCCCAGCCGCTCATGACGGAGTACCCCAAGGTCCCCGGCACCGACGGCCGCAAGATGAGCAAGAGCTACAACAACTGTCTCTACCTTTCGGAAAGCCCGGAAGAAATCACACGGAAGGTGATGCAGATGGTGACCGACCCTGCGCGAATACGCCGCCAAGACCCCGGCAATCCCGAGGTCTGCCCCCTCTTTACGCTCGATAAGATCTTCGCGCCCAAAGAATGGTGCGAGCATGTCAACGTAGAATGCCGGCGCGCCGGCATCGGATGCGTGGACGACAAAAAAGAACTCTTGAAACATTTGCTCGCGTTTCTCAAGCCCCTCCAGGAGCGAAGGAAAGAGCTTGCCGCGCATCCGAAAAGAGTCACGGAAATTATCCAGGAAGGCTCCAGCCGCGCCCGCGTTGTGGCCGCACAAACGCTGGCGGAAGTAAACGAAGCTATGAAACTGTAGGACACGTGGTTTCGCCGTCCTGCTCCGGAAAAATCCTTGACAACACGCTGCGTCTCCCCTATTATTCATAGAGCACTATCAGGAATAACCGCATGATAACAACCCTTCAGGACGTCCTACAGGAATATAAGTCCGATATGGAACGCATGGAGCACAGGATCCATGAGAGCCTGGGCACCGACGTTCCGCTCATTCAGCAAGTCAGCAAATACATCCTCGGCGCGGGCGGGAAACGCTTCCGGCCGCTGCTGCACCTGCTTGCGGCCCGGCTGTGCGGGTATCGGGAACACAACGCCGAATATATCCTCGGAAGCGTCGTAGAATACATTCACACGGCCTCGCTTCTGCACGACGACGTCGTTGACGAGGCAAAGCTCCGGCGGGGCCGGTCGTCCGCCAACTCTATCTGGGGAAACCAGGCCAGCATCCTGGTCGGCGACTATCTCTACTCCAAGGCGCTCTACCATGCCGTACGGCTTCAGAGTCAGCGCGTCATGGACGTCCTTTCCGAAACAACGACCACCATGTCCGAAGGTGAAGTGCTCCAGCTCATGCATATCCAGAACGCGGACATCACGGAAAACGACTACTTCCGGCTCGTCGAGTGCAAAACCGGCGTTCTCATAGCAGCCGCCTGTAGGCTCGGCGCCATCATCAGCAAGGCGCCGCTCTCCCAGGAAGACGCTCTAACGTCATACGGCAAGAAGCTCGGCCTCGCGTTCCAGATCACGGACGACACCCTCGATTATGCCGCTGATCAAAAACAGCTCGGCAAGGTCCTGGGCAAAGATTTGGCTGAAGGCAAAGTCACGCTTCCCCTCATTTACCTGATCCGCGACGCGGATCCGGGAGAACGCGAACAACTCGGCAGCATTCTTGCCGCGGATACGATCGAAGACAAAGACCTCACGTATACGCTGGGGCTTATGGTAAAATACGGCTCAGTGTCCGAGGCGCTCGACCGGGCCCAGTCGCTGTCAAACGAAGCAAAAGCGGCCTTGAAGATGTTCCCGGATTCTGCTCCACGCCGGGCACTCTCGGCGCTTGCGGACTACGTGGTGCAGCGGGAGATGTAATATGCCTCGCAAGGCGCTCACGGCCTTCACAGACCATGTCGTTCAGCGGGAGATGTAATATATGCATCCCCTCGTCAAACTGGCAAAGGAAACCATCGACCTTTACGTCAGGGAAGGCAAGATCCGCGAGGTCCGGGAGGACGAACTCACGCTCGAATTGAGACAGCGGGCCGGCGTTTTCGTCTGCCTGAAGATTCGCGGCGTGCTCCGTGGGTGCATCGGCACGTTCCAGCCCCAGGAACCCACCATTGCCCACGAGACCGTTCGGAACGCGATCAGCGCCGCCACCTGCGACCCGCGTTTCCCGTGCCTGCGGCCGGATGAGCTGGATGCCGTCGAATACACCATCGACGTGCTCACTGTTCCCGAGCCGGTCAAGGACAAAACCGAGCTTGATCCCGCGCGATACGGGGTCATCGTGCAGGCCGGGGGGAAACGGGGGCTGCTCCTGCCGGATATCGAAGGAGTGGACACCGTAGACTACCAGATCAGCATCGCAATGCAGAAGGCGGGCATACCGTCCGGCGCCGTCGTCCAGTTATCGCGGTTTGAGGTAAAACGCTTTCACTAGAAAACTGTTGTACTCCATACTTTCACATTAAATATTTTCCAAGGAGGATAAGACTAAAAATGGAACGAACGGAGAGAAGCGAAAAAAACGACGCGCAGAAGGCAAAACTCTTTTTTCTTATACTCGCCTTGGTGGTGGCGGGTCTCCTGGTCTGGAGCGTGGTCTCCGCGAACAAGGCCCGGTCGGAACGGGACGCGGTAAAGATGGAAGTTGAGACACTGAAGCAGGACAATGCCAAGCTCGAACAAATGGTCAAAGACCTGAACCAGGAAAACAACGTTCTGAAGAATCAGGTCAAACAGCTCCAGGCAAAATCAAAGGCAAAGCCTGTTGCGAAGAAAAAAGCTCCTTCCAAAAAAGCATCAAAGAAAAAACCGCCGAAAATTACCAACGTCAACTAAGCGTGGCGAACTCATACCATCATGGGGTTGCGAGACGATGAATTATGAACGTTTTTTTGTTTATAAGTCTTCTTGCTCGATTCTCCGGACGCTGTTACCTGAAAGGGGTCGGCTTTGATAAAAGAACAGGCAATACGCTCCTACGAGTATAAAAATGACTTCCTGTATATTATTTTGCGCCAAGTGCCTGAAGAGGGGCCGCAGGCCTACCACTACTGCAGCGGGATCAATATTTCCCGGTTCGATCCCATTTGTTGGGGAAAGGCGGGCATCTGTTCCAACCCCGCATTCAAAGGGCTCCAGTTGCTGCGTGCGGATGTTGCCGCATTCTCGCTCAAATTAGGCGTCAAGCCGAAAAATGCCGAGCATCTTTCCTGTTTGCCTATTTCTCCGAAAGGAGACGGGTGGTACCGTGAGAACATGCTGATCGATAATGCGTCGCCGAAGGCCGTTCAGCAGATTCTGGAGTATAGCGTCATGGACCTGGTCAAAACGGTCCTGGCCGTCTGCGCCCCGGACGCGGATCTGCCGAAAACGCTTCCGAACCCGCCGGCCATGCAGAAGTACCTGGAGTCCATGAGCGTAGTAGATTACAAGACACAAGGCGCCCGGTAACCAACAGCAGGTTCAGAACATGCCATCCGTTTCCATCGTCAAAGACGAACGGTATCTGGAACACCATCCCGGTGACGGTCATCCCGAAAGCCCGAACCGTTTGCGCGTGATCCACGACCTCATTGACCTGGAGTTCAGTGCGCTTCCGCGCATTCCCGCACGCTTTGCCACGATGAACGAACTCGCTCTGATCCACGACCCCTTCTACATCCAGGACGTGGCAGCCACCCAGGGAGTGCCGTTTTCGAGGCTTGACCCTGATACGGCCCTGTCCGAGCGATCTTTCGAGACCGCCCTGCTCGCTGTCGGAGGTTTGCTCCAGGCCGCTGACGTGCTCCTGGACCCGGCCCCCGGGCCCAGACCCCTTGCTTCCATATTCGCTTTCGTCCGCCCGCCCGGACACCACGCGGAACCGTCGCGCGGCATGGGTTTCTGTTTGTTCAACAACGTGGCAATCGCCGCGGCATACGCAAAAGAAAAATACGGCTTACAAAGAATTCTGATAGTAGACTGGGACCTGCACCACGGCAACGGGACCCAGCGCGCGTTCTACGAAGACCCTTCTGTTCTCTATTTTTCTTCTCACCAACATCCTTACTATCCAGGATCGGGAAATTTTGAAGATGTCGGGAGCGGTGAGGGCGTGGGCTTCACCGTGAACGCTCCCTTTCCCCGGGGGTTCGGCGACGCGGAGTATGTCCGGGTGTATGAGGCGATCCTCAAACCCATTGCGCTCGAGTTCAAGCCGGAACTCATCCTCGTGTCTGCCGGATTCGATCCCTTTGTCAAAGACCCGCTCGGCGGCATGAAGGTCACTGCCGACGGCTTCGGCGCCCTCGCCGCCATCATCCTGGACCTTGCCGGCCAAACGTGCGGCAGGCTGCTCTTCGCCCTCGAAGGAGGGTACAATCCTGAAGGCCTGCGGAGCGGCGTCAGGTCAGTGCTGCATACCCTTCTTGGCCGACCGCTTCCGCCAATGCAGAACACGCCGTTAAAAGAAGCCGATCCCGTAATAAAACGAATTGTCAGCGTGCACAAGAAATACTGGAAGAGCCTGCAATAAAAAGAACGGCCCGGGGTTATGGCTGCTCCGGGTTAAATCACAAACGTTTACGAGAGACGGGGTGATCATGAAAAAGAATCTCATGGATTTTACGAGAAAAGCAAAAGCAATAAGAATATTTTTTATTGCGGCCTTGTTAATGGTCAATTTTGGCTGTGCTGTTAGGAGCCCTCAAATAAACATGAGGGGCATTGATAAAATGAACAGCATCCAATTTGATGATGTTGCGATAACTGCAAAAGAGACCTCGTTGATCAACGCTACTATCAATATAGAAACACAATCGGGAATGCCGGCGCAATATGAGCATCAATTGAAGGGAAAAATAAAAAAACCGCTGTTTGAATCACTGACTCGGGGCCATGTGTTCAGTCAGATCAACGACGGCTCCCTGGGGAATACAGAGTCCGACGTCAGTATTAATATTAAATACGCATACGAGAATCAAGCATATGACGATATAGGATATATGCCCCTGGCGATTCTTACGTTATTTATCGTCACGCCGAGCCATGTGGTCACACAAGGCACCGCGGATATTATCATTAATTCTAAATTCAGCAGAGAATCCCTGCGGAACAAGTTTACCGTTGAAGGCGAAGGGTGGACAACCACAGGAATAGCGGGTCACGGCGATGCCCTTGCCAAATCAATTGGAAACGTTACTCAGGAACTGATGAAAAAGTCCTTAGACTTTATTGCTAATAACACCACGTATTATCAGAAAATCATCACCCTGAAAAAAGACAACAACGGTAAACCATTGGCCTCACGCGAAGATCGCGGCGTCTCCGAAGGTGAAGCAGCGTTGTCGCCGGGCAATCAGGGTGATTTGTCTATATGGGAACCGTATAAAAAAGACAATACGATCGAGGGGTATGAAGAATTCCTTGCAAATCACCCCACTAATATATACCGCGCCGAAGCAACAGCCCTCCTGGCTGATATGCGCGCTTATCAGCAGGCGAAATCGAAAAATACCGTCCCGGCATATGCTGAATTCCTGCGTACGCAACCTTCCTCGCCCAGCAGGCGAAAAATCCTGGCAACCATGTCCAAGCTCATCGAGAAACAAAAAGACCCCAATGAGGGCTTTAAGAAGTTTATTGACGAATTCGGAGACGGAGCAGAGTTCGTGCCGCCTCAGTATCGCCTCGCGCTCATCGGCCCCGAGGGAATGCGGGTCGGCGATATCCTTGAGCTTCTCAATCAGGGCATTGAGGACAAGGTGATCGCGGCGAAAATCCGTATGCAGAACGGGATCTACAAAAACTTTGATATTAAAGAACTCGGGGCACTCAAAAAAATGGGGGTAACGGGCGTCCTCGTCGAGGCCATGCTCGATTCCACGACCAGGGCAAAACGCGAGCAGGAAGAACTTCGCAAGAAAAAAGAGATGGAGGACCTCCTGGCCGAGATCCAGCAGACGCAGAAAAAACTTAACGAGATGAAGGCCGCTCAGGAACAGCAGCCGTCCCAGACAGAGGCCCAGGGGCAGCAGGCCGGCGGACCGTCTGTGGGCGATACCGTAAAAAACTGCGCGGCCCAGATCGCGGCACTGGAAGCCTGCAAGCATCTGCCCTGGCCTGCGAGTACCGTGTGTGCGGCTACGGCGAAGTCGCAGTTTCCTTGCCAGTAAGCTTCACGGGCGGCAGCTCATGTTGCTTTCTATAGTCAGCATTAAAGAATATTTTTTTGAGTGAGGGCTACTTTCTGAACTCAGTAGCGGTTGCACCTTTTAAAAATTGCAGAATGCACGGGTGCCATGCATTCATGGATGTTGCGGTATAGAATTCCCCACAGACGTATGTTGTTAGATGACCATTTCAAGAGGAATGTCATGAATAAGAGATTTAAGCGAGATTACATTAAAATTTTCATTATAAGTATCCCATTGTCGTTTATTATATGGGCAATTCTTTATATACTTACAGCATTTCTGACCCATGATCCAGGCATATCCTTGTATTCTTCCATAGCTCTCGCCATAACAATAATGATCGTATATATATACCTTTCAATTAAGCGTGCACATAAAATAGGAGCCACGATTGATGATAGCATGGAAGGCTTTAAAACATCGGGCGGCCGTCTCAACTGTGGCGGTTGCGGGTGTGAATCTGAGGTCGAGGAGGCATTCAGAAAGCTCAAGCTGGGCCTATTTGGGCAGCCAATGTTACTATGCCCGGAATGCTGGTCAAAAAAGTACATTGCAAAGTCCAAACAGAGCTTCGGCATCATCGCATTTACTTTCGTGGGTGGGCTTATAATTCACTACCTTGATCCATCAAATGATTTTGCAGCGTTACTGATAAACATATTTTTTCTCTATGTATTTATGCTGTCTACAGTAATCCCGCATGAACTGGGGCACGCGATTGCAGGCAGTCTACTGGGCTACAGGATTTTCCGTGTAATAATCGGGTATGGACAAGTTCTGTTCTCGCGTAAATTTTTGGGATGGGAATGGGAAGTCCGACCTTTTCCAATTGGTGGTGTGGCTGTAATTGCCACACACTCGCCCCGGTTTTATCGTCTGCGGCAATTCCTAATGCAGCTTGCCGGACCATTGGTAAATATTATTTTCATCGTGCTCCTGTTCTGGATTCTCCCGCAGGGCCGGTCCTTAAGCTCATATAGCTCACAAGGCGTGACGCCGGTTCTTGATTTTTTCCTGGCGAACGCTGTCCTGCTCGCAATGAACCTTTGGCCTCGGAAAATCACGACGGCAGCGGGCGTGACAGAGAATGATGGATTGGCGCTCCTCACTATTCCGTTTTGCGCCTGGAAAAAGATTGAGGAGCAGCTTGCCGCATACTACTTCCTTGCATCGCAGGAGTTTTGTCTGCAGAAACAGTGTGTACAAGCGATCGAAGTGTGCGAGGAGGGGTTAGCGCTCTATCCTGATATCGTGCTTCTTCGAACGCAGCTCGGCATCGTGTTCCTTGCTTTGAATGAGTTTGAAAAGGCTCGCACCGTTTTTTCGGGGTTACTTGCACGCAAAGACATCAAACCTGATCAAAGGATGATTCTTCTGAACAATATCGCCTATACAAATCTCTTATCAGGCAGGAACAACTCAATAGAGGAGTCGAAGCAATATTCAGAGGAGGCTTATAAGAATATTCCGTGGGTTCCAGCGGTTAAGGGCACACGCGGTGCGGTATTAGTCGAAACGGGACGCGTAGATGAGGGGTTGGTACTCCTGCGGGAAGCTTTCGATGCACACGCTGAACCTGAAGGTAAGGCATTAAACGCTGCTCATATCGCACTTGGAGAGAAGCGGCGAGGCAACGATGAGGAAAGTATCCACTATTTTAATGCAGCACGCACCCTGGACCCGCATTGCCAACTTTTAACTCGTGTCCAGAAAGAGTTGGGAATCGAGATGGGGAATATTGAAGAAAGGAATACCGTATAAGGCCTGCACTTCAGAATCACATGGGTCTAACCCCTCTCCTCTTCAATCATTCGTCTCGCTGATGACCGCCGTTGGAATCGCGCTGAGCGAGAGCACGCGGTCCACGGCGTTCAACTCAATCGCCTTTTTCGGCATGCCGAAGACCACGCACGACTCCTCATCCTGCGCAATCGTAAAAGCGCCCGCCTCTTTCATTTCGAGCATGCCCTTGGCCC
>Ga0075021_10001682_pt1 | contig 11411 bp, 11 predicted proteins | sample ColStrG_CSR_2012_FD_72749 | JGI IMG/M metagenome (GOLD analysis project Ga0075021, IMG submission 72749) | Freshwater sediment microbial communities in response to fracking from Pennsylvania, USA - Cold Stream Run_MetaG_CSR_2012 | ecosystem: Environmental > Aquatic > Freshwater > Creek >... | reverse complement strand
CGCTTCGTCGAGGTCGGGGTGCCGGGATACCACATCGAGGATCAACGCCCGGGCACCAAGAAGTGTGGCCATCAGGGCGGCAAGGTGCTGGTGCCTTCGGACGAGCAGATCAAGCGCCTCAACGCCGCCCGCTTCCAGCTCGACATCATGCGGGTGCCCGGCATCATCGTCGCGCGCACCGACGCCGAGGCGGCGAACCTGATCGACAGCCGCTCCGACGAGCGCGACCAGGCGTTCCTGCTCGGGGCAACCAACCTGGGCATTCCTTCCTACAAGGGCTGTTTCCTGGCGCTGGTGCGGCGTTTCTACGAGCTCGGCGTCAAGGAACTCAACGGTCACCTGCTCTACGCGCTTGCCGACGGCGAGTACGCCTTCGCCAACGCGTGGCTTGAGCGACAAGGGATCTTGGGGCTGGTCTCCGAAGCCGTCAACACCTGGCGGGAGAACGGGAAGGACTCGATCGAAGACCTGTTCGACCAAGTCGAATCCCGGTTCGTGGCCGCCTGGGAAGACGATGCCGGGCTGATGACCTACAGCGACGCCGTGGCAGAGGTCCTCGCGTTCGGTGTGAGCGAGGGCGAGCCGGCGAGCTTGAGCCCGGAGGAGTGGCGGAAGTTCGCCGCCCGGACGTCGCACTACGCAGCCCGGGAGAAGGCCAGGGAGTTGGGCACGGACCCGCCGTGGGACCCCGAGCTTGCGAGGAGCCCCGAGGGCTACTACCAGATCCGCGGCGGCATTCCGTATGCGATCGCGAAGTCGCTCGCGGCGGCACCTTTCGCCGACATCCTCTGGATGGAGACCAAGACGGCGGATCTCGCCGACGCCAAGCAGTTCGCCGACGCGATCCACGCCGAGTTCCCCGACCAGATGTTGGCCTACAACCTCTCGCCGTCGTTCAACTGGGACACCACCGGCATGACCGATGAGGAGATGAAGCAGTTCCCTGAGGAGCTCGGCAAGATGGGCTTCGTCTTCAACTTCATCACCTACGGCGGACACCAGATCGACGGCGTCGCCGCCGAGGAATTCGCTACCAACCTCAGGCAGGACGGCATGCTGGCGCTGGCTCGCCTGCAGCGCAAGATGCGCCTGGTCGAATCCCCTTACCGCACGCCGCAAACCCTGGTCGGTGGGCCGCGAAGCGATGCTGCGCTGGCCGCGTCGTCGGGCCGCACGGCGACCACCAAGTCCATGGGCGCGGGTTCCACCCAGCACCAGCATCTCGTGCAGACCGAGGTGCCGAAGAAGCTGTTGGAGGAATGGCTGGCGATGTGGAGCGAGTACTACCAGCTGCCGGAGAAGCTGCGCGTGCAACTGCGCCCGCGACGCGCCGGATCCGACGTGCTTGAACTCGGCATCTATGGCGACGGCGACGAGCCGCTCGCCAACGTGGTCGTGGATCCCATCAAAGATCGGCACGGCCGCAGCATCCTGCAGGTGCGCGACCAGAACACGTTCGCCGAGAAGCTACGGCAAAAGCGCCTGATGACGTTGATCCACCTGTGGCTGGTGCACCGCTTCAAGGCCGACGCGGTGTATTACGTCACCCCCACCGAGGACAACATCTATCAGACCGAGAAGATGAAGTCGCACGGCATCTTCAGCGAGGTCAATCAGGACGTGGGCGAGATTATCGTTGCCGAGGTGAACCGCCCGCGCATCACCGAACTGCTCAAGCCCGATCGTGTGGAGCTGCGGAAGTTGATCACCAAAGAGGCGTAGCCGCGCATCAGGGCGGCGGTTGCGTCGGCTCTGCATGATCATTGAGACTCATCCTGACCGTGAACGACCGGTGCATTCGGGTTATGGTTCTTCACAACTCGACTTGCAAGGGGACTTCAATGGCGAAGCTCAGGTTCGGATATTTCATCGCCCCCTTCCACCGCGCGGGCACCAATCCCACGCTCGCGTTGCAACGCGACCTTGAGTTCATCGAACATCTGGATGCGGTCGGCTTCGACGAAGTGTGGTTGGGCGAACATCACTCGGCCGGCAGCGAGATCATCAGTTCACCGGAGATCTTCATCGGTGCCGCATCGCAACGCGCCAAGCGGATCAAGTTCGGTACCGGAGTCACCTCGCTCTCGTACCACAACCCGCTGTGGGTGGCGGACCGGTTGATGCTGCTCGATCACCTCACGCACGGCCGAGTGATCGGTGGTGTAGGTCCGGGCTCACTGCCGTCGGATTCCGCGATGATCGGGCTGACGCCCACCGACACCCGCGAGCTACTGGAGACCAACCTCGACATCGTTGTCCGGCTGCTGGCGGGGGAGACGGTGAGCGCCAAGACCGCCACCCACCAACTGGTCGACGCCCGTTTGCAGCTTGCCCCGTACTCCGACGGCGGCATCCCGCTGGCGGTGGCCGCGGTCGCCTCACCGACCGGTGCGCGGCTGGCCGGCAAGCACGGCATCGGTCTGCTTTCCATCGGGGCCACGCTGACCATCGAAGGTTTCAACGCGCTTTCCTACCACTGGGACATCGTCCAAGAGCGAGCGGCGGTATTCGGCACCCAGGTCGACCGCAAGAACTGGAGCCTGGTCAGCCTGTTCCATATCGCCGAAACCGAAAAGCAGGCCCGCGAAGACGTGAGGTTCGGCATGGTGCCATGGTTCCGATACTTCCAGAAGGTTGCCGCGTTCCCGCAGATGGAGATGCCGGGTGAGCAGATCGACGAGATGATCGACGTCATCAATAACAATGGAGCGGGCGTGATCGGTACACCCGAGCAAGCGCGGGCACAGGTGCAGCGGATCTGGGATCAATCCGGCGGCTTCGGCTGCCTGCTGCACATGGGCCACGAGTGGGCCAATCCCGCGGCGACCAAACGCTGCGCCGAATTGTTCGCCGCCGAAGTGATACCGCACTTTCAGGGCCAGGCGCAGCCCACACTGGATGCGGCGGCGCGCGCCAGCGATCGGCGGGAGGGTCTCGCGCAGTCTCAGAACGACGCCGTCGCGCACATGACCAAGAAGTACGAAGACGAGAAACGATCTACTAATCCCGCCTGAGCAGCCTGCAGTCCTACGACTTCGCCTGGTGAGGAATGCCGGTGAGGATGATCTCCCCGGCACGCCGAGGCACTTCGGCGATCAATGAGAACAGGGCGGTGCGCTTGGGGACTCGTACGTGGCGTCGGTCTTTCTGCACTGCCCTGACGACCTCTTCGGCCACCCTCTCCCTGGGGACCTTCACCCCGGCACGCAGACGGTAAGCCCGCTCGAACGATTTGGCCGTCGGCTCGTAATCCTCAGTGTGCGCAAGCATCTCGGTGAGGACGGGTCCGAGTTCCACGAGAGTCGTACGGATTGGTAACCCGCGGAAGTCAGCTCGCAACCCCGCTGTGAAGTGGGACAGCGCCGCCTTCGATGCCGAATAGATCACGAGGCCGGGGAATACGATTGAGCCTGCCCCAGAGGAGATATTGACGATGTGACCGCCACCACGACGAAGCATGCGGGGGATGGCTTGCCGGCATAGTTCGGCCGGGGCAAGGTAATTGACCTCAGTGACTTGGCGTAGTTCGTCGCCCGAAGCGTCGGCGAAGCCGCCGGGGGTGCCGAGGCCGGCATTATTCACCAGGACGTCGACCGGCCCGACTTCGTCTTCGACCCGCGGAATGAGGGTCGCGACCTGCGTAGGGTTCGACAGGTCAGCGGGGTGGGCTGTGCCTTCGAGCTCGGCCGCCAGCGTCTGAATGGCGTCTTCGCTCCGGGCGACGAGTGCCACGACGGCCCCGGCGTCTGCGAAGGCGTGGGCGAGGGACTCGCCAATTCCCCGCGATGCCCCGGTAATCAGCACGCGCTTTTCCTGCAATTGCATTCTCGGGAGCCTACGCACGGTGCGCCCGAGCTCATATACCCGCGACAGCCACTTCTCAGCCAGCAGCTAGCAGGGAGGAGCAGAACATAGATATGACCACCACGGCCCCCTTTCAGCACCCCTCCCAGGTCCACACCATCAACACGGTCGGCGCGCGGCGTCAGCAATTGCGGTCAATGCAGCAGATTTTCGCCTGCACAGCGGCCCTCGCCGTGCTGGCGATCTTCGACGCCGCGCGGCCCGACACGACGGCACCGGTGCTGAATTCGGCATCCGTGCACCTGGTCGATCTGGCCGTTACCGCGCCGGCCACCGGCCCGTCCGGCCTCGAATTCCCGCAGACCCCACCGAACCCTGCCGGTGGTGGCTTTGCGGCCGATACCAACGACGACAACGAGGCCCAACTACAGCAACAGCTGGCGCAGCAAGAGATGCAGCAGGCCGAACAACAGGCCGAGGAACAGAACGAGGCGGCCCAGCAGCAGGCCCGCCAAGACGAGCTACAGGGTCAGCAAGTCGAGCAACAAGCCGGACAATAGACCCGAATCAAAGCATGGCGGTCGCCTGGTGCGGCCGCCATGCGCCCATTTCGAATGGTTTGATCCGGTCGTGTCTACGCAGGCCCTCCACACAGTTCCGTCTGGTACCTGGCGTAGGCGCGCCCCCCAAGCAGCTTCAACACCGTTCTAAGCGCGAAGGGCAACGCGGCATCGAAACGCCGCCGTTCATCGGGTGTCGCGTCGCGCAGCAGGACGCCTGCATACGCCAGCGCAAACCAGAGGTTTCTTGGGTTGACATAGGCCGCACCGCGATCGATGAACGCCTGCCATTCCTCTGGAGCGATGTATTCACCAATGAGTGGGACGACCAGCTGTTCTTCGTAATCGAAGTGTTCGTTTGCATCCACCGACAACTGGGCGACGGCAGAACTGAGCTGCTCCGCCAGCCGCGGCTCGGCAGAGCCCGACCATGACGGACGGAGCGACTGAATGTTCCCAATTAGCTTGGCAATGCCGACGTGCTCATCCTTCGCACGTTGAATCTCATGGTCGCAGATTGGAATTCGCTCATATAGCGTCGGCCACAACAACGCGTCCTCAGCGGCATGGTGGTGATGCAACACCAGGATCATGTTGTCGAGATAATTCCCGACGAATCGGGATCGCTTTGTGTCGCCAGGCGAGACGGCACGGATCAGACCGGGCAGATTCCCAAACTCCACGCGGAAGGCGCGGTGAATCATCGCCATCTGGAATGGATCGCTCCGCATACCGACTCTCCCTTCTAGCCCCGACCGCCAATTCTTTCTGCGGTTAGCCAGGTTGTCGTGAGTAGTCGGCTACGCGTTCTTCGTCGCCCAGCTTCGGGCGACAGAGGGCACGCGGAATCCTTCGCATTCCAAAGCGACTACTGCCTGCCGCTGTTGGACTCGCGCTCGGCCGCCTTGACTAGACGGCCGACGATAAACTTGATCGCCCCGCCCAGCGAGGCCCGCATCACTGGTCCCGTCCCAGACACACCTTCGATGAACGAGCCCGTCCACCGGATGTCGGCACCGCCGCTCGCATTCGGCGTAAAGACCACTTCGCTGTAGTAGTCCTTCGCCGGGCTCGCGGGTGCAACTAGCGTGTAGGCGTGCCGGCGGTCCGGCTCGTACACGACGATCTCCTCCTGCACGAGCATGGGCCACATCCCGATCTTGCGAATAGCGCCGACGCCGCCGGGCGATGGGTCACCTTGTCGCGCCCAACTCGACTGAACGACCATCGGCTTGGCCCAGGTCGACCAGTTGGCGCCATCCGCCACAAGCCGGAACAGCGTCGCGGCAGGGGCGCTAGTGGTGCGGTTGATCTCGAACGAAAACTTCCGACCCGACATACCCGACTCCTGATAGACCGCGAACTTACGCCAATGGCACCGCCGTGTAACCCTACCGCCCGCTAAATAATCCACCAGACGATCGCGGCGCCCAGCATGAGAAAGCTGATGCCCATCGCCACATGGACCGACCGCGGCTGGCGATACAGCCAGTCGCGCGCCTGACAGAAACGCCAATCGGTCCACACATAGGCACGTGCGGCCCAATCGACTTCGACGGCCAGATAGCGAAGGGCGATCAGCAGCACCGGAATGCCTGCCTCGGGAAAGACCACGATCAAGGGGATCGATGTGACGAACAGCACGGCGCCAATCCCACACAGGATCGAGCGAACCACCCTCGGCCTGGCCCGGCCCCGCTCACGGCGCGCGTGCAGGCGCGCAAGCGCGGCGTCGCGGCTCGTGGTCGCGGTGCTGCGGTCGCCTACGGTCTCGCTCACGTCCGCGATTCTCCTGCCTCGAGGCGGTACCGCTCGCACTCTACAGACCGCCCGTTTGCCGGCTTGCTCTCACATCGCGGGCGGGTGCCACGACGACGGGTCTTAGACTGCAGGTTATGAATTTCGTTTCCCCACAGGACTTTGTGGCTCCAAAAGGCCTGTTGAGGATCGAGGATTGCGTGAATGCCGACGGCGCTGTTGAGCTGCCGCCGGGCAGCACGCTCATCTCTCTCATCGAACGCAACATCGCAAATGTCGGTGACGCGACCGCGTATCGCTACCTGGACTATTCCCGTTCAGAGGGAAACGCCATCGAGGTGACCTGGGCCCAGCTAGGTGTCCGTCTGCAGGCCATCGCTGCGCACGTGCAACAGTTCGCAGGTCGAGGAGACCGGGTTGCGGTCCTCGCACCGCAGGGCATCGACTATGTCGCCGGGTTCTATGCGGCGATCAAGGCGGGAACCATTGCGGTGCCGTTGTTCGCGGCCGAATCGCCCGGCCACACCGAACGTCTGGAAACGGCTTTTCGCGATTCGGCACCCACAGTCGTACTCACGACGGCCACCGCGAAAGACGCCGTGGACAATTTCCTCGGCACCCTCCCACATCTGCGGAGGCCGCACGTCGTCGTCATCGACCAGATACCCGACTCCGCGGGTGACCTGTTCGTTCCTGTCGAACTGGACGTCGCCGCGGTTTCCCACTTGCAGTACACCTCGGGCTCCACACGACCCCCGGTCGGTGTCGAAGTCACCCACCGGGCCGTTGGCGTCAACCTGGTGCAGATGATCCTCGCGATCAACCTGCTGGACCGAAACACCCACGGCGTCAGCTGGTTACCGCTCTACCATGACATGGGCCTGTCGATGATCGGCTTTCCGGCGGTGTATGGCGGACACTCCACCCTGATGTCGCCAACCGCGTTTGTCCGCAGGCCGCAGCGCTGGATTCACGCACTTAGCGACGGCTCGCGGGAGGGCAATGTGGTGACTGCGGCGCCCAACTTCGCGTACGAGTGGGCCGCACAACGTGGACTACCCGCGCCAGGCGACAACATTGACCTCCGCAATGTGGTGCTGATCATCGGATCCGAGCCGGTCAGTATCGATGCAATTAGCACATTCGATAAGGCTTTCGCGCCCTACGGATTGCCGCGTACGGCGTTCAAACCGTCGTACGGAATAGCAGAGGCGACGTTGTTGGTCGCGACCACCGACCACAACGCTGAAGCGACTGTCGCCTATCTCGACCGGGAACAGTTGGGCGCCGGTCGCGCGGTACGTGTCGCGGCCGATGCCCCCGGTGCCGTCGTGCAGGTGTCGTGCGGTCACCCGGCCCGCAGTCTGTGGGCTGTCATCGTCGACGCCGATGCCGGCGCGGAGCTGCCCGACGGTACGGTCGGCGAAATTTGGTTGCAGGGCAACAACGTTGGTCGCGGCTACTGGGGCCGGTTGGAAGAGACCCGGCTGGCGTTCGGCGCCACGCTGCGGTCGACGCCCGGGGAAGGCAGCCGCGCCGAGGGCTCGGCGGTCAAGGGCGCATGGTTTCGTACCGGCGATCTGGGCGTGTACCTCGACGGTGAGCTCTACGTCACCGGTCGAATTGCCGATCTGATAACCATCGACGGCCGCAACCACTATCCGCAGGACATCGAGGCCACCGCCGCGGAGGCCTCGCCGATCGTGCGACGCGGATATGTCACGGCGTTCTCCGTGCCCAACGAAACCGGTCAAGCCCTGGTGATCATTGCCGAACGTGCCGCGGGCACCAGCCGTGCCGATCCCCAGCCGGCGATCGAGGCGATCAAGGAAGCGGTATCAAACCGACATGGCCTGATCGTCGGCGATGTGCGTCTCCTACCGGCGGGTGCAATCCCTCGCACCACCAGCGGCAAGCTGGCTCGCCGGGCCTGCCGCACCCAATACCTCACCGACGCATTGGGCGCACATTAGCTTGGTGGCATGAGCGCCAAGTCCGGGCCGGCCAAATCCGATGGAATCCCGGCCCTCGCCGGGTACCCGGTTATCGCGCCGCCACTGCGCGGTCCGGTGATCTTCGACCAGCGCTGGCGCGAGTTGACCTTCCTCCATTGGCCCGTTCTGTCCGACGACGTGGCACATCTGTTCCCGCCCGGTACCCGGCCCGACGTCTTCGTCGACGGGCTGACCTATGTGGCGCTGGTTCCGTTCGTCATGAGCGGCACCAAGCTGGGCACCGCCCTGCCGCTGCCGTATTTCGGCACCTTCCTGGAGACGAACGTCCGGCTGTATTCGATCGATGACTCGGGCCGCCACGGCGTCCTTTTCCGGTCGCTGGAGACGGCGCGCCTGGCCGTCGTGCCCGTCACTCGGCTCGGTCTCGGCGTCCCGTACACGTGGGCGAAGATGCGGATGGCGCAGCGGGGGAACGAGATCACGTATGACAGCGTGCGACGCTGGCCAAGGCGCGGGCTGCACAGCCGATTGACGATCACCGTCGGTGACGTCGTCGAGCCGACGCCGTTGGAGGTCTGGCTCACCGCTCGTTGGGGCGCGCACACCCGCAGAGCCGGCCGCACGTGGTGGGTACCGAACGAGCACGAATCGTGGCCGTTACGCGGCGCCGAGATCGGCGAGTTAACCGACGAGCTCGTGGAGGCCAGCGGCGTGCGAACCGCGGGCGATCGCTTGCGCGCCCTTTTCTCACCCGGTGTGCGCACCCGCTTCGGTCGCCCCTGCCTGGTTCGGTGAAATCTCAGGGACAGGTGTAGCCGCCGTCGATCACGATGTCCGAACCCGTCATGTAGCTGGAAGCCTCGCTGGCCAGGTACACGTATAGACCCGCGAGTTCTTCGGGCCGGCCCATCCGGCCAAGCGGAATCTTCGGCTCCCAGTGCGCGTGGTAGTCCGCCAGAGGTTCGACGAGTTCGGTGCGGATATAGCCGGGACTGACGCTGTTCACCCGGATCTGGTGCGGAGCGAGCTCCACGGCCATGCCCTTGGTCAGGTGAATGACGGCGGCCTTGGAGGCACAGTAGTGGCTGACGTGTTGGGGGATGTTGATGATGTGGCCGGACATCGAGGCGGTATTGATGATGACCCCGCCCCGGCCCTGTTCGGCCATCGCCCGGGCCGCTGCCTGGGCGGTGAGAAAGACGCCCGTCACGTTGGTGTTCTGGATGCGCTGAAACTCTTCGAGCGGCATGTCCAGCATCCCCGCTACCGAGACGATCCCGGCGTTGCAAACCGCGATGTCGATACCGCCCAGCTCGGCGATCACCGTGTCCACCATGCTCGTCACTTGCTCGGGTTGGGTGACGTCGCAACAGATGGGCACGACCGGGGCGCCACTTGCCGTCGCCAGCTCGTCGGCAACCTTGTGCAAAGCCTCGGAACTCCGTGCCGCAATGGCCACTTGGGCCCCGGCTTCCAGATATGCCAGCGCCACCGTTTTGCCGATACCGCTGGAGCCGCCGGTCACCAGGGCGGTCTTGCCGTGCAAGCCGAACAAGTCCAACACGCTCATGTATCCGTTACCTCCTGGCGATCGAGTGCGATCTAGTGTGTCCGCTATGGGTAAGTTCACCAGAGCCGAGATTGAGCAGGCCGTCAACAATTACACAACCGTGGTGGAAGGGTGCAGCGCTTCGGGCGACTGGCGACCTTTCGCAGATCTATTCACCGAGGATGTCGTCTACACCGAGCACCACTACGGCGTCTTTCACGGCCGCGAGGCGGTGCGGGACTGGATTGTGGCGGTCATGGCTCCGTTCCCGCACATGCGCTTTCCCTCGGACTGGACCGCATACGACGAAGACAATGACGCGGTCGTCATCATGATCAAAAACCTGCTCGACCACCCGACCGACCCGAACGGTGAGCCATTCTGGTTCCCTAACTGGACTCGGCTCGTCTACGCCGGTGGCGGCCTGTTTTCCAGCGAGGAAGACATCTACAACCCGGACCGCGACGCTCCGCGCGAGGTCGGCGCCTGGTTGCAGGCCGGGGGCCAGCTCGCCTCGGACCAGATCCTGCAGCCCAACGCTTAACTCGCCCTGCGTCGCCGCGACCGGACCGCGGTCAGCGCCTGGTCCCAGGCCAGCAACATGGTGGCCTTCAGATGTGCCGGCTTGGCGCTGTCCCTGGACAGCAGCGCGGTCGCCGCGGCTTTGGTGGCCACCGACGCCTTCGACAGATGGCCTGAGTCGAACGGTGGCTGCGGGTCGTATTCGAGCGCGAGCTGGATAGCCTTCGCACGGCCTTCGCCACCGATCTCGCCGGCCAGCCACAGCGCCAAGTCGAGTCCGGCCGACACACCCGCACTCGTAATGAGGTCATCCTGGCGCACGACCCGCTCATCGGTGACGGGAGTGACGCCGAATCCCTTCAATAGCGGGATGGCCATCCAATGCGACGTCGCGCGCCGGCCCTTCAGCAGGCCGGCGGCGGCCAGGATCACCGAGCCCGAACACACCGACGCTGTCCAAGTCGCCGTCTGGTGGGCCTGCCGCAGCCAGTCCAGCAGCACGTCGTCACGCGCGTACACCGGAGTCGACGGGCCACCCGGAACCAGAATCACGTCAGGCGAAGGCGTTTCGGCCAGCGAATGCGTCGCGCCGATGACCAGCACACCGGAATCGGCCGTGATCGGACCGGCTTCATGCCAGACGAAGCGCACCTCCGCGCCCGACAGGTTGCGCAGCACCTCGTACGGGCCGATCATGTCCAGCGCGGTGAATCCGGGGTAGGCGACAAATGCGATTTGGGTCATCGTGCGGTCCCTCCAATCAGGCGAAAGCCTTGCGATACTGGTCCGGCGAGATGCCGACGCGGCGAATGAAGTTGCGCCGCATAGTTTCCGCGGTACCGAAACCGCAGCGGCCGGCGATCGCCACGACGGTGTCCTCGGTCTCCTCCAACTGCCGGCGCGCGGCTTCGGTGCGAATACGTTCGACGTAGTGGCCCGGCGCCTCACCGACCTCGTCGGTGAACACCCGGGTGAAATGGCGCGGACTCATCGCCGCCCGCCGGGCCAGCTCGCCGATGCTGTGTGAGGCGCCCGGCTGCGCCTCGATCGCTCCCTGGACTTCGCGGATGGAGGTCCGTTTGGCTCGCGGCATCCACACTGGCGCCGCGAACTGTGTCTGCCCGCCGGGACGACGCAAGTACAGCACCAGCCAACGGGCGACGGTCTGAGCGACCTCGGTGCCGTGGTCATCCTCGACCAACGACAGCGCGAGGTCGATGCCCGAGGTGACGCCCGCTGCCGTCCACACCCTCTCCGAGCTAC
>Ga0075021_10001681_pt1 | contig 11421 bp, 10 predicted proteins | sample ColStrG_CSR_2012_FD_72749 | JGI IMG/M metagenome (GOLD analysis project Ga0075021, IMG submission 72749) | Freshwater sediment microbial communities in response to fracking from Pennsylvania, USA - Cold Stream Run_MetaG_CSR_2012 | ecosystem: Environmental > Aquatic > Freshwater > Creek >... | reverse complement strand
CTGCTGGGCCACGAACTGAAGGAAGTCTTTGAGGCGCAATTGAAGGGCACGCTTGTCACGGGCTACGCGGCGCGCGGCGAAAGCGCGATCGGCGAAAGCGAAGGCGAGGCCGTTTACCTGGACGCGCTTGATGCCAAAGCAGTGGAAGCGGTCGATGCGGTTGTGACAGCGGGCGCAGCCGAGGGTTCGCTTAAGGCTTACTCGCTAGCCAAGTCTTTCCAGGGCCGGGTGGCGGTCATCGATTGCGCGGGGCATCTCGAACAAGAGCCCGAGGCGCGCGTGCTGGCGCCCGTTCCCGGCGAAACGAATCCCGCCGGGGTCTGGCTCTTCATATCCGCGCAGCCGGCGGCCGCGGCCATCGCCGAGACCTTGCGGCGTCTATCCAAGTGGCGGCCCATCGCGCGCGCCGTTGTCAACATCTTCGAGCCGGCTAGCGAGCGCGGCAAACCGGGCGCAGCCGAATTGCACCAGCAAACCTCAAGTTTGCTGGCGTTTCGCGGCCTGGATAAAGATGTTTTCGACGCCCAACTAGGGTTCAATCTTTTGCCGAAATACGGTCCCGCCGCGCCGTTGAAACTGGCGGCGGTGGAGCGGCGCATCGAGCGCCACATTGAATTGCTGCTTGGGGGGCCCGCGCCGGCGGTGCGCGTGATTCAAGCGCCGGTATTTCACGCCTACAGCATGTCGTTTTGGATTGAATTCGCCGCCGACATTTCAGCGAGCGAATTGGGGCACGCGCTGGCTTCGGCGCAGATCGAAGTGCGCGAAGCCAATCAGGAAGCGCCGAACGGCGTGGGCGCGGCCGGCCACAGCGGACTCATTGCCGGCGACATACGCGCCGATCGAAGCAACCCGCGCGCGGCGTGGATTTGGATGGTTTGCGACAATCTTCGCATGACGGCCGACACCGCGGTAACCATTCTTCGTTCACTCAAAGACAAAAAGTCATGAATCGCCGACTCGTGCTCTTTTCTGGTATGGCGGGTCTCCTCCTGCTGCCCGCTTCCTGTTATCACGTCAGCGGGAGAGCCGACCTTGTTCCCAAAAGCGTTCAGACGATTGCAATCCCGGCGTTCTTGACCGTAACTTCGCGCTACAAACTGGTGGATAGCCTGCCGCAAGCGATCGCGACAGAGTTTCTGACGCGTACCCGCTTTCGCGTGGTCAACGACCCGAGCCAAGCGGACGCTGTGCTCAACGGCAGTATCCTCGCGGCGACCGCATATCCCAATGTGACTGACCCCAATTCCGGCCGCTCTATCAGCGTGCGGGTGGTGGTCGTACTGACAGTCAATTTCGTGGAACGAAGCACGGGCAAGGTGCTCTATACGCGCTCCAATTGGTCGATCCGGCAAGACTACGCGGCGGCGGTCGATCCGCATCAACTCCTCGATGAGAGCGGACCGGCCTTCGACCGCTTGAATCGCGATGTGGCGCACGATCTTGTCAGCGCAGTGGTGGAGAACTTTTGACGCCGGAGCAGTTTGCCGCCAAGATCGCAAAGCAGCCGCCGGCGGCCGCCTATCTGTTCCTTGGGCAGGAAGGCTATCAGCGGAGACTGTGCCGGGAAGCGTTGTTGGCGCGAGTGCTGCCGGGCGACGCGCGTACGGACGGCTTTACCCACAGCGATCTTGAGGACACCACTCTGGCGCAGGTCTTGGACGATGCCCGATCACTGTCGTTGTTTGCCTCAGAGCGAGTAATTTGGGTGGCGAGCGCCGAGCTGGCGCTGCCTCGCCGCATGACGGCGACGGATGAAACGGACGAAGAGGGCAAGCCGGCGGAATCGGACCTCACAGTGTACTTGCGGGCGCCGACGCCGGGGACGGTCATCGTCTTTGAGTGCAGCCGCTACGACTTTACGGGAGACGACAAGCCGAAGATCGATCGGGTGGAGAAGTTCTACGCGGGGATCGGCGAGGCCGCCACCGTTGAGTTCCGCCATTTCACTCCCGAGTCGAGCCGGCACTTGGCGCAGGATCTAGCGCGCAAGTCGGGGCTCAAGCTAGCCGGGGCTGAGCTAGTAGCATTGCTTGAGGCGGTGGGAGGCGATGCCGGGCGCATCGCTTCCGAGGTGGAAAAGCTGGCGCTGTATGTAGGCTCCGAAAGAGCCGTGACCTTAGATGATCTGCGAGCCTTGGTGCCCAATGCCGCGCAGGCCACGATCTTCGCCTTGGTGAACGCACTGGGCAAGCGCGACCGGACCGGCGCATTGCGCTCGCTCGACATCCTGGTCAGGGATGGTGAGTATCTTCCGCTGGCTTTAACATTCCTTGGAACGCAGTTTCGTTTGGCGCTGGCGGCGAAGGAGGCTCGCATCAACTCGGTTCCGCAGGCGCAGGCATTCTTCCAGAAGATTGGCGTCCGTATGTGGCGCGACCGGGCCGAGCAGGTGGTGGCAACGGCGACAGCGTTTCCGCGCGATAGCCTGGCGCGCGCGGTGGGGCTTCTTTACGATACGGACAAGAAGTTCCGCGAAGGCTACAAGAACGATCAGCTTGTAATGGAGATGCTGGTGCTGGCGCTCACTTGAGTCTGCGCCGCAACTCGAATAAGACCACGCCGGCCGCCACCGAGACATTCAAGGAGGATACTTCGCCCGCCATGGGTATCTTCACCAGTACGTCGCAATGCTTCTGGACGCCTTGGTGAATCCCTTTGCCTTCACCTCCCAACACAATGACAGTCGGCTGAGCATACTCAACCGTGTGGTAGCTCTCAGTGCCCCTCTCATCGAATCCATAGATCCAGTAACCTTGTTGCTTCAGTTTTTCCAGAGCCTGCGTCACGTTGGTCACGCGCGCAATGGGTAGATATTCCATTGCGCCGGCGGCCGCCCGCTCCACGGTCTCCGTCAACGGCGCAGCACGCCTCTCGGGCACAACCACCGCATCCGCTCCGGCCGCATGCGCCGTACGTATGATGGCCCCGAGGTTGTGCGGATCTTCCACACCGTCCAGTACGACTAGAAGCTGCGCGCCCTCCGACACCTCACTCAACTCGACGAACTCATGCACCGCGCCGAACGCCACCACGCCTTGATGCGGGATGCCTTTGCTGAGGCGGTCGAGCATCTCGCGCGGTTCAAATCTGACCGGTACCGAATGGTCGCGGCACAAGTCGACGATCTCCTGAATGCGCGGCCCGGCCGATCCTTTGGCGATGAGCACCTTGTCCAGCGGCCGGCGCGCACGCAGAGCCTCGCGCACCGGGTGGATGCCCAGAGTGTGCCGCTTGGTCACAGCGTGAACGCGACGAGGTAATCGCCCAGCGGCTGGTCGCCTCCTGGCTGATGAGAACCGGCCGAAATCACAACGTATTGCTTGCCGTCGGGACCGCGAAAGGTCATGGGAGTAGCGCGCGCGCTGGTGGGCAAATCGCCACGCCAGAGTTGCCGTCCGGTGGACACATCGAAAGCGTAGATCGCCGGATCGAGCGTGCCGGCTACGAAGACCAAACCTCCCGCGGTGATCACCGGACCGCCCAAGGAGAGTGAACCCCACTTCTCCGGCAGCTTGACGGAGAGTCTCCCTAACGGCACCTCCCACTTCTTCTCTCCTGTGCTTGCCTGGATCGCAATCAGCGTTCCCCAAGGTGGTGGCGTACACGGCAGGCGTTTGGGGCTCAGGAGAAAGCGCCGCATCATGCCGTAGGGCGTGCCGCGCTGCGGCGCGAGCTCCCAATCGCCGTCCAGCTTGCGACCTTTTGAATTTCGTAAAACGTTGTACTCGGCGCGGGGAATTAGGCGTACTTCGGTAGCGAGGTGGTTGCTCGGCAGAACCAGCAGGTCATTGCCGGGATCGTAAGCGAATCCGCCCCAGTTCATGCCGCCGATATTGCCGGGCATGAGCAGTGTTCCGGCGAGCGACGGCGGGGTGAATATGCCACCAGTACGCAGTTTGGCGATTTCGTCGCGGCACCATTGGCGGTCGACATCGTCCGGACCCCAGGCATCGTCAACGGTCATAGTCTGAGGCGTGATGGGAGCGGGCTTGAGGGGAAATGGTTGAGTGGGAGACGCCATCTCACCCGGCACGTCACTCTTAGGAACCGGGCGCTCTTCCACGGCAAAGATCGGCGCGCCGGTCTCGCGATTCAGAATGAAAATGTTGCCGGTTTTAGAGCCAATGGCGATCGCCGGAATGGTCTCGCCGGCGCGTTTCATTTCGAAGAGCAGAGGAGAGGTGGCGACGTCGTAATCCCAAAGGTCGTGATGAACGGTTTGAAAGTGCCAGACCATCTCGCCGGTGTCGGCTTTTAGAGCGACGACGGAATTCGCAAAGAGATTATCGCCGAGGCGTTCGCCGCCATAGAAATCCGGGCTGGCGCTGCCGGTTGGAACGAAAACCAAGTTGCGCGCGGCATCAACCGCGATGGTTGACCAGGCGTTCGCCGCGCCAGTGCGCGCCGCACTGCCGTTCTTCCAAGTATCGGCGCCCAGCGCGTTCGGGCCTTGTGGGATCGGGTCCCAGGTCCACTTCAATTTGCCTGTTTTGGCATCGAACCCGCGCACTTCGCCGCTGGGCTGGCTGGCGCTGCCGTTGTCAGCCACAGCCGATCCGACGACGATAGTTTGACCGACGATTGCGGGCGCGGACGTTTCTTCGTAGTCGGCAAAGTTATCCGCCGATGGTGCAATGCGCAGGCCCGTCCGCAGATTGACAACGCCGTTGTCGCCGAAATCGGGAAGGGGCTTGCCAGTTGCGCTGTCTAACGAAATCAGGCGCGCGTCAATAGTCGCTATATAGATGCGGCGCGGGCCGTCTTTCGGCTCCCAGGTTGACAGTCCGCGCGTGGCGAAGTCGCCGTAGCCGGCGTCTTTCGGGATGTGCGAATCGAACGCCCAGCGTTCGGTGCCTTTGGTTGGATCTAGGGCGATCACGCGGCCGAGCGGGGTGGCCAAATACAACATGCCGTCGACATAAAGAGGAGTCGCTTCAAAGGCGGGCGGTTTGCTGTGGGGCGGCATATAAATGTCGCCGGTGCGGAATGTCCAGGCGACCTTGAGAGCGGCAACGTTCGATTTGTCGATGAGGGTTAACGGCGAAAAGCGCTGGCCACCGGGATCGCGGCCGTAGGTGGTCCATTCGTCTTGGCCGTCGCTGGGAAGGACGAGCGCGGGAAGCAAGAAACAAAAGGACAGTCGTGCAGGCAGAGTCATTTGGTTTTTCTAAGCATACTAACCGAGCACGTTGGCGTTGACGGCTTTTTACGGAACGAAGCCAATGTGGGAGCACAGCGGCGAAGAGGAGGCGAATTTTGCGAAACGAATTGCCTGTGAAGCATGGGAGCGGCGTTTTGCGGAACGAACCCAATGAGGCGGGGAGATTTGGCAAGGCGCGATTTTACGGAACGACGAACTGGGGATTGTGCCTTATTTTTCGAGTTTGATTTCATATTCTTTTGCATTCGGGGGCGACTGAGCCGGCTTTTTACGGAACGAAGCCAATATGGGCGCCAGCGAAGAGAAAGCGAATTTTGCGAAACGAATTGGCTGCGGGGATGGTCGATGCATGTTGTTTTACGGAACGAACCCATTTGTGTGGCGATGTGCGGCGGTTTTACGAAACGAATTGGGGATCTATTTTTCGACGCTGATTCCATACCTCTTGTAAATCCGGGCCGTGAGCGGCTCGACCTCTCCTTACAAAGAGTATCCGGCAGACCGGGAAGTTAAGTGCTCAGTTAACCGTAAGTGGTTGGAGAGATTAGAGAAAGAATCTGGGGTTTCGGAATTGTATGTCCGATTTGCCGTATAATCTTGTTTCATGACCCGCAAAAAGACGTAGGGGGCTTTTGTCCCACCGCGCACCCTGGAACTCTTTCACACTTTGAGCGACATTTTCATTAGTTACGCGAGCGAGGATATAGCGAGGATCAAGCCGCTGGTGGATGCGTTGCATCAGCGAGGCTGGACAGTTTGGTGGGACCGGACGATTCTTGCGGGCAAGGTTTGGGAACGGGAGATTGAAGCGGCGTTGGCGGCGTCGCGCTGCGTGATCGTGGCGTGGTCGCAAGCATCGGTCCAGTCGGATTGGGTTTGGACCGAAGCGGACGAAGGGAAGCGACGAAGCGTTTTGGTGCCGGTGTTGCTGGACTTAGTGACGATTCCGCTGGCATTTCGAAAGATTCAAGCGGCGAACTTAGTGGACTGGCGCGGCGAAACACCTAACGCCCAGTTTGAAGAGGTGGCCCGGGCTATCACCGCGTTGTTGGGAAGCAGTGCTCCACCGGCGGTAGCGGCAGCGACGGCGGGAATTGGGGCGACGCAAAGTGCCGACCACAACAAAACGACACTATCCGATCTACCCGATCCGGCCAAGCCGCCAAATGCTTCAACGGCGGCTCAAGCGTCCGGTCAGCCGCCCGCGCATGAAGTCCGTGCAGCAGACGCAACGTTAGCGAAAGAGAAGACAAGCAGTGGGATCCCCAGTTCGACATTGGCCTTCGGCGCCAGACGCACGCTGATACTGGGCGCGCTGGGGTTTGCCGGGGTCATTGGTCTGGTCTGGTATTTTGCGTCGAGACCTCAGAACACCTTGCCCCCGGCCGCGCCCAGCGTGGCGTCGCCCGAAGCGACTGCTACCGCCACCGTCAGTGCGCCTGGGACCGTGAGGCTGAATTCAAAAGACGGGCGGAACTACGTGTGGCTTCCGGTGGGGAGTTTTACGATGGGGTGCTCGCCAGGGGATAGTGAATGTTGGGACGATGAGAAACCGGCGCACGCGGTAACGATTTCAAAAGGATTCTGGCTGGGGCAGACGGCGGTGACGGTGGAGGCGTGGCGCCGCTACCGGCTGGATAAGAATAAGCCTGAGTTGCCGACTGGGGACATCTTCGGACGTAAGTTAAATGAGGCAGCGTCTGGCAAGAATCTGCCGGCGGTGTCCATGACTTGGGAGGAAGCGGGCGCGTTTTGCGAATGGGCCGGCGGGCGCTTGCCGACGGAGGCCGAATGGGAATATGCCGCCAGAGCGGGAAGTACGGCAGACCCCTACGGCGATTTGGACTCCATCGCTTGGTATGGAGATAACAGCGGGAAGCAGCGGATTGATAGTGCCGAGATTTGGAGAACGGATCAAACCAACTATGACAAGCGGCTTTATCAAAACGGAAATGGGCCGCACCCAGTGGCTGAGAAGAAGCCGAACGGGTGGAAGTTGTACGACATGCTGGGCAATGTGTGGCAATGGACCTCGGATTGGTATGGGGAGAAGTACTACGCGGAGAAAGAGGGGAGTGATCCGCAGGGTCCGGCAAGCGGTACTTTGCGGACGCTGCGCGGCGGTTCTTGGTCAACGGTTCATGACGTCCGCGTGTCGCTCCGTGACTGGAACGAACCAGGCAACCGTCGCAGCAATGTCGGTGTTCGGTGTGTGGGGGAAAAATTCCCTTGACACTTTTTGCTTTTTCCGTTTCATTCCTAGTTTTTCGGCGGGCGGCTTGGCCGCCCGCGAAAAATGTTTTACCGAGCGGCGCACTCCCACCGACGGACCGCAAAGGGGACGGACCGCTCAGTTGAAAAACATGTGCACGATTTCTGATCTACTTACCTATCGAAACGGAGCCGGAAGCGTTTAGGCTGGCCGACGCCGAGCGGGGATCTGATGTTTGGTATCGGTCGCTGACGCTTCCGTTTCGGAAATGTAGTCTTTTCATGATCGTGGGTGGTAGCAAGTAGGTCGCTAAGAATGGCCCCTTACCTTGAAGGCGTGGGCGGCAAATAGCTGTTCACGGAGGCGCCAAGTATCGCCGTGGGCGGCGTGGGCGTTCCATGAAGCGATCCGTGCGCAACTTCGTCCCAACTCCAACCGATGATCGGGGAAGAGGCGCCAACCGAGGAACGTAATCCCGTCTTGCGTCCGGTAGATCCGGCTTTTGCCTTCGTGAAGCACCAAGCGCAGACGATCCATCTGGGCTTGAACCTGTTGCCGGGCGTCGCGCAGGAAATCTTTGCTGTCATGGAAGATTAGAAAGTCATCGACGTAGCGGCAGTAGGCTCCCGGGCGGAGATCGCGCAAGACGAACTGGTCAAACTGATTCAAGTAAAGGTTGGAGAAGAACTGTGAGGTCTGATTCCCCAGAGGCAGGCCGCGGGGCCGTTCGCAAGGGGTAAAGAGAGTGTCGCCGGGGAAGTAGGCGGTCACAGATTCTTGGGGATTCGAACCGTCAATGATTTTCGCGGCTAGGCGGAGGGTAGGCTGGCATTTCACGGCGTGGGCCAGTTGCACTTTGAGAATTTCGTGATCGATGGAATGGAAATACTTTCGGATGTCGCATTGCAGGACATATGGAAAGCGACGGCATGCGGCGGAAGCGGCGCGAAGAGCCCGGTGCGTTCCGAGCTCGGTGCGGCAAGCGTAACTTTGCGCCGCGAACCTGGGTTCGAAGATTGGCTCTAAGACTTGCGTGAGTATGTGATGAACGACCCGGTCTCTAAAGGGCGCGGCTGAAATCATGCGCGGTTTAGGCTCGCGCACCAAAAAGGTTCGGTAGGTTCCCGGCGTATAGGTTTCTGCGGCGAGTTGGCGCTGCAACTCGATGGCGTGTAATTCCCAGGCGAGCAAGAACTCGGCGACGTCCGGCCGACTTTTTTTGCCGGCGGCGGCCCGGTGGATAGCCGATGCTATGTTCTCCCAGCTCACAAGCCCGGGCCAGAGTCCGCCCACGCGTTTCACTGTTCTCTGGCCTCGGTCTTTTGCCGTTCCAGGGATTTGCGCCAACCGCCGATCATGCGGCCAATCTCCTCGATCTTGGCGGACGCGAACTCCTGGGAGTCGCTTCCCATCAGTTTCAAATCAAATGACATGCGCAGCAGAAAACGCAGTGAGGTAACGCTGAGGTTGGCACGTTCCAGAAGCGCCATCTTGTCCTTGGCATAGGCCGCCGATGCGAGAGCTTCGAGCAAATCGAGGGAACGATCCATCAGGCGTTCGCCGAGGGAGAAGCGCAGAGAACGCGGGAACTTCTCGACTTTGGCGATCAACCAAAGGGAAAGATCGTAGGTCCGTTGTACGGCCACCGGGCCACCGGCACCCGCAGGTTGCGCCTTTCCCGCCAAGCTTCACTTTTTTTGAGGAACTCGCGCAAGACGGGCGCGGTGTCAAGCGCGCCGCCCGAAGACCCAGCGAGTTCCTATCCTGTTTGGCGGCGCGCAGCCGCGCCCTTTGCGCTTTCTTGGAACCACCACAGAGCGGGAAGGCCTTTTTGTTTGGCGCTCCGTTTGAGACGGCTCGCCGGGACCAAGGCCCGGAAGCGAGCCACGAACTCCCGCCCGGACCGCGATCCGGGCGGCTCTGGCTTTCTCATGTTCGCGTTGCGAAATGAGAGCCCGCATCCCCCCACACACCGAACACCGATATTGTTGTTACGGTTGCCTGGTTCGTTCCTGTTACGGTTCGACACGCGGACGTTTCGTGAATTGTTGTTCCAAGAACCGCCGCGCAGCGTTTCGGCTTTGTTCCTCTGTATTTAGAATCGCAGAAATTGCGCTGCGAGTTCAGCGGTAGGCCTCGGAGCGATGGCGGACGCCAAAGATGCGCATGGCGCCCGCGTGAAGACTGAACAAGACGCGGTGGTCGCCGAGGCGCAGACGGAAGGACCCCGCCATGTCGCCGTGCAGAGGCGCGACATCGCCGCCGCAGGTGCGGGCGTGGTTCATGGTGCCGTCGAAGATGCGCAAGGCGGTGGGGCGGTCAAGACGGCGATATCGTCCTTGGCTGCATCGAGCCATTCGATACGGTAGGGCGTCATTCACCGGTTCAGCGGGAAGTCTTCCGGGTTAAGTCCAAACTCATTGAGCAGGTCTTCCATGGGAATGCCCTCACCGCCGCGCTGCGCGAACCAGGCTTGTCCTTCGAGGAAGCGGCAGCGGTCTTCGCCGGTGACCGGTTCATCGTCGTGGATCATCACTTCAAGCAACTGGACGACAGCGGCGAGCTTGCCTCAACGCGTGCTTGACTAAGCCCGACTCAATTCGCGTAGATTTGGGAGCGAGTTAATCTGGTGTTTATCGGCTGGGCAACGACCGGAAACTCCTTCACACTTTGAGCGACATTTTCATCAACATACGCTACGCGGCGGTTCTTTGGAGCTACACCGCGAGCTATGCGCCGTGGCCTTCCGTTTCAGGTACGGACCTGGCACCCGTCTCTACAATATCGAGGCGCGGTGTGTGGGGCAAAGGCGCCAAGAAGCTCAATAGATTAAGAACGGTTTACGGCGGTCGGCGAACTTGGCGGCGTCGGCTTGGGCGGCGGTCCATATGTCGAGGGCGGGCTTGCCCCGCAGCAGGCTATCGATTGTTTCGCGGTTGCCGATCAGGTTGCGGCACTTTTCAAAATCGATCTTTCCCGGATAGAGAGTCTGCAAGGCGCTCGCCAGTTCGATGCCGAGCCGGGTGCTGTCGAAAGTTTCGCGGTCGGTGATAACGAAGCGCACGCCCTCAATCCATTGGCCGGCAAAATTGGAAGACGTGGGTTGGAATTTCGTGGGATAAGCGCGCACGCCCGGAATGAATTGCGCGTTCAGCGCAGCCGCCAGCCCTTGACCTCTGATCCAATCGGCTCCAACTTGTTCAAACGGCGCATCGGTTCCGCGCCCCACCGAATAATTCGTGTTCGCTTCGAGCATCGCCAGCCCCGGATAGAGCAGCGCCGCGTTCAAGCCGCGGATATTGGGCGATGGGTTCACCCAGTTCAAATTGCCGGCGTCAAACCAATCGCCGCGCAGCCAGTTCTTCATATGAATCGTGTGCAGATCCGTTGCCCAATGCCGCTCGGCGTTGGCCATGCGCGCCAACTCCGCGAACGTCAGGCCGTGCCGCAAGGGCATGTCATAGCAGCCGATGAACGATTCCAGATCCTTGTCCATCAGCGGGCCTTCGACATGAGTGCCGGTGATTGGATTGGGCCGGTCGAGAAGATAGAAGGGCTTTCGCGCTTTGCCCGCTTCTTCCAGCGCATAGAGCATGGTGCAGGAGTATGTGTAAAACCGCGCCCCGACATCCTGAATATCGAAAACCAGCGCGTCGAGATCTTGCATTTGCGCGGCGGTCAAGCGCCGCTTGTCGGGCTGGTACAAGCTGACAACCGGGACGCCCGTTTGCGGATCTTTACTGTCGCCTACATCGGAGTCTTGCGTGCCGTTGATACCGTGCTCGGGCGAAAAAAGAGTGGTCACGCGCATGCCCGCGGAAAGCATGACGTCCACATTTCGGCGGCCCGCGCGGTCAAGCCCGGTCTGATTGGTGATCAGCCCGAGGCGCTTTCCTTTGAGTTCGAGAAAACCGCCGGCCTCAAGCACGTCAAGCCCGGTGAGCGTGTCGGTATTGCGGGCCACTTCGCGATGCACGCCCGCACCGGCGATGGTCTCGTTATAGCCGGTAATCGCCACGTCTTGCGGGATGTTTAGACCGAAGGT
>Ga0075021_10001680_pt1 | contig 11424 bp, 12 predicted proteins | sample ColStrG_CSR_2012_FD_72749 | JGI IMG/M metagenome (GOLD analysis project Ga0075021, IMG submission 72749) | Freshwater sediment microbial communities in response to fracking from Pennsylvania, USA - Cold Stream Run_MetaG_CSR_2012 | ecosystem: Environmental > Aquatic > Freshwater > Creek >... | reverse complement strand
TTGGTGCCGATGGGAAAGCGGCATAAGAGAGTACAAGGGAAGCGCTTGCCGGTTGACGCCCGCATTCGCACCTTAGACGGTCCCACGCGCGAGGGCGAGCAGGAGAAGGTCATTGCCCTGCCCGGGGTCGCGGCTCGCACTCTCGGCGTCGGCACCAAATCGAATTTGGTGCGCGGCATTGTCGCCGGCGCTTGCCTGATGGCATTGTTTATCGGCGCTATTTGGTTCATCATCATTCCCAAGTTGCAGTCGTCCGCCGCGGAGCCGGTGGGAAGCACTGAATCGGCGCAGACCGCAACTCCCGCATCGACCGCGGTCCCGGTTCCCAGGGGATCGGAAATGACAACGTCGATACCCATCCCGCCCCAAGCGATCAATCCCGGTATTGAGGAGTCCGCTAAACAGGCCGCCGATAAAAAATCGTCTTCCTCGGCCGCCGCTACCGATTCGCTCGCTCTTACGGAATCGGATACACCGCGCCAGCATCCGCAACAATTCAGAGTCGTCTTGTCCGCCTCAGACTCGCAACAGGATGCCGTCCGGCGTTTACTGGTGTTGAATCAGGAACATCCCGAACTCTTGCTGCATGTTCTGTCGCCAAGCCCAGGCGCTCCGAATCCCCGTTACTTAGTCGTAGCGGGCGGACTATTGACTCGCAATGAAGCCGATCAACTGCGCCAGCGTGTCGCGAGCAAGGGACTGCAAGCAGCGCGCGTCGAACGGTTTAAGGAGTAAGTCCAGCGCTTACCGCGCCGGGGCCTGCTCGATTTTTACCAGCATCTGCTCTTTGCGGTAAACGAGAGTAGACGTGTTGTAGCTTGCCAACTCAAACCCATGGCCGTGCGTAATGGCGTCTGTGGGGCACGCCTCTACGCAATAGCCGCAAAAGATGCACCGGTTGTAGTCGATGTTGTAAACCTTCGCGTAGCGGTCCCCGCCGCTGATGCGTTGCTCATCCGTGTTTTCCGCAGCCTCAATGTAAATGCAATCGGCCGGGCACGCCGCCGCGCAGAGGAAACACGCCACGCACTTTTCCAGGCCGTTCTCGTCGCGCTGCAACACATGCGCGCCGCGAAAGCGTTCTTGCAGCACCGCCGGGCCGTCCGGATACGCCTCCGTGATGGCCGGTTGCAGCATTTCCTTAAAGGTGATGCCCATACCTTTGGCGATTGCCGCGGCATTGCCGAATACTTCACCAAGATTCGCCATGTTTCTCTAGCGTAACGCACGTTCACGCGGCACGGACCTTCCTTTCGGCGGACCCGCCTATGCTGGGTTGGGGAAGACGGTGCTGAGCGGGACTTCGAGGTCGCCAGCGGGGTTGCCGAGAACTCGGTCCATTGCCTCGCGGGCGCCTTCTTTAGTGTGAATCCAGGCGCGCTGGCGTTCGGGATCGATTAGCAAGACGGCCGAGATGCCGAACCGGAGGTAGTCATCGATCTTGTCCTGGACGTCGGCGGCACGGTCCTCGGGAGAGAGGACCTCGACGGCAACTTCCGGCGGAGAAGTGATGATGCGTCCCGCAGGGCGTTCACCCCGGACCACGACGACATCGGGGACGCGATAACGATCCGGGTGGACCTGGACTCGGATCTCAACACCGGCCCAAAAGCCGCGCCCGTTATTGAGAACGGACGCATAGGTGCGTCCCTGCGCGTCGCCGTGGCCAATCTCTCCCACATTACGTTCCACCAAACGGCCTTCCACGTATTCGCAGTCCGGGTCCGTAGTATGGTCCAGATAGTCAGCGAGCGGAACAACAGCAAGCGCGCTCATCTCTCGGCATTCTAACACTTATAGAGGCCTGCTAGGATCCGCAAACCTGTTTACCATTTCGGGCAGTGGTTTAGGCCTCGCGGCGCAAAGGGCGCCACGCCGAGCCGTGTGGCAGCCCAACTTCAGGATCGAGCGCGGTACGAAAGTACTCCTGCGTTTCCAGTAACAGTCGTTATCTTTATCCGCATTGCCAGCGCTCAGTTCAACGTTTTATGCCATAAACGGCGGCTCTCGCAACGGTAAGTGCTTGAAAAGAGGCAAAACCAAAGAACCATGAAACGTTGGCTACCCACGCGCAACTCTGTGGGCATAGGTCGCACGGAAAACGTGAGAGACGCGGAGAAAAACAAAGTTCTCCGAAAGAAACACAAAGGAGACTTGAAATGAAACGCATCTTAGTAACTTTATTGACGGCAGTGGGAATCACGGGACCGTTTGTAGCTCACCTCGCCGCGCAAAGCAATCCGCTGGAAGCGGTTGTTCCATTCGCTTTCGTCGTGTCGAATCACACGCTACCGGCTGGAACATACAGAGTGTCGCGGACAACCACGGCCGGCCCGGTCTTCACGCTTCGCGGCGAAAACTCCGCCATCATGGTGCAAATGCCGAGCAATGAGGACGGCAAGCCGCAAAATCCGAGCCTCACGTTCGCCTGCTACGGCAAAGAGTGCGTGCTCGCCAAGATCACGCCGCCCGACAGCGACATCGCTTACGCCCTAACCCAGAGTTCCATCGAGAAGAACCTGTCCCACAATCTGGGCATGGCTTCCATGATCTCGATTAAGCTCGGCGTCCGCTAACTCACCGTTTATTCGGAGGTAGGCCCGCTGCAATCGGAGGCAGCGGGCCAATTTCTTTTTAACGCCCTGTATCCGTCCCGCCGATAAGACCTAACGAGGACTCAATCTTGTTTCAACTCGTCAGACGGGCCGCCCCTCCCACTCCTACCAAACAGGATGTCGAGCAAAAATCCGCAAGCCGCGAAAGCTTTCTCGCCACCGCTCTCATCACGGTTTTGTCAGTCAACATATTTATGGTGTCGGGCGTTCTTTCCTTCTGCTTGTTTGTTTTCTGGTATCCGTCCTAGTTCGGTTTTTTCGGCCATCCGGTCACACCCACCAAAAACAGACTTCTTTAAGAAGCGATGGGGTTCGAGTGCCGGGCGGCGCAAAGCGGTGGGGCGGTCAAAACGGCTGATATTGTCCTTGGCTGCATCGAGGCATTCGATGCGTAGGGCCGCATTACCGGCTCAACGGGAAATCCCCGGCGTAAGTCCAAACTCGGAGAGCACGTCCTCCATGGGAATGTACATCAAGCTCTTCGACCTGCGGCTCGAAACGCGTCCAGAACTCGTGACGTTTGAAGTCCCGGCGGTACTTGCGGTGGACGCATGCACACGCGATGGTGTGCCGCAAGAGAAACGAGCCTCCGTGGAGCGCCTGCTCGACCTCGCAAAGCTATTTCGCAGGCGGGTGATTGCCTCGCGTATTCCGGAAATCGTGCGGACGCCGGATGCATGGCTCAGGGACCGCACCATTCTTGAAACGCTGCGCGCCGATGGGGTCGATCCGATCTATGCCTATCTCGGGCGGTTATTCAACTACGGCGGCATGTAAGTGAGCGCGCAACGCACAGTCCGGCGCGGCGGTCCTTACTATCGCTTGGTTGCGCCAGAGCGGATTCGATCCAGCCGACACGTCGTACTCAAGGCAACGCGGTGGCCGGTGGAACCCCGCCGGCGAATTTCGCGTCCTCTACCTGAATGCCACAATCCAAGTGGCGGCCGCGAATGCGCGGGCGCAACACGCTGGGCGTGTTGGGATCGCGGCGCTCGGCTTTGCCGGGAGCTTTCCGCATGGCGCTGGCCAGCGTGTCAGGCGATCGCGCGCGAAGCGCATGCGGCTGCATTGGCCGGCGTAGCGGCGCGGTCCAACGCCGAGGCAACGGCCACTGCCTCAGTTGGAGAAGAGCTTGCGTTATTCGAGCAAGCGGCCACCGGCGTATTACGGGAACGGCGTCGATTTCACAAGTGGTATCCAGATCCGATTCCCGGATAGAATGGACGCGCGGAGGCTGCGCAAACTTCCGCCTGCCGCGTGTCCGGCCGCGTTCAGCGTAGAGATTGTGGGATGGAAAATCGTCATGCTACACTTCATAGGCTCCCCCTTCCTCCCCCTTGCGCTATTGGTCCGCCTCTCGTCAATGGAACGCGCCGCTCGCCTCATTAAGAACAGTAAGCTTTCGAAGAAGGTCTTCGCCGACGAAGATCTGGCGCGCGCCGCTTGGCCAGCCGCTGTCGGCAAGGCCATCGCCTCGCATACGTCGCGTCTGACGCTGGTGCGCTCAACGCTGGTCGTCGAGGTGGAAGACGCCGTTTGGCAAAAACAGCTTTTCACCTTGCGTGGACAGATTCTCAAGCGCTTCCGCCGCGTCACCGCCAGCGATGTCGTGCAAGACCTCGAATTCCGCATCGCCCTCAAGCGCCGCCAGCCGCAGCGTGCCGAAACCCGCCTAAGCCCCGCGACCGAAACGGCCCCCTCGCTCGACGAAGCCGATTCTATCCAGGACGCTGTGCTAAAGAAGATATATCGACTCTCCCGCAAGAAGGCCACCGCTTGAACTTATCTGAAAAAGAGGTCCGTTACGTCGCGGATCTAGCCAATCTCCGCCTCTCCGCCGAAGAAGTGCCGCGCATGTCCCAAGACCTCGGCCAGATTCTGACTCATATCGAGCAGCTCAACGCGCTAGACACCTCGAATGTCGAGCCTATGGCGCAGGTGCTTTTCGATGCCGATGAGACCGCCACCCTGCGCGAAGATATCCCGCATGCGACCCTGAGCAATCAGGAGGCCCTGGTGAATGCCGTCTCCTCCGGCGCGGGCTATTACAAAGTCCCGAAGGTGATTGACCGCACATGAGCGCGCCTACCGTCTTGCCGGCGCTCACCATCGCCGCCGTTCGCGAAGGCCTGCGCAAGAAGGATTTCTCCGCCAGCGAACTGGCCACAGCCGCCCTCGCCTTTGCGCAAGCAGAGAATCCGAAGACCAACGCCTTCCTCACCTTCTCGCCCGAGCGCGCGCTGGCCGCCGCCGCCAAAGTCGATGCCGAAATCGCCAAGGGCTCGCCCATCGGCGCGCTGGCCGGCGTGCCTCTTGGCGTGAAAGACGTCATCGTCACCAAAGGCGTTCGCACCACGTGCGGCTCACGCATTCTTGAAAACTATATCCCGCCTTACGATGCCACGGCCGTCGCGCGGCTCGAAGACGAAGGCGCCATTGTCATCGGCAAGCTCAATTGCGATGAGTTCGCCATGGGGTCTTCCAATGAAAATTCCGCCTATGGCCCGGTGCGCAACCCGCGAGCGCTTGATCGCGTACCCGGCGGTTCCAGTGGTGGTTCGGCCGCCGCCGTCGCGCAGGGCACCGCTCTCGTTACCCTCGGCTCCGATACGGGCGGCTCCATCCGCCAACCCGCGAGCTTTTGCGGCGTCGTGGGCGTCACGCCTACCTATGGCCGCGTGTCCCGCTACGGTCTGGTCGCCTTTGCCAGTTCTCTCGATCACATCGGCCCGCTCGCCCGCAATGTGGAGGACTGCGCCACCGTGCTTCACGCCATGGCGGGCCGCGACGAACAGGACTCCACGTCCGCCTTTGCGCCCATTGACGACTATCACTCGCTGATGAAATATCCGGTTCGGGGCCTCACACTCGGCCTCCCTGCGGAGTACTTCGAAGGACTCACCTCTGAGACGGGATCTCTCATTGATGCCGCAGTCAAGAAGCTGGAAGGCCTCGGCTGTGAAATCCGCCAGATTAGCCTCCCTCACACTAAGTACGCACTCTCCTGCTACTACATCATCGCCACCGCCGAAGCCAGCTCGAACCTGGCTCGCTATGACGGCGTGCGTTACACGATTCGCACGGAGGGCGGTACCCTCTCGGACATGTATCGCAACACGCGCGGCGTTGGCTTTGGCGCGGAGGTCAAGCGGCGCATCATGCTTGGCACATACGTTCTGAGCGCCGGCTACTACGATGCTTATTATAAGAAGGCCCAGCAGGTCCGCACTCTTATCGCCCGCGACTTCAGCGAAGCCTTTAAGGGCGTTGACGCCATCCTTGCCCCGGTCTCTCCATTCCCCGCCTTCAAAATCGGCGAGAAGGTGGATGACCCGCTGGCGATGTATCTCTCCGATATCTACACGCTCACCGGCGACCTCGCCGGAGTGCCTTGCATGAGCGTGCCTTGCGGGCAATCGTCTGAGGGCTTGCCCGTGGGCCTGCAAATCTTCGCCAAGCACTTTGACGAGGCAACCATGTTCCGCGTGGCTTATCAGTACCAGCAAGCCACCTCGCGCTGAGGGGGCCTTTGACACGCATCGGTCCAGCGGGGTGGGCATACAAGGATTGGTGGGGGATCGTCTACCCGGTCAAGAAGCCCCGGGGCTTCTCGGAACTGGCCTATCTGGCCCAGTATTTCGATACCATCGAGATCAACGTTACTTTCTACCGGCCGATTCCAGCCAAGACCGCCCTCGCCTGGCTTGGCAAGATCGAGGATCGTCCGCGCTTCCGCTTCACCGCCAAGCTGTGGCGCGGCTTCACTCACGAGCGCAACGCGTCCGCGGCGGATGAGCAGGCGTTTAAAGATGGCTTCGCGCCCATGCTGGAACAAGGCAAGCTCGGCGCGCTGCTTCTGCAGTTCCCGTGGTCCTTCCGCAACACTCCTGAGAACCGTGGCTACCTCATGCGCCTGTGTGACCGCTTCGCCGAGTTCCCTCTCGTCCTCGAAGTCCGGCACGGAAGCTGGAGCGAGCCGGGCGTTCTGGACCTGTTATCGCAACTGCGGCTCGGACTGTGTAACATCGATCAACCGCTGTTTCGCAAGTCGGTCGCTCCTGGCGCCATTGCGACGTCTCCTATCGGCTATATCCGTTTGCACGGCCGCAATTACGACGCCTGGTGGCGCGAGAATAAATACCTCGGCGAACGTTATGACTACCTCTACTCGGCTGCCGAACTCGCCCCTTGGCTCGACCGGATCAAGAGCGTGGAGCACGAGACTGAGGACACCTACGTAGTCACCAACAACCACTACATCGGCAAGGCCATTGTCAACGCTTTTGAGATCTCATCTATCCTTCGAGATCAACTCCTGCCGATGCCGCCAGAACTCGTCGAACGATATCCCGAACTGCTGCCGTTTTCTACCCCACCTCCCGCCTGACTTCGTCAACGCTCTTGCTTTTCCAATAACGATTGAAGTTCTCTACTGTCATCATCGTGGGAGGGTACATTCTGTCGATGTAGAGGGTACCGTGCAGATGATCGATCTCATGCTGCAGGATCCTGGCATACCAGCCTTCGGCTTGAATTACTTTGGCATTGCCTTTGTGATCGAGACATTCGACTCTCGCCTTGCGCGCTCGCGGCACCACTGCGGTGAACCCCGCCAGGCTCAAACAGCCTTCAAAAAATTCGACACCGGCGGGGCCTTCGAGACTAATCTTCGGGTTGATGACGACATGAAAAGGCACAGGCTTGCGCTCCCGCTCCTTGATGAAGCCGGCCGGCGCGTCCTTCATATTCTCGGGCGTGTCTTCAATCACTGCGAGTTGCAGCCCAAGCCCGATCTGCGGCGCGGCCAAGCCTACTCCAGGCGCATCGTGCATGGTCTCCCGCATCCACTCAATCAGCTCTTGCGTGGCGCGGCCGCGGATCTCATCCACTGTCAATGGCTTCGCGTTTTGCCGTAAAACCGGCTCACCCACTTGTACAATCTTTAGCCGCATGCTTCTATGATGGTCGTACACTCGACATGCAGACCCCACCCTTTCCGAATGTAGATCCTGAGCCGCGCTGGCCCGCCGTGATAGCGGTGCTCGCCACTGGCGCAGTCTTCTGGTTCTTGCCTGAACGTCTGACGTTTGGCCCCAACTGGCTCTTGCTCGCGGTGGTGGCCGTGCTCATCGTCCCGACGGTAGTCAGCCACCGCGCGGGCAATGCGAAGATCAATTACTTCTTTGGCCTGTCGCTCTCGGGCGTGATCACCATTGCCATGGTGTGGTCGCTCTCGATGTTGATTGCCGGCCTTCCGAGCAAGAAGGAGAACCCCGAGGAACTGTTGCGCGCCGCCGTTGCGCTGTGGATCTCGAATATTCTAGTTTTCGCTTGCTGGTATTGGCGTCTCGACGCCGGCGGCCCACACGCGCGCGACCTACGCCGCTTCCATACCGACGGCGCTTTCCTCTTCCCGCAGATGACTCTGCCCTCCAATTCGAAACTGCTCAAGGAGAACTGGCGGCCCGGCTTCGTGGACTATCTCTTCCTGGCCTTCAACACCTCGACGGCGTTCTCGCCCACCGACGTGCCGGTGCTCTCGCGTTGGGCCAAGCTGTTGATGATGGTGCAAAGCAGCCTCTCGCTCGGCACGCTGGCGATACTGGCCGCAAGGGCCATAAATATTCTTTAGGGACGCCAAAGACGTAAGTTACCTCACCGAAGCCTGCCGATCTAGGGCAAGGGCACTAAATGGGTAAACGGCGGCACATACGCCTGCAGCGTGACAAAGATCCCCACCAAGCATCCCAGCGCCAGACTATGGAAGAACACATAGCGCAAGATTTCGCCCTCATGCCCGAACCAGTTCGTCGCGGTGGATGCCACCACAATCGATTGCGCGTCGATCATCTTGCCCATCACCCCGCCTGAACTGTTCGCCGCAGCCATTAGCAGCGGGTTCAAGCCAAGCTGCTGTGCCGTAATCCGCTGCAAGCTGCCGAACAGAATGTTGGACGACGTATCCGAGCCCGTCAGCGCCACGCCTAGCCAGCCCAACAACGTTCCGAAAAACGGATAGAACGCGCCGGTGCGCGCGAAGGCCAGCCCCATCGTCGCGTCGAGTCCCGAGTAGCGCGTCGTGTATCCCAGTGCCAGCATCGCCGCGATCGTCAGCAGCGAAAAGCGCACCGTGTAGAGAGTATTTCCGTATGTCTTTAGCGCCTTGCCAAAACCGATGCGCATGGCGAGGGCCGCGACGATGGCCGCCAGCAGAATGCCGCTGCCCGATGCCGAGAGCCAGGAGAGCGCAAATATCGCCGCCTCCGGTTTGGCCTTTGCAAGCGCCACCGGTGGTACGCGCTGCACGAGATTGTGCAAGCCCCCAATGGCGAACTGCGGGTTCGACAAGTGGTTGAGCCACGCCTTGACAGGCGGCAATCCCCACACGAACGCCGTCACCGCTAAAATCACCCAAGGCGTCCACGCCGCCACAACCTCCGCTCGGGTGTGCGTATGCCGCACCATGCGCCGCGCGGCCTCCTCGGGCGAAACAAACTCGGAATCCCTCGTTGTTCCCAGCATGATGGTTTTCGGCCGCCAGACTTTGAGCAACCCCGCAAGCGCCGCCAGCGACGCAATCGACGCCACCACATCCACCAGAGTCGGCCCATGGAAATTCGAGACCAGATACTGCGGCACCGCGAACGCCACGCCCGCCACCAGCACCGCCGGCCAGACTTCCATCATTCGCCTGAACCCCGCAAAGGCCCAAATGAGCCAGAACGGAATGATCACCGAGAAGAACGGCAACTGCCTGCCGATCATCATCGACAATTGGTTTAACTCGAGCCCCGTTGCCGATTGGAGCGCCAGGATCGGCGTACCCAAAGCGCCGAACGCCACCGGCGCGGTGTTTGCAATCAACGACAATGCCGACGCCGCCAACGGCGAAAAGCCCAGCCCGATGAGGATCGCGCCCGTCACGGCCACCGGCGTTCCAAAGCCCGACGAGCCTTCGAAGAACGCCCCGAACGAGAATGCCACCAGCAGCAACTGCAGCCGCCGGTCATTGGTCACGCCCGCAATGCTGTCCTGTAAGACCTGAAAGCGCCCGGTGCTGTGCGTGAGCTTATAGAGGAAGATGACGTTGATCACAATCCAGCCGATCGGGAGAAGGCCGTAGAGTGCGCCTAGCAATGCGGTCTTGCCCGCCATCCCCGCGGGCATGTGGAAGACGAAGACCGCGATGGCCAAAGCCGCGCCTAATCCCAGCAACGCCGCGACATGCGCTTGAATTTTGAAGAAGCCCAATGCGCCCAGCAAGACAATCACGGGCAGCGCGGCCAGCAGGGTGGACAGCAGCGGACTGCCCGCCGGGTCGTAAATCTGCTGCCACATTCTAGGCTAGCCGCCGATCGAGTACATGGGCCGCTGCGGCGCGACAAAGGATTTCCGATTGATCTCGTGCCCGATCCACTTCTGCCATACCGTGGATCGAATCGCCGCTTCCAACTCGTTCGCCGATTCGCCGCTCTTCAGCAGGCGCCGCACGTCGGTTTCTTCGTTGGCGAACAGGCAGTAGCGCATCTTGCCGTCCGCCGTCAGCCGCAGCCGGTTGCAGTTCATGCAGAACGGTCTGCTTACCGAAGCGATGAAGCCCATGCGATAGCCGTCGGCAAAACGGTATTCGGTCGCCGGCGCGCGCGGATCCGCATCCGGCACCGCTTCAAGCGGCCCGAATTCGCGCTGCAGCATGGCGATCATGTCGTCGGCGGTGAGAACGCGATCCATTGACCAAATGTCCTGCGCGTCCAGCGGCATAAACTCGATGAAGCGCACTTCAATGCCGTTCTCGCGGCCAAACCGCACCAGCGGAATCACGTCCGCTTCGGTCAGACCCTTGATCGCGACGGCGTTGATCTTAACTACGTCATAGCCGGTCTTCTTCGCCGCTTCCAGCCCGGCCATCACGCGCCCGAAATCGTCACGCCGCGTGATTTGGCGGAAACGTTCCCGGTCGAGCGTATCGAGGTGAATATTCAGGCGCCGCAAGCCGGCATCGTAAAGAGGTTTGGCGGCTTCGGCCAGCAGCACGCCGTTGGTGGTCAATGCCAAATCGCGAACGCGGGTGAACGCGCTCATCTTCGCCACTAAATCCGGCAGCTTGGGCCGCAACAACGGTTCGCCGCCGGTGAGGCGGATCTTGCGAATCCCAAGCGGCACCGCTACCGAAACAAATCGCTCAATTTCGTCGAAGCTAAGCAGGTCCGATGCTCTAGCGAACTCCGCGCCGGTTTCCGGCATGCAGTAGAAGCAACGGATGTTACAGCGGTCGGTGACGCTGATCCGCAAGTCGGAATGCGTGCGCCCAAAGGTATCCACCAACGGCCCGCCGAGCGGCGGCTGGGGAAGGGCACTGCGGCCAAACTGGACGAGTTGACTCAACCTGACATTACTTTAGCGCAAGCATGCGCTCTAGTGGCACGCGCGCGCGGTCGATGATTTCGGGCGAGAGTTCAATGCGCGGCTCGAGCGTAGCGAGGCAATCGCGCAGCTTTTCGAGCGTGTTCATCTTCATATAAGGGCACTCGCTGCAGTTGCAGTTCTCGTTCGCCACGAAATAGAACTTCTTGCCCGGCGAATCCCTCTCCAGCGAATAGCGTACGCCGCTCTCCGTCATGACGATGAATTCGTCAGCCGGCTGCTTGGCGCACCAATCGATAATGGAGGAAGTCGATCCGATAAAATCGGCCTGCCGCAGCACCTCGCCCGGACATTCCGGGTGCGCCGCGACGACAGCGTGCGGATGTTCGGAGCGCGCCGTCGCCAGCCGCCGGCCGGGAAAAGTAGCATGAACAATGCAGGCACC
>Ga0075021_10001679_pt1 | contig 11428 bp, 9 predicted proteins | sample ColStrG_CSR_2012_FD_72749 | JGI IMG/M metagenome (GOLD analysis project Ga0075021, IMG submission 72749) | Freshwater sediment microbial communities in response to fracking from Pennsylvania, USA - Cold Stream Run_MetaG_CSR_2012 | ecosystem: Environmental > Aquatic > Freshwater > Creek >... | reverse complement strand
ATATTGTTCATTGAAGACATGCCGATGACCGGCACGGGCAAGATCGACAAAACCTCGCTAAAGCGAATCTATGAATTTCACCTCGCGGAAAGGTAGCGGCGCAGGGAAAGATTCATCAGCGACGATTTGATCTCGATCAACGGCACGTTCACCATTTGCATCAGCTGCCGGACTTGCTCGAGTTCCGGCGATGAGAACAGCGGATAGGTGGTTTTGACGGGCCCCGCCTCGCGCATCCGCTCGAGATCCGCCGGCGGCACCAGAGCCCGCAATATGAGCTCATCATCATCGGAGGTGCCGTAGCGTTTGCGCAGCTCCTCGATCGTGGGCTGTTCGGGCGGATTGGCCACGACCTCCTTGGCGCGCGTCGAACTCATGATCTTATCCAGCACATCGGCGTCGATCGGAGCGGCCGGCTCGCCGTAGAACCCGGCCGCATACTGAATGACCTCGTCCGGAATGACCGAATAGCGCTTGCCGGAAACGATGTTCAGTACCGCAAGTGTGCCGACGAGCTGGCTGAACGGAGTCGCCATGCCGGGATAACCCAACTCGCGGCGCACTTTGGCCGTCTCCTCCAGCACCGCATCAAGCTTGTCGCTCATATTATGCTGCACCAGCTGCGCCTTCAGAGTGCCGGTCATGCCGCCCGGAATCTGGTGCTCGATCGAAAGCACGTCATATTCGCTGTACTGATTGACGAGGAAACCCGCCGCCTTTCCAACCGCTGAAAAATGTTCCGCGACCGGCTTGAACTGCGCGGTGTCCAGACAATGAGTGTGCCCCAATATCTCGACATTCCTGGCCATTATTTCCGTGGAGGGTACGGAGGGCCCGTTCGCCATCGGCCGGCTCGCCGTGTGCAGGATCGTAATCCCAAGCTTGATGGCATCCAGGTAGGCCTTTGCCGAAGTGCCGAGAAGATTGTTCGAATGAAACTCTATTCTCTTGCCGCGCGCGTTGCCGATGATTGCGGGCACCAGCGTCGTTAGCCGCTCCTTGTCGAGCGTTCCCGCCGTGTCGTAGAGCAGCAGCGTATCGATATCGGCAGATGCCGACAGTTTATCGGCCTTGTCGGCGTAATATTCATCCGTGTGAACCGGCGACAGGAAAAACAAAATGGTGCCGGCAACCTCAGACCCGAATTCCTTTGCCACCTTTGCGAGCCGGTGAATCTTGTCGATGTTGTACAACACATCGTAGATCCAGAAGGAACGGACCCCATGGCGGTTGAGCTGGCGCATCCAGGCGTCCATCAATGAATCCGGCGTCACACCGAAAGTCACCGAAGCATTGGAGCGCATGCCGCCGCGTATCGGCGTGCGCGGCATCGACTGCACGAGCAAGTCAAGGCCTTCCCAGGGATTTTCGCGGCAGTGGCGGATCAAGACCTCCATCATTGACGAGCCTACGAGGTCAATGACCCGAAAGCCCGTGCGATCGATGATCGGTGACACGGGAAGCGCCATGCCGGCGCGCATGCGCATTCCCCACAGGCTTTGCTGGCCGTCGCGCAAAGTTTCATCGACAAACTCGATCAGCGCCATTCTCGGGACTCCTTAAGCTCTATTCCTCGCGCTCGTGGCCGAGAACGCGCAACAAATCCTCGTGCAACTCGAACCACACCGAGTGGTAGCTTGCGATTTTCGCATCGCTTACCCATTCATTGGCGCCGTCCTCCGCTTTCTCCAGCGCTTCGGTGAGCAATTTCGTATAGCACCCGAGGCGCGGCAGTTCCTTCGTCATGGCGCTCAGCACAGGAATCGCCCGATCATGCAGGGATCCCAGGTGGTCGATGATCCGGTCATCGTAATCGGCGTCGTCGTGAACATTCCGTATTCTTTCTCCGCCGACACTCATCGTCTGCCAATCGGTGATCAGCTGCTTCAGGCTGCGATTGATCGCTTCAAATTCCCGATAAGCGGCGGTCATCGTCTCGCTCGCCCGCAGGTTTGAATACACGCGGGAGTATTCGGCCCGCAACGCCATTTGCGCCGGGGCCGTCAGCATCCACTTGCCCCCCGCCCGCGCGACGCGTCCGCTCTTTTCCGCGTCCATGAGTGACCGCTCAATCGCTTCGACATCAAGATCGACGAGGTCCGCCACGTCCTGCGGTGTCGCGTGTTTCTTGATCGCCAAACCATGCAGGATTAGGTGTCTGTCATTCATTGGCCGCGCCGGCCGAGCTTTTCAACGTCGCCACGCCTCAATTTGGAACCCTTGCCTTTGAGGTTCCGCGACTTGCTTTGCTCGAGGGTGTAAAGCTCGTCCGCAAGCGGTGTGCCGGCGTTGTACTTCACCCAGGTGTCGCAAAGAAAGCGGTACTTGTCCGAAACCAGCGGCGGCACAGACTCACGGCTCAACTTGTTGTATTCGGCGAGATTGAGGATGCCGCGAGTTGTGCGATAGGCATCTTTCTTAGCGGGAAGATTCGTGATGCCAGGATACAAAGGTCCGCTCGAGCAAGTGTACGAATCGCCATTGAGAACGGAATACGGAATGCTCGTGAACATCCGGGTCGGCTGATTCGAGTGCTGCGCCATGGTGTATTCCATGGCTTGCTGGCTGGGATGCGAAACGAATCCAACCAACTCGCCAAGGGCATCGCGGCTGAATTCATCATTGAGAAGAGGCCGGAAACGCTCCGCGCGCTCATCGACCTTCATCCAATCGTCGACCTCGTAGACACCGGCGACATGGGCAAGATCCTTGATGATCGCAAAATAGACAATCGCGCCGGAGTCCAACATCTGATCGCGATTCCAGGTGGCGATACGCTTCCAAAGCCCCGTTGTTGCCTCGCGGATCTTGATCTCGAGCGATCTGAACGTCCCGATCAGATCCTCCTTTGACGACATCCCGACAGGCACATAGCCGTCGGAGAGATTATCGGAGGTGTACAAGCCGACGCCTATCAGATGCTCGGGCTTGAATTCCGGCTTTGATTCAAACGACCCCCAGTCGTCGACCAGATGGAAGTGACAGTCCTTGACGGCCATCGTGACGGTCAGGTTATTGCGCGGGACGTCGCGGGACACATCGTCCAGCCAGGGAAAATCGCTTTCCGACAGTTCCATGAAATCGCGAATGATCATCTCGCGGTCATCGGCGAGTTTGAACGGGCCCGAGTTGCACTGGGAAATACGGCTTTCGCATGAAACGAGAAATCCATATTGCGAAGCGGACGCCATAAAGGCCTGGGCCGCCGTGTGCAGCTCATCGCCGATCGCGCATTCGAACATGTCGGCGTGAAACACCTGCAGCAGGCGTTCCGGGAAAAGCTGCGCGCGGTGCCCGAATTCCTTGTTCGTGATATGGCCGTCATTGCGGTGTGCCGACAGCTGGAACCGCTTCCAGAAGTCCATGACGTAGATGATGTCTTCGATGGCATCCGTGGGCTTCAGCAAGCCCATATTGATCAGCCATTCCCGGCCCAGCAGGTAAAATCCCGGAAGCCCCCACCCCATTCCGGGGTTCTGGAGCTTCATGCCCATGTTGCGCGCGCGGTCGCCAATATCTTCGGCCGGCATTCGGGACTCGATCTTTCGCAGCAGCGACGGATAGCGATAGAACGCCATCAAGTAGCTGAGCATCATGTAGGCCGGCACTGGAAATAGCTTCGACTCCTGAACCGTGCGCGTCACGCACAGCCAGTAGGTCTCATCCGTGCAATTCTGAATGAGGTTATTGGTTTCAAGAATCTGTGCATACGAAAGCCGGCTGTTGCTCATCGCCTCGCCCCCGGAAGCCGCCAGACATTCGCCGTCATTTCGACACCCATTTGATACGCCTCGGCCGTTTTGGGCGCCGCGGAGACCTCGATCTCAACCGTGTCGCCATCACGGATACCGCTGATTTTGGCGTTCATCAGGCAGGGCACGCCCCATTCACGAGTCAGGATGCCAAGATGCGACCGGACCGTACCGCCGGCACAGATGACCCCGGCGAAGTGCTCGAGAATCGGCGCCGTCAACGTGCCGCCGGAATCATCGATGACCGCAATCGTATCCGGCGGAACGCCCGAATTCAGGAATTGCAGCACTTTGTCGGGTGTACGAATGTAGCGGGCGATGCCTACGGTGTTCGTCGAGTACTTGGCGACATTGTCGCCGACGCCGCGCAGCTCGCGGCCGTCCGTATCCGGTGCAGCGGTCTTAGCTTCCGCATGCTCGAACGAAAATGTCTTCATCTCGGCATCGGACGTGCCTGCCGCCGGTTTATAAACGAGTGGCCGCTCGCGCTGCGAAATCGCCGCCGACCAATCAAAGCGATGGCCGGAGCTCGTCAGCATCGACTCGATCCGGCGCATCTCATCGGCCGTGACCAGATCATAGGACTTGTCGAATACGAAGGAATCCCAGTCGCCACCGGATAACGCCAGTTTCTGGCGGACGAGATCCTTGATGGCGCCGTGAAATGCGGCGACGGTCGGCGAACGGACTTCATCGCCAAATTTGTCCCGATCTACATAAAGCGGTGTCATGCATTCCCCCTGGCTTTGGCGAACCGCTCGCGCAATTCGCGTTTCAATACTTTCCCCGCTGGATTTTTCGGCAGTTCCGTCACGAACTCATAGCGCTTCGGACGCTTGAATCGTGCGATCCTTTCCAGGCATAGCCGATCCAGACTTGCCGCGTCGATCAACTGACCCTCCGCCGGCACCAGGATCGCTGCGACGCTTTCACCCCACTCCGGATCGGGCAAGCCGATTACCGCGGCCTCAGTCAAACCCGGGTGGGTCAACAAGATATCTTCTATCTCGCGCGCATAGATATTCATGCCCCCGGAGATGATCAGGTCTTTCTTCCGGTCGAGCAAGGTCAAAATACCCCGGCCGTCCATTCGTCCCAAATCGCCTGTATGCAGCCAGCCGCCGCGCAAGACCTGCTTGCTGTCCTCGGGTCTATTCCAATAGCCGCTCATGACCGTCTCGCCGCGCACCAACACTTCGCCTACCTCACCACAGGGGCAAGGCTCATCGTTCTCGGATGCGACGCGGACTTCGATGCCGGTTCTCTCGATACCCACGGACGCGAGCCGGATTTCATCGTCGGCGTCCGCGGCTGCGGCAATCATGCGCTGGCTCATCGCCGTGATTGTGCAGGGACTCTCCCCCTGACCGTAGCCGTTCCACAATTTCGGCCCGAACATTGCCAATCCGGCGCGCAAATCTCCTGCCGGGACCGGTGCCGCGCCGACGAGTACGGTGCGAATATTGCCGAGATTCGCATTCCTTATCGCTGCTTCGTCCGTTAGCCGGCGCAACAGCGTCGGCGGCACGAAGAAGCTCAAGGCCGGCGTTGCGTCGATGATTCTTGCTATTTCATGCGGATCGAAGCCGCCGCTTTCAGGCAGGACGTTGTTGCTGCCCTTGGCCACATGCGACAGCGAAAACAGCCCCGACGCATGCGATGTCGCGGCGAGGTGCAGGAGCGCGTCGCGCTCCGTCAGGAAATCGATATCGGCGAGATAGCCGATGGCCATGGCGCATAAATTACGATGGCTCAGCATCGCCCCCTTTGGCGCGCCGGTCGTGCCGCTGGTGTAGAAAATCCATGCAAGATCGCCTGGCGCAACCGCTACCGGCGGCGCCGGATCCTGATTGACGAAAGCGGTGTACTCCTTCGATCCGGCCACAATGATGCGCCTTCCCCCGGCCGACTCTGCAATCGCGGACGCCAGCGCCTCTGTCGCGAAGACCAACGCTGCATCGCAGTCCTCGATGATGACGCCAAGTTCACGCGGGTGCAGGCGCGAGCTCATCGGCGTAACAACGAGACCTGCATGCCAGCACGCGAACAGGATTTCCAGATATTCCGGGCAATTAACCATGGCGAGAGCGACGCGGTCGCCGTGACGAAGCGCAAGCGTGCCGCCAAGTGCGGCTGCCAACCCTGACGTCCGCCGTGCCAGAGCACGGTAGTCCAACAGCATCTTGTCGCCAATTGATAGCGCCGGCCGCTCCGGAAAGCTCCGCGCCGCGGAAATCAGCAGGCGCGCGAGATTCACGAAACCTTTTCTAAGATCGTGACGGCCACTGCGGCTTCCTCGATCCCGATCAAACCGCCGCCATTTTCCTGCAGCGCTATTCTCGCGCTGTCAACCTGGCGGGCCTGCGCCTCGCCGCGCAGCTGCATCACCAGTTCGTGAATCTGCGCAAGACCCGTTGCTCCGATCGGATGCCCTTTCGACTCCAATCCTCCCGACGGATTGATCGGAATCCGGCCGCCCAGCGTCGTCGCTCCGCGTGACGCCATCGGACCCCCATCCCCGAAATCAAAGAAACCCAGATTTTCACTTTGCTGTATTTCACCGAATGCGGTCGCATCGTGGCATTCGACCACATCGATGTCCGCGGGACCCAGACCGGCGATGTCATAGGCCTTTCTTGCGGCCCGGCGCGAGATATGCCTCTCGATATCCTGAGGTTGGCGCCGGCCACCGTTCATCAAAACCGACGCGCGTATTTTCACCGCGCGATTGCGATTGAGTTCTTTTAGCACGGCTCCGCTGCACAAGATGGCGGCCGCCGCGCCGTCGCTGATCGGCGAGCACATTGGCAAGGTCAGCGGCCAAGCAATGAGGCGCGCCGCCAGCACCTCATCCGTGCTGAATGCGCGCCGATATTGCGACAGTGGATTGTGGACAGAATGGCCGTGATTCTTGGCGGCGACTTCGGCGAGTTGACGCTGGGTCGTGCCGAAGCGGCTCATATGATACTTGGCGAATGCGGCATAAATATCCATGAATACCGTGCGGGGGCTTTCTCGCAGTACCTCCGCCGCCGGCGTCGGCATGCTCTTTCCGAGCGCCAGGAGCCTTTCACGCGTAACATCTTTCTTGGATCGGTCCCAACTGCCTTCAAAGGCGCTCATCGATAACGCCGAGTCCGCGCTCGCCATCTTCTCGGCCCCAATGGCCATCGCGATTTCCACCGCTCCCGACTGGATCTGCATCATCGCCACATTGAGCGCCGTCGACGCACTTGCGCAGGCGTTTTCGACATTGATGATCGGCACGGCATCGAAGTCCATTGCCTGCAAGGCGACCTGACCGCGGATGCCGTATTGGCCTTCCATGGCATCCTGCGTCGCGTTCGCGAAAGCGATCGCCTCAATCCGTGGCGCGCCGATCCCGGCGTCGGTTAGCGCGAGTCTTACCGCTTCCTCCGTCAGGCTGGTCAATGACCGGTTGAGAAAGCGGCCGAACGGCGTCATGCCGATTCCTACGATGAACACATCGCGCAATCAGGTCTCCAGCCAGATTCATTTTATCTGCGTAACGGCCGTATCATAGCGCAAGTTGGGATACACATCTGGATGCGAAAGGATCGCCGCTGCCATGAACAGAGTCATGAATAAGGTTGCAATTGTCACGGGCGGCGCCGCCGGCATCGGCCGCGCGGCTGCGTTCGCCCTGGCGCGGGAAGGAGCGAAGGTCGTTGTCGCGGATATCAATCTCGAGGGGGCGGAAATGGCTGCCCAGGAGATTCGCGGCGCCGGCTTCGCGGCTTTTGCTGTACGGCACGATGTCTGCGATGAACTTTCGTGGAAAGCTCTCATCGAGGCTACATCGAGCGAGTTCGGGCATCTTGACGTGTTGGTCAACAATGCGGGCGTCGGTACGACCAAACCCTTGCTTGAAACGACGCTGGCCGATTGGCACGCGGTGCTTCGAATCAACCTGGATGGCGTGTTCCTGGGCACGCGCACCGGCGTCGACGCGATGCGGCCCCTGCCCTCGCGGCCGCGCCAAAGTCCGGGATCGATCATTAACATATCGTCGATCCTGGGAATGGTGGGTCTGCCCGAGGCGGCGGCCTATAGCGCGAGCAAAGGCGGTGTGCGGCTGCTCACCAAATCTGTCGCGCTGGAATGCGCCGCAAAAGGCTGGAACGTACGGGTCAATTCGATCCATCCCGGCTTCGTGGCCACGCCCATGATCGCCGAATCAGTCAAGCGTTTTGCCGATCAGGCCGGGACCGACGAGGAAACCCAGCGCAAGGCGTTTGCCGATTTGCACCCGCTCGGACGCATGGGCCAGGCCGAGGAAATTGCCGCCGCGATCGTCTTCCTCGCGTCCGACGAGTCCAGTTTTGTCACGGGTTCCGAGCTTGTCGTCGATGGCGGATACACCGCTCGCTGACAAACGCGCAACTCACTGCCAGCCTCTAGAACCACTCTTCGCGCATTTCACGGCAAACGGAGTTCCGGCTTGCCGCGACGGCGAGCCACGGATCGATCTTCGGCAGCTCGAAGTCGAAGAAGTAATGCATCGCTTGCAGCTTGCCATGCTGGAACGCCGGCTCCTGGTCTCCTTTACCCGCGTCGAGCCGACACAGCGACGTCAGTGCCACGTCGAGCCACAGCCAGGCCACGACAACATGCCCAAAGGCCTGCATGTACGGAGTGGCGTTCGCGAGAGCCTCCTCCGGCACGCCGGTCGACCACGCGGCACGCGTCGCGTCGGAGAGCTTCGCCGCCGCCGCGTCGAGCGCATCGCCCCGCTTCCGAAGTGAGGTGATCGCGGCCTTCCGGGCCGTTGCGGCAATCCGGCCGAGCAACAGGGCAAAGCCTGCGCCGTCCTGCATCACGACCTTGCGGCCGAGGAGATCGAGCGCCTGAATGCCGTGGGTGCCTTCATGAATCATGTTGAGCCGGTTGTCGCGCCAGTATTGTTCCACCGGAAAATCCCGTGTGTAGCCGTAGCCGCCGTGAACCTGGATCGCAAGACTATTGGCTTCAACACACCACTCGCTCGGCCAGCTCTTGGCGATCGGCGTGAGCATTTCCAGCAAGATCGCGGCGTCGTCGCTGGCCTGTGGTGCGCCGGTACGCAGATCATCGACGAGTCGCGCGCAGTAAAGTTCCAGCGCCAACCCTCCCTCGACATATGCCTTCTGAGCAAGCAGCATGCGCTTGACGTCAGCGTGTTCGATGATGCGGATCGGCGGGTGCGTCGGGTCCTTTCCCGCGCGGCCGATCGGGCGGCCCTGCGTGCGCGTACGGGCGTAGTCCAGGCTCGCTTCAAATCCCGCATAGCCGACCGCCACGGCGCCGAGTCCCACCGAAATGCGCGCCTCATTCATCATGTGAAACATGCACCGCAAGCCTTCGCCCGGCTTGCCGACGAGATAGCCGACGGCACCCGGCCGTCCGCCGACCGGGAACCGCCCTTCGCCAAGATTCAACAGCGTATTGGGCAACCCGCGGTAGCCAAGCTTGTGATTCAGACCCGCGAGCGCAACGTCATTTCGCTCACCGGTCAGCTTCGCATCCACGTCCACGAGCACTCTGGGCACGATGAACAAGGAGATGCCCTTTGTTCCAGGGACAAGGTCACCATCGGCATTCGGAATTTTCGCGAGCACCAGATGGATGATGTTCTCCGACAGCCGATGCTCGCCATTGCTGATCCACATCTTATTGCCGTGCAGCCGATACCGGGGACCCAGGGGATCTGATTCGTGGCCGGCACCATCGGGCAGGGCGCGCGTCCGGATATCGGAAAGGCTCGAGCCTGCCTGCGGCTCCGACAAGCACATCGTTCCGAACCACCGGCCGGACAATTCGTTGGCCGCAAATACGGCTCTTTGCAGCGGCGTGCCATGGGCGATGAGCAGGTTTGCATTCCCGGTGGTAAGGATCCCCCCTCCCCCGATGGCCAGGCTCGCCTTCGCGAAGAAACTGTTGGCCGCCATCTCGATTACGCACGGCAGTTGCATCCCGCCATTTTCGTAATCCTGCGCCGCCGCCAGAATGCCGGACGCCACATACGCCTCAGTGGCTTCGCGTGCAGCCGGCGGTTGGATCACATCCGTTCCGTCAAAGCGAGGCTCCTCGGTATCGAGCGTGCGGTTATGGGGCGCCACCCGGTCGCGCGCGATCTGCTCACAAGTGTCGAGAACCGACGTAAATGTGTCCCGGGAATGTTCCGCAAACCGCGGGCGGCTCAACAGCGAACCCACATCCAGCCAGTCGTACAGTAGAAAATCCACGGTCGCGCGCATAGGGCCCCCAATAATTTCAGCGGCGCCAGCCCCGTGCGCTTCGTCCACCGATCAATCCGGCACGCACGCGCTGTTTGAGCAAGGGCCTCGGACGGAAGCGCTCGCCGTACGCTTCCTGCATGATTTCCTGCGCCTGCATGCATAAACTCGACGTCGTGGCATCCATCAGCTCGAACGGCCCCATCGGGTGGCCAAGCCCGAGCCTGCAGGCGGTGTCAATATCCTCGGGCGTCGCCACGCCTTCTTCCACCAGCCGCACCGCCTCGATCAAAAAGACGTGGAGCATTCGATTGACCGCGAAACCGGCGACATCCTTGACGCGAATCGGCACCTTGCCGATGGCGCTGCAGATCGCAAGCGTCGAGCTGATCGTTTCCTGGCTGGTTTCGAAGCCCGGAACGACCTCAACCAGCCTCATGCGCGACACCGGCGAGAAATAATGCGTACCGATGAAGCGGTCCCGCCGCGATGCTGAAATTTTCGCCGCTAGCGTGGAGATGGGAATTGTCGACGTGTTCGTCGCGATCAAGGACCGCGGCGGACAGATCCGGTCCAGATTCCCCAGAACCTCGGCCTTGACCGCGAGATCCTCGAACACGGCTTCCGTCACGAAATCCCGATCGCGGAAGGCCGGAAGTTCCGCCGCGGCAATCCGCCCGAGCGCAGCGTCGGCCTGCTCGGCCGGATAAAATCCGCGCGCAACGCCTTTGGCGAGCAGTCCGCGCAGACGCTCGATTCCGGCCGCGGTCCGCTCGGAACTTTGGTCGGCAAGAAGGACATCGTGGCCCGCGAATGCGAAAACCAGGGCTATCTCCGACCCCATGAGACCGGCACCGACCACTCCCACTTTTTCCAAGTTGAACTCCGATTTATAGGACTTCGAATCTTCCGGCGGCGCCCATGCCGCCACCGACGCACATCGTCACCACGACGTGACGCGCGCCGCGTCTGCGTCCTTCCAGCAACGCATGACCGACGAGGCGCGCTCCGGACATTGTGTGAGCATGGCTAATTCGCCGGGCTCGTCCGCACCGCATCCGCCGTGCCCTGGATGAACGCTTTAAGCTGCTCGACCTGAGCCGCGTTGAATTTGCCTTTGAAGCTCGGCATTCCGAGATGCGCGAACAACCCATCAAATAAAACGGAATTCAGATTCTCAATGTATTCCCGGTTCGCGTAAGCCAGGTTCGGGATGCTGCCGCCTCTGTCCACCGCCGGCACGCCGTGACAAACCACACAGTTGCTCACGTACAAGGCTGTGCCCGCCGGCACGTCCTTGGGATCGTACTTGACGCCCGAAATCAATGGACCCAGTGTGTACGGCGTGAACGCCGGCATCTTCGCCGTGCCGCCCGCGGCAAACGTGTACACCGTACCGTGGGTCTTGAATTCAGAGTGGCGATGCGACTCGCCGTACAC
>Ga0075021_10001678_pt1 | contig 11429 bp, 11 predicted proteins | sample ColStrG_CSR_2012_FD_72749 | JGI IMG/M metagenome (GOLD analysis project Ga0075021, IMG submission 72749) | Freshwater sediment microbial communities in response to fracking from Pennsylvania, USA - Cold Stream Run_MetaG_CSR_2012 | ecosystem: Environmental > Aquatic > Freshwater > Creek >... | reverse complement strand
GAAGGGCAGGGCGAGCGCGTCGCCCACCTGGTGGGTGACCCGGTCGTCGAGGCCCATGCGCGCGGTCAGCACCTTCGCGGCCCGGACGTAGGAGTCGGTCAGGTCGATCCCGGTGACGTGGCAGCCGAACTCGACCGCGAGCGTGCGGGCGGGGCCGCCGAAGCCGCCGCCCACGTCGAGGACGCGGGTTCCGGGCCGGATCGCGGCCAGGCGCGCGAGGCGGCCGGTGACCGGCTTGCCTCCGCCGTGGAACTGGTCGACCGGGGCGAGCGCGTCCACCGTGAGGGCGTCGAGGCTCACCCCGCGCGCGGTCAGCGCGGCGAGGATCGCCTCGGCGAGGTGCTCGCGGCCCCAGTACCGCGCGACGCGGTCCGCGTCGGCGGTCATGGCCGCGCGATTCCGTCGTGACGCCGGGCGAGGGCGGAGGCCTGCGCGAGCAGGGTGTACTTGGCGAGGGTATCCGCGGCGAGGCGCGCAGGTCGGCGGCCCTCTTCGACCAGGGCCAGGAGCTCGGCCAGCACGAGCGGGAAGTGGCGCTCGTGGCCCATGTCGAGCGCGGGCGGCACGCGGATCTCCCACCCGCTCGCGGCGGGCGCGAGGGAGAGCCCGGGATGCGCGCCCGACCACGCGGCCAGCGCGCGCTCGAGCGCGGCCTGCACGGGGCCCGGCTCGCCGCGCGGCTCGACCGAGAGACGACGGCGGAACCCGGTGGCGGGTCCTTGCTCGACGCGGACGACGCTGTGCGTGCCGCGGATCACCGACCGATGGGTGTCGCCCCCGCCGGGCGGGGCGGACAGCTCCCAGCGCGTGTCGAGGGTCACCCGGACCGCCCCGACTCGAAACGCGAGCTGGGCATTGCCGCGATAGGCCAGGTCCGCGCCGGCGACGACGGCGGCGAGCTCGGGCGGGAACTCGGCCACCCCGGTCACCCGCACGAAGAGCGCGCGCGGCACCGGTGTGCTCCAGGTCCGCGCCTCGAGCAGCTCGAGCGCGAGGGCGCCGTCCGCGGGGCCCGCCGCGCCGGCGCGCACGAGGCGCTGCGCCTGATCCACCATGTGGGTCGGGATGTCGGCGATCCCGTCGCCCTGGACGCGGACGTCGAAGTACCAGGGCGGGCGTCGCAGCGGCCGGCCGTTGACCGTCTTCTCCAGGTGATGGACGCTCGTGATCTCGATGCCGGGCTCGTCCGCTCGGCCGTCCGCGAAACGGCCGAACACCTGCGGGTCGGCGGCCAGACGGGCAGCCAGGATCGCGGCGATCTCGTGGCGCCCGGTCATCATCTCGACCGCGAGCGGCCCGCCCTCGAGCACGTGGCGGAGATCGTCGAGGCCGTCCGGGCCGGCCATCCACGGCTTGTCGGCCAGGACGTGGAAGCCGGCGTCGTGCAGCCGGCGAATCGTCGCCAGCTTGCGGTCGTTCCGACCGGCGAGCACCACCACGTCACCGGGCCGCTCGGCCACCAGCCGCTCGAGCGATCCGTCGCCGGCGCGGATCTCGACGCGCCACGCGGTGGGGTGCTCGCGGCGCTGGTTGAACGCCTCGACCAGGCCGAGGAAGTCGTCCAGCTCGGGCCCCTTCGGGGCGTGCACCACGAGGTCGTCCCGGACCCCCGGATGGCGCTCGCCGAGCGTGAGGGCGGCGTGGAAGTGGCCGGGGTCCAGGAACGCGAGGGTGTGCACCGGCTACCGGGCGACGCTCGCCATGCGGTCGAGGAAGGGCAGGGCATCGGCCAGGCGCCGCGGGGCCACCATGGTGACGCGCGCGACCCCGAGGTCGCGCAGACGGGCCAGCGTGTCCGGCTTGGGTGGCTGGAACGCGAAGACCGAGACCGAGAGCGTGTCGAGCCCGCGGCCGGCGGCCTCCGCCTTCCGGCGCAGGTCGGCGATGGCGGCGGGCAGATCGTCCAGCAGGACGTCGATGGGAATCCACCCGTCGCAGTACTCGACGACGCGGGCGCGGCCCTGGGCGGTGGCGCCGCCGAAGAGGATCGGCGGGTGGGGCCGCTGCACCGGCTTCGGGAACGAGATCGCGCGGTCGAAGTTGACGAACTCGCCGTGGAACGACGCCTCGTCCTGGGTCCACAGGGCCTTCATGGCGAGCACCCGCTCGCGGAGCACCCGCCAGCGCCGCTCGAAGGGGGTGCCGTGATCCTCCATCTCCTCGCGGTTCCAGCCGCCGCCGATGCCGAAGAGCACGCGGCCGTTCGAGAGCCAGTCGAGCGTGGCCACGCTCTTGGCCAGCACGATCGGGTCGTGCTCCACCACCAGGCAGATGCCGGTGCCGAGCTTGATGGTACGGGTCGCGGCGGCGGCCGCCATCAGCGATACGAACGGATCGGCCATGTGGTAGTAGGGCTTGGGCAGCGGCTCGCCGCCCGGGTACGGGGTGAGGCGGCTGGCCGGGATGTGAGTGTGCTCGCCCACCCAGAAGGACTCGAAGCCCCGCTCCTCCGCGGCACGGGCCAGCTCGTCCGGCCGCGCGCCGTACTCCACGTTGTAGCTGAAGATGCCGAGGTGCATCGGGTGGGCGCTCAGGGCCCGCGCCGCCGGTGGCCGGGAGCGTAGACCTCGGGGTTCACGACGTGCAGCGGCCGCTCCTTGGTCAGGACCCGCGCGACCTCCTCACCGCAGCGCCTCGGCACCTGGGCCACCGCCGGCGACGAGAAGTAGGCGGCGTGCGGGGTGAGGATGACGTTATCGAGCCGCCGCAGCGGGCTGTCGGCGCGGAGCGGCTCCTCCGCGAACACGTCGAGCGCGGCGCCGGCGAGCCGGCGCTGCTCGAGCGCGCGCGCGAGCGCCGCCTCGTCGACGACGGGGCCGCGCGAGGTGTTGATCAGGCACGCGGTGGGCTTCATGCGCCGGAAGAAGGCCGCGTCGATCAGCCCGCGCGTCTCGTCGTTCAGGAGGGTGTGGACCGAGACGTAGTCGGCCTGGGCCGCCACCGTGGCCAGGTCGGCGCGCTCGACCCCGAGCGCCTTGAACCGCGCGTCGTCGACATAGGGATCGCAGGCGATGACCCGCGTCTCGAGCGCCGCGACGCGGCGGGCGAAGGCGCTGCCGATGTTGCCCAGGCCCACGATGCCGACCGTCTCGCCGTGCAGCGAGCCGGTGACCGGGCCGGGGACCCGCCCGCTCCACACCCCGGCCCGGATCTCGCGATCGAGGACCACGATCTTGCGGTTCCACGCGAGCAGCAGCGCGAGCGCGTGGTTGGCCACCTCGCGGATCCAGACGTCGGGCACGTTGACGACGACCACGCCCAGCTCGGTGGCGGCGGGGACGTCGATCACGTCGTAGCCCACCCCGGTGCGCACGACGACCTTGAGGCCCTCGAGCGACTCCATGACCCGTCGGGTGACCGGAGAGGACGACACGATCAGGGCGTCCGCGTCGCGAGTGCGCTCGATCACCTCCGTGGCCTCGCCGATGAACGGCACGGACTCCATGCGCGCCGGCACGCGGTCGAGCGCGGCCTGGCAGTCGGCGTAGTCGCGCTGGCCACGGCCCTGGATGACGTAGACTTTTGGAGTCTCGGTGGGTGGAGTCTTGCCGGGGAAAGGCTTGTCATGCACCGCGGTCTCCTTGGAGGAAAGGGTTCAAGGTCAGAACTGCCCGTGCCGGCCCGCCCCGGCCGCGAAGCGCTGCGCGCCCGCCTGGCTCTCGCCGGTATCCGCGGTGGCCTTGCCGAGCGCGAACTCGTTGGCCATCGCCGCGCCTAGGGGGAGCCCGACGCCCTCCCAGGCGGAGCGGCGGTCGCTCCGCACGCAGCGGGGCGGGAATGCGGCGATGGATCGCGCGAGAGCTTCGGCTTCCTCGCGGGCGTGGCCGGCGGGGACCACGCGGTTGGCGAGGCCGAACGCGAGGGCCTCGCGCGCGTCCACCGCGCGGCCGGTGAGGATCAGGTCGAGGGCCCGGGAGAGGCCGATCAGCTGCGGCAGCCGGACGGTGCCCCCGTCGATCAGCGGGACGCCCCAGCGACGGCAGAAGACTCCGAAGATGGCGCCGTCTCCCGCGACCCGCAGGTCGCACATGAGCGAGAGCTCGAGGCCGCCCGCCACCGCGTACCCCTCGACCGCGGCGATGGTGGGCTTGCCGAAGGCCATGCGGGTCGGGCCCATGGGCCCGTCGCCGTCGGCCGCGAGGGCGAGCCCGCGCTCGGTGCCGCGCGCCTTGAGGTCCGCGCCGGCGCAGAAGACGCCGCCCGCGCCCCAGAGCACCGCCACCCGGAGCGAGTCGTCGGCCTCGAACTCGCGGAAGGCCTCGGCGAGCGCGCGGGCGGCGGGACCGTCCACCGCGTTGCGCGCCTCCGGGCGGTCGATCACGATCGTCGCCACCGTGTCGCTGCGCTCCATCCGAATGGCCATGGTCGGCTCCCCGGCCTCGGGTCCTCGTCCGGGACCCGCGGCCCCCAGCAATCTACGGCTTTCCGCGCTTCGAGGCCAGCCTGGGGGGAAGGCCGGGCTACAATGGGCCGCCGTGATGCGAGGCGTGGAGCAGATCCCCTGGCTGTACGACGCCGTCTGCGCGGCGTGCGAGGCGTTCGGCCTCGCGCGCTGGCGGCGCTGGCTGGTCGGCGGGGCGCGCGGGCGGGTCCTCGACCTGGGCTGCGGCACGGGCCGGAACCTCCCGCTGCTGCCGCCCGGGACGATCGCGATCGGCCTCGACCCGTCGTGGCGGTCGCTCGAGCGGGCCCGTCGCCGGGCCCCCGAGGTGCCGCTGGTCGCCGGGAGCGCCGAGGCCCTCCCGTTCCGGGACGCGTCCTTCGATACGGTGCTGAGCGGTTTTGTCTTCTGCAGCGTGCCCGATGCCCGGAGCGGCCTCCTCGAGGCCCGCCGCGTGCTCACCCCGCGCGGGCGGCTCCGGATGCTCGAGCACGTGCGCTCGACCGAGCCGTGGAAGGCCCACGTCCAAGATTGGCTGCAGCCGGCCTGGACGAGGGTGGCCGGCGGATGCCATCCCAATCGCGAGACCGAGCGCGCGGTCGAGGCGAGCGGCTTCGACATCGAGCCCGATGGGCGCCGCGCCCACCGAAACCTGCGCCGCTTCGCGGCGGCACCGCGAGAGCCGCGTCCCTAGGAGGGACACGACCATGGAGCGTCAGGCGGAGCAGCACGAGGCCCGGCAGGTCGCGCAGACCCTGGAGACCGCGCACGACGCGGACGTCGCGGAAGCGTTGAACGCCATCGACCACGCGGCGGCCGCGAGGGTGCTGGCCGCGCTGCCGTTCGACCTGGCGGTGCGCGCGGTCAACCAGCCCGAGCTCGATCACCGGGCCCACCTCTTCGAGTACCTGCCCACCGACAAGGCGGTGGCCCTGATGACCGCGATGTCGGCCGATCAGCGGGTGGAGGTTTTCCGCGGCCTCTCGGACCGGGCCCGGGCGCGGCTGATGCCCACCATCGACGAGACCACGCGCGCCTCCCTCCGCTCGCTGCTGAGCTACGCCCCGACCACCGCGGGCGGCATCATGACCACCGAGTACGTGGAGGCGCCCGCGACCTGGACCGTCGAGCGTGCCCTCGCCCAGATCCGCGGCGGCGGGCACCCGCACCGGCCGGTCTACGCGGTGTACGTGCTCGATCCGGTCGACCGCCGGCTCGTGCACGTGGTCACGCTCCGCGAGCTGGTGATCGCCGATCCCGCGCGCACTCTGCTCGAGGTGGGGGAGCGGCATCCGCCGGTGACGGTCGGCCCGTGGACCCACCGGGAGGAGGCCGCGCGCCTGATCGCCAAGTACGATCTGCTCGCGGTGCCGGTGGTCGACGAGGGCGGGCACCTCCTCGGCATCGTGACGGTCGACGACATGATCGACGCGATGGTGAAGGAGCAGACCGAGGACCTGCACAAGCTGGGCGGCGTCGAGGCGCTCGACGAGCCGTACACCAAGATCGGCTTCGGCACCATGATCCGGAAGCGGGCGGGCTGGCTCTGCGCGCTGTTCCTGAGCGAGATGCTCACCGCCACCGCGATGCAGTACTTCGAGGGCGAGTTGAGCCGGGCCATCGTGCTCACCCTCTTCATCCCGCTCGTCATGAGCTCGGGCGGCAACTCCGGCTCGCAGGCCACCTCGCTGATCATCCGGGCGCTGGCGCTCCGGGAGGTCACGGTGCGGGACTGGTGGCGGATCGCGGTGCGGGAGGTGCCCGCGGGCGTGGCGTTGGGCGCCATCCTGGGCTCCATCGGCATCGTGCGGATCTCCGCGTGGCAGATCCTCGGCTTCTACGACTACGGGCCGCACTGGCCGCTGATCGCGACGACGGTGGGCGGAGCCCTGGTGGGGGTGGTGATGTTCGGCTCCCTGGCGGGCTCGATGCTCCCGTTCATCCTCCGCCGGGTGGGCTTCGACCCCGCGAGCGCCTCGGCTCCCTTCGTGGCGACCCTGGTCGACGTCACCGGCCTGGTGATCTACTTCTCGGTCGCGTACCTGGTACTGCGGGGCACGCTGCTCTAGCGGCCGGGCCCCGGCCCGCGTTGCTCCACCACTCGCCCCGATTTGCCGAGCTGGTGGGGGACGAGTACGATAGTGTGCGGGAGCTCAACGCGGGCGCATTCACACATGCAGACAATGCTGGTGGTCGACGACGACGAGAAGATCGTCGAGATGGTGCAGGAGCTCATGGAGCTCAAGGGCTATGAGATTCTGCCCGCCACGAGCCCCGAGGAAGCCCTGCGGGTGCTCGAGACGCATCCCGGCCGGATCGACCTCCTCGTCACCGACGTGGTGATGCCGGGGACCAGCGGCTACGCGCTGTCCGAGAAGGCCCGGGCGCTCCGTCCGGGGATTCACGTGCTCTTCATGTCCGGCTTCGTGGTGGTGCCGGCTCACTACGGCCTCTCGGCCGAGGAGCGCGGTCTCGAGGCCGGCGCGTCGATCCTCGCCAAGCCGTTCACCGGCTCCCGGCTGCTCGAGAAGATTCGCGAGGTGCTGGGGCCGCCGTCCGACGCCTTCCACGCCCCGCCACGCGCGCCTGCGCCGGGCGGGTGGCCGTCCAAGCGCCCCTCCCGGCGCGCGTAGGGCGCGCCCGGCTCCCGCGGGAACTGGCGGGGGCGTAGCGTAGTTATCACTCAGCAGCCCCCGGACTCGCTCCACTAACCTCGCTTTACCATCGGAGGGACGTATGACCGGCAAACGACTGCTGTCCATGGCCATCGGGGCCGCGCTCACGCTCACCGCCGGCGCGGCGGCCGCCCAGGCGCCGCCGCCTCCGCCCGCTTACGGAGCTCCCATCACGCTCGAGCAGGCCAAGAAGGTGATGGCCGGCGCGGAGGCCGAGGCCAAGAAGAACAACTGGGGCATGGTGATCACCATCCTCGATTCGGGCGGCAACATCGTCATGCTGCAGCGTCTGGACGGCACCCAGCTCGGGAGCGTCGACGTCGCGCGGGACAAGGCCTGGTCCGCGGTCGCGTTCCGTCGGCCCACCAAGGTGTTCGAGGATGCGATCGCCCAGGGCGGCGCCAATCTCCGCCTGCTGCGGTTGACCGGGGCGAGCCCGATCGAGGGCGGGATCCCGCTGATGGCGGACGGCAAGATCATCGGCGCCATCGGCGTCTCCGGCGGCACCGCGCCGCAGGACGGTCAGGTGGCCAAGGCCGGCGTCGACGGCCTGAAGTAGTTTCCCCTCACCGTTTGTACCCCTCACCCCACCTTCTCCCCAGAGGGGAGAGGGTGGGGTCAGAACTCGACGGGAAGGGCTTTCAGGCCGCGGAGGGTCGAGGACTCCCGCCAGTCGAGGGCCCCCTGGCCGAGCCGCAGCCGCGGCAAGCGTCGCAGCAGCGTCCCCAGCGCGAGCTGGCCCTCCACGCGCGCGAGCGGGGCGCCCAGGCAGAAGTGAATGCCGAAGCCGAAGGCGATGTGGCGATTGTCGGCGCGGGCGACGTCCAGGCGATCCGGATCCCGGAAGTGCGCGGGATCGCGGTTGGCCGCGCCGATGGCGGTGATCACGAAGGCGCCCTTCGGGATCGTCTTGCCTCCCAGCTCCACCTCGGCGCTCGTGATCCGGGCGGTCCGCTGCACCGGGCTGTCGTAGCGCAGCAGCTCCTCCACCGCGCTGCCGATGAGGGCCGGCTCCCGGCGGAGGCGCTCGACCTCCGCCGGGTGCTGGAGCAGCGCGAGCAGGCCGTTGCCGATCAGGTTCACGGTGGTCTCGTGACCCGCGATGAAGAGCAGCACGCAGGTGGCCAGCAGCTCGCCCTCGGTGAGCCGGTCGCCCTGCTCCTCGGCCGCGATGAGCGAGGAGAGCAGGTCCGCGCGCGGGTGACGGCGGCGCTCGGGGAGCAGCGCGCGGAAGTAGTCCGCGATCCCGCGGCGGCCGATTCGCCCGCGCTCCACGATCGACGCGTCGGACGGGATGCCGATGGCGTCCAGGCTCCGGATGATGTCCGACGACCATTCCTTGATCTGCTCGTGGTCGCCCGCCGGCACTCCCAGCATGTCGCAGATGACGGTCACCGGGAGCGGGTAGGCGAGATCGCCGATCACGTCCATCCGCCCCTGTCGCTCCACCCGGTCGAGCAGGAGATCGACCACGCCCTGGATCTGCCCGCGCATGCCCTCGATGACCCGCGGCGTGAACGCTCGATTCACGAGCGCCCGCAGGCGCGTGTGGTCGGGCGGGTCGCGGAAGAGCATCGAGCGCGGGAGGCGGCCCGTCTCGGATTCCTCGCCGTACTGGGCCGACAGGATGGCCTCGAAGCCGTCGCGACCGAAGCGCGGGTCGCGCAGGGCCGTGACGCAGTCCTCGTAGCGGGTGAGGATCCAGAGGCCGAGCGCGCTCAGGTGGACGGGATCCGTCTCGCGCAGGTGCCGGTAGAACGGATAGGGATCGGCGTGGAAGGCGGGCGAGAGCGGATCGAAGAGGTCGGTCTCCGCCATGCGAGTCAGCTCACCATCGCGTAGGTCCGCTCGATGTTGGCGAGCAGCCCGGCCCGCCACGGGCGGTAGTGCTCGTAGGTCGCGAAGGCCTTCTCGTAGGTCGGGGCCAGGCGCGCGGGCACCCGCTGCTTGACCTCGTCCAGGCTCGCGCCGGTGGCGACCTCCTCGCGCACCGCTTCCACCATGTCGTGGATGTATCCGCGGAAGGTGCGCAGCCAGTCCCGGCCCGCCGGGTTGCCGTGGCCCATGACGATGGTGTCGAAGTCGAGCTCGGCCAGCCGGTCGATGGTGGTGACCCAGTCCTCCGGATAGCCGTCGCCCATGTACGGCGTCCAGCCGATGACCGCGTCGCCGGTGATGACGGTGCGCTCCTTCGGCAGGTAGACGAAGACGTCGCCCTCGGTGTGCGCGCGCCCCAGGTAGAGCAGGTGGATCTCCCGGTCGCGACGGTAGAGCTTCATGGTGCGCTCGAAGGCCATGGTGGGCAGGGCGGGCTTGAGCGCGCGCACCTCGGCCAGGCACGACTCGGCGAGCCGGACGTCGGCCTGGAGCTTCGCCCGCTGCTCGGTGGTGGTGGCCGCGGCCAGCTCGCCGCGGAGCCGGGCCACCTCGGCGGGAACCTGCCGCACGTGGTCCTGGATGCGCTTGAGGCCCTTGTTGACCATCGCCTCGCGGGTGAGCTGGTTGGTGATGATCTCCGCGCCCGGGTAGGCGGCGGGGTAGACCTCGTTGCCGTGCCAGTGGTCCCAGTGGAAGTGGGTGTTGACCACGAAGCGGACCGGCTTGGCGGTGAGCTCCCGTACGCGATCCACGATCACGCGGGCCGCGGAGGGTTTGGAGTGCGTGTCGACGATCACGACCCCGTCGTCGCTCTCGATGATCGCGGTGTTGGAGTTGACTTTGTAGGCGGGAGCGGCCACCGCGACGTGTACGCCGTCGGCCACCCGCTGGAGATCGAAGCGCGCGTCGCCCGCGGCCGGTCCCTCGTGAGCGCAGCAGTCCATTTGTGTGCTCTCCCTGCGACCGATACTATGCGATGGCGAGGACGCGCTCAAGCAACCCCGAGGAGGAATCCATGACCACGACCCGGACCGAGAAGGACACGATGGGAACGATCGAGGTGCCGGCCGACCGCTACTGGGGCGCCCAGACCCAGCGCTCGCTCGAGCACTTCCGCATCGGAGACGACCGGTTCCCGCGCGAGATCGTCCGGGCCCTTGGGGTCCTCAAGAAGGCCTGCGCCCTCGTGAACCGCGAGCTGGGCCTCCTGCCGGAGGACAAGGCGCGGGCGATCGTGGCCGCCGCCGACGAGGTCATCGAGGGGCGCCTGGACGCGCACTTTCCTCTGTCGGTCTGGCAGACCGGCAGCGGCACCCAGACCAACATGAACGCCAACGAGGTGATCGCCAACCGGGCCATCGAGCTCCTGGGCGGGCGGCTCGGCTCGCAGCAGCCGGTGCACCCCAACGACGACGTCAACCGCAGCCAGTCCTCCAACGACACCTTTCCGACCGCGATGCACATCGCGGCGGTGGAGCAGGTCGAGAGCCGGCTCGTCCCCGCGGTGACGCAGCTGCGCGACACGCTGCGCGCCAAGTCCCGGGCCTTCGCGGACATCGTCAAGATCGGCCGCACCCACCTCCAGGACGCGGTGCCGCTGACTCTCGGACAGGAGATCTCGGGCTGGGCCAGCCAGCTCGACCGCGCCCTCGGCCAGATCCGCGCCGCGATGCCGGGAATCCTGGAGCTGGCCCTCGGCGGTACCGCGGTGGGGACGGGGCTCAACGCCCCGCGCGGCTTCGGCGAGCGGGCGGCGCGCGAGATCGCGGAGCTGACCGGGCGCCCGTTCGTCTCGGCGCCCAACAAGTTCGAGGCGCTCGCGGCCCACGACGCGCTGGTGGGGGCCCACGGCGCGCTCCGGACCCTGGCCGCGGCCCTCAGCAAGATCGCCAACGACATCCGCTGGCTCGCCTCGGGACCGCGCTGCGGGATCGGCGAGCTGCGGATCCCGGAGAACGAGCCGGGAAGCTCGATCATGCCCGGCAAGGTCAACCCGACCCAGTGCGAGGCGCTCACGATGGTCTGCGCCCAGGTGCTGGGCAACGACGTCGCGGTCGGCTTCGGGGGCGCGTCCGGCCACTTCGAGCTGAACGTCTACAAGCCGCTCATCATCCACAACGTGCTGAACTCGGTGCGGCTGCTGGCCGACGCCTGCGCGTCGTTCGATACCCACTGCGCGCAGGGCATCGAGCCGGATCGCGAGCGGATCCGGGCGCTCGTCGAGCGCTCGCTGATGCTGGTCACCGCGCTCGCCCCCCGACTCGGCTACGATCGGGCCGCCGGGATCGCCAAGAAGGCGCACGCGGAGGGACTCACCCTGAAAGAGGTCGCGGTGAAGCTCGGCTACCTGACCGCGGAGGAGTTCGACCGGGAGGTCCGGCCGGAGTCGATGGTGGGCTAGAGCGCGCCTGGAGGCGGGGCGCGCGCTCAGCGGGCGGCGGGGGCCGCCGCGGCGGCCCGGGGGTCCGTCATCTTGACCAGGACCTCGCGGAGGG
>Ga0075021_10001677_pt1 | contig 11436 bp, 11 predicted proteins | sample ColStrG_CSR_2012_FD_72749 | JGI IMG/M metagenome (GOLD analysis project Ga0075021, IMG submission 72749) | Freshwater sediment microbial communities in response to fracking from Pennsylvania, USA - Cold Stream Run_MetaG_CSR_2012 | ecosystem: Environmental > Aquatic > Freshwater > Creek >... | reverse complement strand
TTTCGGCATCCGCGACCAACTGGTGCAGTGCCTGCCATTCTTTTTCCGCGTCAAAACCCGGCGCTCGCACCGGCGTGTAGTCGCCGCGTAGAGTCTCGCTGATCCGGCCATCGCGTTGCCCTGCCACATAGCACGTAGAAAGGTGTACGAGTCCCGCGTGATCGCTGCTGCGAATGAAATCCAGCATGTGCGCCGTGGCGTCCACATTCACAGCCAGCGCATCGCGCAAATCCGGATTGAAGTCCGTGAGACCGGAACTGTTGATGACAACATCGAGCGTGCGCTGAAGTCTCTCCGCTACCTCCGGATCGAATCCCAGCCCGGGCTGCGTTACATCGCCTTCCACCACTTCGATCTTCGAGGCGATGAATCGTCCAAACTCCGCTCCGTAGCGCTCTTCCAGCTTGTCGAACACGGGAGACTCGTCGACAACTCGCTCGAACCTCTGCACCGCCGGATTCGATTTCTGCCGCCGAATCAGCAGATAAATTTTCCCGATCTCGGGCAAATCCATGAGGACGTTCGCCAGCCACACCTTCCCAATGAATCCCGTAAATCCAACCAGCATCACGTGCTTCCCAGCGAAAGCACGCCGAACGGAGAGCGATTGCATAGAAGGCCGAACGCCATAGCGACCATCGAAGCGCACCAGAGGACGCTCTGGCACTGTCTCGCCACGTTTCGCCGGACGAACCGATGCGACCAAACACTCCGCTGACAAACCAAGATCACGAGCCAGCTGCACGGCATCTTTCCGCCCATTCGGATCGCTACCGGTAATCCGTGCAAACAAACCGCGCGGGCGGATTACGGAATCCAGCAACCTTCCTGTAGCAATGCCATCTCGAAACTCCAGCCGGTTCGCCAACAGCCACTTCACCCCAAAGTGTTCGGCCAACGGGCCCATCACCTGCTCCAGCCCTTGGCTGACCAGCACAACCTCAGCTCCGGATTCCACCAGTTGCCGCAGTTGCTGCGCTCCCGCATTCTTTAGGTGAGGCTGCAATTTGTACTGGAAGTATTCCTGCCCCAGCGAGTCGAGGCGGTCCCGGCTCACGCCTCGCAGAACGGCATGCACAACGCGCGTTGCCATGGTGCGGTCCAGCGCATAAAAGAACGGACGCAGCACCGCCATCAGCAAAACCAGCCCGCGGCGCACCATCCGCTCCAGAAAACTCTGGCCGTTCCAGGTAAAAAAACCAATAGGGCGAACCACGCTCAGATTGAGTAAACTCCCCTCCACCCGCCAGTAGACGGGGTTTGCGGGCTCCTGATTGTGGGAAGGTAGGGTCAAATACGCAGTCCAGCCGGGCACGCCGGGAGGTTCGTGGCGCGATGCATCGGCACCTCTATTATTGTAAACAAAATAAGCGTCTGGAACGAGCTGCTTACGGCTCAGGAAGCTCGCTGCTAACCCTGCCGACCTCGCCAACTACCGCGCCGATTTCCGCTCGTGCTCCCAAAGCCGAAATCCGCCCAGAAAAGCATTCTCGTTCGCGCCCAGCCGCGTGTCCTTGGGCAACGTTTTCATGAACTTGGCATTCCCGCCGCCCAGAATCACGTAGTCCGCTTCCAAGGCCAACTTAAAGGCTTCGACGATTTCCATCACGTACCTGCGCCATTTCTTCTTGCCCATGCGCTGCAGGCCACGCAGGCCAACGTAGTCTTCGTAGGTCTTACCCTTCTTGAAGGGCAGATGCGCCAGTTCCAATGGTTCCAGCTGGCCATCCGCGATCAGCGCGGAACCCAATCCCGTTCCCAGTCCAAGAAACAGCATGTTTCCACCCTGGTAGCTGCCCAGAGCCTGCATCGCTGCGTCGTTGATTAGACGAATCGGTTTGCCAAACGCCTTGCTGAAGTCGAAGCCGACCCAGCCGACTCCCAGATTCGCTGGATTATGCAGCGGACGCCCGTGAACAACCGGACCTGGATATCCAATGGCTACAGCATCATACGGCCAGTCTTTCACTAATTGCTTCACCTGTTGCACCATCATCACAGGCGTCATTGTCGGACCGGATTCGATCTTGCGCGACTCCTTCTGGCCCGTGGCCAGCACCTTCACATGCGTTCCACCGACATCCACTACCAGGATTTTACGAGCATCACCAATACCGGGTTTGACGGCAACACCTTTCTTGGAAGCGGCCATGTCGGGCGGATTCTCCCTTCGGGAAGTTGTGTTCCAGCGCGGAGAACATTCTACGCCAGAATACGACGGCTCAAACTCCATATAATGGCAACTAAAGAGAACCAAGAGCCCCCCATTGGGAGAACACATGCAGTTTTGTGGAAGACTAGGGCGCACGTTTGTGCTCATCGCACTTTTTCTCGTCGGGCTATTCGGGCTTAGCTCTGCTCAGATCGCGCCGCCGGAACAGACTCCGCCGAAGCCGAAGCACTTCGATCATGTACTCATCGTCGTGCTGGAAAACCAGAACTACGAGTCCTCGATCCAGAGCGACGTCCTGAAGAGCATCGCTGCCAAGGGAGTGAGCTTCACCAATTTCGGCAACCTCTACCACCACTCCTATCCGAACTACTTGGCCATGATTGCCGGCAGCGACTTCGGCATTCGTAACCACTTCAATAACGACAGCCAGATCGACTTCAAGGATGACGCCGAACACAGGACGATCGGCGATCTACTCAACTGGAAGAATTATGCCGAAGACTATCCGTCCTCGCCGAACGATGCGAAACCGTTTCTCGGTGGCCGCCGCGGAAGGTACGTTCGCAAGCATGTTCCCTTCCTCAGCTTCCAGGCGGTCCAGTCCAAGACCTTTAATCACGTTGTCGGCGTCGACACGCACGACAAGAACAACGCCTTCGTCGCGGACATCCGCGCCTTCGTTGCGGACCCTCAAAAGCATCCCTTGCCGGAATACATGTTCTACAGCCCCAACTTGGACGATGACGGCCACGATCCCGTCTTCAATGCTCCGAAGGGCCTGAAGAATTCGTCCGATTGGCTCTACAACTTACTGACGTCATGGCTGAATTTCGATCCCGTGACTTGGCTCCCCAAAGATGACGCCCTCAAGCACACGTTGATCGTCATCACCTACGACGAGTCGGAGGGCAACAAGAAGCCCGAGCGCATCTACACCGTATTCCTGGGCGACATGGTCAAGCCGCAGGAAGTCTCCGCGCCCTACAACCACTACAGCGTCCTCCGCACCATCGAAGATAATTTCGGAGTCGGGCAGCTGCACCAAGTAGGAGACGGCGGAGCGCAGGTCATTACGGGGATTTGGAAGTGAGAAGCAATTGGGGCTCGCCGAGAGGCGATCCGCTATCACGGTAGGTGCAGAAAAAAGGCCCGGCTGAATCAGCTAGGCCCCGTTGTCAGCTTCCACTCTTTCGAGTGTCGGTCGTGCTAGTGACGGTCGTGGTCGCGATCGCCCATGTGGCAACTTTCGCGGGTTTCTTCCAACTGATGACGGCGCTGTTCGGCTTGACGGCTGTGCTCGCCATGCTTGCGGACAGCCTTTTCCAGATTCTCTTCCGCCTTGTGCACGCGCAGCTCGCACTTTTCGCGATCCCGATCGTGATCGTCGCGATCAGCGTGAGCCGGAATCGCGCCAGCAAAGGACAGCAACCCACCCACTACAACAAATGCTGCCGCCCTTCCGAACAGATTTTTAGCCGACATGAGCTCCTCTATTCTAAGGTGCCAGTACAATCTCCAATCGTAGTCTCCGGCCCGCCAGGTGGCCATAGGGTGGATACCGTAGTCGAGCGGTTCCGGCCTTCAGACATCGGTGAAAATGTTCCACGTGGAACATTTTCGATGGTTGCGCAAGATACCTATAATCATGGAGATACACCGCACCAAAAAAAGTGGTAGGTCAGCATACCAAGGGTCTAGACCGCGGTTTTCCCAAAATGGGAAATCCCGGTAGGCTCATCGTTCCAGCACGACGATCGTATCGACCGGGTCGCGTCGTGATGCTTGGACGCGATGGTGATGTACTGCATGCCTGCGCTCTTGGCCAGCGAGACAATCTCTTTCGCGCTAAACCTTGAGGATTGAACTGCGGCGCAGACTTCTCATCCTCCGACACAGGAATGTGCCGGGTCTCCATGACCCACTCCCCGGCGGCAGGGACGCTGTACCTACCCCAATGGATGAACAGACCGAACTTCGTGTTCCGAAACCAGTATCGAGCTTGCTGGTTCACGGTTGAAGGCTCGGCGGAAGAGGACGGAGCACTCTGCGCCTCGGCGGCGAATGTCGAGGCGATCAGTACGAGGGATATCCCCAGGACTCTCTTTAGGAAGTTCTTCATTGGCGATGCTCGCGATCATACTATCGCCCTGCCGACGCCGTGGGGTCCGAGGTGAAATGCTGGACATCGGGCCGGATCTGAAGGCTGCCTTCGTCGCGCGAAAAATCTGATGCGTCGATCCTGAAATTTGACGCGCCCTGCTGCTTGACAGGCACGGAGCGAGCCCATAGGATGAAGACAACTTCAGGAAAGTCTTTAGAATAACGATTTTCTTTCGCTAGAAAACGCTTTCACATTCACCGCCTGCCATCCCTGCCAAGCCTGTACGCAAAACGCCAGGTGTGAGACATCGCAACACGCTCACGGCCGTACCTCGCCCAACTCGCAGTCTTTCAGGAGAAGATCATGAAAAGCTCTTTCCTCGCACCTGTGTCCACAGCAATTGTGTTCACGGTAACCCTGCTCGCGGTCGGGAGCGCATCGGCGCAAGATCAAGCACGCAATACCTGGCTCGCCGGAGCCGTCCCCAGCCTGTCGCCGGAGAGTCCAGCTGTCAGCCTCAAAAAAATCTATTCCAATCTTGGGCCAGCCGGAAATGTCTACGACGGTGGCGGCGGCTGGATCGCTGCCGGGCCCAAGGACACCTTCACCCATCAGCAACAGGATGTGGCGCTTCCCTTCACCCCAGCCAAGAATTCCACGGTGACGCAGATCAAGGTTCCGTTCCAGTATTACTCCTATGGCGTAAACGCTGGGACGCTCGCGCTGTACTCGGACGCCTTGGGCCTACCCGGAAAGGCTCTGGCAAAACTCGACGTGACGAATCTTCCTGTTTTTGGCGTGGGCTGCTGCAAGTTGAAGGTTTGGACTCTGAAAACCGGTATCCACGTGAAGGCGGGCAAACAGTACTGGATCGTCGCCACCACCGACAAACCGAGCATCGACTCAGCCTATGTTTGGGACTACAACTATCTCGGCACGATTAGCCCACTCGCGGTGCAGGATAACCTCACCGGCTGGAGCGTACTCACCTTTCTGGTCTCCCCAGCAGCGAGCGTGTACGGAACCATTCCGTAGACAGCGAGTCCAAATCACTGAGGGCCGCCGTGTTGGGCGGCCTTTTCTAGTGAGGAAAAACCCGGTGGTAGTGTAGCGCTTCTTATCGGATCGTAAATAACAGCGTGCCTGCCGGCCTGCTATTCCATCCTTATTGCTATTGCTTGAGCAGCTTCTCAATCGCCGACGTCACTCCCGCGGAATCCGGCGTCACTTCGGGCTCGAATCGCGCGACCACTTTGCCCTGACGGTCCACCAGAAACTTTGTGAAGTTCCACTTGATATCACCGCTGTGGCTAGGGTCCGCCGTCTTTGTGAGGTATTGATAGATCTGGGCCTGATCGTCACCCTTCACCGAGATTTTCGAATACATGGGAAAGGTCACGCTATATTTGCGCGTGCAGAAAGTCTTGATCTCTTCGTTGGTTCCTGGTTCCTGCGCCCCAAAATTGTTGGCGGGAAATCCGAGCACGACGAGCCCCGAATCTTTGTACTTCTCGTAAACTGCCTCAAGGGCCGTGTATTGCGGAGTAAACCCGCACTTACTGGCAACGTTCACCACGAGAATGACTTTGCCCTTGAAATCAGCCACAGGCATGGGCTTGCCATCAATACTTGGAAGCGTGAAATCGTAAATGTTGGATGCCGCGAAAGTTGTCCCAGCCGTCGTCATGATCGCCAGCAGCAACAGCAGATAGCAGCGAATTTGTTTCGAGTACGTAGATGCCATTCTAGTCTCCCGTTTTTTATTGTACTGCGCCTGCCAACTATGCGGGAAGGATGGGGACAAACAGAACATCCTCATTTTTCGACGAATGGAACTCGGGTTGGCGTCCCAAGTGCCCAGTTCCCGTCCTCAGTTTTTCCCAAAGGATGTGACGCCCTTTGTCCTAGTTGTGTCTGGAAGATCAAAGGCTCGGCGACCCGCCAAACTGCGCGAAGGCGTCACGTCGCCACAGAGGGATTTGGTGTAGCTCGCGTCGCCGGCTCGGGCAGTTGCTGTCCGCAGTGCGCGCAATTCGCCCAAGTGAGCTCAACGGGTTTATCACATTTCGGGCACGTTGGGTGCAGCAAAGTGCCGCAGCACGGACAGAATGGGAATTTTGCCTTTTCGACATGTCCGCAGCCGGGGCACGGCTTCGGCAGAGGGTCGCGGAGTATGAAGTACAAGATTATCCCAATCGCATTAGGAATGAAGATCGCCAGCAGCGTCCACATTACGTACCGCATCTGCCGCCGCTTCGCATCCCCGTAGATGTATCCGATCAGCGCAACCCAAGCCACCATGAGCAGGAAAAATCCGTAAACCAGCAGCGCTTGTCCCCAGCGCGGCAATTTGGCCATCTCCGGATCGTTAGGTGCAACGAAGAAGAACAACCACACTGTGAGGCTCGAATAGGCGAGCCATGCAAAGATCCACGCTGCCTTTGGAATCACGCGCAATTCCTGTGTGAAGCGGCTCATGCCAGCCTCCTTTCGCCGCGCAGCCGGATTGCCAGCATCACTGCGGCCACCCCTCCCGCGAGCCACTCTAGCGCGGTGAACGCGGTAAAACTGATCCATGTATTGCTGAACAGGGTATTGCTGAACTGGGTATGGCTGAACTGCGGCTCGAGCAAGCTCCCGAAACGTCCGCTCACAAAGTGGAAGACCGGCCAACTCGCAATCGTCAGCAGCCACGCAAACGCCACGACAGCAATCATTACGCGGCGGTTCCAATCGTGCTCGGCCTGTTCGGCGAGCTTCGCCTCCGCACGCGCCAGCGTGGCCTGCACCAGCCACGAAGAAGACTGCGGCGTCGGCAATCGGCGGAGTCCGCTCGCAATCGGCCGCCAAGCCTCCAATTCGTTCGAGCAGGCGATGCAAGACCGCACATGCTCCGCAACCTGCATTTCTTCCGCGCTCGTCAGCACGTCGGCTGCGGCCAACGCCAGCAGTTCTCGAATCTTGTCGTGCTTGCTCATTGCCATGTACCTCCGGGATATCGCGCTTCGAGCGCGTAACGCAATTGTTCCAGCGAACGTCGCAGGCGCGACTTCGCCGTGGATACCGGAACCGCTGTAACCTGCGCGATTTCCTCAATCTTCATCTCATCCTCAAACCGCAGTGTGAGGACTTCGCGATACATCATCGGCAGCTCTGCCATCGCTTCGCTGATCTCTTCTCGGCGCTCGGCCGCGAGCGCGTGATCGAGCGGAGTGGGGTCGTTGCGCGGAATCCGGTCCGCCATGGTTTCGCTGTGCCAGCTGTCTGCGAGCGGCTCGTCCAGGCTCTCCGGACGAATCCGGCGCAAATGATCGATCGCGAGGTTGCGCGCCAGGGTGAACAGCCAGGCGTCAAAATTACGACTTGCATCAAAGGAACGAATCTTCTCGACCACTTTCAACCATGTTTGCTGGAACAGGTCTTCGGCCTCGGCGGGCTGCCGCACGATGCGCAGCAGGTACCGATACAGCCGATTCTGGTACCGGGTAATCAGTTCCGAGAGAGCGTTCAGGTCGTCTCGGCGAAGCCGGACCACATCCGCATCCACTGCCACAAGCCCCTCCAGCGATAGTGCGGTCGCCCCTACCATACTCGTAATACGGATGAGTACCCAAAAAAGACGCAAGAGATGCAGTTGCTAGATTGGTGTTGCTAGGTATGAGAACAGTCTACTGAAGGGGATGGGAGGACAACGATGATTGGCGAAACATCAAAATTAACGCTGTCCTCCCGGCCAAACGCGAACGAAAAGCGAATACCTGCGCAATCGCGTTACAAGAGTTGGTTGGCCGGACCTGGCATGAGTTTATCTCAATCACAGAAATTTTCGGATACTCCCTCGTACGCAACGTCTATATCGAGATCCAGGCGCGCCGCTTCGGTGAGGCGCAGGCCGCTGCGCTCTAAGCGCTAGTCTTCGCCCAGCGTCTCGGGTTCGTTGCCTCCCGGATACGGCGTCTCGTATCCCTTGGTCGCATGCCACAGAATCAGGTTCAGCGCGCCATCGTCGGCGTTATCGGCGACGGAAAAATCCATTTGTGCTGAAAGCTCGGCATCGCGCAGCGCGGCGCCCTTTAGCGCTGCACGTTTAGGATTGAACTCATCCAGCGGGATCTGGTTCTGTTTCGCCGCGTAAGGAGTCAGATCCGGGTTTGCCTGGAAGAGCGCAAGCATGGGATTCGCGGCGAGATCAAATTGCGTCAGCGGATCGATCCCTAGAATAAGCTCGATTGTTCGCAGAATGCTGTTCTGGTTGTAGAAGGTCTTATCGTGGTAGCGACGCCGGGTGTAGGCGCTCACGACGAACCCGACCGTGCGGTGTCCATCTACATGGTCCACGCCATCTTGCGGATCGTCTTCCACCACAAAGATCGCCGTGTCTTTCCAAAACTTGCTCTTGCTAAGCGCTTCCACGATCTGTCCCAGCGCCAGATCGTTATCGGCGACTGCAGCTCGCGGGGTGGGCGCGCCTTCCTGAGTAGCTGAGGTGTGGTCGTTGCCCAACTCCACCACCATCAGGTTCGGCAGATCACCGTTCTGCAGATCAGCGTTCTGCTCAAAGCGGTGGATCTCGTTGGCGAGTTCCTGCCCACGATAGACATCCGGCACACCGAGATCGAAGGCGGGGAAGCCCCAATCTACATACGGCATGAGCGATAGCATCTCTGTCTTCTGAAGGAACCGCGTGGAGTGGTCGTTGTTCTTGTAGGCTTCGTACAGCTCCTGCCAACTCTTGTGCGGTTCCATTCCCAACTGCCCCCTCAGGAACTCGCTGTAAATTCGAAACGTCAGTCCATGCCGCAGCGCCGCATCCCAGATGAACCCTGCCGGCGAGTACGCAATGGGATCGGTGCCATCCGAAGGATAGCTGCGATTGAACCCAGCCATGCTCTTTTCGATATAGTCGGTGGCGTAGCCTTCATCCGTCCACTGGTGGCCCTCAGCGCTCAGCATTCCGTTGCAATACAGATTATCGAGCAGCACGAACTCCTCAGCTAGCGCGTGATGATTCGGCGTGACCTCGGCGCCGAACATGGTGAGCGAAGGGTCGCCGTTCCCGCCCTTCAGATCGCCCAGCACCTGATCATATGCGCGGTTCTCCTTGATGATGTAGATGACGTGCTTGAACACCGACCGCTCACCCGGCCGCATCGGCACCGGGACATACTTTGGCTCGCCGCTCGCAGCGCCCGCTGGCGTCAGATTCGGCAGCCGCATGTTGGCCGCGACTTGTAGCGTGTAGTTCTTCAACTCCTCCGCGCTCGGCGGCGGAATGATCGAGATGCTGCCCGCGTAATCGTAAACGTTGTGTCCGCCGGTGCGGCTTGTCCTGATTGTGGTCGCAAAACCGAAATCGGTCCCGCGGGCACCCACACCCTTCAGATTGGCGACCAGGAGTTCTTGCCCGCTTACCGCGACGGCGCTCGGATAATAGCCTGTCGGTATCAACCCTTCCAGTTTCCCTGTCGCGATATCGATCACAGCGATCGCGTTGTTACCGCCGTTCGCGACGTAGAGCTTTTTGCCATCCGTCGAGACCGTGAGCGCGTTGGGCGCACTGCCTGCGGGCAGGTCAGTCATTGGTTTGGTGCTGAGGGTCGCTGTGACCTCGGCTTTCTCCACGTCAATCGCCGAGACCGAGTCGCTGTTGGCGTTGGCGACATAGACAGTCTTGCCATCCGAAGCGACTGCCATGCCGCTCGGGTGCAGCCCTACCTCGACCTCTTTAATCACTACACCCTTGGCAAGATCCACCACTGAAACAGTGCCGGTCGAAGCCACTCCGGTGCGGGGATCGATCACCGTATCAGTGCCGGAACTCTCGGCGGTAAAGTCGTCGCCGGTGGCCGGATGCCGTCCACCCCAGTTGCTGACGAAGGCGCGCCCACCCACGAGCACCACGCCATAAGGCGCAACTCCGACTGGAATCTGCGCCTCCAGCTTCTTCGAGGCAAGGTTCACGACCCCGAGCGTGTTGTTGCTGCTCAGCGTCACGTATAGGCGCTGGGTTGGAGCATCAATGGCAATACCGCCAGGCACAGGAGGGTCTCCAATTCCAGCCAGGCCGGGGAGCGCGATGGAGTCGCTCCAAGCAAATTCACCGTTCGCCTGACGGCTCGCCCCGTGCAAACCGTTAAAGGAATCTGTGAGCCAAACTTTGCTGCCGTCTGCTTCCCATGTGATGCCGTGGAATCCGTTGCCTCCGAGGCTTTTGGAAAAATGGTCATTGGGCGGGGGCGCCAAACTCTGGATCGCCAAACTCTGGAGAATCGCCCCGCTCGTCGCGTCCAGCAGCATCAGACCGTGCGAGTGTTGCACCGCCACCAACTTCCCCGCGGGATCAACCGCGAGGTCCGTCGGCCTGCCGAAAAAGACGGTGCTCTTGCCCGCCGGCGTGATGACTTGGGCGGTAGCTTGCATGTAAATGCCGCGGCTGGCATCAAGCGGGCCGACCTGCGCGTGCTCCCAATCCCAAGCCCCCGCCGGTTTCGGTGCAGCATTTTGTGATCGCGAGCCCGAGGCCTTCTTTTCGGCAGCGCTGGCCAAGATGGCCACCGGCAACAGGAGCAGAGCAATAGAGCCCATCCATCTCTTCATAGCGCCTCCAGGCGACAGACTATAAACGTTAGACGTGAATGGACGTGAAAGGCACTGACGAACTTTCAATGGCCTCTCGCGCGAAACTGCGCCACTACCCATTACCTTGCAACCTTTTGATGTTCTCGCCCGTATTCCCAAAGTGCCTCAAATGCACGGGTACGGAGCACAGGAGCGCAACTCAGATCCTGCATTGCTGTTTCATAGGAGGTTGACATGCATGACACAAAGGTGCGGTTGTCTCAGTTGTGGCTCTTCGCGTTATTGAACTACCTGTATGCGGACGTGCTTGCCCTGTTCGATATTGTTGGCTCGCAAGATCCAGCCCCACATCTCCCACCATGCTGGGGAGCGCATTTGCTTGGAAATCGGGGGGAACCTGAGGCACCCGGCAAAACAACAGAGATATATTCAATACACCTGCGCCGTCGGCACCATGCGTAGCATGGGTTCCACTGACACGCTCGCCTTCGCGCTCATCAATTGCGTCTGGCCGTCTTGGATCAGGCACTGCAATTCCATGTTGCGATCGGCCAGACTCGCAAGCGCTTGCACGGTAGCTGCC
>Ga0075021_10001676_pt1 | contig 11438 bp, 11 predicted proteins | sample ColStrG_CSR_2012_FD_72749 | JGI IMG/M metagenome (GOLD analysis project Ga0075021, IMG submission 72749) | Freshwater sediment microbial communities in response to fracking from Pennsylvania, USA - Cold Stream Run_MetaG_CSR_2012 | ecosystem: Environmental > Aquatic > Freshwater > Creek >... | reverse complement strand
TCACCATCGTCGGGACCCTGCATCACTTCGAACAGGACCTTCAGGTCAGCGACGGTTCGCGCCATCGGCCCAACTACACCTAACAGGGCAAAGGGACCCAGTGAAGCCGGGAAGTGTCCTGTGGCAGGGATGCGGCCGGGAGTGGGTTTCAGTCCGCAAATTCCGCTGAAGTGTGCAGGCACGCGAATCGATCCTCCGCCGTCGCTTCCCACTCCTCCGGCTGACATGCGGGCCGCGATGGCCGCCGCTTCGCCTCCACTCGATCCACCAGGCGTGCGCGAGAGATCCCAGGGGCTGTTAGTCCGTCCGTAAAGCAGATTGTCGGTCTCCCACGCCATCAGCAGTTCAGGAGCGTTGGTTGTACCCAGAATGACCGCGCCCGCACGGCGCAAACGCGCTACCAGCGGTGCATCCCGGGTGGCGATGAAGCCTGCGCGCAGCTTGGTCCCCGACTCGCATCGCAGCCCGGCAACTTCCATTGAACTCTTGATGCTGAGCGGCACCCCGTGCAGCGGCCCGAGTTCCCCGCTACAGCCAACTGCCGCCTCCGCCAGCCGCGCCTGCTGGCGGGCCCTTTCGGCATCCACCTGTACAAAGGCGTTGAGCTTCTGGTTCAATTCTTCGATCCGAGCGAAATGAGCTTCGAGCAGTTCGACCGGCGACAGCACTTTTCGCCGGATCTGCTCAGCCATGGAAACAGCAGGGAGGAACGTCAGTTCGCGCATGCAAGGTCAATCAGGAGTGATTTGAGTCTAGCATGCGATCGAAAAGAAAGACGCCCGGGGGAAGACGCAGGGCGAGGATCAGGCGGGACAAAGAAATCTAGTGGGAACCGGCGGCGGCGCGACGAACTTTATCGCTTCGGCCTTTCTCACTTCGAGCTTTCTCGCTTCGAGCTTTCTCTCTGGAGACTGTTTCGCTTCGGACAGCGCGCACGACCGTTTTCTTCCTGGCGTCTCGTTTCCCCAGCCACTGCTTCAGATACTTTCGTGAAACCGTGGTCAGCCGCGAGAAAAGCACGCCAGCCCGTCCGCCGTCGTCGGCCCAGATTACCTCGGCGGTGCCTTCCACCATGTGCTCGGTACCGGGCAAAACAAAGCGCATGGGCACGAGTTGCACCGGAGGCAATGGCTCGGGTGCCTGCAACGCCATGCCGTCCTGGTTCAGGTCCAGCACCATGGCGGGTAGCGCGGCGATTCCGAACTGCAGGTACACCAGCGATTCCAAACTCTGCCGTTCCGACCGGCGGCGGTCCGGCCGCATGAAACCTCGGCCCGCGCGCAGGCAACGGACGATCTGCTCGAAGGCCAGCGGCTTGTAGAAAATGAAGTTGACCCCGGCCTGAAAGGTCTCTGCTATTTCGGTGAACGCCCCGATCATCCCGAAGATCACCGGCCTGCGATGCGAAGGAGCCAGTCGCGCCATTCGCGCGACCGTAGCCGCGCCGGGCAAGTCGAAATCCAGGATCAGCGCCGAGTATTGATGCAGCACTGTCAGATCCAGAGCCTCGGCCGCGGACGGACAAACCTCCTGCTCCATTCCGACTTCGTCAAGGGCCGTGCCCACGACCCGCAGTGCGGGTTGTTCGCGGCACATCAGCAGGGCATTGAAGGCCATAAGGTCGCAGCTTAAGGCCGCGACAGGCGAAGGTAAAGTAACCCAGGTAATCGGCCTCCGCTTACCCGTAAAGACCTATGCCGGAAGTGGACAATCTGGCCATTCTCGAAACTCTGATGCGGGCTGACCTTACAGAATGGTGCCTCGCATGCTTAGAGACATTCAGCCGCCCGCCCGAAGCCACCGGGTATCGCCAAAAGCGAATATAAAGCGAAGCTAAGGTTGGGTATTGGGCCGCGTTCTTTCGTAATCTGCCGTTGTGGGACAGCGAATGTCATAGTGGGAAAAGCCATGCCTCATTCCAAACACGCAGATGCACGCCGGGCCCCTCGGGTCAAACTCGCAGGGACAATTCTGGCACTCGTCCAGCTGGAAAATGGACGGCAGATAAGGGCTCGACTGCACCAGCTTTCTTTCATCGGCGGCCTGCTTCACCTGGATAACCCAATCGATGAGGGAATTAAAGTAGAGGTGATGTTTCACGTAGGCGACAGCACCATACGCAGCAAGGCCGCCATGCTGTTCCCCATGTGGGCCACTCAGGGCTGTCTGCAACCTTTTGAATTCGTCGATCTCAGAGAAGAAGACCGGCTGAAACTGGAACTTGATCTAAAGAAATTCCTCAGTCCCACCGCCCCCGATCCCGAGCCCGCCGAGCAAGCTTCCGAGGCTGTTGCCGGAGCCGACCAGTAATTCATGCCACTGCCCGTGTAAGGACGGGTTGGAGCCGGCCCGAGCGTAGCGAGAGGATCCGTCCGGGCCGAGCGAAGCTCGGCAGTTATCTGCAAGTTCTGCCGCATTCCTAAGACCCCCGAACGCCACGAACTCGTTGGGTACTCCCGTCTTTCTACTCAGACTTGCTTTCCGTTAAAATATCCGTCGTCCTTCTCATTCTCACGCCCGGAGTCCCATGGCACACCAGCATTCCGCTCGTTTCCTGAAAATCGTCGACGACGCCAGAAAACGTATTCGAGAGACCACCGTTGACGACGTCAAAGCCAGACTCGACCGCCGCGACAACTTTCTCCTGGTTGATGTGCGGGAGGAGAGCGAGTACGCCAAGGATCATTTGCCCAAGGCCATCCACCTGGGCAAGGGCATCATCGAACGCGATATTGAGGAACGCGTGCCCGACCTCGCCACCCCCCTGGTGCTCTACTGCGGTGGCGGATATCGCTCCGCTTTAGCCGCTGACAATCTCCAGAAGATGGGCTACACCAACGTGCTCTCTATGGACGGAGGCATCAGGGGCTGGCACGAAAAGAATTTTCCGCTGACCCGGGACGAGTAAGCCGATGAACATGTTCACGGAAGTACCTCGGTAACTTGATGCCGGCCCGATATCACGTCAGCATGGGGATACCGCGCATCTTCTATTTCTATTTCCCGCGGTCAACTAATGGGGCGAGATAACAAGACTTCCGGTCAAGGTGGATCAGGGGCGGCTGCCGCGGCGCCTGCGCTCGATGCCGAGGCGCTGCAACTTCGACTGTCACCCGCCAAGACTCCCGAGTTATGCCGCGATGAGCTGGCCAAGATTTTCGGAGTGCGCAGAACCGAAGTCGCCCTCATGCGTCTGGAGAATGGCCTGCTGAAGTTTCTGTTTCCCCAGGAGCTTAGCACCGCGGGATCGATTCCGATTTCCAGTTCGACGGCGGTCGCGGCCCACACCGCGGTCACCAGAAAAGTCGAACTGTTTAACAACTTCACCAAAGTGAAGCACGCCAGCATCTTTGAGAGCATCAAGCCGGGCGGGGAGCAAGGCGGAGATCTTCCCCCCGCCACCATCCATAAGCTGATGTCCGCACCGGTGCTCGACAAAGGGAACAAAGTTCTGGGCGTCATCCAGGTCTGCCACAAGGGGTTCGATCTGGCTTCCGCCGGCCCAGACTTCAACCTCGACGATCTCCGCCAACTTGAGCTGGCCGCCAAGGTGCTGGCTCAGTCTGACTTCATGCAAGTGAGCGGCTAGCGGGACCGGGCGTCGCCGTCCTTTCCAGTTTCACAATCTGCTCTATGTAACGTTTCGAGTCGAATTTTCGCCCCGTGCTGGCCAGCGACATATAACGGATTTTTCCGTACACCGGGCGATTCGACCAGGCCCGGTCGTGCTTCCCGGCGATGGCCCAGGCGATTCCCGCGTACCCGTTGGGGTCGCGCCCATCGAGTTCGTACCGATCATTGAGTAGAACCGCGCGCTGATAGGCCTCCGACGCCGACGGGCTCCATTCCAGAATTTTTTTCGCCCAGTACATGCGCAGGTAGTTATGCATCCAGCCGCTCAATACCATCTGTTTCTGAGCCGCGTTCCACAATGGATCGTGGGTTGTCCCCTGCTCCATCTCTGACTCGCTGTAGATTACGGCTCGCCGGTCGCGCGCATGCTCGGCGATTGAGCGTTCGGCCCACGGCTCCACGCATTCCAGAGAGTCGTATGAAGGATTGAACCGGACAAAATTGACCGAGAGCTCTCGTCTGACAATGACTTGCTCGAGAAACACCTGCTTGGCCTTGGCCGGTGCGTCACTGCGCTCGACCGCGAGCGCCACCGCGTGTGGACCGATGTGTCCAAAATGGAGATAAGGAGAGAGCCGGCTGGTGCCGTTCACTTCGGGATGGTTTCGAGCCTCTGGATAAGAGGCAAGGCGCTCCCGCACAAATTCATGGAGTACCCGCAACGCCTGCTTGCTTCCGCCATGCCAGTCCGGAGCCGGCCCCACCGAGCGGTCTAATCTCCATCGAGCCATGAAGTCCTCATGCACGGAAAGGGAGCCCGGGCGCAGCGGAGAAGTCCAGCGCATATGCGCGGTCAGGTTTTTCTGCGCCACCATGAACTGCGGAAGAAGCGCATGAATGCGAGGCCGGATGGTACGCGCGGCGAATTGCTCCTTCAGCAACAGCTTCGAAGGAACGATCACGTCTGCATCCACCGTCCATAGGGGCACGCGTATCTTTGCCGCCACCTTAACTCGCCACCCCTCCGGCTCCCGCATCGGATTCTCATCACCAACTACGATGGCTGGACGGGTCTCCTCGCAGAACTTGAGCAGGCTGTGATCGGGATAGGCGCGCAGGACGAATCCAATATTCCGGGTCTTGAGGTCTTCCGCAATGTCCGGAATACCGTCGATCAGGAAGCGGTAATGCCGAAGGTTCGCATGAGGGTAAAACGGCACGGGAGCAAAAAAGACGATCACCGGAATCTTGAGTTCGTTGGCCACCTTGACGGCCACGTCGAGAGCGGCGTTGCCGGTGGCGCGTTGCGCTCGTTGCATCCAATAGACCACGCAGCGTCCCTCGGTGTCGGGAGGGCCAGCCTTGCGCACGGTGATGCGTTCGTCGCAGAGCAGTTTTTCAATCGCATTCATAAAATCAGCGCATTCATGAATTGAAGACCGGCGTCGGGGCCGCCCTCAATCGTTTCGCTCCTTCTTGCATGGCTCGGTCAAGCCCTTGCTTCTCCCCGACGGTCAGGGGGCGAACACCACCTTTGGGAAGCTGCCCCAACACCAGCGGCCCGATCGCAACCCGCACCAACCGCAGAACTTCTATCCCGAGTGTCTCCAGCATCCGCCGTATGTGACGGTTTCTGCCCTCGTCCAGAACAATTTCAAGCCAGGTATTGCGCACTCCACCGCGCAGAATACAAACACGCTTGGCGCGAAGAAACTCACCGTTCTCCGTTTTCACTCCCCGTCTGATCAACTCCAGCAAACCGGCGTCGGCGACCTTGCCTATTTGCACGTGATAGGTCTTGTCCAAATGGGTCGCGGGCTCCTGCACTCGCGCCCCCCATTCCGAATCATTGGTCAACAGCAGAAGACCCTCGCTGGCCTTGTCCAACCGCCCTACCGGCGCCACCCAGGCCAGATTGGATTCCAGAAACGCGTACACCGTTTGCCGCCCTTTTTCGTCGGAGGCGGTGGTCACCACGCCCCGCGGTTTGTTCAGGACGAGATAGATCCTGGATAGGGTTGCGACCGGCTGACCGTCGACTTCAATACCGTCCTGCTCGAGGCGGACCGGGGCTTCGGGATCGCGGAGGATTGCCCCGTTCAATCGAACCCTGCCATTGCGGATCAGATCGAATGCGTCCGACCGCGAGCAGTAACCAAGCTTTGAAAGCGCACGCGCCACGCCCACTCGTCGGGTGGATTTCGCGCGAGTCACGTTTTCATGCTAACAGCCTGGAGTGTTTTACCCGTAGCCTAGGGGACGGAAGCGCGGGTCTCATTCGAAAAAGCGCTCTCGCGTCCCTGATCGTCGACCGCGGTGACAACATAGTAGTAGATCGTGGCCGATTGCACGCTCTGATCGTCGTAGGACGCCGTGCTGAGTGCGCTGGCCAGAAGACCGTACGAACCACCCGAGATGGTCGAGCGGTACAGGCTGTAGCTGACCACATTCGCGGTCCCGGTGCCCTGCCAGGCCAAAGAAACCGAGTGTGGCACCGTGGCTGGCGGCGCCGGGGCCGCCGGTACCGGAGCTGGCGCTACTGGGGCCGGCGGTACGGGAGCCGCCGTCACCGCCGCCGCGGGGTTCACCATCAAGGCAACGGTTGCTCGCTGGCTGGAATCGGCCTGGCTGGTTGCGGTCACGTTGACCTGAAGCGAGGACGCTACCATGGGCGCCGTGAACAAACCCGACGCACTCACCGTTCCCGACGTTGCCGCCCACGCCACCGTGGTGTTCGAAGTATTGCTTACCGTGGCTGTCAATTGCTGAGTCTTTCCCGAAACGACAGTCCCGGTTGAGGGCGAGGCAGAGATGCTCACAGCTTTGGCGCTGGACGATATACTTGCGCCTCCGCAACCGGCCAGGATAATCAAGGCCGGGAATATCAGGCAGGCCCGGAGAAAGAACCCGCCCAGGAGTCTTTTCCGTCCTGCCTTCGAACCCTTTTCGCGCAGGAGGATGATGAGAGGATCAGGTGGGCAATCATGGTGTGCCATACCTGTCCAATCGTCAAGAGCCCGGAACTAACTTACGAAAAATGCTTCATATGACATGACCGAAGACCAGCAACCCGTTTGTTGGAATCCCCAAAACAGAACCGGACGTCGCGTTGATCTCACCGGGCTTTCGCGTGGGGCGCCAAAGCAGCGCTGAATTCTTCACGTCGCATTCTTCCCAGTATTCTTCTCAACGTATTCTTCTCAACCAGAATTTCGTTTCCGGAAGCGCCGCACCTTGAAACGGTTTCCGCAAGCCTGCATGTCACACCAGCGCCGCATGCCGTTGCGGCTGGTATCCAGGAAAAGCCAGGTACAATTTTCTCCGGCACATTGCCGGACCCGGTGGAGACGATCGGAAGTCAGCAAACTCACAGCCGAGCGCGTGATCTCTCCCCAGACCCGGTGCAGCGAAGCGCCGCGACCCTCCCAGGTCATTTCGAACCGTTTGCCGGCCCTCCGCAGGCTGGCTGCCGCCATCGCCTCCCTGAAATGTCTATTCAGCCGCCGCAGTGCTTCGGGGCGAACGATCTGTCCGAAAGCGATTCTGGAAAAAACTTCATAAAGACTCTCGCGCAATGCCACCGCGCGTTGAAAATCAGCGCTCGCCAGGGCAGATTTCGTTTTTTCCAGCTGCCGGCACTGATGATGACTCAGCAACCCGGCCTGATGGCACCAGGCAATCAGGTCCGCGTAGGTCTCCAGGTCGTCTTCCGGGTCATTTTCCGGGTCTTTTCCCGGATGTTTGGATCCGCGATTGTGGACCAGGTTGGCGAAATCCAGGGCCAGGTTGCCGGCCAGAAATTCGAAGTTCATATTCCTGCTGTCCCCTCGTTGCGAAGAACGGCTTGACAGGTCGCGGGCGCGGTTCTATTGTAACCATCTAATATAAGTATACAGGTTACACTCGTGACCATCGAATCATTCTCCCTGCCATACTTTGAAGCCGCGGTCGATGACCTTCGCCTGCGCCTCACGCACACCCGCTGGCCGGATGAAATTCCTGGCTCGGGCTGGCAGTACGGTGTCGACCTCACCTATATGCGGCAGCTCTGTGACTACTGGAGAAACCAGTTCGACTGGAAGGCACAGGTGGAAATGCTGTCCGCTTTTCATCATTACCGTGGCACCGTCGATGGTATTGGTATTCATTTCATTCACGAACGCGGCAAGGGGCCTGGCCCAATCCCGCTGATCCTGACTCACGGCTGGCCCGGATCGTTCCTGGAGATGCTTAAGATCATCCCGTTGCTTACCGATCCCGCGAATCATGGCGGCGACCCTGCAATCTCCTTCGACGTGGTGGTCCCATCCCTTCCCGGCTTTGGTTTTTCGGACCGTCCCACGCGGCCGGGCATGAACCCGTTTGGTATTGCCGAGCTGTGGGCCGGGCTCATGGAAGAACTGGGCTATCGGCGTTTTGCCGCGCAGGGAGGCGATTTCGGCTCGGCTGTGAGCACGATTCTGGGATGGCGACATCCTGACCGGTTACTCGGAATTCATCTGAACTACATTCCCGGATCCTACAGACCATACCTCGCTCCTGGCACCGAGATCGACGAGAGCGAGCGAGGGTTTCTGGATGATGCCGACCGCTGGTACTCTGACTGGGGCGCATACGCGCACCTCCAGCGAAACACACCTCAAACCGCCGCTTATGCGTTGAATGATTCCCCGTCCGCTCTGGCCGCCTGGATTGTGGAGAAATTTCGCGACTGGTCCGACTGCAGCGGTGAAGTGGAACGCCGCTTCAGCAAGGACGAGTTGCTCGGCAACGTCACTCTCTACTGGATGACCGAAACCATCCACTCCTCCTGCCGTCTTTATTACGAAACAAAGAAAGCGCCGCTGCACTTCCAGGAAGGCGATCGGGTCCGCGTACCCTGCGGCATCGCCCATTTTCCTCTCGAAGCGCCCTTCCCCCCAAGGGCTTGGATCGAACGGGGATACAACATTCAGCGCTGGACCGAAATGCCACGCGGAGGCCATTTTGGCGCGGCCGAAGAGCCCGAACTGCTGGCTGCGGATATCGCCGCCTTCTTTAGTTCTTTGCGGCTACCCTGAACCGTACCTTTCCTGTTATCACAAGGGATAATAACCTCCGCCCCGTTTACACCCGACTGATGTTAGACTGGCAAAAATCTGCCGTGACAACAGGTCTGACGGAAGCGAAGGCGATTGCTCTCTTATGACTCAGAAGAACAATAGCGAAGAGACGGTTACAAGCAATAGCCCCCGCGCACCCAAGAAACCGTATCTTAAGCCGGAATTCCGCTACGAACGAGCTTTCGAGACCATGGCCCTCTCCTGCGGCAAGATGCGCGGCAATCAGGCACTTTGCCGGTTCAACCGCAAGAACTCCTAGCCTGGCTAAAGCAGGGCCTTGTCCTGCCAAGCGCTCTTACCATGAGCAGGATTTCAGTCGCTGTGCCTCTTATTTCCACTTCCCCGGCAACCTGCTAATTTTGCGCGTTGAGATTCTCGATAATCAGGCCTTCATTGTTAGTGACGACGGGGACTTGATGTTGCACTAGATAGTCCACCGTGCCCTGAATGAGTTCGTGGCTCACACTGATGCTGGTGCAACAGGGATCGGTCTCGTCAACCCGGTGGAAGAGAATGACCAGCCACAAGTTGTTGGCGACGGCATAGTCAATTTCCGAGGTGATGTTGCCGAGCGTGGTGTTCATGTCCATTTCCGCAGCCTCGCTCCACAAGACCAGAGGGCGGGTTTCGTGATCGAGGGGTCCCCCGAAAGAAAGCCCTACAGCCGAACTGTTGTAACCCAGGTCAGAATCACGAGCGCCACGAAATCCAGCACTCTCGACCACTGCTTCCGCGGTGTCGTTGTAGGCTCCGTAAGGATAGGCAAAAGTAGTGGCCGTGATGCCCCAGGAAATCAGGTCTTGTTTTGCTCCTGCGACCTCATCGGTCATTTGCGCTTCGGTAAGGGTCGTCAGGCTTGGATGTGTGCGGGTGTGCGCTCCGATTTCATGCCCGTTTTTGTACATCTGCAGAACTTCGTCCAGGGTAACGTATTCGCCGGTTCCCACCTTTTGAGTAATGATGTATTGCGTACTTTTTAGACCAGCCGCGTCAAGAATAGGCAGGCCGTTGTCGTACATCGACTGATATCCATCGTCAAAATTGATCGAGACCAGGCCGTGATTGGTGATCGTGAACGGCAGCGAGCCTGAGGTTCCGGCATTGGGCGCCGGGTTGGTCACGGTTACCGGCACTGGCTGATTTGCCGGCGTCGCCGAGGTCAACTCAGCCGCCGGCACGGTCACTGTGATCGTCGTAGGACTGATGGAGGATGGGGTCAGAATATTGGAGCCAAAATTAACCAGGGCGCCGTTCAAAAAGCCGGTGCCCGTGATGGTCAGGGAAATCAGGTCCCCGCTGCCGGCCAATGCCATGAAAGGAGACAGTCTGGTAACGGTTAACGGATAGTCGGGAACATTTGGCGTAATCGTCAGCGCCACGGCGTTGCTGCTTACACCTTGTGCCGATGCGCAGATCTGCGCCGTACCCGCGGTCAGCCCAGTAGCCAGGCCATTCCCATCTACGCTTGCCACAGCAGGATCGCTCGACGACCAGTTGAACGACACTCCACTCATCGCTGACCCGTACTGATCTGTAGCGAAGGCGCTCAACTGCTGGGTTCCACCCGCATTAATGGAGCCCATCGTCGATACGACGCTGATGGCATTTACCTGCGGCGGAGGCGGTGGCGGAGGAGGAGCGGTGACGTTGAGAGAAACTGCCTCAGTCACGCCACCGGCAGTCACCGTGATCTGGGTAGAACCCGCCGCGATGCCGCTCGCCACACCAATGGTTTTGCCTTCGGCATTGATGCCGCTTGCGGTTGCTACATTCGTATTCGAGCTGGACCAGGCAAATGTGATTCCGGTCATGGCATTGCCATACTGGTCGAATCCCACAACCGTAAATTGCTGTGCAGTTCCCGCCTGAATAGAAGCTGTGGACGGCGACGCATTGATGGAGCTCAAGACCGAGGCCGGCTGAGTAACCGTCAAAGTGGCCCCGCCGCTGCTCACACCTTGCGCGAACGCTATGATCTGAGTCGTGCCGGCGGATATGCCGCTAGCCAAGCCTGCGGCGCTGATGGTCGCGACGCTCTGATTCGAGGTCGACCAGGCCAATGCGATGCCGTTAATGGCAACACCGTTCTGGTCATAGCCCACAGCCGTAAACTGCTGTGTTCCGCCGGTAGAGATCGAGGACGCAGCCGGAGTCACGGCAATTGCGGTCAACACCCGAGGAGGCGGAAGCACAGTGAGCGATGCAGGCGCGCTGCTGACGCCCGCAGCCGACGCTGTGACGCGTACCGTGCCTGCGGATACTCCAGCCGCCACGTTGCCGTTCATGGCCGCGATCGAACTGCTGCCATCGGAAGCCCACGAAAAGGCGACTCCACTCATCACGTGGTTGAATTGGTCATAGCCCACCGCGGTGTAGCTCTGCTGTTGTCCCACTTGAATCGATGCCGTTGACGGCGAGACGCTGATCTGCGTCAGGACCGGCGTGGGAGGAGGAGCGGCAATCACGGTCAGCGAAACCGAGGCGATTTCCCCCCCGGTGCTTGCCGTGATGGTCGCAGTACCCACAGCCATACCCTTTGCCAGACCGGCACTGTTTACCGTGGCTGCACTGTTGGAGGACGAAAAGGTGAACACCGCGGGCATCGGATGGCCGTCCTGATCCCTGGCGATCGCTTGGAACTGCTGCGTGGATCCGGCCACAACGGTAGCGGCTGTTGGCGAGATGGAGATTGAAGACAGGACGGACGCCACTGACGCATGGCCCCCGCCAACGCCGGCTCCGCCGCCACCACAACCAATGAAC
>Ga0075021_10001674_pt1 | contig 11441 bp, 10 predicted proteins | sample ColStrG_CSR_2012_FD_72749 | JGI IMG/M metagenome (GOLD analysis project Ga0075021, IMG submission 72749) | Freshwater sediment microbial communities in response to fracking from Pennsylvania, USA - Cold Stream Run_MetaG_CSR_2012 | ecosystem: Environmental > Aquatic > Freshwater > Creek >... | reverse complement strand
CGACGACCTGAAGGCCGCGCTCGGCCTCCTCGAAGCCCGATTGGTGGTGGGAGATCCCGACATCGCGGCGGTGCTCATGCGCCGGGTACGGGAGGCCTGGATCGATCGCGCCCGCCATCGGCTGAAGCCACTCCTGGAGATGGTGAACGGGCGTCATCGTGCTTCGGGCGACGTCGCGTTCGCGCTGGAGCCTGACCTCAAGGCGGCCAAGGGCGGCATGCGTGACCTCGCGATCCTGCGAGTGCTGGCCACGGTCACACCGGTCGTCACGCCCGACACGGTGCGGCTGTCGGTGGCCGCGGAGACCCTGCTCGAGATCCGCGTCGCCCTCCAGCGGCGAGCCGGTGCCACCGACCGCCTGGCGCTGGCGCGTCAGGACGAGGTCGCGGCCGATCTCGGTGACGCCGACGCGGACGCGCTGATGGGGCGGGTGAGCAGTGCCGGGCGCACGGTTGCCTGGCAGTGCGACGACGCCTGGCGATCGGTCTGCTCGTGGTTGGAGGGCCCTCGGGGCCGGTCAGTGGTGGGCGCCGACCGAGCCCTCGGCCCCGGCCTCGTGCTGCGAGACGGCGAGGTCGCGCTCGTTGCCGACGCATCACCGGCCGATGACGCGTCGCTCGTGTTGCGCGCCGCCAGCGCGGCGGCGCATCGCGGCGTGCCGATCGCGCGGGCCACGCTCGACCGGTTCGAGGCCGAGCTCGGTGATGTCGGCGTGCCGTGGACCACCGAGTCCCGTGATGCGTTTCTCGCGCTCCTGGGCGCCGGCGACACTGCGGTGCTCGAGTTGGAGTTCCTCGATCAGCACGGGTTGCTCGGGCGCTTCCTGCCCGAGTGGGACCTGGTGCGGAGTCGTGTGCAACGGAACGCGTTCCACCGCTTCACCGTCGACCGTCATCTCCTCGAAACCGTCGCGCGCGCGTGCGACCTGGTCCGACGCGTGCGCCGGCCCGACCTCTTGCTCATGGGAGCGCTGCTCCACGACCTCGGGAAGGGCATGCCAGGCGATCACACCGACAACGGCGTCGAGTTGGCGGCGGTCATCGCCGAGCGGATGGGCTTCTCCCCGGAAGACGTGTCCGCGATCGTGGATCTCGTTCGCTATCACCTGTTGCTGCCGAGCTACGCGACGGGCCGCGACCTCAACGACCCCTCCACCATCGCAACCGTGGCCGCGGCGGTGGGCTCCGAGCAGATGCTCGATCTGCTCCACGCTCTGACGGAGGCTGATTCCATCGCGACCGGTGAGACGGCGTGGACCCCCTGGAAGGCGCAGCTGGTCTCGCGCCTGGTGGCGGCCACCCGAGAGGTGCTCCACGACGTCGAGGCACCAGACCGCCCGGAGTCGAACTGGCCGGCCGGAGCGGTGTGGGATGGCTTCGACGGCCAGGCCCGCGTCGAGCCTCGGGACGACACCGTCGTGATCGTTGCCGCCGACGCCGTGGGGTTGTTGGCCGCAGAGGTGGCGGTGCTCGGCGTGCACGCGCTCGACGTGCGAAGCGCGCGGACGAAGACGATCGGTGCAGTTGCGGTCGGTGAGTTCTCGGTGGAATCACAGCGCGGTGTGCCACCCGACTGGGACGCGGTGCAATCCGACCTGCGCGCCGCGCTCGACGATCCGGAGCCGGTGCGACGACGCCTCGAGGAACGGGCACTGCGATACGCGCCGCACGCGCGCGCCGCCGCGGCGCGGGAAGCCGAACCGCGGGTGCTCTTCGACAACGACGCCACCCCGGCGGCCACCGTCGTCGAGGTCCGTGCCGCTGACGGGATCGGCGTCCTCTTTCGCATCACGAGCGCGTTCGCGAGTCTGGGCGTGCGCGTGGAACAAGCCTACGTGTCCACCCTGGGCCACGAGGTGGTCGACACCTTCTACGTCACCGGGCCCGACCAGTCGAAGATCGTCGATTCCGAGTCGCTGGCGCGCGTCGCGCGGGCCCTCCTCCATTCGCTCAGGTCGTCGGGCGCCAGCGAGAGATGTCGCAGCGAGGTTGGGAGTTCGCAGTGACGCGGGTCCGTTAGCCTCGCCGCCGATGCGAATCCTGCTCGTGTCCGATCTTCACTACACGCTGCGACAGCTCGACTGGGTGCTGTCGGTCGCCGGTGACTACGACCTTGTCGTCGTCGCCGGGGACGTCCTCGACATCGCCTCCGGTGTGGAGCCCGACGCGCAGATCGTCGTGGCACTCGAGTACCTATCGCGGCTGGCCGACCGCGGGGCCGTGGTCGCGTGTTCCGGCAACCACGATCTCACCGCGCGCAACCAGTTCGACGAGCGGGCCGCGAACTGGCTCGAAGCCGCGGGCAGCTCCGGCGTCATCGTCGACGGAGCCCACCTCGCGACCGAAGACCTGCTGGTGACGGTGTGCACCTGGTGGGACGGCCCGCTCACCCGCGACGCCATCGACGCGCAGTTGGCCGCTGACGCGGCCTTGCTGGGCGACCGGCAGTGGCTCTGGGCGTACCACGGCCCGCCGGATGCGTCGCCGACGAGCTGGACCGGCTCACGCCACTACGGAGACGAGGCGCTCTCGGCGTGGATCGGCCAGTACCACCCCGACCTGGTGCTGTGCGGCCACGTGCACGAGTCGCCGTTCAAGCCGGGAGGGAGTTGGTTCGATCAGATCGGTTCGACGACGGTGTTCAACGCCGGCCGCCAGAACGGCGCGGTCCCGACGCACATCGAGGTGGACACCACCAGCAGGACTGCTCGGTGGTCGTCAGCAGAAGGGGTGGAGGAGCTCTCGCTCTCGGGTGACGGTTGAGTTAGTACTCCGGGTCCGGGTCACGTTCCGATCCGAACTCGCTCCGCGTCTCGGGCCCGCGTAGAAGGCTCCCCAGCACGACGTCGATCATCCCGAGACCCCCCTCGTGATCGGCGTATTGATTCCTGAGGTCGACGAGATAGGTCGTCATCACCTGAAGCCGCGTCGCGAGGAGGCGAGCCAGCGCGACGGTGACGCCGCCGCCGTCGATCATGGTGTCGGCGTCGTCGATCACCGCGAGCTCTGATGGTTCTGTCGCGATGACGTCGGCGGTCGCCGGGATGCCCAGGAGCAGTGACATCTCACCCACGCATGCGCCGGGATCGCCGACGACGGCGACGGCGACGCCGCCCTTCTCGATGCGCAGCGCGCCGGCGAGCAGCACGTAGAGCGCCGATCCCGTCTCACCCTCGGCGATCAGCACTTCGCCCGGCGCGAGCGACTGGCGCGGGTAGCCGTCCGCGAGAGCAAGCAATCCTGCCACCGAGGCAGTATCGCGCGTGACGCGCGCCCGGATCGCTCGCACTGCGAGCACCGTCGGTAGATTGCAACGACGGCCGCGGCGCGAAAGGGGCGGGGCATGGGTATGTGGGACCGCGTGGTGCTGCGAGGACTGCGTCGCTACATCCCGGATGAGTCCACCGTCCTGGCGGTCGAGGCCGGGCGGAGCGACGCGCTGGGTGTCACGCACAAGGTCACCGCGGTGCTGACCAGCGACGCGCTGCTCTTGGCGACGCCGGTGCGCGCGCGGACGATCCTGACGAAGATCGCTCGGTCTGACATCCGTGCTGTCGAGGTCATCAAACCCGCGGTCGCCGAGGTGGCGTTCGACGACTACGACCGCGCCATGCGCCGCGTCGTCACGCTGGATCTGAGTCGACGTGGTGATCGCGACGGCATCATCACGCAGGTCACCGCCGCGATCTCCGGCGAGTGACCGCTCGGTCAGCAGCTTCTACGATGCCCGAGTGGCCGGTATCGGTAGCTACCAGGGTGGAAGTGCGTTCCTCCGGTGGTGGCCCAAGGCGCTCCTCGCGTGCGCGATCTGGGTGCTGGTCACGACCATCCCCCATTCCGTCCAATGGGCAACGCTGCTCGTCGGCGCGGCCTACGTCCACGGCAAGTGGCTTCCGTGCCAGTTCACGGTCCTCGAGGAAGGCCTCACGCTGAGGTTCCCGTTCGGACGCCGCCGCTTTCTTCGCAAGGACGCGCTGACCATCCGGATGGAGGTCGTCGGCGCGTTCGCGCTCGTCGGGCGTCACCGCAAGTTCGGGTACCCGATCCTGGATCGGATCCTCTACGAGCCGGGTCGCAGTCTCCTGCTTCGCACCGCGTTCAAGGAGCTCGGCTACGAACTGGCGTGACCTGCGTCTGATTGTCAGTAAACGTTCAGGTTTCTGACCAACGCAGATAACGACGGCCACACCAATCAGCAACCGACGGCGCGCATTGTGCCTTCCATGCTTACCCAACTGCGGACAAACTTCAAGGATCCCCTGCGGCGGCGCTACGTCGGCGCTCGACTCGGCGGGAAGATGGTCGGTATCGGCGCCGTCGTCGCCGCGATCTACGCCTTCTCGTGGTTCTTCAGCACCCAGGCCGGTGCGGCAGTTCCGCAGGCCTCGGCGTTGAAGACGCTCGATGTCGTCAACTCGCTGAACACCGTGTGGGTGCTCGTCACCGCGTTCCTGGTGTTCTTCATGCAAGCGGGCTTCATGATGCTCGAGGGCGGCTTCGCGCGGGAGCGCGAGACCTCGAACATCATGATCGAGTGCATCGTCGACACCGCGATCTGCGGGATCACGTTCTACATGTTCGGGTTCGCGTTCATGTTCGGCCCAGGGAACGGCTGGATCGGTTACCACTACTTCTTCCTGCAAGGAGTTCCGCACACGTACGGAACCACGGGCGTCGCCTTCATGGCGTTCTGGCTGTTCCAGTTCGCGTTCGCCGACACCGCCAGCACGATCGTGTCCGGTGCCATGGTCGGGCGAACGGCGTTCAAGGGCGACCTGCTGTACAGCCTGGGCGTGACCGGGCTGATCTACCCGATCTTCGGTCACTGGGTCTGGGGCCCCAACGGCTGGCTCGCGATGCTCAACACGCCCTTCCGCGACTTCGCCGGTTCGACGGTGGTGCACACCATCGGGGGTGTGCTGGCGCTCACCGGGGCGATCGTGCTCGGGCCACGGCTCGGGCGGAAGTTCAAGCGTGACGGCGGCGCGCTGCCACCGGGTCACAACATGACGCTCGCCGCTCTGGGCGGGGTCATCCTCTGGTTCGGCTGGTACGGCTTCAACCCCGGTAGCACCTTGTCGGCCATGGACTTCGAGGGCATCGGTCGCATCGCCACCAACACGACCCTCGCGGCCTGCGCCGGGGCGCTGACCGCGGTCGCCTGGGTCTACCCGAGGGCCAAGAAGTTCGACACCGGCATCAGCATCAACGGTCTGCTCGCGGGCCTCGTGGCGATCACGTGTCCGTGCTATTGGGTGTCACCCACCGGGGCGATCGCGATCGGCGCGATCGCCGGAGTCATCGTGGTGCTCGCGGTCGACTTCACCGAGTGGATTCGGGTCGATGATCCCTGCGGTGCCTTTGCCGTCCACGGAGCGGCCGGGATCTGGGGGACGCTCAGCCTGGGGCTCTTCGCCGTCGGCAACTACGGGCTTCCCGGTGCGTCCGGGTCGGATACGACCGGCGGGAGGGTGACCGGCCTGCTGTACGGCGGCAACGCGAATCAGATGATCGCGCAGCTCAAGGGCAGCGCCACGATCACCATCTGCACGTTGGCCGCGGGGCTGCTCCTCATGTACGCCGTGAAGCTGACGGGTGCGCTCAGGATCTCCGAAGCCGGTGAGATCGAGGGCCTCGACATCCACGAGCACGGTGCCCCGGCGTATCACCCGGAGCCCGCGTTCGCCGGGTACTCGCCGATGCCGAGCGTGTCGGTCACGTCGGGGGCAGGTTCCTCGGGGCCGGACTTCGTGACCATGGAGAAGTCGGAAGGCGCGGAGTAGCCCGACGAGCCTGCGATCGTGGTGGGCCCGGCAATGGCGCCGGGTCCGCTGCGGTCCGCAGTCGTCTGCGGGTCGTCTACGAATGACGTCTCGGCTCGAGTCGCACCAGCGCACGCGCGACGCCCACCGCGAGTGCGACACCAACGGCAAGGACCAACGACGGAACCATGAGTCGAGGGTCGCACGGCAATGTGCAGATGCCGACAGGTGAAGATCAGGGCACGGTGAAGCGCGTCGCGCACGCGGCATCCGGCGCATCGGGCTCGTAGCCCGCTCACAGGGAACTCTCAAGAAGGACTGTTAGGTTCACCCTGCCGGAGGGCCCGTCGCGAGGGAACGCCATGAACACCGAACGCCACCTGCCGCTTTCGCGGCCGCGCGCCGTGCCCGCGCCCAGTGCGCCGTGATCGAGGCCCGGGAGCTCACCAAGCGTTACGGGGCCACGGTTGCGGTCGATGGGCTGAGCTTCGACGTGAAGCCGGGCCGGGTGACGGGCTTCCTCGGCCCGAACGGCGCCGGCAAGACCACGACGATGCGTCTGGTGCTCGGCCTCGACCGTCCGAGCGCGGGCAGCGTGACGGTGGCGGGCAAGCGCTACGGCGACTACCGCTTTCCGCTCTATGAGGTCGGTGCCCTGCTCGACGCCAAGGCGGTTCATGGTGGTCGCCGAGCACGCGAGCACCTGTTGTGTCTGGCGCAATCCAATCGCATCCCGCGCCGGCGGGTCGACGAAGTGCTGGAACTGGTCGGCCTCACCGACGTCGCACGACGCCGGGTCGGCACCTTCTCGCTCGGTATGAGTCAGCGGCTCGGGATCGCGGCGGCGCTGCTGGGTGATCCCGAAGTCCTCATGTTCGACGAGCCGGTGAACGGCCTCGACCCGGAAGGCATCGTCTGGATCCGGAATCTCTTCCGATCGCTGGCCGACGAGGGCCGCACCGTGTTCGTGTCGAGCCATCTGATGACCGAGATGGCACTCACGGCAGACCATCTGATCGTGATCGGTCGCGGGAAGCTGATCGCCGACGAATCCATCACCGATCTGTTGTCGCGAGGCTCGGGTCGTGTTCGGGTTGCTTCACCCGAGCTCACGCGTCTGGGCGCACTGCTCGCAGAACATGGCGGACGCGTCGAGGCGGAAGCCGACGGTCTGATCGTGGTGCGCGACCTCGCGGCGCCGGCGATTGGGGAACTGGCGGCACGGCACGGGATCGTCCTCCACGAGCTCACCCCCGAACACGCCTCGCTCGAGGAAACCTTCTTCGAACTGACCGACGACAGCGTCGAGTTCCATGGCGAGACCGTCACCGCCGGAGAGGTGGTCCGATGACCGCCATCGAGGCATCCGACGCGCGCGAACGTCGCCTGCAGGCACCTGCGCGAGGCGCCGTGCGCGGCGCGTTGGCGTCGGAGATCACGAAGCTGCGGTCCGTGCGTTCGACGGTGTGGACGCTGGTTGTCGCCGTCGTCGCGACCGTCGGGATCGGCGCGCTCATCACCACCGCTCGCGTGAGCCGATGGAGCGAGTTGTCGCCGCGCGAGCGCCTGTCGCTCGACCCGACCACGATCAGCCTGCGCGGCGTGTTTCTCGCCCAACTCGCGCTCGGCGTGCTGGGCGTGCTCGTCATCAGTTCCGAGTACACCACCGGGATGATCCGCACCACGTTCGGGGCGGTTCCGCGCCGACCGCTGGTGCTCTTCGCCAAGGCAGTGACGTTCACCGTGGTCGCGTTCGTCGTCGCGACCGCCGCGTGTTTCGCTGCGTTTCTCATCGGCCAGAGCATCCTGTCGGCGAAGCACGCGAACGTGACGCTGTCGGATCCGGGTGTGCTGCGCGCGGTCGTCGGAGCCGGCACCTATCTCACGCTGGTCGGGTTGCTGGGACTCGGCTTGGGTACGTTGCTGCGACGCACCGCGGGTGCGATCGCCACGCTGTTCGGCCTCGTCCTCGTGCTCCCTGCGCTCACCGAAGCCCTTCCATCGCCATGGAACACCGACGTCGGCAAGTTGCTCCCCATCAACGCCGGCCGCGCCCTCTTCGCCGTGCGTCCCTCGACGGATCTGCTGTCGCCGGGTCAGGGACTGCTCACCCTGGTCGTCACCGTCGGCATCGTCCTCGCGCTGGCCACGCTCGCTCTGGTGCGACGCGACGCCTGACCTGGATCAGCGCCCTTCGCTGGCTGCGATCCACCGGACGAACTCGTCGACGGTGCCGGAACCCACCTCGGCCATGAAGGTCTCGGCCCACGCGTCGATCTGAGCATCGTTGAATCCGTCGGCTCGGAGGCGCTGCCGGGCGTCGTTGCCGAGGAGCCGCGCTCCCTCGATCTGACCGAGTTCGGGGATCTCCTCGGCGATGCCGGCGTCCTCGGGGGACTCGGCGACTGGTTCCTGCTCGGACATGACGGGCGTCCTTGTTCGACGGAGTTGCTGGGTCAGAGCTGTTCGTGGCGACGGGGGTCGTCGAGTCGGTCCGCGGGCCACTGACCCGAGTCGACGGCGTCGTGGGTCCAGTCAGGTTGTTTCGTCGTCTGGGTCACGTCAAGCTCGGCGTGACCGTCGACGATGTCGACGATCATGGCGATCGGCTCGGGTGCGACACCGGGCGAATCGTGGTGAAGGTGTGCTCGCAGCGAATCGGGAAACAGGCTCATGATGCTGCCGATCACCGCCTGCTGCTGTGACGCGAGATTGCAGCGCGCTCCGTCGGCCACCGTCGCCAGTCGCGTGTTGATCGTGGCGAGGTCACGCTCGGAGGCTTGTGACGCGGCCACCGATGCCAGCAGCTCGGCAAGGGCGAGGCCATCTTGTTTGCAGCGCGCACATTGCCCGCACGACTCCACCGCGAGGAACCGCGAGACGCCGGCGGCCACGGCCACCAGATCGTCGGCGTCGTCGTACACGATGAATCCGGCGGCGCCCAGGCCGCTGCCCGCGGCCGACAGCGCTTCGTAGCTCGCCGGCGTGTCGAGGAGTGTCGCCGGCAGCAGGGGATTGGCCACGCCCGACATCACCGCGACGATCTCTCGGCCCTCGCGCGGTCCGCCGCCGAGGGCTTCGATCACCGCGCGCACCGGCGTGCCGAGAGGAAACTCGCCCACGCCGTGACGGCGGGTTGCCCCGGTCACGGTGCAGACGATGGTGCCGGGTGAGAGGTCGGTACCGACTTCGCGGAACCAACGAGCGCCCTGCGCCAGGATGGCCGGGATGTTCGCGAACGTCTCGACGTTGCCCGCCAGCGTCGGGGGAGCGTCGGTCTCATGGGTCGCGCTGGCCAAGGTCACGCCGGCGGCGGAGTCGCTCTCGTGATGTGGGTGGTCCGGGTGCTCGGCCACCTCGACGATGCCGCGGCGGTACGGCGGGGCGATCCGGGGCAGCGGATAGCGGCCGTCGATCACTTCGAGCAGCGCGGTCTCCTCGCCGAAGAGGTACTCGCTCGGGCCCTCGACCAGGTCGATGGTGACATCATCAGCCCAGCCGGCCTCACGCACGTCGCCGATGGCTTGCCGTAGGCGCTGGATCTCAGCGGTGAACGTGTGCTTCGTCGCCACGGTCACGGAGTCGGCGCCGACCGCTCGGGCCGCGATCAGCGCGCCCTCGAGCACACGGTACGGGTCGGCGCGCAGGATCGCGCGGTCCTTGAACGAGCCGGGCTCACCCTCGGCTGCATTGACGACCACGCTGGCCGGAGCGTCGGGAACTTCGTTGGCGCGGACGGTTTGCCACTTTCGGGCGGTCGGGAACCCCGCGCCGCCGCGGCCGCGCAACCCCGAATCTTCGACGACCGCGATGACGCCGTCAGGGGAGAGCGACGCGGCCGCCCGGAGGCCTTCGCCACCACCCGCCGCGACCGAATCGGCCAGGGTCATCACGGCAGACGAGGGGAGTACCCGGGAGAGCGCCTCGTTGGGGGAAATGGGAGCTCCTCACAAGCAGGCGCATCGTTGCGGTGCGCTCACGTCTTTCGCATCCGACCTGATGCTACGCATTCCCCAGACTCGGCGGAGACGAAGCGCGCCCGCAGACCGCGGGGAGCACGGTTCGAGACGGTTCGTCGACTGCGTCGTCGCGGCCGTCTTCGTCTGCGAGAATCGGAGCATGGACGACCTTGACCGGGCGCTGGCAGCAGCCCAGGAGCGCTACGAGGACGCGCTCCGCGCGGAAGTCGACGAAAAGCTCCGGACCCAGGAGGCCGAGGCGTGGTTCGGGCAGTGGGCCTACGAGATCGGGATGCCCACCCTCACCCACGTCGCCCAGCGACTGATCGCCGCAGGGCACACCGCCATCGTCTCCCCGACGATGAGCCCGATCGAACCGGTCGTGACCGACATCGTGTTCACCTTCACCCAACAGAACGGGTCGGGTCAGTGCTCGATCGAGTTCCGCCGAGGCCAGGACAAATCCGTGGCGGTGTTCTACACGGTCAACGGACACCAGGGTGCGGGCGGTCGAGTGGAACCTCCCGACGCGACGACGGTCGATCGCTTCACCCAGACGTACATCATCGAAGCACTCGAAGGACCGCGGTGGTGACCTGAGGCGCACCTCCGAGGGTGTGCGAGGATCGTTCGGTGGTCGGTTCCGCGCCGAAGGTCATCGGTCCGATTCGCGGCGCGCGTGCGCCGTGGGGCGCGCCGAGTGACGTCGCGCCCGGTTACGTCGTCGAGGAGTATCAACTCGAGGGCATGACCGCGGGGTACCAGATCGCACCGGGCACCGAAGCGACCATCGACGGGCGTTGGCGCGTGGAGAAGTTTGCCGACGCGGGTTACCGCACGCGCATCTTGGTGGTGCGCCCGGAGAGCGACGAGGACTTCAACGGCACCGTGGTGGTGAATTGGCAGAACGTCTCCGCCGGCTTCGAGCAGCCGGCGCCCCGCGACGGCGAGATCTACGGCGGGTACGCATGGGTCGGCGTGAGCGCGCAGCACGTCGGGATCTACGGGTTCCCGTCGGGAATGGAACGCCACGCCAGCCGCCGCGCCCGTCCCCTCGTCGAGCAGGATGACGAGCGGTACAGCGAGCTGTTCCATCCGGGTGAGCCGGGGTGCTTCGACATCTTCACGCAGGCCGGATCCGCAGTGAGCCGCCAGCGTGACGCCGCCGTCGATCCGATGGGCGGTCTGAACGTGCAACGCGTCATCGCCGCGGGCGGGTCGCAGTCGGCGATGCGCCTGGTCGCCTATCTCAACGCGTTCCAGCCGTCGACGGGCGCGTTCGACGGCTTCCTCCTGTCGGTCTGGGAAGGCCGGGCGCCGCGGCCGGAGGAGGGAGTGCTCCCCATGGGCGTGCGCACGACGATCCGCACCGATGTCGAGACTCCGACCATCGTCGTGAACAGTGAGTTCGAAGCGCCGCACCTGGCGCAGATCCCCATCGGCGACACCGATCACCTGCGGGTGTGGGAGGTCGCAGGAACACCGCACGGCGTGGCGCGGAGCGGCACGGACCAACCCGACCGGCGCGGACGTGTCGTCAACCGGATGAGCTACCGCCCCGTGCATGAGGCCGCGCTGCGCGCGCTGCACGGGTGGCTCGCCGACGGCGTGCCCGTGCCGTCGCAGCCGCGCATCGAGATGGAACCCGACCAGCCCACGACGATCCGTCGCGACGCCTGGGACAACGCGATCGGCGGTATCCGGCTCCCGGAGCTCGAGGC
>Ga0075021_10001672_pt1 | contig 11443 bp, 9 predicted proteins | sample ColStrG_CSR_2012_FD_72749 | JGI IMG/M metagenome (GOLD analysis project Ga0075021, IMG submission 72749) | Freshwater sediment microbial communities in response to fracking from Pennsylvania, USA - Cold Stream Run_MetaG_CSR_2012 | ecosystem: Environmental > Aquatic > Freshwater > Creek >... | reverse complement strand
CCTCTGACTTACCAAACCACCTGCGTTCGCTTTACGCCCAATAAATCCGAACAACGCTCGCCACCTCTGTCTTACCGCGGCTGCTGGCACAGAGTTAGCCGTGGCTTCTTCTCTCGGTACCGTCGATCCTCCTGATTATTTACCAGGAGGGGATTCGTTCCGATCGAAAGGGGTTTACAATCCGAGAACCTTCATCCCCCACGCGGCGTTGCTGCGTCAGGCTTTCGCCCATTGCGCAATATTCCCCACTGCTGCCTCCCGTAGGAGTCTGGACCGTGTCTCAGTTCCAGTGTGGCTGATCGTCCTCTCAGACCAGCTACCCATCATAGCCTTGGTAGGCCGTTACCCTACCAACTAGCTAATGGGCCGCGGGCTCATCCTCAAGTGATAGCTTATAAATAGAGGCCATCTTTTACCTCAGGGACTTTGGTCCCCGTGGTCTTATTCGGTATTAGCCCCGCTTTCGCGGGGTTATCCCAAACTCAAGGGCAGATTACCCACGTGTTACTCACCCGTGCGCCACTTTACAATACGTATTGCTACGTACTTCTCGTTCGACTTGCATGTGTTAAGCACGCCGCCAGCGTTCGTTCTGAGCCAGGATCAAACTCTCCAAAAAAAACTTGATCCTATGCAATGTTACTCAAAAGTAACTTGACTAATTTTACTACTAATAACCCGCCAACACCCGGAATCACTTACGTAATTCCGGATATATGCACCTATTTAGTTTTCAAAGACCATGTTGTTTCCGCAGACTTCGCAGAATATTGATATTAGCAAATACTCATTACTTTGTCAAGAATTAAATTTAACTTTTTTCTTTTCAAAGATTATTTACTGCTCGGTTGGTAGTTGCGAAACTTCGAGGTTTTGCCCGAATGTTTTCTGCCGAACGAAGGCGCAATCTATCAAATCCAAATTACTTTGTCAAGAAATTATTTTACTTTTCAAAGATTATTTACTGCTCGGTTGGTGTTACGAAACTTCGAGGTTTTGCCCGATGTCTTCTGCCGAACGAGGGCGCAATCTATCATAAGGACCGGACCGTGTCAAGATTTTTTTCACAGAGAATGTATTTTTTTACTCCTTCGGAGAAACCACAGAATCCTTGGCGTTTTCTGTATAAAATGGATAGGAAAGGTGCTTTTCTCTATCCGGAGGGGGACAATATTCCATACGAGTGATCACTTTTTTGGTATCACTTTGACAAAACGCTTCTTCCCAACTCGCAGAATATACTCACGGGAAGCAGTCAATTCAGCATCAATATCCCTAAGCGGCGTCTCATTCACTTCAACCGCGCCCTGCTGAATCAGCCTGCGAGCTTCGGAATTGCTCTTGGCAACGCCTGCCAACGCAATGATCTTCGCAAGCTTCATCTTCTCACCTTCCCACGCAATCTCAACGACAGAGATCTCGTCAGGAAGGTTCTTCTTGCTGAACACTTTTTCGAATTCTTCTCGAGCTCGAACGCCTTCCCCTGCTGAACAGAAGCGGTCCACCATTTCAATGGCGAGCCGTTTCTTCGCCTCCATGGGGTGCAGCGCGCCGGATTTAATGCCATCTATAATCTTTTCGAGTTCATCGAGAGACACAGCGCTTATCAGATCGTAATAGCGGAGCATCAGAACATCGCTTACGGACATCACCTTCCCGAATATCTCGCCGGCGGCCTCATTGATGCCGATATAGTTCCCGAGGCTCTTGCTCATCTTATTCACGCCGTCCAGACCTTCGAGAAGCGGCATGAGCACGAGTGACTGCGGCGCCTGTCCGTATTCCTTTTGGAGCTCCCGCCCCACGAGCAGGTTAAATTTCTGGTCCGTGCCGCCGAGTTCCACGTCTGCCTTCAGCACAACCGAGTCATAGCCCTGGATCAAGGGGTACAGAAACTCGTGGATGCTGATGGGAAGTTCAGCCTGATATCGTTTTTTAAAATCCTCGCGTTCGAGCATGCGGGCGACCGTGTACCGTGCCGCAAGTTGAATCACCTCGTCAGCGCCCAGCTTGGACATCCATTCACTGTTGAATGCGATTTTGGTTTTTTGGGGATCAAGGACCTTATATATCTGCGTTTGATAGGTCTTTGCGTTCTCGGCAACTTCCTCCTTCGTGAGGTGTTTCCTGGTTTCGGACTTGCCCGTGGGATCGCCGATCATGCCGGTGAAATCTCCGATGAGGAAGATGACCTCGTGGCCGAGGTACTGAAACTGTCTCATCTTGTTCAAGAGCACCGTATGGCCGAGGTGGATGTCCGGCGCCGTGGGATCGAACCCTGCCTTTACGCGAAGCGGCTTACCGCTTGCAACGGACTTCTCAAGCTTCTTCAGAAGATCTTCCTCAACAATGATCTCCACTGCTCCGCGCTTTATGATTGCAAGTTGTTCTTTTGCCGAAAGCATATCCTTTTAAACCTCTTCCGCCACGAATTTTCACGGATGACAAATTAGGATCGTTGCTGCTTTTCCATTCCGCATTCCGAATTCCGCATTCCGCAATCGCTCTTCCCAATCAGATCGAGCGCGATCGTTACCATCAAGGGATGAGACCCTACGAAATCCGTAACAATAATTTCGACGCCGGGATATTGCTTTTTAGCCTGATCGATATACGTCGGAATGTCTTTCGTCACATGCGTGCCTGGCTGCAGGAAGAATGGGACAATGATTATCTTTTCTGCGCTCCGTCCAACACACCTCTCCAGTGCTTCGTGAAGAGTAGGCTGCATGAACTGCAAAAATGCGTACTCCGTAATCTCATAGCGGCCGCTCTGTCCAAGCTCGGCCGCGATCTTCCTGACCGCGTCATCCGCGCCCGCGCTTCGGCTTCCGTGCCCAAGGATTATAACCGCTTTTTTCACGCAAAAACCTCAAAAGTTAAAAGCGTGATTTTTCTATCACAGCCTGTTGCAAAAGTCAATTTAATATTGACCAGCAGCGAAGAAAAGCCGTTGCACGCTTCTGCGCTGTGCAGCTTGTGCAGGCATACGGCACGGATGCGGGGAAAAAACAAAACGGCGGGAATTCGTACCCGCCGTCTTCAAAGATGAATTTATTTTTTCTTTGCTGTCTTCTTTTTGGTTGCCTTCTTTGTCCCACAATTTTTACCGCATGCCATTGCTCATCACCCCCTTCCCCATTGAACCTTAGTATAGAAACAAACCAACAGCCCGTCAAGAAAAAGGTATTGAACGCCGCTTGACCGGCCAAACCATATCCTCATCACGAAGACGAGAGCCGGGCTACCAGCGCGGCCATGCGATTCTCCGCAGCCTCGATGCTCTTGAGCAGTTTAAATTGGACGCGTGCGCGATGAAGATTGTGAGTAGGATAGGTGATTTTAAAATACGTGTCTCCGCGCAGATAGTCGGCAAGAAACCGGAGGCCGAGTTCGAAGGTGATGACCTTTACGGAGACGGCGAGCGCCTCGAGCTCTTTCCGCACGAGGAACACCCCTGCCTCGCGGAGATAGCCGCTCGTGATTGACTCAAAAAAAGATAAATCGAGAGTGACGGTTCCGAGGTCCTGCGCGTCCTCACCTGCGGGGTTGGCCACGGAACGCACGCAATCACCGAAGTCAAAGTGTACGATCCCCGGCATCACCGTGTCGAGATCAAGCATGCATAAGGCCTCACCGGTGTCAATGTGGATCATGATGTTGTTCACCTTGGGGTCATTATGCACCACGCGAAGCGGGATTTGTCCTGAGTTCACCAGGTCCGCGAGCAATGGCGCAAGATCCCTTCTGCAGGACACGAATGATCTTTCCGTCTCAACCTCGGCTGCGCGCCTCTTCACATTCGCGGTCAGCGCATCGTCATATTCCCTCAGATAGCGAGGCGTATGATGGAAGCCCGGAAGGGTATCTTGAAGGGTTGCGGGTTTCATATCCGCGACCAGCGCCTGGAACCTCCCGAGGCAACGCCCGATCTCGTACGCGTGCTTTCCATCCCTGACTGCATCGAAAACCGCGCCGGACTCGATGAAATGGAACATGCGCCAGTACGCGCCTGCGTCATCACGATGGAATGACCGGCCGCTCCAGGTATGAATCAGCGCCGGCGTAATAGCATAGGGATTGACAACACCCTGGGCGCGAAGCCGGCCCACGATATGCGTGGTCACGGCCTCTACATTTTCCATCACCTGTTCGGGATGTTTGAATACCGATGTGTTGATGCGCTGAAGGATATATTTGTGGAGGGCGTTCTCTTCCCTGAATTCGCAGAGGTACGTGTCGTTAATGAGACCCGGACCAAAGCGCTCGGTTTTTACAACGGTTCCCTGAATGGAAAATTTGGAGATGATGGTAGTCAGCATAGAGGCATACTCAGCCGGTGCAGGCATTATATCACGATGCCCTTTCTATTCCTATTTTTTTCAATGGCACACACAGAATAGATTTCACTCAGAAGAACGCATCGAGTCCCACCATGAAGCTCTGGTGAGAACGGAATGGCATTCTGTCTGGTTTCCGTAATCAACAGAATGGTGTTGAATTCTTAACGACTTTAGCCGTTAAGAATGATATAATGCAAATAACGGTAAGTTATGAATTATAATTTTTGTTATACTACTACCCCTGAAGCGGCGAACAGAATATCTTGTAATACAATGGTATCGGCTCTCGCTGTGCCCTGGCATATTCCTTGCCTCTTTTTTATGGTAGGTAGTATGGCTCTTTTCGTCCTACCCTGAATGCGCTATGCTGAACCCACGGAATAAGGTCTGTAATCTGGTCAGTATGTTGAGGATAGAAAAATAAAGTATATGAGACGCTTGCTTGTCCCGTTCATGTCATCATTTCTGATATTGTCCTCTCTCGCGGCTGAAGCTGCGGAGCCGATAAAGATCGGCGTTTCCCTTGGTCTGAGCGGAAGGTATTCCGAGATGGCGCATATGCAGAGTGAAGCCTTCACGTTATGGGCCGGAGATGTAAACAGCAGGGGCGGCATCCTCGGAAGAAAAGTGGATATTATCATATACGATGACAAAAGCGACCCTCAAACAGCCAAATCCCTCTATGAGCATTTGATAACACAAGACAAGGTTGATCTGTTGTTCGCGCCGTATTCAAGCGAGCTGACCGATGCGGTGGCCCCTTTGTTCGAACAATACGGCTATCCTACCATTGCCTCGGGCGCTTCTTCGGACAGGCTGTGGCAAAAGGGCTATAAACAGCTTTTCGGCATTATTTCTCCGGCGAGCAGGTTTACGGTCGGGTTCGTGGAGATGCTTGTTCAATACGGGTTTACGGATGTTGCCATTGTGTATGCAGGTGATGACCCATTCCCAACGGATATTGCCCTCGGCTCAAAGAAGTGGATAGAAGAGTTCGGGCTCAAGGTGCGCCTGTTTTCCGGTTTCAAGAAGGGGACAAAAAATTTCGACAGCCTTGTAAAAAAAGCGCGGGAATCTCATGCTCAGGTCCTGATGGTGTGCGGATATTTTGATGAGGCTGTTCAGGCGCGGCTGTCGCTAAAAAGAAACGGTTGGTATCCCAATGTATACTATGCATCGGTTGGTCCGACCATCCCCGCGTATCATGAGCGACTGGGTCCTGACGCGGATTATACGTTCTCTTCCGCACTCTGGGAGCCTCACAACAAGATCCCCGGTTCAGAGGAATTTTATGCGGAATTTATAAAGTCCTACGGGCACAAGCCGTCGTATCACTCAGCCGAAGCATATGCGGCCGGGGAAGTCATTGAGAGGGCGATCAAGAAGGCGGGCTCCCTTGATCGAGAGAAGATACGGGAAGTCCTTTCCGCAATGCAAACAACAACCATACTCGGCAGGTACGGCGTTGACAAAACAAGCAGGCAGGTAAAGCATTTCCCGCTCATTATCCAGTGGCAAAACGGGAGAAAAGAGATCGTATGGCCGAAAAACCTCAGCACGGCAAAACCGATTTTTAAGTGACAAAGAGAGGCGGGCCCTGATGAGACTCATTATTATTGCGCTTCTGGCGCTCTTGTGTACGGCGTCATCGGTCCCTGCCGCGGCGCCCATAAAAATCGGGCTTTCACTCGGCCTGAGCGGCAGACATTCCGAAATTTCCGACTTGCAGGAGAAAAGCTTTCGGTTATGGGAGAAGGATGTAAATAAAAGGGGCGGTATTCTCGGCAGAAAAATAGAGCTCACTATATACGACGATAGAAGCGATCCCCTGGTCGCGAAATCCCTTTACGAGCGCCTGATTATCCAGGATAAGGTCGACTTGCTTTTTACGCCGTATTCAAGTGAGCTCACGGAGGCGATATTGCCGGTGACCGAGAAATACAGTTATCCCATCATTGCATCAGGCGCTTCCGGGGACAGCTTATGGAACAAGGGGTACAAATACTTTTTCGGACTCTATTCACTGGCAAGTAAATATACTGCCGGGTTCTTAGCGCTTCTCGTACAACAGGGTTTTGAATCTATTGCTATTGTATATGCAGATGACTCCTTTTCGCTGGGCATTGCCGACGGCACAAAACAGTTGGCAGAAAAATTCGGGATCAGCGTGCTTCTCTTTTCGGGCTTCGAGAAGGGCACAAAAGAGTATGCTGATATAGCAAGGAAAGCGCAGGAATCCAATGCCCATGCTCTGATCGTCTGCGGGCATCTTGAGGAGGCTGTCGGCGTGCGCTTGGCGCTGAAACAAATTGGTTGGTATCCCAAAGTGTATTATGCCGCTGTGGGGCCGGCGCTTCAGGTTTTTCATGAGAGACTGGGGCATGACGCGGATTATACCTTTTCTTCCTCCCAGTGGGAGCGGCACAACAGGCTCCCCGGATCTCAAGCGTATTATAAAGCGTTTGTAAAAGCATATGGGGTGGAGCCGTCTTATCAGGCAGCCAATGCATATGCCGCGGGGGAACTCCTTGAGAAGGCCATCAAGAAGGCGGGCTCCCTGGACAGACGGAAAATACGGGACATCCTTTCCGCCATGGATACCATGAGCATAATAGGCAGGTATGGTGTGGACAAGGCAGGACGGCAGATAAAACATTTCCCTCTCATTATCGAGTGGCAAAGAGGCAAAAAAGAGATTGTATGGCCTGAGGACCTCAGGACGGCAAAACCCTTATTCCGTTGATGAACTATCCCAACATAACGAACCGCCTGCCTTTCAGGATTATTGCGCCTGTCATTGTTTTTATTCTGCTGGCCGGGTCCGGGCTCTATGCCTTTTCCCATTTTGTTGCTTCGGACTTTGTCGCCAGGATCATCAGAAACAATCTCGAAGAACGGGCGACCGATATTTATACGATCGTGGATAGCAACCTGGATGAGCTGATCAAGGGTGGGTTGTCGGGTGATGAGAAGGCCGTGAGGATTCGGAAGGTGTTGACACTCTCTATGATAGAAGACGCGATGCGGCAGAATGACTTGAAGGGTGCCGTTCTGCAGGACAATGCCGCGCTGTTGATGGATGAGCCTTCCCGTAAAATTCTGGCTGCGGTATCGGGGGAAATGAAGGAAAATGTGGTAACCTCCGTCGTCTATAACAGAGAGAGATATTATCTCTATCTGTTTGAGTATGAGCCGTGGAATTGGCATATCTTTTTGATAAAAAACGAATCTGAATATGCCGCTCTGATAAATAAAGTACGGTTTGCCTATGCAATTACCGGGGTAGTACTGCTCATCGCTTCACTTTTCTTCATTTTGTATCTGGGAAGCACCATGAAAGCCCCGCTGGATAAAATACTGGAACTCCTGAAGCGAGGCGATAAACCCAAATATAAAGGAATCTATGAATTTGAATTCCTGAGCGACAATATCGGCGCCATTCTGGAATCGTTGCAGAACGAGACACAAAAGCTTAACAACATCTACCATATCGCCCTCTCAAAACGAGGCAAGGACTTCTTTGATGAGGTCGTAGCGGCGATCGCCAGGATGTTTGACCTGAACTCCTTTATTGCAAAAGTCAACCCGGATGGAGAAACCGTACATATTATTTCAATGCATCTGAACGGCGAACTCAAAGAGAACATGGATGTCTCTCTGACAGGCACGCCGTGCAAGGACGTTATTCGCAACGGACGGCTGACGGTTATTGAGACCGGAGTCTATAAACAGTATCCCCTGTCGCACTTGCTGGCGGAGACGAGGGCGGACTCCTATGCGTGCATTCCGATACTCGACCGAGGGGGACGGGTCATCGGTATTGTGGACGTATTCGGGAAACAGCGGAAGTTTACGGATGCCGACCTGAAAGTGCTCCAGACCATAGGGCAGATGGCCGCGGCAGAGTTTGAAATGCTGGAAAAAACCGTTCTTCTTGACAACATCCTGCATTCTTCAACCGATACCGCCATCATAGCAACAGACCTCGACTTCCGCATTACGTATTATAATCCCGCGGCGGAAACGATGTTCGGGCGTACGGCAGTGGAAGCAACCGGACAAAAGCTGACAGAGATACATACTCTTGAGGGAGGCGATCCGGTCCGCTTCAAAAAGGGCATCGACCTCGTGAAAAGCAAGGGCGAGTATAAGTATACCTATAAAACGAGAAGTGGAGGAGAAACGCATCATATCGACGCAAGAATCTACGGCATGATGGATGAACATAAAAAGCTGGATGGATTTGTATTGATGGCGCGGGACATCACCGACTACAAGCACCTTGAAGAGCAACTGCTGCATTCCCAGAAGCTTGAGGCAGTGGGCCTTCTTGCGGGCGGGGTCGCGCACGAATTCAACAATATCCTGACGGCGATCATGGGCTATGGAAGCCTGTTACAGGGAAAATTCAGGGAAGACGATCCTTCTAAATCGTACGTCGACAACATCGTGAGGTCTTCCAGGAAGGCGGCAAATTTAACGCAAGGCTTGCTCGCATTCAGCAGAAAGCAGATAATAAATCCGAAGCCCGTCAATGTGAACGATATCGTCAGGAAAGTCGAAGAACTGCTGGTACGGGTCATCGGCGAGGACATCGACCTCCGAACGGTCCTTACGGATGCCGATCTCATGGCCACCGTAGACAGCGGGCAGATAGAGCAGGTACTGATGAACCTGGCAACCAATGCCAGGGATGCCATGCCCATGGGCGGCGTGCTGACCATAGAAACGGAACCCGTCACGCTCGACGATGCATATGTGAAAGGCCATCTCGACACGCGTCGCGGAAGGTATGCTCTTATTTCCATATCCGATACCGGCATGGGCATGGATGAAAAGACAAAAGAGCACATCTTTGAGCCGTTTTTCACAAGCAAAGAGGTGGGAAAAGGCACGGGCCTCGGCCTTTCCATCGTATTCGGAATAATTAAACAGCATAACGGCGATATCGTTGTCTATAGCGAGCCGGAGAAAGGGACTACCTTCAAGATATATCTCCCCCTGAGCCGCAGAACTCAGACGGACGAAACTCAACCAATCCCCCTGCCTTCCCCCAAAGGCGGCGACGAGACCATATTAATGTCTGAAGATAATGAACAGGTAAGACATCTCGTAAAAACAGTTCTGCGGGACGCCGGCTATACCGTCATCGCCGCGGACAGCGAGGATGCAGTACGGGTCTTTGAAAAAAACGGGGGGCGCATACGGTTGCTCCTCTTGGACGTCGTGATGCCTAAAAAGAGCGGCAAAGCGGTCTATGACGATATAAAGAAAATCCGGCCGGATATCAAGGTGCTGTTCATGAGCGGGTATACCGAGGCTGTTATCAATAAAAGAGGCATCCTTGAAGCGGGAATTGATTTCATTGCAAAACCCATTTCACCGGACGAACTTTTACGAAAGGTGAGAGAAGTGCTGGATCGATGATCGTGTTTGCCCGGCGCGTTGAAGCCCGAAGACTCCGCAATTGCTATCGGCAGACAATTAAGTCGCTAGAAAAAGGGTGGATTTTAGCGCGTACACCTACGAGTGTGTAGTTCCTATTGATTGAAACGATCAACAAATTCGGGTTGTAAATTGTATATATGAACGACGAGTTGAGCCCCGCGCCACAGAGCGCGGGACTCGAACGACTTGTTGGTAAATTGCTCGTATAATTTTTTGTAGTTTTATCAAGAGTAGCAGAATCGTTCTAATGATTGGCACCATTTTTTACGCAAGAGTTCGAACTAACGTTCACGCATGATGTTGAGACTTACTTGTAGGTGCTCGTTTAAAAACTTCACCCGCACACGCTCGCGAAAACAATTTAAAGTTAATTCTTATAGCGTCGCCATCTCCCGTTATAAAGTCAAATGCATATACCGCACCAATTCTCCCTGTTTTCTTGTAAATCTCGAATGCAGGGTTAGTTTTTTTCTCACCAGAACTTCCACCATGGCCTCTCTGCTTTCCTGATGCCAGGAGACGCTGTAACGATGCGACCGGACTGAGGATCTACGCAAACTAGACCGTGTTTCTTTGCTAAAGCGACAATGACCGAGTACATCTCCTCTGCCTTTGAGAAAACCATTGGCATTAATATGTGCCCCTCTGAAACATCGAAAGCAATACTCCAAGGGCAATTGTCCAGGTCTTCCTCTGGCCAATCATCGATTTGTGGGTATTGTGATGTTAGCTCCTTGAGAAAAGACGCAACCTTTTCGCTCGGCTCGATGAATGGAGTTAAGTCTTCCGCCTCGCAATACGCCACGTATCGCTTCGTGGCCTCTTCATCGGAGTGCGTTTTTTCAGTGTAAAAAACGCCAAGATCAAAGCTCATATTTGTAGGCCTAACGCCCAAGCTCACTGGGAGGCGTGGGCAGTTTCACGCCGATCCAGTGCAGCGCGACGTTATACGTGTTTATTTCACTTTCCGTATTGATATATTTTTTGCAGATTCTACACAAACAAGCCGCATGACACCAGGCTTGTCATTGGTAAAAGGGCAAACAGTAAAATCTGCATAAATTTCTGTTCCCCACTCAAGTCGCTGTTCCAGTTCATCTGGTATATTTGCGTGATCAGTATTATCAAATTGTCCTTCAGATATACCGAGTATGCGTTTTGTTCCAATAAGCCATATTCTTACGCTTGGAGTGCCATTAGATAAAAACATTTTTCCTTTTACTTTATAACAGGGACCGGAAAGATCCGGATGGTCTTTGCATGTTTTTTTCTTTAATTTTTCTTCGCCACTTGATATAACAGCAAAGCATACCAGAATGCCAAGAATGATACTAATCCGTAGTATTGTCTTCATTTATTTATCCGTTTAACGACGAGTTCACACGCCGCGAAGCGGCCGGCGTGGAACGGCTTGTTATCTGTTTTATTCAGTTCGTAGGTCGGTTAGATCAGAGCGAATCCCAAAGCAACTCTCGACTCAACTTCCTGATCCTCGCCCTAATTCCGTTCTGCCCCGAACTTACCACTTCAAATAATGAAATATTGAATGATAAATATCGCGAGACTTCCTAATAAAAAACTCAGTGCGTAAGGGAGATTAGATTTAGAAAAGGTTTCATCGTCTCTGATTGATCCTATCCAAATTACGCGAA
>Ga0075021_10001671_pt1 | contig 11445 bp, 10 predicted proteins | sample ColStrG_CSR_2012_FD_72749 | JGI IMG/M metagenome (GOLD analysis project Ga0075021, IMG submission 72749) | Freshwater sediment microbial communities in response to fracking from Pennsylvania, USA - Cold Stream Run_MetaG_CSR_2012 | ecosystem: Environmental > Aquatic > Freshwater > Creek >... | reverse complement strand
GAATTGTTGTACTCCAGCGTGACCGTGTATTCGGCAATCGCCGCCGGAACCCCGGGCGAACTCGGCACACCGAGGGTCAGCGCACCGGACCCAGCCTTGATCAGCAGGGAATCGGCATGGCCGTGATAGCAGCCTTCAAATTTCACGATCGTATCGCGGCCGGTGAAGCCGCGCGCGAGCCTGATCGCGCTCATGGTAGCTTCGGTGCCGGAGCTGACGAATCGGATCAGCTCTATCGAGGGCACGAACTCGATGACGCGGCGTGCGAGATGCGTCTCCAATTCAGTCGGCGCCCCGAAGCTCAAGCCATCAGCCGCGACGCGCTGAACGGCCGCGATCACCTCCGGATGCGCATGCCCCAGGATCATTGGACCCCATGACCCAACGTAGTCGATGAATTGCCGGCCGTCCGCCGCAACGACGTGCGGTCCCTTCGCTCTGGAGATGAAAATCGGCTCACCACCCACGCTTCGGAATGCTCGCACGGGCGAATTCACGCCTCCGGGAATGTATTTGCAGGCTTCTTGGAACAAACTCATCGTGACCCCTTGCAGGTGCAATTTCCGATTATGCCGGGCGGCCGTCATGATAGTCGCAACGGGCGCCACAGGGTATTAGGCGGCGGACCCAGGTCTGTGTTGGGGCAGCCTCAGCACGACCTCCAGGCCGCCGCCGCGCAGGTTGCGGGCGCGCGCCGAGCCCGCATGTGCGCGCATGACCTGCTCAGTGATTGCAAGACCGATACCCTCGCCACCCGTGTCGCGGTCGCGGGATTCGGCGACCCGGTAAAAGGGTTCGAATATCTTCGTCAAATCGTTCTCCGGCACGCCGCTGCCTTGATCGCGGATGCTGATCACCACATCCGCATCTTCATGCGTCGTCTCGATCTCCACGGGCGCGCCCTCCGGGCTATAGCGCACGGCATTGCGCAGCGCGTTCTCGATCGCGCTGCGCAGCAGTTCCGGGTGGCCGAACACCGCCGCGCGCGGCGCGCCCAGAACCCGGACCGCGCAGTTCTTTTGCGTGCCCTCAAAGCGCGCGTCGGCGGCGACCTCCTCGATGATGTCGCCGATCTCGACCGGCTCGCGCGCCAGCTGCAAGTCGCTGCCTTGGAGATGCGCGAGTTTCAAAATCTGGCTGATCATCGAATCGAGACGCTCGATCTCCATTTCCATCCGGTCGAGCTGGCGGGACGGATCGGCGGCCGATTGCCGCGCAAGCCCGACGGCCATGCGCATGCGCGCCAGCGGCGAGCGCAGCTCATGCGAAATGTCGCGCAACAGCTGGGTTCTGGCTTTGCGTGTCGTTCGCAGCTTGTCCGCCATCTCGTCGAAGTCGCGCGCCAGCACCGCCAGCTCATCCCTTCTGCCGTCGAGGCCCGCGCTCACCCGGACGTCCAGCTGCTCCGAAGCGACGGAACGCGCGCCTTCCTGAATTTTGCGGATCGGGGCGCTAAAATGCCGCGCGAGCCAGCCGCTTACCAAGGCGCTCACCAGCAACGCAAGCGTCAGCACGGCAATCGGTATGCCGGGAAGTGCAAGGGCGCCGAACAATCCCGGTCTGCGCGGCGAGAACAGGATCGTGTAGATCGTGCCGTCCGGACCGAGGATCTGCGGCGCTGCGTGGCCCGGCCAAAGATTCGGGGGCCGCCCTTGCGGCGGGCGCGGCGGATGCTGCCCGTCGCGCAATTCGTGGTCGTCGTGCGGCGGTGGCAGAGGCTGCGGCAATCCGGTTTCCAGTCCGTGGCGGATGAACTCCCAACGGTGGCGGGCCGGTTCCGACAGCCGCCGCCCCAGGATGTCGTTGCCGTCCGGCGTGACGATGAAGAAATCGCGCTGGGCGATCGAGTCCTTGTTCGCCTCCAGCCACCGCCGCAGTTCGGCTATCCCGCCTGCGCCGAGCACCTGCGATGCGCGGACCGCACGCTCCGGTCTGCGCTCCGCGTCGCCTGAATCGTTTTCGCGCGAGGCGACCGCGACGGTGAGGGCGATGCTGCCTCCCACAATCAACGCCATCGCGAACCAGAACAAGATGAAGATCCGGAAAAACAGGCTGTGCATCATTGATATGGCCGCGCAGGCTCAGGCCGCGGGACCCCAGGTCAGGGTGTAGCCGGCGCCGCGAACGTTCTTGATCTCGGGAACGGTTCCAGCCTTCAGATTGAGCTTGCGGCGCAGATTGCTGACGTGCGTGTCGATGCTGCGATCGTATGGAACGAGTTTTCGTCCCAATGCGGATTCGGTCAGAAGCTCGCGCGACAAGACCTGTCCCGCGGAACGCATCAAGATCTCCAGCACGCGAAATTCCGCGCCGGTCAATCCGACCGGACGTCCGGCGACTGCCACTTTGTGCATGCCCATATTCAGACTGATTGGACCGACATCCAGGGTCTCAAGATTGACGGCGCGCGCAGTGCGCATGCTCGCCCTCCGCAGTATTGCCCTGATCCTCGCGACCAGCTCGCGCGGATTGAACGGCTTGCTCAAGTAATCATCGGCGCCGAGTTCGAGTCCGACGATCCTGTCGATGTCGTCGCCGCGCGCGGTCAGCATGAGGGTCGGCACGCCGAAGGCGGCGCCCAGCTGGCGCAATACATCGAAGCCGCTCAATCCGGGCAGCATGACGTCAAGTATGATGATGTCGAAAGTCTGCGACCGGACACGCTCCAGCGCCTGCGCGCCATCATGTACGCTTTGAACCTCGAAATGCTCCGCATTCAGGTATTCGCGCAGCATTTGGCACAATTCCCGATCGTCGTCCACGAGCAAGACGGAGGCCTCTTTTCCGGAAATTTGATCTGTGCTCGAACTCATGGAGCCATACTTTGGCACAGTCACGGATGGCCAGCGCGCGGCTTGGCCCTGATTGACATATCTTTGCAGTTGGAATGCGCGCGGACGGGGAACCGATGACCGGTCCGCATGGCCTAATCACCTACGGACGAAGTACCAACTTACGGAAGATGACTGAACCTATGAACACCAGCTCCTCTACACGATCGCTGATCGCCGCGGCGGGTTTTGCCTTGCTCGTTGGATGCGTACAGCAGCAACGTCCGGATCAGATCCCGCAGACAGTCGACCGGCCGCCGCCCGGCGCACCGCCGCCCCAATCTCAGCCGGCGCCTGCGGCCCCGGTCAGCTACCCGGCTCAGACTCCCGATGTGTATTTCTACCCCAAGCAGGGGCAGAACTCGCAGCAGCAGGCCCGTGACCGTTACGAGTGCTATTTGTGGGCGCGTCAGAATACCGGCTATGACCCGAGTCAGTACCGTCCGGACTCCCGCTCCAATGTGCGCGTGGTCGCGGTGCCCGGTCCTGGTCACGATACGGTCGCCGGCGGTGTGACCGGCGCCGTCCTGGGTGCAGCGGTTTCACGTCCGCGCGACGCCGGTGCCGGCGCTTTGATCGGCGCCGTGGCGGGCGCGGTGATCGGCGCGGCATCGGATGAATCGCGGCAGCGGGCCGCCGACGCGGAACAGGCCCGAATCGATACGGTGCATGCGCAGCGGGTCGCGCAATCCGATGCGGTCATCCAATCTTATCGTCGCGCGTTGAAAGCTTGTCTGGAAGGCCGCGGATACACGGTCGAATAGGAAATCAACATGAAAAGCAGCTTCGATTCACGACAATCGTTCGTTCGGGTCGCAATGGTGTGCATCGCTCTTGCGGGTTTCGGATCCGCGGGCATCGCGCTGGCCGAGCATGGCCGCGGCGAAGGCGATCATGGCCGGGGAATGGTGCTTGATGGGCGCTATCACCACGATCGCTATTATCCGCAACGCGGTGTTGCGGTCGGTGCTTTACCCCACGGCTATCGCAGCGTCGACTATGGTCGCGACCGCTTCTATGTGAACGGCGGCGTTTGGTACCGTCCCAATGGTCCGCGCTTCGTCGTGGTCGCGCCGCCCCTCGGCATCGTCATTCCGTTCCTGCCGGATTTCTACACGACCGTTTGGTTCGGCGGCGTGCCGTACTATTACGCCAACGACGCCTATTACGTCTGGAACCGGGACGCGCGTGGCTACGTGGTGACGCAGCCGCCGGGGGATGCCGATCAATCGCCGCCGCCCGATGAAGGCGCGGCGCAGGCCGGCGCTGCGCCTGCGGGCGGCGATGATTTCTTCATGTATCCGCGCAACGATCAAAGTGCCGAGGATCAGGCGCGGGACCGCTTCGAATGCCATCAATGGGCGGTCACCCAAACCGGCTTCGATCCGTCCGAGCCGGGCGGCGGGGTTTCGCCCGCAAAGAGCGCCTCGAAGCGCGCCGACTACCGCCGCGCGATCACCGCTTGTCTTGAAGGGCGCCAGTATTCGGTCAAGTAATACACAGAACTTTGCACATGCTTTTCCATTGACTGACACACCTCATCCGTACGGCGATTTAGCATGGTCGCGGTCGGATTTTTATCGCATTAGATCTTAGGAGACTCAACCATGTACTTGATTCGAACCGGTATCCAAGCTGCGATTTTGGCGGCCGGCATGATATCGATCGCTTCCGCTGCGGACGCTGCGCCCCCCGAGCCGATGGGCGCGATGCATGAGGGTCATGCATGGCATGAAGGGCATTTCGGCCCGCAGCGCTTGTATGAAAAGCTCGGGCTCAGTGTCGAGCAGAAAACCAAGACGGATGCGGTTTTTGCCGCGAAAGGTCCGATGCTGAAGGATCTTCATGAGCAGATGGAAGCCAACATGGAGAAGCTGCATCAGATCTCGCCCGACGATCCGAACTACGGCGCCACGGTATCGAGGCTCGCACAGGCCAACGGCTCCCTGATGACGCAGATGATCTCGGCGCATGGCGATATGCGTGCGCAGCTGTTTGCGATTCTGACGCCGGCTCAAAGGACCCAGCTTGCCGTGATGGAATCGAAGATGCACGAACACATGCGCAATCACATGAAGGGTGGAGCAGGGCGCTCGGGCCACGACGGACCGCCGCCGCCGGAATCGGAGCCGAGATAGCGCAAAGTCTCGCGTCGCGGCGCCATTGCAGCGCAATGGCGCCGCTATTCTTGGGTCGCGCCGATGCCGTCTCGCTTCAGCAGATCGATGACGCTGTCGTGTCCGACCAGATGACCCGCTCCGACGATGACCAGATAGTTCTTTTCCTCGCCGAGCAGGGCTTCAATTTTTGGAATCCATTTTCGATTGCGCGCCGCCAGCACTGATTGAAACAGCCGCGGATCGCGTCCGAACTCGTGTTCCAGCTGGGAGGCGAACCACTGCGTGTCGCCGCGGCGCCAGGCGCCGACCATCGCGTCCACTTCCGAGGGCAGGGATTTGGCTTCCTCCAGGCTTGACACCAGATAGTCGGCCTGGCGCTCGGCGGACATCGATTCGAACAATTCGATCTGGTCATGCGCGCTTTCCAATCCGCCTGTCGCCTTGTTGTCCGTCCGCGCCTTGTCCAGGAAATACATTTCGACACCCGACGTGGGAGCGAATCCGAGTTGCATGAGCTGCATCTGGGAGATCGCTTCGGCGACGAACCAGGGGGCGAATTGATCGAACATCGCGAGGTCGACGCCAACCTCGGCGGCAAGGCTCTTCGCATGATCGTAACGACCGGCGCCGAGCATGTCGTGCAGTGTCTTGCCTTCCGGCAGCGTCGCGGCTTCGAGCATTTCCTGCTGCATACCCTGGGAATCCATTTCACTGAGGTCGATTTCCATGACCACCGCCTTGGATTGGGCATAAGCATTCATCATTGCCGCAGGCAGCGGATAGTCCCGGTCCCGCAACACGTGAATGGAGCCGAGCAGATACACGGTGTTGTGACGGCCCTGGATGCGCCACAGGGTGTGGTGTTCGGTGTCGGCGCGCGCGAATCCGGCGATGCCGATGCCCAGCACTGCGGCCAGGACAGCGAGCGCCCGGGCTTTGCTCATAATCAGGTGGCGGTTCGCCGGGCGGCCTGCGGGCGCACCCAGTGAACCTGAGTCGCGATCGCGCCGTCCGGCAACAGTTCAAATTGGCGGTACGCCGGTGGGCGGTTGTCGATCGCGAATTTGTCGCTGCCCGGCAGGAATTGAGCGCCGGTCGAGGGCGTGGCGAAGAGCCGGACCGAACCGCGCATGCCGGTGAAGTCCTGATGCACGTGACCCCACGCCACCGCGCGTACATTGGAATGCTGGTCGATGATGTCCCAGAATTCATCGGCATTCGCAAGACCGATGGTGTCGAGCCAGCGGCTGCGCATCATGACGGGGTGATGGTGCAGGCACACGAGCGCATGGTCCGCGGCCTGACCCAAGGCCGCATCCAGACGCGCAAGTTCCGCCGCACTCAGGCGGCCGCCGACTTGATTCTCCTCGTAGCTGTCGAGCATGACCATCTGCCAGCCGTCCCGGGAAAATACCCCGCCGATTTGAAACGGCGAGCCTTGCAACTCGGCCCGCATGATCGACGGCAGGTCATGATTGCCCGGTATGCAAAGGACGGGCTTGCCGGTCCTTTCGAATATATTGCGAAATCTCAAATACCCGGCGGGATCGTCCTGCACCAGATCACCGGTGACGAGCACGGCCGCAAAATCAGGGCACGCGGCGAAAGCTTCGTCCAGCGTGGCACGCAAAGTCGCATCCGTTTCGACGCCGCGCAGCTTGCCGTCGACTCGGCCATACAAGTGCGGATCGGTGAACTGAAGAATTTTCATGGCAGTGACTCTAGCAAAGTGATCGCCGGCGATTGTTGAACTGGGTCATGCGATTGCACAGCGCGACGTACGTCGCGTTTTCTGGGACAATGCAGCAGTTTTCCCCGGGAGCAACCTATGCCGACACGTCGTGATCTTGCGAACGCCATCCGAGCTTTGGCGATGGATGCCGTACAACAGGCGAATTCCGGCCACCCCGGAGCGCCGATGGGCATGGCCGATATTGCGGAAGTCCTCTGGCGGGATGTCTTGAAACATAATCCCGGCAATCCCCTATGGTGGGACCGGGATCGCTTCATTTTGTCCAATGGCCATGCTTCGATGCTGCTGTATTCGCTGCTGCATCTGACCGGCTACCCCCTGGCGATGGACGAAATCCGGCGCTTCCGGCAGTTTGGCTCCAAAACGCCCGGACATCCCGAACACGAGCCTCATTTGGGCATCGAGACCACCACCGGGCCCCTGGGCCAGGGGCTGGCCAATGCCGTGGGATTCGCCCTGGCTGAACGCTCGCTGGCGGCGACGTTCAACCGGCCCGGTCACGCGATCATTGATCATCATACGTATGTGTTCCTCGGCGACGGCTGTTTGATGGAAGGCGTGTCCCACGAGGCATGCTCATTCGCGGGCAACCAGCAGCTGGGAAAGTTGATCGCTTTCTATGACGACAACGGCATTTCAATAGACGGCAAAGTGCAGGGTTGGTTCACCGACGATACACCCAGGCGCTTTGAAGCCTACGGCTGGCACGTGATCCCGAAGGTCGACGGCCACAATGCGGACGCAGTTGCGGCCGCGATCGTCGCCGCCCGGTCCGAAACCAAGCGTCCGACGCTGATCTGCTGTCAGACGATCATCGGCTGGGGAGCCCCCAACAAGCAGGGCACCAAGGTGATGCACGGCGAGGCGATGGGCGCCGAGGAAATTGCGGCGACGCGCAAGCATCTGGGCTGGAATGCTCCGCCGTTTGAAATTCCCGCCGATATTCACAAGGCGTGGGACCGCCATGAAAAGGGAGCCGCGGCCGAGAAGCTATGGAATGCGGCGTATTCGAAATATCGGGAGCAGTTCCCGGATCTGGCCGCCGAACTGGAACGGCGCATGCGGGGCGAGCTGCCGAAGGGCTTCGCGGAACTCGCCCGGGCGGAGATCGCGAAGGCTCAGGCCAGCGCGGCCCCGTTGGCGACCCGTCAATCCTCGCAGGCGGCCCTGAACGCCTTCGGCCCGGCCTTGCCCGAACTCGTCGGCGGTTCGGCGGATCTGACGCCATCCAACGGCACGTTGCGCAAGGACTCGACCACCCTGTCGCCGGCGCTCGGGTCCGGCAATTACATCCATTTCGGCGTCCGGGAATTTGGAATGTCGGCGATCATGAACGGGATCTGCCTGCACGGGGGATTCATTCCCTATGGCGGCACCTTCCTGACTTTTTCGGACTATGCACGCAACGCGGTGCGGATGGCGGCGCTGATGCGCCAGGGCGTGGTGTTCGTGTACACGCACGACTCGATCGGCCTCGGTGAGGATGGACCCACGCACCAGCCCATCGAACATGTTGCTAGTTTACGTATTATTCCGGATGTGGACGTCTGGCGGCCATGCGATACGGTGGAAACCACGGCCGCGTGGGCGGCGGCGATCACGCACCGCGACCGGCCGACTTGTATGATCCTGACCCGCCAATCGCTGCTCTGCGAGTCGCGAACCGCGGAGCAAATCGAAATGATCCAACGCGGCGGTTATGCGCTGATCAACCCGCCGGGCACGCCGGAGGCGCTGGTTTTGGCGAGCGGATCGGAGATCGGCATCGCGGCCGAAGCGGTGCGGGCCCTGAACGCACAGGGCCGGCGCATCCGGCTGGTGTCGATGCCGTGCACCAACGTGTTTGAGCGTCAGGACGCCGCCTATCGGGAAGAAGTGCTGCCCAGTCCGGTCACGCGGCGCGTCGCCGTGGAGGCCGGTGCGCGCGATTCCTGGTGGCGGTATGTGGGCCTTTCCGGCCGGGTCATCGGGATCGACCATTTCGGGGCGTCCGCGCCGGCGAAGGACCTGTTCAAGCGCTATGGATTCACCACGGAAAATGTCGCGGCTAACATCACAGCCGCGTTGAACAATTAGTTAGAGCGAGGACTCAAGCAATGGCGATTAAGGTTGGCATCAATGGTTATGGGCGCATCGGCCGGAATATTCTGCGGGCTTTGTACGAGGCGAAGCGGACTCACGAAATTCAAATTGTTGCCATCAATGATCTGGGCGATGCGAACACCAATGTGCACCTGACGCGATTCGACACCGCTCACGGGCGGTTCCGGGCCGATGTTCATGTCGACGGCGACTCCATGGTCGTCAACGGTGACCGCATCAAGGTCGTTGCGCAGCGTGATCCTTCCAAACTCCCGTGGGGCGAACTGGGTGTCGATATTGTGCTCGAGTGCACGGGTCTGTTCACAAGCAAAGCCAAGGCCTCGGCGCACATCGCTGCGGGCGCAAAGAAAGTTGTGATTTCCGCGCCGGGCGGGGACGACGTCGATGCGACGATCGTCTACGGCGTGAATCACTCGGTGCTGAAAGCCTCCGATACGGTCATTTCTAATGCCTCGTGCACGACCAACTGCCTGGCCCCGCTCGCCAAGGTGCTGAACGACAAGATAGGAATCGTGGCCGGCGTCATGACGACCGTGCACTCCTACACCAATGATCAGGTGCTCACCGATGTCTACCACTCGGACCTGCGCCGCGCGCGTTCTGCGACCATGTCCATGATTCCGACCAAGACCGGCGCGGCCGCCGCCGTGGGCCTCGTGCTGCCCGAACTCAAGGGCAAACTGGACGGTTTCGCGATCCGGGTGCCCACCATCAACGTATCTTTGGTGGACTTGAGCTTCACGGCCGCGCGCAAGACGAGCGTTGATGAGATCAACAAGGTGGTCAAGGCGGCCGCCGACGGCGCGCTGAAGGGCATCCTCGCCTACAATGATCAACCGCTGGTGTCGGTCGATTTCAATCACGATCCGGCTTCTTCGACCTACGATGCCACATTGACGAAAGTCATCGAAGGAACTCTCGTCAAGGCCTGCGCCTGGTACGACAACGAGTGGGGTTTTTCGAACCGGATGCTCGACACGACGATTGCATGGTCCAAGGTCAAATAAATCAGGTGCGGCTGCGGTGAAAGTCAAAAAGATGAGTGACTGCAATCTTCGCGATCAACGCGTGTTGATCCGCGAGGATTTGAACGTGCCGGTGAAGGCGGGCGTGGTCACCAGCGACGCCCGGATCCGGGCATCGCTGCCGACAATCAAACAGGCGCTCGACGCGAACGCGCGCGTCATGGTCATGTCGCATCTGGGGCGTCCCGAGGAGGGCGTGTTTTCGAAGGACGCATCGCTTGCGCCGGTCGCAAAGCGCTTGTCGGAATTGCTGGGTGTGCCCGTGCAACTCAAGCGCGACTGGTTGAAGGGCGTGCAAGTGGCCCCCGGTGAAGTGGTCCTGTTGGAGAACGTCCGATTCAACAAGGGCGAGAAAAAGGACAGCGACGAACTTGCGAAGCAGATGGCGGCTCTGTGCGACATCTACGTGATGGACGCTTTTGGAACGGCGCATCGCGCCGAGGCGAGCACGCACGGGGTGGCGAAGTTCGCCCCGATTGCATGCGCCGGACCATTGCTCGTCAGCGAATTGTCCGCGCTCGAAACGGCGCTGGAAAAGCCGGCCCGTCCGCTGGTCGCAATCGTCGCGGGCTCCAAAGTCTCCACCAAGCTCACGGTGCTGGAAGCCCTGCTCGCGAAGGTCGATCAGCTGATCGTCGGCGGCGGCATCGCCAACACGTTTCTTGCCGCGATGGGCTTCAAGGTCGGCAAGTCCTTGTATGAGCCCGACATGCTGGATATCGCGAAGCGGCTGCTGGATCAATCGGCGAAGCGCGGCATTGAAATTCCGATGCCGACGGATGTCGTCGTTGCCAACGAGTTTTCGGCGACCGCCGAGGCGGACGTGAAACCGGTCAATGAAGTCGAGCCGGGTGAAATGATCCTCGACATCGGTCCTGACTCCGCGGAACGATTGGCGGGACTCATCGCCTCCGCCGGAACGATCTTGTGGAACGGCCCCATCGGGGTGTTCGAATTCGATCAGTTTGGCGAGGGCACGCGCACGCTGGCCAACGCGATTGCGCGCAGCGCGGCATTTTCCCTCGCGGGCGGCGGCGATACGTTGGCGGCCATTGAAAAATACGGCGTCGAAGAGGGCATATCCTACATCTCGACGGGCGGCGGCGCATTCTTGGAGTTCGTCGAGGGCAAGAAATTGCCGGCGGTCGAAATTTTGGAGCAACGCGCCGCGTGATCGCATTCCGCCGCCGCACCAAGATTCTCGCCACGTTGGGACCTGCAACCGACGATCCCAAGGTGCTGACCGAGATGGTCAAGGCGGGGGTCGACGTCGTACGCATCAATTTTTCCCACGGGCAAATGGCCGACCACGCCCGGCGCGTCAGCATGATCCGCGAGGCCGCCGCAAGGGCCGGCCGGTATGTCGGCATCCTGGGGGACTTGCAGGGTCCGAAGATCCGCATCGACCGCTTCGTCGAAGGCAAGGTCTACCTCACTGAAGGGGCGAGTTTTGTGCTCGATGCCGCGCTTTCCGCGGATGCCGGCACGGTGGGCTCCGTCGGAATCACCTACAAAGCGCTGCCGGCGGATGTGCAGATCGATGACGTGCTGCTGTTGAACGACGGGCAGATCAGCCTGCAAGTCGTGCGTGTTGACGGCACGCGCGTCTACAC
>Ga0075021_10001670_pt1 | contig 11445 bp, 17 predicted proteins | sample ColStrG_CSR_2012_FD_72749 | JGI IMG/M metagenome (GOLD analysis project Ga0075021, IMG submission 72749) | Freshwater sediment microbial communities in response to fracking from Pennsylvania, USA - Cold Stream Run_MetaG_CSR_2012 | ecosystem: Environmental > Aquatic > Freshwater > Creek >... | reverse complement strand
CGGCTACGGTTGCGCCCGTCTCGTTCTGGAACAACGTCACTTGATTACTCATATGTCCTCACTTCAGTAGATTGAATGCAGCCTGAAGCCCTTCAGGCAAATTGATTTCTTCCGGTGTCACAAGCCCCATGCTGATCGCAGTTACGGGATCGATAGGTATAGCCAGCCGGCGTCCGTAGTCGTAGAGATCAGCCAAGCTGAGGTACATCCCGGTGCGCGATATACCCCCTTGCGACATATCGAACAGATACCCCCGCTGGTGGTTCTTCCAGTGTGCTGTGTAATACACAACCTCTTGGCCCATGAGCCTCATGACTTGCGCACCCGGACTTCGGTCTCGCGTGTCACCTGTATGCCGGGCGGCGCCTCGCCGTGCTGCTCAACATACTCCTGGACCACGGACTTTGCCACGCGTTTTTCCAGGAATTCATGCGCGCCATTCTCGAGGATCCACTTCAACGTGGCGTCCCACTCCTTGACCGAGCATGACGTGGATGTCTGCAAGAATGCAGTACCACTGGGTCCCTTGAAGTTCGTGAGACCAAGCTTCTGCAACTCGTTCTGGATCCACCCTTCGAGCTTGGTGAGAGAGTCACTCATCGGCTTGAGCTGGAGTTTGTGCTCCTCCTGCAAAGCCTCCTTCTGGTGCCGCAACTTGAGGTATGCGGCAATGACTTGATCAACTGTCATCTTAGTCTCCTTGTACGTTGTCTTCCATCAACTCAAGCAGAGCACCCTGCATCTTTCCCTTGCGACGTAGCCTGGTGTACACCTGCTTCTCAGCAGCTGAGCCCTGTACGTGGATGATGAAGGTGTTCTTCTTCTGCCCCGACCGCGTTATGCGGGCATTGGCTTGTTCGTAGATTTCGTTGCTCGTAATTGGCGCGGCCCAGATAATGGTATTCGCCGCGGTCAATGTCAATCCGTGGGCCATGCATTGGGGATGCGCGACAATAATTCGAGGCTCAGAGGTCCGTTGGAATGCCACATAGGTGGAGTCTCGCTCTGCCTTTGGCGTATCTCCATGGACAATCCGGACAGGATACCGCTTTCCGAGTACGCCCCCGAGTAGCTCAACGAGGTATCGGAATGGGGCGAATACAATGAACTTTGCTTCAGTCGGCGCCTCCTCGATGATTGCGACGATCTCGCGGAACCGGCTGAGCCCACCGACATACTGTCCCTTTCCCTGCTGGTCATATATGAAGCCTGCTGATAGTTGAAGCAGCTTGCTTAGTTTAACACCTTCGTTCGCCGCCGTGACTTCTTTGGTGCGGACTTGGATCGCGAGCTCGTCGAGCATTTTCTTGTAGAGCTTGCCGGTCTGCGCTTCGATCTGGACTTCGCGAGTTTGGTATGTAGTATCCGGGAGATCAAGGCATTGAGCTCTGGTGTAGCGGACACTGGGTCGCATGACTTCGGCAACAACGTCGTTGGCTTCTTCACGTGCGACCCACCGGAACTGGCTGACTTGCCGCATCGTGCGCTCTTTGAACCCTTTAAAGCTTCGACCAGCATTCTCCGGAGTAAGGAGTTTGACCTGGCCGTAAGCGTCAGATGGCTCGTTAGGCGTCGGACTTCCCGTAAGTCCCCAAGCGTACTTACTACGCTTAACAAGAGGCTCCAGGTTCTTCCATCTAACCGCTCGCGAGTTGCGGTAGCTCGCAACTTCATCAACGATGACTCCATCGATATCTGTTCTTGCAAACAGCTCCGCATGGCAGACCGAAACTCCGTCATGATTGATGACATAGATGTTAGCTGGTTCAGATAGGAATTTAAGACGGCGTCGTTTGTCGCCATAGAGCACCATAGTCCTTAGATGAGGAAAGTTTTCGAACACTTCGTTTTCCCACACCGTTACCAGCGTGGAGAGTGGGGCAACCACTAATATCTTCCCGAGCTTGCCAATGCTCCGGAGATAGTCGTAGGCGTAGAGGACCGCCCGTGTCTTGCCCACGCCCATCTCGCTGAGCACATAGGCCCGACGAGATACGGTGAGCAGATCCGCGGTGGCTCTCTGCGACTCGAACGGAGTACCTATCCAGTCGTAGTAGTACTGGATAGGGCTAGGGGCTTGTATGCCCATATTCCGCAGAAGGATCGTCGTCTCAATGTCATGCGGCACAGCCAGGAAGTACTGACCACTCGCAGTAAATCGGCGGCTTGCCGTCCCCAGGATGCTCTCGATGTCCGCGCGGTAGGGGATCACCACGCGCTTGTGGTCGGGGTAGACTTTCACCGTTGTGGTCCACCAAGCGCTCTGCGATATGCGATGATCGCCCGCGACTGGTTGGCCGCGTCGTCCACTGCGTTGTGTGCAGTGCCCTGTGCCCATGCGTTGCCCAGCTCGATGCTGAGCCGGTCAGCCTCGCGGAAGATCGTGCGGCAGTCCCGCTCGTTCCGGTAGCTCACCGGCATGTGATAACCGGGCGACACCCGCAGCCACCACTTCTTCAGGATCACCAGGTCGAAGCTCGGGCTGTTGGCCCAGATCTCATCGGCGCCCTGGATGAAGTCCTTCAACTGCATCATGGCCTCCTTGTCCGTGATCCCGTTGGCGAACGTGGCGTGCTTGGCGTCCATGCTCTGCTCGATCCACCACTTCACCGTGGCCGGGTCGATGTGCCCATGCCAGTCTTGGTGACGGATGGTGCATCCCCATGTGTCCGTGACCTCGTGGTCATTGAACACCGCCGCACCGATAGCCACGACGCAAGCGTCAGGCTGGGTGCTAAGTGTCTCGATATCAATCATCACTGACTTCACATTCCTTCTCCTTTGAATAAAGCTCTGAACCCCGCGATCAAGACGGTCATGTGCAAGCGCAACCTCACAGGGTCTTTGGCGTAGGTGGCGTTGATCATTGCCGCCTGCGCGTTGCACCAGTCGCACACATCCTTAAAGCCGGCCATGAACCCAAACGCTTCGGACGTGAACTCTTCGAATGAACGAAGCGGGTTGATGTGTTCGGGGCTTACGTTGTACGTAGCGTCGACGGCGTGCTTCGTTACTTCCTTGGGGGTGGGCGGCGCCACCGCTCGACCGGCAAGATCCGCAAACTGCTTCAGCTTTTCCGGGGTCATCTGCCCCGCTTTGTTGAGCATGTCGTTGATCAAATGATCGCGTGACGACATGTCCATCCACGGCTCTTCCTGCGGGCCTAGGGGGTACTTCTTGTAATCGATAGCCATGCGTCTAACTCCTTTAGTCCTTCTCCGTCACTGATGATGAAGACGACCCCGCCAGCCAGCTCGATATCCCTTTTCGTGCGTAGCTGACGGGGCGTAGGTTTGTTACCTGGCGCCTTGGTTTCGATGCCGGCGTACCTGCCTCGGTGGCAGACGTGGAAGTCAAGTGCGGGAGCGCCCATTCCATTCATTACGGGGCAATGCCAATAGGCGCCGTGCTGTCGAAGCACAACTTTTACACTCTCCTTAACACGCCCCTCGGACGTCACTACCTCGACCCCATGAATTCGCGAATGGCTTTTAGCACTTCCGTCTTCGGCCAATCTCTACATGCTCGGTTGTACCAGTGAGGCACAATCTGAATGTTGCCTCGAACATAACCACGGTTTGAGTCCACCCTATCTATAGAAGCCGAGCGCGGGTCGTTTGCTTTCATAGCAACACGCCCGCTACGAACCTCGGCCCACAGTAAATCGAACACGTGCGTCACTGACACTGTAAATACTATGCCCCTGCTACGGGCGTTGGACTTAGCTGTCTCCCACATCGCTTTTGCTTTGTGGGGGATTGAGGTAGACCTAACCCTGCGTTTATAAGCCGCCTGCCATAAACGCTGACACTCTTTGCACACGCGATTTTTGTAGCGTGCGGATTTATGTCCGCGCTTACAAACGGGGCTTTGCTTTGCGCTTCTCATAGGACATTACCTTCCTAGTCGCCGCCGCTAGAGTGCCGCCGGCCTTCCTTCCGGTGTTGGCATCTAAGCCCTCGATCCTCGCTATCTCGTCGAGGATGTAGAATGCAGCCTTCTTGAGATCCTCAACCTGCTTACCTTTCAGGTCGGCACGCCAGATGTACTTCACGGCGTTGCCCAGGTTGAAGCCCATGTGCCTCGTGATAGTCAGGCACTCCACGCCACTCGGGTGGCTGGTGTAGTGCGTCGGGTGATTGACTGGGTCAGTCATTTAACACACCGCTTGCATACAGGGAACTCCTTGAGCCGACCGGTGATTACCATCCACGCTTTCCACCCCTTCGCAACATACACCCCACACTTGGCGTACCCCGCGCTTCGGTAGCGGCTGTAATACATATGCAGCGGCGAACCGTTGCGCGTGCTACGCACCCACATAAATCGCTTGATGCCCATTTCACTTCTCCTTCGGTATCGAGATCCACTCAGCCTTAGCCACGTCGTCCTTCGACTGGACGAACACCGGGAACCGGAACGTCACGCCGTGCTGCGGGTGCACGATGAATGCAGCCTGGGCTGCAAGCTCGAACCCGAAGTTGCCGGCGTAGGCGTACTCGTCGTACCCCTTGAGCGATCCGTTCACCACGAACTCGCCCGTATGTATGTACTGGTGCCAGTGGCCCATCATCGCTACGTCGTAGGCCCGGTTGGTCTGCGAGTTACGAGCGCGCTTACGCTTGTCACCACGAGCAATCGGAACAATAGCGCCAGCAAAACCATCCCCACCACGGAACTGATCACCGTGAGTGAGCAGAAATCTCGTATTGAAAACCTTGAAGTACGCATCAGAGCCTTCGGGGATCAGGAACGTCACGCGCTTGTCCTTCGCGAAGTGCGTCGACAGCAACTGATAGCATAACCAATCGAAGTTGGTATGGTTGCGGCGTTTCATCCGCGGCTTGCGGCTAGTGCGCCCATGGTTGCCGGTCACACAGGGCACGAACACGTTGCCGAACTCATCGGCTAGGGTCTCGATGCACCACGCCAGTATCGGGATCAGCTCCAGCAGGGTGGGCATCGCTTCAACCTCGTTGGTCTCCTTCAACTCCTCGTGGATGTCACCTGACATCATGTCACCGCCGAGCACGAACACGCAGCCTGGGTAGCCGGTGTTCTGGATGTGGTTGCGCAGCAGGCGGATGAAGGTCTGGACCATCATGCGGGCGCGCTGCTTCGCGATTCTGATGTTGTACTCATTCACCCCACCGATCTCCACCGATCGCACGACCTCACCGAAGTGCCAGTCGGATGCGAACAGTACCGGTACGCCGGTGAGATCCTTGAACTGCCCGCGGTTGATCATCCAATGGGGCGTGACGATCGCGGCATCAACTGCCTTGATGATGTCACTCTTCACACGGGCGTCATCGAGCACCTGACCCTCAAGTTCGCGGATCTGCTTCTTAAGGTTGCCGATCACCGAGTCCTTCGACTTATCAGTATGCCCTTCACCCCGATACTTGTTCAGGTGTTGTGAGATCGCGTTTGGTGCCACGCCGTAGTGGCGTGCAGTGGCCGCGGCATTGCGGTTGAGCGAGATCCACTTAGCATGAACCTCCGCGGAGTCCAGACCTTTCTTCAGGCTCATTTCTTCAACCTCATCTTGATGATAGGGGGTGCGCAGTAGGGGTCTAGCTTGCATGCCACGTCGACAGCCTTGGCCGCTGACGCACCCATGAGCATCGCAGCCATAGCTGCCTTCGACCCGGAACCTATGGCGTAGAACTCCTCGAGGATCTTGATGGGCCGGCACCACCGGTCCACTTCGTACAGTCCATCCCTGCGGAGAATAAGTACCGTAAACTCCGCATCGCCGTGGATCAGGATCTCCGGCATGTCCTTGCCGGTGCCGAACCAATCCACGAACACCATGCCGGAGAACGTCTCACCCTGGGTAGCGAGGATCACTTCCTCCTGCCCGGTGCCGTCAAGGGTCGGGACAACCTTGCGGAATAACTTCTCGCATTTGAATACCTGCGTTCCAGCGGCGGCGTCCTCGTAAGTACAACGCGAGTCCGCTGCAATCACACCGTCCCGATATGCAATGACTGTCATGTAGTTCCTCCGGTTCAGTGCAGGCGCCCTCTTGCGAAGACGCCCGCGTTGAACTACGGGGATTCCACAGAGCCTGTGTACACCTGATAGTCAGTCACGCACACTGTCGCGCGCCCTTCACGGGCGCATCGATAGTGTGAAGTGAAGCCATCAACGGTGGCCAGCAGGAACGATCCATCACTGGCGATCAGTGAGGTCGGGATGATGCCTGCGGCGTTGCCGTAGTACAGCTTTCCATCGACACTGATTGACAGATAGTAGTGACTGCCCGCGCGCTTCTGCAGTGACACCGACTCAACAGTGTGCGTGTCAGATGTTGCGTAGCCAGTGCAGTACATGTTGGCACACTTGAACGTGCCATCGGTGGCGGGCGCGAAGTCGGTAGCCGAAGCTACACCGCATACGGCCAGACACAGGGCCATCAGAAAGTACTTCATCTCTTATTCTCCTTCCAAAAGGGACATGATTTCACCGGGCACCAACCACAAAGATACGACGGCCGGGCCGGGAAATCCAGCTCGTCGTGAGCCGTCTGATAGCGCTGAACCCTTGGCATGAGTTCACTCCATACAGACGTTGTCTCCTCTCTCTTCATCTTGACCGGCGCTACCTGCTTGGTTTTCAACCAGAAGTAGGCAAGCGTCAGCTCCTCCAACTCTTCGGCCAGCAGGAATGTGACAGCCCCGGTGAGCTTCAGCTGCGTGAAGTCATCGGTCGGCTTGCCAGTCTTCCAGTCCCACACCACACCGGTGCGGCCATTCAACTGGGTCAGGTCCGAGATCACACGTATGTACGCGTCCTTGTCGAACCACCCGGTCGGCTGGTACTGGGGGTTGAGCGTGATCTTCTGCTCGATCACCTTCTCGCCAGGCGCTGCTTTGATGGGCGCAAGATACTTCTCGAAGTGCCGGATCGCAAACGGGAGATGCGTCCCATCCTGCATGTACTTGGCGAATGCCTTGTGCACCAGGTCGCCGTATTCACTGTGCTCGTTGGGCGGGTCCTGCACAGACTTGGCCACCGAGATCGCGTGGTACTTCTTCGGACACGTCTCGTAGCTGGTGAGCCGCGAGTAACTCCACGCGATGAGCTTACTCATGTTCTACTCCTCTACTTGCATGATGCGTAATCCGGGCCGTGGTGTATCTCCACGGCTATTGGTAGCTTCGGGAGCCATGGTACAGGGTCGGTCATCACGCGGGCAATGACTTTCTCGCAGATATCTACGTGCTCAATCGGCACGCAGAAGATCAGTTCATCGTGCGCCTGGTGCACTGCGGGCAACCCCGCTCGCGCCAGTCGAAGCTCTGCCCTTGTTGCTATGATCCTGGCCAGAGCTTGTGTAACGTTCTCCGTGACAGTGCCTCCCCACAACCACTTGTCACCATACTTCATGTTGCCCCCGCGAGCGACGGGGTCCTCGTGGATGCCGGCGTAGATTATCGGCATGCCGTTGGGCAGGATGATCCGCTCGGGCAAGAACGATAGTGGGCCCCACACATGGAGCCCGTTCGGCGCCAGCACGTGATCCCGCACCAACTGCTCGAGCTTACGCCAGAGCTCAGGGATGTTCTCGTAGGTGCCGCGGTACAGGTACGTGGCATCCATCGCCTCCTTGGTCGACATGAAAACCTGGGTGTCAGCCGTTGCCAGTGTCACCCGGAGCTTCTTCCCACCCATACCGTAGCCTAGACCCAGGATGCAGGTCTTGCCTACGAACCGCTCAACCGGGTGGTCCTTCTTGTTGATTGGCTTCTTGTAGATCTTCGATGCGAACAGGGAGTACACATCACTTCCAGTCCTGAACGCTTCCACCAGGTCCCATTGCTGGGCCAGGGTCGCCACGATGCGGGCTTCGATGTTGGAGAAGTCCGCGGCGATGATCGAGTAGCCGGGTGGAGCGACCAGACTCTTGCGCAACGCTGCACGTTCCGGGTCGCCGGGCTTGGGCCGCGGCAGGTTCTGCATGTTCAACCCCCCAATCCCGCTGAACCGCCCGGTGTGGGCGCCATAGTACAGCAGCGGTATGGGCATCACGTGCCTAGGGATGCAGTCGTACAGGCGCTTGAAGCGGGCGAGGCGGGTTTCTTCGTTGGTTGAGCCCAGCTCCAGCTTGGCTGCAACCAGTGCGCGCACTCGTGGGTCACTATGGGCAAGCAGTTCGAGGAACTCGGGGTCATCCTTTGAGAGCGCCGCAGTGGTGCCAGCTACCCCCTTGGAGTTGATCGTGGCCTTCATCGGTATGTCGACGCCGTAGGTTCTCAAACGTTCTATGAACCGCGGCCGTGATCGGATGCTTGATAGCGTGGCGCCCAGCACATACACGCTTGCGAGTGCCTTCGCCTTCACGATCTTGAGCGTGGCCTCTCTCGCAGCGATCGCATCGGCATCGAGTAGCAACACAGGACGCACGAACTTCTTTATAGTAAGGTCGATCAGGTCCTTCTCATCATCAGGGAGAATGCCAAACAGATGCTCAGCAATCCCACGGCACAGCGATACGTCATCGCAGCAGTAGTTACCGTATGCGTGCAACTGCTCCGCGGTAAAGGATTCGCGTCGGCGTCCTTTGTGGTTTTCTACCTCGGATCCTTTCTGTCCGATCCCCAGGTAATTGGCTACATCACGCAGCGACATGGAGTCCGTGTATGGGACTATGTGCGGGCGGCTGCCCATCATCGTGCAAAAGTATTTGCACGGGCGGCATCCAAAGATCCACTCTAGGATTGCACCATCGAACATGACGTTGTGCGCTATGACCCTGTCGGTATCGCGGATCGTCAAGCGCAGGACATCCCCCAGGTACTCGTGAGTCCCGGTGAACCATGCGGGCGGGCTGCCGCCCACGCTGATCGAGAACCCTATGACCTGGAAGCGCGGATCGCGGATGTACTCCGCGGTCATCTGCTTCTTGAGCGTGTGCTCCGTGTCATAGTAGGTCTCGAAGTCAAGGACTATATCTCTCATGAACGACCGCTCCCTTGGAGGTTATGCGATGCGCGTAGGTCATACGTTGAACGTTGCTGATGTCATCGCCCTGGTTAGCCGGCAGCAGTTGGCACTTGGCGATCAGGTTGTTCATCGCTTCAACCTCGGCTAGGTTGAGCTTGTAGTACCCTTCCGGCATCGGGCTTCGCTTCTTCTGGTTAGCCTGTGCTTCCCGCACGTTGGCACCAACGAAGTTCAGCATCTCGGGCACGATTCTACACAGCATACCCGCGGTGGTCACGCATTCGAGTACACCCCTGAGCGCTGTTCTGGCAGACACTATGTCAGCATACCCGTTGTGGGCGGTCACAGCCCACTCAAAGAACTCTGGTTCATCAGCGCCGAGCGCCGCTTGGAACTCTTCCCACGACGGGTTGCTTCTGCCGGGGCCATCGAATTTGTAGAATGGGGAGGAGAAGGATGAGTCGCTACTGTTGGCGAACTGGATCTTCCACCCCGCATCCAGGAAATTCAGCGTCACGTGGTTTGCTGTGTACATGCGGGTGGAAACTAGCATCGTCTCCAGATCCCTCACTGCTCGCATGATTATTGGAGATGTGAAGCTATTCCACACTTCCGCCAACCGTTCTATGGATACCGGGCAAGCGAGGGTCGGGTATATTCGTGCCAGCAGCGTATCCACCCGCTCGCACAGCCTGCGCTTCTCGTGCTCGTCGAGCGACACACTGTGCCTGCCCTGCTCATCGGCTCTGTTGTAGTATCTCCGTCTGCTCATTGGTCCTCCTAGAAATCAGCCTTGATAACTCCGCCGCTCTTGATGAAGTCCATCGCGGCGACTTGCTTGGCATAGTCCTGCTTCGGCAGGAGTTCCATCATCATCTTGCCCATGACGTTCATGGGAACTTTTGACGGGCGCCAGAACTTGACTACGCGTTGACCGAGTATGAAGTCCGCGCCGTTCCAATAGTCATTGTACCTCAAGCCCTCCTTATCCCCGGTCAGTTGCATGATTGGTTTGAGCTTGTCTGTAACTATCGTGACCAGTTCTTTATCATTTATATCATCTGGCACGGCCACCCAATTCTGGCGGGCGTTCGATATACGCGAGGGCAGCAACCCAAAGTGCTGGCACAACAGGGCGTAGAGTATGTACTGCTCACTTCGCTCATTGCCGCGGGAGTACCCGCGCTTGATGGCAGTGACCAGCTTCGTGCGCCGATCGTTCGGCACCTGGCTAAAGTCCACGGTCATTGTGCCGTGGGCTAGAGCATACGGCTTGATAGCCGGTGATACGTAGTATCCACCCAATGCACCGCCGCGTCCGGCGATTCTTTCAACATGCATCACAACCTCCCTTGTTTGGCAAACAGTTCACGCATCTTCTTCCACGACTCCGTGGACTTGTAGTTGATCCAGACAAGCCGGTGATACCGGCTCGCCCAGCTGCTGGTCCAATCCCATATGTTCATGTTTGATTCCCCTCATCGCTCACGCGCGTAGATGAGGCTTGCAATCTACGCACTTCATCTAGAATGTGTTGGAATATATCCACTGCGCCGGGATCCCCAAAATCGTAGCCAAGAGGAACGCTGCGCGCCAAACCGCGCTCTGCCGTGCGCCTGATATTATCTAGCAGTTCTTGCTGATAAGGTGTCATGACATTCATGACTGTCTCTCGGCGTGCGTAGATGATGCGAGGGCGGCGCGGTAAGCGTGCAGGTTCCTGTATGCTACGTTGCCTTGTGAGTGCGTGTCCGAGTGCGGGTCTGCGTACAGTTCTAGCGCCTTCTCTAATAGCGTCGCCAGTCCAACCACGGCATTCAATCGCTCGACCTCAAGGCGCAAGGCATCGCGCTCTACAGTGAGGATCTTAAGATGCTGTGGGTATAGTTCTCCTTCCGCGACAGCTTGTGATTCCTCGGCGGCAAGCTGCTCCCGCAAGCGTTCGATTTCGTCGGCGGCAAATTTGAATATGCGGCTACCGCCGCAAACTCGGCCGGGAATGCAGGTCGTGATGCTGCGCAGATCGGCAGCCGCATCAGCTTTCTGCACATTATCGGTTGGCTGCGTCATGGCTATAACTCCACGTGTATGGTTGTGCCCCAGGGGGCAGTGATACTTGGCGTGGTGATGCACCAGATCGTGTTCACGTCTTGCTCATCCCCAAACCCGGTGTACCCATCGGTGAAGACGATCACGGCTTCGGGCTCGATGCCCCGCTGCTCCATCTCCCTGAACACCACGGTCATGTCGGTGCCTCCACCGCCGCCGGCCTTCTTGCTCAGGTCCAGCAGATCGTTTGGGTCGTCGATCTCATGCACATCTCCATGCAGCGCTGCGTCCACGTACATCACGTGGATACGCTCGGGCTCCATGTCGGACAGGATTCCGTGCAGCTCGCCCATGAAGGTCTTCAACTCCTTCTCACCGATCGATCCTGACGTGTCGATCTCGACCACGTACTGCCCCGACCGGGTGCCGTTGCGCCCCGGCCAG
>Ga0075021_10001669_pt1 | contig 11445 bp, 8 predicted proteins | sample ColStrG_CSR_2012_FD_72749 | JGI IMG/M metagenome (GOLD analysis project Ga0075021, IMG submission 72749) | Freshwater sediment microbial communities in response to fracking from Pennsylvania, USA - Cold Stream Run_MetaG_CSR_2012 | ecosystem: Environmental > Aquatic > Freshwater > Creek >... | reverse complement strand
GTAGATAGCTGACGATGCCATGCCCAGTGACCGGGTTACGGCCCGCAAGGAGAGTCCGGAAGCCCCCTCGGCGGCCAACTGGCGCCGGGCCTCCTGTTTGATCTCCACGGTGAGCTCGGCCCGCAGGCGGGCACGCAGACCGGTCGAGGGTGGCATTCGCTCATTCTGGCACTACAAGAGCAGTAGATCAATAACAGAGCAATGCTCTTGCAAATCGAGTCCCAGGGGAGGATACTGGTCATTGACGAGAGCAGTGATCACGATAAGGAGAATTCAGCCATGGGGAAGCACGTCATCATCGGTTCGGGATCAGTCGGGACGGCCACCGCCCTGGCATTGGTGGAAGATGGTCACGAGGTGACGGTCGTGTCCCGATCCGGTTCAGGCCCCGACCACCCCGGCGTCACCCGTGTGGCTGCCGACGCCTCTGATCCGTTCGCTCTGGCCGCTGCCGTAGGTAGTGCCGACGCCATGTACAACTGTGCCAATCCGCCCTATCACCGCTGGCCCGAGTTGTGGCCCCCCATGGCCGCATCGATGCTCGAGGTGGCCCGCCGGTCGGACGCGGTACTGGTGATCATGGGCAATCTGTACGGCTATGGACCAGTCGACCATCCGATGACCGAGGAAGACCCTCTGGCCTCGACTGGATCCAAGGGACTGGTCCGGATCGCCATGTGGGAGTCCGCACTGGCCGCCCACGTCGACGGCCACGCCCGGGTCACCGAGGCCCGGGCGTCGGACTTCTTCGGCCCCGGTGTCGTGGATACCAGCTTCTTCGGACGCAACGTCGATCGCCTGTTGGCCGGCAAGTCGGTCCGCGTCCTGGGCGCCCCCGACGTGCCCCACTCTGCGACCTATGTACCCGACGTCGGGCGCACCCTCGCCGTACTCGGTACCGATGCGCGGGCGTGGGGAAAGGCGTGGCACGTACCGACCGGCCCGGCCCTTACCCAGCGCCAACTGGCCACCCGGTTCTGCGAGATCGCCGGTGCACCGGTGCCATCAGTGGCGTCGTATCCGGCCGGGGCACTCCTGGTGGCCGGGCTGTTCTCGGCGCAGATACGTGAACTCAACGAGACCCGCTACCAGTTCGACCGTCCGTTCATCCTCGACTCGTCAGCGTGCACGGCAACCTTCGGGATCGAGGCGACGCCGATCGACGAGGCGCTGACCGCAGTTGCCGACCACGCTCGTTCGGCGTCGCCCACCCGGATGGCTTGACAGGGGGCCTTCCGCAGGACCCACTGGCATCGCTATGGTCGGGCTCAACTATGGAGGACTCGACCAGATGCGAACGGAACCTAACGTCGGTGTCCTCCTATCGTCGCCGGACGGTCGCCCCGGTGGTAGCGATAGTTCTGGCCGGTGTTCTGACCGGATGTTCTGTGGTGACCATCCACGACTCGACGGTGCTGCCGGGGGCACGTGGGGCGTCGGCCGGACCGGTCGGTTATGTGGTGTGCCCGAACGCCGTGACCCCGGTCGAGCTGGCCACTCGCACCCCCGAAGCACCGATTCCTCTGCCCATAGGCGGGACACCCCCGCTCGGCGACTTCGCCATTGCGACTTCACCTGACGGGCGGTGGGCCTTCGTCGTTACGCAGTCGACGCAACGGGGCAGGTCCACCACCAACGTGCTCGTCCCGATCGACCTCGCCACTCAGCGGGCCGCTCGACCGATCACGATTCCGGGGCACGGTGCCACCAGCGCGGTCGTGGTGATGCACGGAGGCCGGACGGTGCTGGCCGCCAGTGGGACGACGATCGTGCCGGTCGATGTCGCCACCCGGGCGGTCGGTACGCCTCTCGACCTCGGTTCGGGCCGGACGGTGGTCGGCATGGCGCTCAGTCCCTCGTCACCGACTCTCTACGTGTTGACCTCCGATGGAGTCGTGCCCGTCGCCACGGACACGGCCAAGGCCGGTGCGCCGATCGCCACGGGGCTGACCCTGTCGTCGGTGTCGTCTCCCCACGGCCTCGTCGTGTCGTCCGATGGGAGCACGCTGTACGTGGCAGGTCAGGGGCAGCCTGACTACGGAGGACGGGTGGTCCCGATCGTCACGGCGACCGGTGCGGCCGGTGCTGCTGCCGGATTCGACCGGTATGGGATCTCTGATCCCGCCGCTCTGGCCCTGACGCCGGACGGCTCGCAGCTGCTGGTGGCCGATTCGGCCGACAATTGGATCGACATCGTGCCGATCGCCGACTTCGCCAATCCGCTGACCCCTGTGCGCCTGCCCAGCGGAGGAACGACGGCTGCCTCGTCGGGCACCGACCACCCCACCGACATCGTGTCCGGTCCGGGCACGACCGGGGCCTTCATCGTCACCGGACACGGCACCGTTCTGCCCTATGACCCGGTGCGCCAGACCTTCGGGAGCGCTCTTCGAGTGTGCTCCGGCGCCACTTCGATGACGGCGGGCGGCACGCCCTGACAACGGTCGCGGCACGCCCTGACAACGGTCGCGGCACGCCCTGACCTGGTGGGTCAACCGGTGACCACGCGGCCGGGGCTCACGCCTCCGACGGATAGGCCAGTCCGACAGCCGCAACCGCGTCGGCGGCCTGGCGGGAACGGAACTCGGCTGGAGGTAGGCCGGCGGCGGACAGCAGCTCGTCGAGGGCGACCGGGATGTCGGCGGCCAGCTTCCAGACCTTGGGCATCGTCTCGGGGCAGGAGATGATCCCCCAGTAGAGCGTGCCGCGGTAGCTCATGATGGTGATGTTGATGCCTATCCCGTCGATCACCGGACCGAGGGGGAATCCTGCTGCCATCTCGGCTCCGGCCAGGTAGAGGGGGAAGTCGGGTCCCGGCACATTGGAGATGATGAGGTTGGCCACCGGCCGGTGCCGGTCGGCCAACCGCATGCGGCTGTAGAGCCGGGCCGCGGCGGCGAACGTGTTGGGCGTGGCGTGTTCGGCCCAGTTGACCAACATGTCGGCGCCGAGGGCGTTGTGCTCCTGCTTCGCCCCTTTGGTGCCTTCGCGGATGGCCTCCAGCCGCTCAAGCGGATCGTCCACCTGGGCGGGCAGCTGCACGAACATCGACGACACCTTGTTCGATCCGTAGGGGGCGTCGATGTCCGGATGGACCGACACCGGCACCACGGCGACCAACGGCTTGTCGGGTAGCTCGTCCCCCTCGATCAGGAACCGGCGCAGGGCACCGGTGCAGATGCCTAGGACCACGTCGTTGACCGTCGCGCCGGTTGCGTTCTTCAGCCGTTTCACGTCGGCGAGCCCGATGGCCGACAGGGCCACCTGCCGTCGCCGGGTAAGTGTCCCGTTGAACGAGGTCCGGGGTGCCGACAGGGGAAGGGCTGCCTTGGCCTGGGGTGCGTGGTGCTCGGGCTCGTTGCGGACGCGTCGCACGTCGAGCAGTCGCTGACCGGTACGGAGGATGTCCCGGGTCATCTCGAAGGGTCGGAAGACCCGGGCGGCCAGAGCCTCGCTGATCAGTTCGGCGCTGGAGGGGATGTGACCGTCGACCACCACTTCGGGTGGCTCGGGCTCGGGTCCGGGGTCCACCTCCAGATCGAACAGGACCGAAAGGAGGGCGGCCCCGGACATCCCGTCCACGGTGGAATGGTGCATCTTGGCGATGACGGCGATGCGGTCATCTTCCAATCCCTCGGCGATCCAGATCTCCCACAGCGGCTTGGACCGGTCGAGTTGTCGGCTGGCAATGTCGCCGGCCAGGTCGGCGAGTTCGAGGAGTCCACCAGGAGACGGGACCGCCGTCCGTCGGACGTGGTAGTCGATGTCGAAGTGGGGGTCGTCCACCCAGACCGGATGGCCCAGTCGGAACGGGACCTCGACCAGGAGCCGGCGGAAGACGGGCGCCTGAAAGGTGCGCGAAGCGATCTGCGCCTGCATTTTGGCGAACGAGTAACCGCCGGGCACGGTGGACGGATCGAACACCGTGACCATCTCCACGTGCATGTGGAGCGTGGGCGTTTCGAGGTAGAGGAAACTGGCGTCGAGGCCGCTCAGTGGTTCGATGGCGCGCTCACCTCCCTCGGCCGGCGTGGCGGTGGCGCCATGGGCCGGTTTCCGACCTGCGGCCGGACCCAGATGATGCCTCACCCGGGGCGGGCGATCCACCGCTGGTTTCCGTTTCGGGTGGCGGACGGTGTTTGATGGTGGGGTGTCCTGGGCTTTTCTGGCGTTCACCGCGATATCCACCCTTCTGGCCGTTGTGGCCTGGGCGCCGCTCCGCCGCGAACCGTTCTCCGTCGCCTCGTTCGTTATGGGCTGGGTGGTGGCCGAGGTGCCGGTGCATACCGCTGTCATCGTCCTGGCCGGATCCGTAGTGCTCGGCGGTACCGCCCACCCCCGCAACGCGGTGTGGTGGCTTGCCGCTGCATTCGGTCTGCTGGCCCTGGTGATCTACCTGGCCCTTGCCGTGTCCGCTCACCGCTCGGCCGGCCGGGTCGACCAGGCACTCGAGACAGCTGCCGGTGGTCCCCTCCGAGCCGATGCAACCGATCTGGCGCCGGCCTGGGTGACGTGGTGGCGGTTGGTTCTGGCCGTCCCCTTCCGTTTCGGCCGCATCCGGCGCTTCCGGAACATCGACTACGTCGGGGACGGCATCTACCGGCACAAACTCGACGTATTGGTCCGGCGGGACGATCCGCCGTCCCGTGCCCCGGTGATGGTCTACATCCATGGCGGGGCCTGGGTCATCGGCGACAAGCGGGAGCAGGGTCTGCCGATGTTGCACGAGTTGGCCCAACGCGGCTGGGTGTGTGTGGCTATCAACTATCGACTCAGCCCGAAGGCCACCTGGCCGGACCACATCATCGACTGCAAGCGGGCACTGGCCTGGGTGCGGGCTCATGTCGGCGAGTATGGCGGCGACCCGACATTCCTCGCCGTGTCGGGCGGGTCGGCCGGCGGTCACCTTTCAGCGCTGGCCGCACTCACACCGAACGCCCCCGAGTGGCAGCCTGGATTCGAGGACGCCGACACTTCGGTCAGTGCCTGCATTCCCTTCTACGGCGTCCACGACATGACGAGCGACCCCGAGGCCGAAGGGGCCTACGGCCCGGGCCTCATCGAGCTGTTGGAAAAGCGGGTGATGAAGCTTCCTTACGTAGACAACACGCCGTTGTACGCGTCGGCCTCCCCCGACCAGCGCATCACGCCGTCGGCCCCGCCGTTCTTCGTCGTCCAGGGGACCAACGACACGTTGGTACCGCCACAGGTCGGGCGCCGATTCGCCGAACGGCTACGAGCGGTATCCCTCGCTCCTGTGGCCTACCTCGAGCTTCCCCGGACGCAACACGCTTTCGACATCCTGCTGTCGATCCGGTCCCGCAACACGACCCTCGGGGTGGTGCGCTTCCTCGAGGCGGTGCGGGCACCGGGAGAGCCTGGCATCCCGGGGGGAACTACCGCCGGTGCCATCGCCAGCACTGACTCCGACTCCGGCCCTCACTAGTTTTCGGCGTGGGGTACGTCCCCGGGACGCCGTCGACGAGGCAGGCAACTCTGGACACGGAGCCGGGTTTCTGACGTAGAGTCACATATCCGTTTCGGCCGGGTCCTGCCATTTGGGGGGCTGTGCCGACCGTCCGAAGACAAGTAGAGATCTAGGGGGAGCATTGCGCTCAGGTTCTTGGAAGATTCGTTCGACCGCGCTGACGATGGTTCTGGCGGTCGGGCTAGGTGCGGCGGCTTGCAGTTCCACCAATTCCTCGTCGACCACGACGACGGCAGCGGCGGGCGGCGGCTCGTCGACCACCGGCAGTGCGGCGCGTCCCATCCCGGCGAGTGCCTTCTCTGACCACACGGGCGTGACCACCAGCCAGGTCCAGGTCGGCAATGTTTCGACACTCTCACTCGGCCTCTTCAAGGGCGCCCAGGTCGGCACCCAGGCCTACTTCGACTACATCAACTCGACCGGCGGGGTGAATGGACGCAAGATCATCCTCAACAACGCCGATGACGGCTTCACCGGGGCCGCCAACAAGCAGGCCACGCAGAATGCCCTTCAGAACGACTTGGCGCTGGTGGGCAACTTCTCGCTCGAGGACAGCTTCGGTGGCGCAGTGCTCGCTGCCAACCCCGGACTCCCGGACGTGTCGCAGGTCCTCGACAACGCCACCAATAAATTGCCCAATGTCTACAGCCCGATCCCGCTGGCCGATGGCTGGGCCTCGGGACCGATGACCTACTACTTCAACAAGTTCAACGCCGCAGCCAGCCACGCCGGTGCGTTCCTGGCGGACTCGCCGTCAGCGTCCCAGACCTGGGCAGGAGAGAAGTACGTCGCCGAAAAGGCAGGATTCAAGTTCGTGTCGGAGCAGACCTACGCCACCACGCAGACGGACTTCAACCAGCAGGTGATCGCCATGAAGAACGCCGGCGTGAAGATCATCTTCATGGACCAGATGCCCTCGAACTACTCGTCGTCGGTCCTGAAGGCCCTGTCCCAGCAGAACTACCACCCCCAGGTCCTCCTGGGTGCCGCCACCTACTCCAATCAACTGGTGGCCCAGTCGGGTGGTGAGGCCAATGTGAACGGCGCCTACCTTTCCCAGAACCTCACCCTTTACCTGGGTACCGATCAGGCCGCCGTGCCGGCGGTTGCGACCTTCCTGCACTGGGTCCAGTCCGCATCGCCCGGATTCAACCCCGACCTCTTCACCGCCTACGGCTGGCTCTCGGCCAACCTCTTCGTCCAGGGCCTCAAGAATGCCGGCTCGAACCCCAGTCGGGGGTCGTTGCTGCAGTCGCTCTCCAAGATCACGACGTTCGATGGCGACGGTTTCAATGCACCGTCCAATCCGGCCGCCAAGACCCCGCCCAACTGCTACCTGATCGCCACGGTGACCAACGGGCAGTTCGTGCGTTCACCCGACAATCCGCCGACCACCAGCAGCACCAAAGGCTTCCGGTGTGACGGCTCCTACATCGTCAAGCCGGGCACCTGAGCACCCGGAACGTCGACGACTTTTAGTGCCCATGATCCGGGGGGGATCCCGATGGAAATGAAGTGGATGGCATGAGCAACTTCCTGCAGTTCACGGTATTCGGGATCATGCTCGGAGCCGGATATGCCATCGCCGCGACCGGCCTGGTGGTCACCTACACCACGTCGGGGATATTCAACTTTGCCCAGGGTGCGGTCGGGATGATCGCCGCCTTCGGCTACTGGGAACTCGTCTCGGCACATCACCAACCGACTTGGGCCGCCTTGTTGATCGTGTTGATCCTCGGGGCATCGATCACCGGGGCATTCGTCGAACGGGTGCTGATGCGGCGGCTCCACGGTGCCTCGGCCGAGCGGCCGGTCATGGTGACGCTCGGCCTGATGGTCATCCTGACCGGCATGGCCACGGTGATCTGGTCGCCCACGGTGCAACGCACGGTCAATCCCCAGATCAACGGCCAGTTCCGCCTGATCGGCATCAACATCCAGAACCAGTACGTCCTCATCATCGGGGTGGCCATCGCCGTGGCCATCGGCCTGCGACTGCTCTTCTACTCCACCCGCACCGGCTACGCCCTGCGTGCCGTGGTCGACGACCCCGAGCTCGTGGCCATGGCCGGGGTGTCCCCCAACAGGATGAGCCAGTACGGATGGATCCTCGGCTTTTTCATGGCCGCACTGTCCGGGGTGTTGCTTGCTCCGACCCAGACAACCGGAATCAGCATCGTGTCGTTCACTTTGTTGGTGGTGAGTGGTTACGCAGCCGCCATCGTCGGCCGGTTGAAGAACATTCCCCTGACCTTCGCCGCCGCCATCGCCATCGGCCTGGCTGAGAATTACATTCTGAATTACGAGGTCCCCGTACTCAACCACCTGCACCTGCACCCTTCACAAGGCAGTATCAGCGACTTCAATGCTGCTCTGCCCATGATCTTCCTTTTCCTGGCACTGGTCACCCTCCCGTCCGTGCGGCTCCGGGCGGCCGGCCGGCTGACCTCTTTGCGTGCCCCCCGAGTGGCGGGCGGTAAGGAGTCCCTCATCGGAGGTGTCATCTTCCTGGCGGCAGCGGTGGTGGTAGCTGTCTCCTTCGCAGGTGGTAACTACAAGGGCACCACGTTCGGACAGCTCGGCGGGACGGTGATGTGCCTGGCCATCGTCGGTCTGTCGCTGGTATTGGTAACCGGCTACTCCGGCCAGGTTTCGCTCTGCCAGTTCTCGTTTATGGGGATCGGCGCCTTCGTCATGGGAAAGGTGGCCGGCGGCGGGTCGCTGGTAGGTCTGCTAGCCGCCACCGCCATCTGTGCGGCAATCGGTGCATTGATCGCGCTTCCAACAATCCGGCTGAGCGACCTCTACCTGGCGCTGGCCACCTTCGCCTTCGCCGATGCCGTGGCCCAAGGGTTTTTCACTGACGGCCACGTTTTCGGCGGCGGAGGCCTTCCTGTCGCCCGAATCACGTTGCCCGGGATCTCGTTCGGCGGCGACGCTTCAGAATTTATGCTCGTCACCGTGTTCTTCGTGCTGTCGGCGTGGTTGGTGCTTGCCATCCGACGCAGTCTGTTCGGTCGGCGCCTTGTCGCTGTCAACGACTCGCCGGCCGCCTACGCCACGGTGGGCCTCAACATCGGCTTCACCAAGGTGGCCGTGTTTGCCATCGCCGCCGGCATGGCCGGCCTGGCAGGCGCGCTCTACGGCACTGTTCAAGGGGTCGTCGGCACAACCGACTTCGACATCTTTCCGGGCATCATCTTCGTGCTGTTCGTCACCATCTGGGGGGTACGCACCGTTTCGGGCGCCTTCCTGGCGGCACTGACCTATGTCGTCCTCAACCAGGTCTGGCCGAGCAGCGTCGGCATCTTCGCCGGCATCGGCGTGATCCTGATCGGACGGGCGGCCAACGGGATACTCGGCATCGAGGCGCTCCACTTCCGACTGCCCTGGGTGAAGCCCACAGGCGGATCGGACGGACCGCGCCCTTCTGTCTCGCCCGCCGGCCAGGCCGCCAGGGGAGGGGGTTCCCGTGTCGCAAGTTGAGCTGATCGATACGAAGTCGACCGGTCCGGACCGCGCCGTTCTGACCATCGAAGGGGTGGCCGTCCGTTTCGGCGGTGTGGCCGCGCTGAGCGATGCCAACCTCACCGTCAAGGCCGGCACCGTGACCGGCCTCATCGGCCCGAACGGCGCCGGCAAGACCACGCTCTTCAACGTGATCAGCGGACTGCAGACTCCCGATCGCGGCACAGTGATGTTGTTCGACACCGACATCACCAAGATGAAGCCGCACCGTCGGGCCCGGCTCGGCCTGGCCCGCACCTTTCAGCGCCTCGAGCTCTTCGGCACCCTGTCGGCCGGCGAGAATGTGCAGGTCGGTCTGGAGTCGTCGGTCAGGTGGTGGCAGTGGCGCCACGTCAAGCGGTCATTCCCCTGGGTCAATAAGGGCGTTGCTGCGGACGAATCTGCCGACCCGGAGTCGATTGTCGTCGCTACGTCGGACCGCCTGCTCGATGGAGTCGGCCTGGCTGGGCGAGGCGCCGAACAGGCCAGTGCCATGCCGACCGGCCTGGCACGGATGGTCGAATTGGCTAGGGCCCTGGCCATGGCCCCGAAGATCCTCCTGCTCGACGAACCTGGCTCGGGGCTCGATGACGCCGAGGCACAAGGATTGGGTGAGCTGTTGACCACCCTGGCGGCCGGCGGTATGGGGGTGCTCCTGGTCGAGCACGATATGGAGCTTGTGATGCGGATCTGCGACTACATCTACGTGCTCGACTTTGGCGACATCATCGCCTCGGGTACCCCGGAGGAGATTCGTAAGGACCCTATGGTTCAGGCCGCCTATCTCGGAACAGTCAATGACGCCGACGTCGCCCCTCAGAACTTCCAGGCGGGGGGGATGGTCGACCCGACGACCCAACTCGTCGATGGCGTCGATGGCATCGATGAGGAGGTGCCAGAGGCATGAGCGACCAGACCCTGGCGCAGTCGACCGGCGGCACCACCACAGCACTGCCGCCGAGCATCAGCGTACGCGGTGTGCGGGCCTCCTACGGGCGGATCGAAGTCCTGCACGGCGTCGACCTCGAGGTCCCGGCCGGAAGCATTTTCGCTCTCCTTGGACCCAACGGTGCCGGCAAGTCGACGCTGCTCAAGGTGTTGAGCGGACGGATGCGTCCCACTGCTGGCGAGATCCTCGTCGGCGACACCCCGATCGGCAAGACCCCCACGGAGAAACTGGTCCGGCAAGGAATTTGCGCGGTGCCGGAGGGTCGGGGCATCTTCCCCAACCTGACCGTGCGTGAGAATCTCCGGATCTGGACCTACCGGGGTGGGATCTCCATGAAGGAGGTCGAGGAACACACCTTTGAGACGTTCCCCGTCCTGAGGGAGCGTCGGCGCCAGATGGCCGGAACCATGTCTGGTGGCGAGCAGCAGATGCTGGCCATCTCGCGTGCCCTGGTCACCAGGCCCCGGGTGCTCTATCTGGACGAGCTGTCCATGGGACTGGCGCCACTGATCGTGGCCGAGCTCTACGAGCTGGTCACCATGCTGGCCAAGCAGGGCATCACCATTCTCCTGGTCGAGCAGTTCGTGACGACGGCACTTGCGGTGGCCGACCATGCGGCGATCATGGTCCATGGGCGTATCGAGCAGCAGGGGACCCCGTCCGAGATGGCGGACGCCGCCCTCAGCATCTACCTGGCCTGAAGGCATCTGACCACGAGGTCGCGCTTGGTCAGACGGGCCCGCCGTAGAGGTCGAACGTTCGAGCCATCCCGCCGTCGGCGGTGATCGTCTCCCCGGTGACGAATCGTGAGGCGTCGGAGGCGAGGAACACGATCACATCAGCGATGTCCTCCGGCGTGGCCCATCGACGCAACGGCGTTTGGGCTTCGATCGTCTCCACGACACCCGGAACTTCCCTGTTCTTGGCCCACAGGGCGGTGTCGACGACACCGGGGGCGACGGCGTTGACCCGGATTCCAGACGGTCCGAGCTCGATGGCCAGCGATCGTGTGGCGGCGTCGATTGCGCCCTTCGACGCCGCGTAGGCGGCCCGCCGTGGTGTGCCGACTAGTCCGGACACGGACGAAAGATTGATGATCGAACCGGATCGGCGTTGGATCATCGAGGGGAGCACCGCGGCGATCAGTAGGAGTGGAGCCCGAACGTTGACGGCCAACATGTCATCGATGACGGTCGCATCGGTGTCGATGGTGGCAAGTCGCGCAGCCACCGCTGCATTGTTCACCAGGATGTCAACCGCTCCGAGCACGTCGATCGCCTGGTGGGCGACCGTCGTCGGTGCATCCGACTGGCGGAGGTCAGCAGGCAGGATGACGGGGTCGTTGGTCAGTGTGTCGGCCACAGCGGCCAGTTCGACGCGGCCCCTCGAAACGAGAGCGACCCGTGCTCCCGCCCGATCGAGTGCCTGCGCCGTAGCGGCACCGATGCCACGAGATGCTCCGGTCACCATGGCGGTGCGGCCTTGGAGTGGTGCGTAGTTC
>Ga0075021_10001666_pt1 | contig 11449 bp, 13 predicted proteins | sample ColStrG_CSR_2012_FD_72749 | JGI IMG/M metagenome (GOLD analysis project Ga0075021, IMG submission 72749) | Freshwater sediment microbial communities in response to fracking from Pennsylvania, USA - Cold Stream Run_MetaG_CSR_2012 | ecosystem: Environmental > Aquatic > Freshwater > Creek >... | reverse complement strand
TCTTCGTGCACGACGGTCCCGAGCTTTACCTCCGCATTCACGGGCAATGGCAACGGCGTCAAGAAGCATCAGATGACCTTCTACGGAGCCTACACAGGGGCTCCAGCGCCTGCAACGTGGACGTGGAATTTCGGTGATGGCAACACTGCTACCGGCCAGAACGCCTCAGACAACTATGCGAATGCCGGGACCTATACGGTGACGCTCACCGTGGTCAATGGGAGCTGCCATCCCAGCCCGGTCTCGCAATCGGTGGTAGCACCGTGATATCTACATCCCGGCGTGGGAAGGGTCGAAGAGCGAACAACGGACAGAGCCTTGTCGAATTCGCGCTCGTCCTGCCGATCTTCCTGCTCGTCCTCTTCGGACTCATCGACGCCGCGCGTCTGGTGTACATGAACAGCGTCTTGTCGCAGGCGGCGCGCGAAGGTGCCAGGGTCGCGTCCGTCGAGACGGGCTGGATCGGATCCTCGGACGTGAGTTGCGGCACTCTGGGCGGTCCGGTCTGCCCTGCAACGACGGCCGTCCTTCAGACGCACATCACCGCCGCCGCGAACCGGATGGTCGCGCCTTTCGCGACCATCGCCAGTGGCTCCGTGTATGTCATCTGTGGTGCCAAAGGCTCCACCCCACCGACCGGCGCATGGACGGCCGCAGCCAATCCCGCCACCTGCGCAAGCCGAAGTGCCAATGATCTGGTCTCGGTCCGAACACTGATGACCTTCCAACCAATCACGCCGATCGCCGGACCGATCCTCGGTTCCATCTCGCTTTCTGGTGACGCCACGATGGTCATCAATTAGGAGCCCATGATGTATCGACGACAGTCACGACGGGCCCGCCAGCGTGGTCAGATGATCATGCTCTTCGCTTTATCGCTGACGGCCATCCTTCTGGTGGTCGGTCTCGTTGTGGATGGAGGCTATGCGCTCGTCCAGCGACGGAACGCGCAGAACGCTGCGGACTTCGCCGCGCTCGCTGGCGCGCGGATCGTGGCTGAAAAGGTCGGTGGCGACACCACCAACGGGACCGACGCCAACGTGAAGGCTGCCATCGTCAACTCGATTCTTGTCAACAATGCGAGTCCGGTCACCTTCGGGTCGCCGAACGGGCCGCAGTACGTCAACTCGGCCGGTGACGCAGTCGGCTGGGTCGGTGCGGGCGGCGCGATCCCTACGGGCTCGGTCGGCGTCACCATGAAGGCAGACACCAACTGGAAGCCGTACTTCCTTGGCATCATCGGCGTGACGAGCTGGAAAGCGTCCGCAGCCGCAACGGCGAAGGGTGGCTGGGCCGCTGGGGGACCTCCCGGAGCCGTATTTCCAGTGGGAATCGCACAAGCGTTCTTTGACGGCAGGCAGCCTTGCTCAGGCCCGGTCAGCAACACCCCGGGCGATCCGTGCTACCCAGCGCATCTCACGCCAGGCAGCCTGAACGTGCCGGGCGGGTTCGGCTGGCTCAAGTTCGGGTGCTCGGGCTATGGCCTCGGTCAAAGTGGCGGTTGCGCCAACTCGAAACCGTTCCTCCAGGGCGAGATCGGGCCGCCGGCCAATAGCTATGGCTGCTGCACGCAGGTCGGCCTGGTGGGGAGCCTTGACTACATCGGCAGTCTTCCCGGGAACAAGGCGAGCGCGGACTGCAGCTACTACATCACAAACAAGGTCGTGGTCACCGTTCCGGTCTGGGACTACGCCGGTGGAAACGGTTCGAACGGGTACTACCACATCGTCGGTTTCACAGGGTTCCAGATCACCGACTGTAACGGCGGGAAGGACATCGAGGGAGTCTGGCGCGTCCCGTTCTACGTCGGACCGACGACGACCGCCCCGGGTTTCGCCGGCGCTCCGCTGGCGGTCCAGTTGGTCCAATAGGCGTCCGCGAGTCTATCCACACTGTGGCCAATCTGACCCCGGAGGTCGGGCTCCACTGAAAACGAAGCCGGGGGTACAGGAGAGCCGCGACAACCGTCGCGGCTCTCTTGATTCGGATTCAACCCCGCTTGTCGACTCGTGCGAAAGGGTCAACTCATCTGCTGTCGGGCCTGGTCAGTGAGCCTCCGCAGAGCCGCCCGCGGACTTCGCGGGATCAAGCTTCGCAGAGCGAGGGTGACGCAGACGCAGGGCCAGGACGGCCGCGACGATCGCGCCGAAGATCGGACCGATTGCTGCGGGGAGGCCGAACGTGAATGCAACCAGTGCCGCCGCGTACCACGCGACGTAGAACCACAGCGTCACGGTGACGACTCGTTTCTTCATGAGCGTACGGTCTACGGCAGCCGAGAGTCTCGCAATGGGTCGTTGGTACCGGCCTCAGGTCTTGTCGGCGGTGAGGTCCGCGCGTCGGTTCCTCAGGACCGGGATCTGGCGGCGGACTGACGCGACCCGCTCGAGATCGAGATCGGCCCGGACGATCCCGACGACGTCGGGTGCCTGGGCGATGACCGTTCCCCACGGATCGACCACCATCGACCGCCCATAGGCGGGCTGGCCGGGCGGGCCGCCGATCTGCGACGGCGCCAGGACGTAGGCCGCGTTCTCGATCGCGCGCGCCCGGAGGAGGACCTCCCAATGGTCGCGGCCGGTCCGTTCGGTGAAGGCGGCCGGCACGATCAGGATCTGGGCGCCGGCCACGGCGAGCGCTCGGTACAGCTCCGGGAAGCGGATGTCGTAGCAGATGGTCATCCCGACGGTCGCGCCATCGACGTCGGCGGTGACGATCGCATCGCCGGCGGTCACGCGCGCCGATTCGGTGTCGACGGGCCCAGCGTCGACGGCGACGTCGAACAGGTGGATCTTTCGGTACGTCGCGGCGATCGTGCCATCTGGGGCGATCAGCGCCGAGGTGTTGTATGGCCGGGCCGGGTCGGCGCTCGTCTCGGCCGTGCTGCCGACCAGGATCCAGGCGTCGCGCCGCCGGGCGACCTCGGCGAAGGGCTCGGTGTGCGGGCCCGGGATCGGTCTGGCGGAGGCGCGAAAGCCGTCGTCCGTGCCACGGAACTGGAGGTACTCCGGGAGGGCGACCAGTCGGGCGCCACCGGCTGCGGCTTCGTCGGCGAGCGCGACGGCCGCCGCGATGTTCGCTGCGACGTCGTCTCGGGCGTCCAGTTGGACGAGGGCGACCGACAGATGCATCACCGCATCCTACGACGGCGCGACGGCCGGTCAGCGGATCCCCGTGTCATAGACGATCGAGATCTGCGTCGGGGCACCGGCACCGACCGTCACGTCCTTCGGCGGGGCCGTGCCCAGCAGGCCCTTCACCGGCTGTGGCTCGACTCGATAGGTGCCGGGAGCGACCGCGGCAAGGAACGTCCCGTCCGCCGCCGTGATCACGCGGGCGACCTCCCGACCCGCTCCGTCCCGAACGATCAGCGTCGCTCCCGCGACGGGCCGCGGCGCGCACGACGGATCCGGCGGCACCCGCTCGACCGGACAGACCGGGCCGGCGGTCGCGGCACCGCTGATGCCGGTGTGGACGGTCGCTGACGCTTCGGGCGACCCGGAGGCGGCAGGCGCCGCATCGCACCCGAGTACGGCCAACAGAAGGACGGCACCCGCGAGGAGCGTGCGGACAGTGGTCATGGCGCAAGGACGATGATGCGCCAGCCCTGGTTCCGCCGCCTCGCGAACCCGTTGTTCAGCCAGGGGCGGCCTTGACGGTCCCGGCCTCTATGGCGGCGAGGAAGGCCGTGTAGTCCTTGTCGTTCTGGTCGGCGTACGCCTCGGCGAAGTCGGCGATCGCGCCGTCGAACGTGTCCGAGGTCCCGAGATACGACGCGATGGCGATGGAGTCGCCGGTCCTCGCGTGCGCGCGAGCCAGTGACCGGGCGCACAGGCCGCCGTAGAACGCCATCCCGACCGGCTGGAGCGTGGTCGTGTCCACGGAACCCTTCATGTCCCACAGCTGGCGGAAGTAGAAGTCTCGCCCGCCCGGTCCCCGGCTCCAGCCCAGGAACAGGTCCGGCGTCGCCTGCATCAGCCGCTGGCCGACGACGACGCGCTCGCCGTGGTTGGCGAATCGACTGGACTCGACGTACGGATCGAGGACGGACGCAGTCGCCTCCTTGACCTGGAGGAACAACGGATCGCTCTCGTCGCGGCCTTCGAGAAGTGCCACGAAGCAACGCGTCCCGACGCTCCCGACACCGACGACCTTGAGTGCGACGTCCACGAACCGATAGCGCTCGACCAGCTCCCGGCGGCTCTGCGCGAGCGTGGCGCGGTACGCCGTAAACGCGTCGGCGAGGGTGCCGACGCCACCCGGGATCTCGACGTGCTGGACGACCGGCGGATCGTCCCGGATCCGCCACTTCCCGTCGACCGTCTCGGCCAGCGAGCCGCTCGCCTTCATCTGGTCCTTGCCGCGGGCCTTGGCGAAGATGGTTGCGAGCCTGGCCCGGGCGTCTTTGACGCTGAACCTGGAATCCGTGGCCTTGCCGGCTTCGGTGAGTTGTGCCTCGATGTCGGTCGATGTCGTCTGGTCGTACCAGATCTCGAGCAGCCGCATCCCCGAGTAACGAGCCATCTGCTCGCGGTACGCGGCGACCGTTGCGAGGACGGAGGCGCGGGTCGCCGCGGGTGTGAAGCCATTCGCCCGGCAGGAGATGACGACGCTCGCAGCCAGCCGCTTGACGTCCCACTCCCACGGCCCGGGTAGCGTCTCATCGAAGTCGTTGGCGTCGAACACGAGGGTTCGTTCCGGTGACGCGAATAGCCCGAAGTTCGAGAGGTGGGCATCGCCGCTCGCCTGGACCGTGATCTGGCTGGTCGGTGTCGTCGACAGGTCGAACGCCATGACGGCTGGTGCGCCGCGGTAGAACGCGAAGGCCGAGGCCGCCATCCGTCCGTGGCGCAGAGGGACCACGTCCTGGAGTCGGTCCACTTCCTGGGCCAGGACGATCGCCACCGGGTCCCGGTCTGGCGCCGGCTCGAAGGCGGCATGGGTCCGTCGCGGTGAGGCCTGGCGCGCCAGCTTGCCGTAGGCGGCACGGTCGGCGATGGTCACCCACGGTCGGGGCGTCCACGTCTCTGAATCCCGTTGCGGGGCGGCCCACGCGGCGGCGTATTCGTCGGGTGGCGGGATCACCGGCTGGACAATCTTCGGTGCCGCGCGTCGCGGTCGAGGCGGGGTTGTCGGGCGAGGAACTGTCATGGGTCCGACTCTAGCACTGGCGCTCGCGGCCCGGACCCGGATGGACCGGGCCGTCGCCGCGTACCATCTTGACTGTGAGCGACACGACTGACCAGCCCGACTCGGAAGGCGCGCCCGCAAGCGCGTCCATGCCCGACACCAAGCCGCCGAGTCGTCGCGACGCGCTCATCCGGATCCTGATCGTCGCGGGTGTCCTCGCGATCGTCTTCGGTCTCATCATGCCGCGGTTCGTCGACTACCAGGACGTCGTCGCGTCGCTCCAGGGACTGACCCTCGAGGAGTTCCTGGTCGATGCGATCTTCGGTCTCCTCGCCTGGATCCTGACCGGCGCGATCTTCACGGCGCTCATCCCGGGGCTCGGCGTGCTGCGTGGCCTTCAGTCGTACCTGATCCTGACGGGGATCGGCGCCAGCATCCCTCTCGGACCGTGGAACATGGCGGTATTGTGGGTGGTGATCCGCGGCTGGGGACGCCCGGTCTCGACAACGACCGGCGGCATCCTGCTGTATGGCATCTTCGACCAGCTGAGCCGGTTCGGACTCATGCTGGTGGCGGGCATCGTCCTCATCTTCGCCGAGGCGGCGAACCGTGGCGTGTCGGTGGAGAGTGCCGTCATCGTCGGCTATCTCGTGGTCGGCGGGGTGCTGTTCTTCGGCCTGGGCGTCGGGCTCATCCTCGTCGTGCGTTCGGAGCGCCTGGCGCGCAAACTCGGGCGGTTCGCCGAGCGGATCGTGGGTGCCGTCCTGCACCGGATCCATCGCGCCGCCCCTGACATCGAGGGCGCCCTCGTTCGGTTCCGGGTCACGCTTGGCGACACCGTCCAGGCGCGCGGCCTGGTCGCATTCGTCGTCGCGATGGTGTCGAAGTTCGCCTGGGCGCTGCTGATGCTCGTCTCGCTTCGAGTCGTCGGCGTCGATGCCGCCACGATCCCCGCCTCGATCGTCCTGGCCGCGGTCGCGGGCGTGTTCGTCATCTGCGTCCTGCCCATCTCGCCGGGCGGAGCGGGTGTGCCGGAACTGCTTTACATCTCGTTCTTCACGGCCTACACCGGTGGTGCGGATTCGTCTGCCATCACCGCCGGCGTGATGCTCTTCCGCGGCTTCCAGTGGCTCTACCCGATCCCGCTCGCCTGGATCCTGCTGGGGATCTCGCGGCGCGGCAAGCCGCTGCTCCCGACGAAGGCCGAGTTCCAGGGCGGCCAGGCGGAGGCTCCGGCGGCCACCCCGGCCACTGCGTAGCGGATCGGCGCGGAGCGGAGCGGCGCCCCGTCAACCGGGGATCCTGGTCGCCAGCTGCTCACCCCACCGATGGGCGCGCTCGACCTCGCCCTCGATGAGCGAGTCGTACTTCGGGCCTCGGGGCCCGGCGATCAGGAAGCTCTCGGCTGGGGCGATGACATGGGCTCCGGCGGCCTTCAGGTGCGGCTCGGCGCGCTTCGCCGCGGAGCCCCAGAGCAGTTGCGGGCCCTTGATGCGCGTATCGAACGCCGCAGCGGCGACGTGTGCCGGCGACGATCCATGCTCGAGGCCGAAGAGCCAGTCCCTGAGGCCGACGCCACGCGAGACGACGGGCGGCTCGCCCTCGACGACCCGGTCTGCGGCCGAGGTCCGCGACCTGCGATCGCTCATGCCGTGCGCGTGGGTCGGGGCGCCGACGACGAGGAGCCCGATGTCGTCTGCCAGGACCGTCGGCGCCGCGCCCACCTCCGTGAGCTGGACGGGCATCCGCGTCGAGAGCCCATCGGCGACGGCTTCGGCGATCTCCTTCGTGTTCCCGTACATCGATTCGTAGACGACCAGTGCGCGCATCAGACCAACCTCCCGCGTTGAAGCCCGGGACGCCATGAGTGATGGTGCGATCCGGGGCCGCCGGGGGCCAGTGCCAGAGCGACCGATCTTCTGAGTCCGGGCGATCAGTCTCCGTCGGGCTGCATCGTGTAGACCACGCAGATGCCGCGCAGGACCTCGGTCCCGTCCGCTCGACGCGCCACGCAGCCGAGTCGGGTGATCGGCTTGTCCGTCCTGGCCTCGATGACCTCCACCTCAGCGACGACCGTGTCGCCGATGTAGACCGGCGCCGGGTAGTCCCACTCCTGGTGCAGGAACACGCTGCCGGGACCGGGCATGTCCATGGCGACGAGGGTATTGACAGGCTGGTGGTCAGCCCGCCCTGGACGACCAGCCGCCCGACCCGGGTCCGTGCCGCGAAGGCTGCATCGAAATGGAGCGGGTTCCGATCGCCCGACAGGACGGCGAAGGCCTCGACATCGTCGTGGCTGAATGTTCGGGTCAGGGTCGCTCGCGAGCCGACCTCCGGTGGCTGCCAGTTCATCGGTCCTCCTCGATGTCCACGGCCGATACCGGGAGTCTGCCTCGCGGCGAGGCGTATCGTTGTGCTCCGGCCGCATTCTGGTCGCGAGTGGTAGAGGTGGCAGGATGCCAGAGGCACGACACCAGGTGACGATCGATCGACCCGTTCGTGAGGTCTTCGCGTTCGTCGCGGACGGGCTCAACGGGCCGAAGTGGAGGACCGGCATCCTCGACATCGCGCATGTCTCGGGGAGCGGCGTCGGGGCGACATACAAGCAGGGCGTCAAGGGACCGGGCGGCCGGCGGATCGATGCCGACTATCGGATCACGGTTTACGAGCCGGACCGACACCTCGCGTTCGAAGCGATCGCCGGACCGGTGCGGCCGGTCGGGGAGTTCGTCCTCGAGGCGGTTCTGGGTGGGACCAACCTCACTTTCTCGCTGACAGCCGAGCTGAGCGGCATCAAGAAGCTGCTGATGGGCGGCGCGGTCCAGAAGACCATGGATGCCGAGGTCGCCGCGACGGAACGGCTCAAGGATCTCCTGGAATCGATGCCGGGGGTCCAGTAGGGGCAGGGTACTTCGCGTAGCGGGTCAGGCCGAGCCAGATCGCGAAGGCAGGCACGAGCGCGGGTGGCCCCGCGAACCGGTCGCCGCCCAGGCCCGGGTTCGACGGCGCGGAACGTACTGGCAGAACGTGCGCCGGGAGACCGCACAGGCCGGTCGCGGAGGCATCTGACGCCGAGGTGGGGCCGAGTCGAGCGTGACGCGGATGCGACTCGGCGCCAGACCGGGACCACGATCGTCGTCGGGTCGGCCATAGCGGTCCGCCCATGCACGTCCTGTCAGGCCCGGGCGAGCCGGAGCAAGTCCTTCCGCGCCGTGAGTCGGGTCAGGTGGAGCGAAGCGCGAAGGCCTCGGTCGGCTCCACGCGACCCTTGACGTACACCAGTCCAAGGGACGAGAGCTCGAACCGGTCATCGAGGTCCGCCGCGGTCGTCGGCCCGATGACCACGCGGCCAGGCTTGGCGATGTCCTGGAGCCTCGCCGCGAGGTTGGTCGTGTCGCCGATGGCGGTGAAATTCCGATACTCCTCGCTCCCGATGTTGCCGACGAGGGCCGGGCCAGAGTTGACCCCGATGTGGAAGCGCGGACCCGCCTCGGGGCCAGCGGCCAGCGGCTCCGTGCGTTCGAGTATCGCGAGGGCCGCGCTGCAGGCGCGCGACGCGTGGTGTGGCTCCGGTTTCGGAGCCCCGAAGACCGCCATGACGGCGTCGCCGGCAAGGTGGACCGGCACGCCGCCGAATTCGTGGATCGCCGGCACGGCGATCCCGAAGTATTCGTTGAGCATGGCCACGACCTGGGCTGGCTCACGCTTCTCCGCGTAGGTCGAGTAGCTGCCGAGGTCGGCGAAGAGGATCGTCACCACCGCCATCTCACCACCGAGCTCGGCGCGCTGAGGGTCGGCGAGCAGGAGCGCCGCGAGGTCCGCCGAGAAGTAGCGACCGACCATCCGGCGCACGGTCGTGAGCGCGCCCTGCTGACCGCCCGCGAACAGCCGCACGAGCAGCCAGACGACCACCGGGGCCATGGTGAGGTTGAGGGGGAAGAACGCGATCTGCAGCCACGCGGGCAATCCGGGCGCGGGCAACGCGGGCAGGATGACCGACACGGCCATCAGGATGGCGTAGGCGCATCCAAGCAGCAAGGCCGCACGGCGGTGGCCGAGCAGCAGCGCGGTGAGCGGCGCGAGGCTCGCCCAGATCGCGACGGCGCTACCGGGCACGAACCCGCCCAACGTCCACATCAGGATGAAGGGAAAGATGATGTACGGGATGAATTGACCGATGGCGAACCAGTCGTAGTTCCGGGTCATCCGGAAGGCGACCAGGGTGGCGAGAGAGATGGCGACATAGAGCCACGGGATCGCGGCGGCGGCGGGGACCCCCACGATCCAGTAGATCGCGCCCCACACGACGGCCAGGACAGTGATAGCAAGCGCTGCGACGAGGAGCAGGAATTTGCGAAGCCGGACGTCCTCGTCGTCATCAGGTGCGACGCCGATGGTGAGCAATCGGCCGAGGAATTCACCCATCATGACGACGCGTCATGCCGTCAGCGTACCGATCGGAATCACTGCAACCCCTTCCACGCGCACGTAGCCGTAGCCCGTGGCCGTGATCAGCGTGAGTGCGAGCGGCTCGCCGGCCCCCACCGTGTTCACCCGGCCGTGTGCCATCATGCTGCTCCCGAGTCCTGGTTCTGCTTCCAGTCCGGCCGGCCGGCCCTCAGTAGCCGATCAGCGCCCGGATCGGGTCGAGAGCGCGATGCGCCCACGGTGGGATCCGCCGCTCATCGCGGGCGTTCGCGCGGAGTCGCGCACATGCGCGGTCGTGTCCCGCCCATTCAAGCCCATCGTCGAGCGGCCGCAGTTCGATCGGCGTGTTCCCGCGCGCCAACGCCCCGGCGATGAGTGCGTCCGCGACATGCGGGTTCCGGGGAAGCAACGGGCCGTGCAGGTAGGTTCCGATCCGGAGCCCGCGGACGCCCCCTTCGCCGGGCAGCAGGACGACGCCTTCCGTCCCGTCGTTGCCGTTATTACCGGCCCCGATCTCGACGGTCGCGAACGGGCGTGCGCCAACCTCCAGCACGGTCCTTCCGAGATGATTCTCGAAGCCGACGACGGTCCGACGGTCGTGCGGTTCCGCGCGGTCTCCATGACTCGTCACCGGCGGAGTCTTGGCATCCGGGGGTCTACCGACCGGGATGAGTTCGCGGCTGACCTCGGCCACGACCGGCCCGACCAGCCGTCGACCGGCGCCCGTTCCATCCGTCGCGACCGGTAGGAGCCCTGGGCACGCGAGGTCCTCCCCGGATGACATCCGGTATCTCGTCCCGAGGTTCTGGAAACCACCGCAGACCGCGAGGAGCGCAGAACCCTCCGCGACGAGGTCGCGCAACTGGTCGCCCAGCCTCTCGAGTTCGCTCGCGACGGTGACTTGCTCGCGGTCCTGCCCCCCGCCGACCTCATCCTGATCGGCGGGTGGCAGACGTTTCGCTCCGACCGGGACCCTGTCGACGGTGGTCGAGATCGACCGGGCTTCGGCGCGGTCGACGAGGGTCATCACATTGCCGCCGTCCCCGTAGAAGCGAAGGACGTCCGGGAAGAGGTGGACGATGCGGAGCTGGGTCATCACGGTCACGATGGTACGTCGAAGGCTTCAGCGAGGCGCGGCGGGAGTATGGCCCCGCCGTTCCGCAATCGCTCGCAGACCCATCATCGCCGTATAGGTCGCTGCCGCGACCACGAGTCCGTCGCGGGGCGCTCGGGCGATGGCGAGATCGAACGCGGCGGCAAGCGAGATGGTCTGCTGGACCGACGTTGGTGGCGTCGAGACCACGTCGGGGTCGGACTTGAGGCGCAGGCATAGGTCATCCGATCGCGATCCGGTGAGGACGACCGCTCGGCCAGCGACGAAGTCCGCGATGGGTGCGTCCCAGATCCACGACACGTCGCGACCGTCGGCGGGTGCGTCGTTGAGGCCGATCAGGACGACGTCGGCTGGCATGTCCCGCCCGAGGCGGACCGTTTCGGCGAGGCTGATCGTGTTCTTGACCAGGATCAGCAAGACCCGCCGCCCGTCGACGGTCATCCATTCGAACCGCCCGAACGGGCCGACATAGCCGTCCATCGCCTCAGCACAGGCACTGATCTCGTGACCGGTGGCGCAGCCTGCAGCGGCGGCCGCCGCGACGTTGTAGGCATTCGTCAGGCCCGGGAGGGCGGGATGCGCGATCGCCTCGCCGAACCGGCCCGACAGGGCCAGGGTCGTCCGCGGGGCCGGGCCCTGGTCGACGCCGAAAGCGGACGCGGCATGCGTGAGCTCGATCGCGATGTCGGGGGCGACCCGTTTGACATGTCCGTTCGGGCAGAAGAAGGAGCCGAGGTGGCCGATGCTCCGCCAGACGTATTCGAGCTGGCGTCCGCA
>Ga0075021_10001665_pt1 | contig 11454 bp, 10 predicted proteins | sample ColStrG_CSR_2012_FD_72749 | JGI IMG/M metagenome (GOLD analysis project Ga0075021, IMG submission 72749) | Freshwater sediment microbial communities in response to fracking from Pennsylvania, USA - Cold Stream Run_MetaG_CSR_2012 | ecosystem: Environmental > Aquatic > Freshwater > Creek >... | reverse complement strand
GACGGTGACGGCGCCGACCGCCTCGCCCCCTACCTCGTCGCCGGGGCCCTCTTCGTCGTGTTGTTGTTGCTGTCGCTCGGACAGGCTCGTTCGCTGGAGGGGACTCCCGACCTGGCGGCGTACACCCAGGCGGCCTGGTCGATCCGCCATGGGCTGGCGCCGATTGCCACGGTCACGACGGGGAGCAACATCTTCGCCACCCAGGGAGCGGCGATCTTCTACCCCCTGGCCCAGGCCTCACGGCTGGTACCGACCATCCCCTTGCTCCTCACCGTGCAGTCGGCCGCCCTGGCGCTGGCGGTTGTGCCGTTGTGGCGCGTGTGTCGGAGGCTGGCGAACCTGCGCAGCGGAGCCTCCTTGCTCGTGCTCGCCGTCTACGCCCTGTATCCCATTGTCCAGACCCTCAACCTCGACGGGTTCCATCCCGAGACGCTCGCCCTGCCGTTCCTCATCGGTGCGGGCTATTTCGGTCTCACCCAGCACTGGCGACGCTTCGCCGCCTGCTGCCTGATCGCCATGATGTGTCGAGCCGACCTCGGCCTGGCGGTGGCCGGCCTCGGCCTGTTGGTGATGGTGCAGGGCTACCGCCGACGGGGCGGCTTCGCCGTCGCCGCCGGCTTGATCTGGGCGTTCGGGTTCTTGCTTGTGGTGCAGCCCCACCTCGGCGCAGGTGTTTCGCAGCTCCAGGCCTACGCCGCGTACGGCTCCAGTCCATGGTCGGTCATGTGGGGGATGATCTCCGACCCGCTGGCCGTGTTCAATCAGGTCTTCTCACGCGAGAACTTCCAACTGCTGGTGTACCTGTTCGCGCCGGTGCTCTTCCTCCCGTTTCTCTCGCCGCGTTACCTGCTGCCAGTGCTCCCGTTGCAGTTGATCTACCTCGCCGGCGATGTCTCCCCGGCCACCCGCTACGGCACCCAAGCCGTGGCGATCACCGCCTTCATCTTCATGGCCACACCCCAGGGACTGAGCAGGTTGGGCCGGCGAAACGTCGAACGCGTGACCCTCGACCGTCGCGTCCTCATCGCCATGATGGTGGCCGCCCTGTCCTTCTTCGTGCTCTATAGCCCGAGTTCTCCGTACAGCCATCCGTGGGAATGGGGGAGTCAGGACGCCGCCGACGGTGCCCGACTCGATGCCCGCGACGCCACCGATGTGGAGGCCAGGGTCCGGGCCTCGGACTCGATGCTGACCATCATGGCCGAACGATCTGTCCTGGTGCGCCTCGCCGCCGGCGCCGCCCTCGGGCCTGCTCCTGATCCCGCGGCCGCGGCCGTCGATATCGATGAGATCGTGATTGACCGTCGGGAATTCCTGGATGTCGGTGGGGCCGGCGACCTGGCGGCCTCGATCGCCCGAAGCCGCGAGCACACGTTCGAGGCGAGCCTCGAGGCGCTGGGCTTCCGCGTGGTGTCCGATGCCCAGGACATCGTCGTCCTCCGCCGCTGAAACCCATACCTTGCGTTTCACCGCGGCCGCATCCGCGGCGGTGAAACGCAACGTCGGTGGTCGGTCGGTGATTGGGCTGGCGGCTAGTCGCTCACGAACTCGTCGTGGCCTCGATTGCGGAGTGCCCCTCGGAGTTGTTCGGCGGCGGTGTCGAGTTCGACCGGGTCGGCATCGACGGCGGCGTTGGCGAAATCCAGATCGTGAACCCCCCGGATGGGTACGAGGTGGATGTGGCAGTGAGGCACTTCGAGTCCGGCGATCAAGAAGCCGACCTTGAGCGGGTCGAAGGCCGCTTGCTGGGCGCGGCCGATGATGTGCGACACGGTCATCAGGTGGTGGGCCAACTCCGGGGGCAGATCGATCCAATAATCGATCTCGGCGATAGGCACGACCAGCGTGTGACCCGGTTGCAGCGGGTTGATGGACAGGAATGCCACGCAGAGGCTGTCGCGCCAGACGAATCGTCCGGGGAGCTCGCCTTCGATGATCCGAGTGAACAGGGTCGCCATGGCAGAGGATCGTAGGCTGACGGCGTGACCGAATCCGATGAGAGCCGGATCCTGACCATTCCGAACCTGGTCACCTGCATAAGGCTGGCGTGCCTGCCGCTGTATCTGGTGTTGCTCTTCGGCCATGACGATCGGGCTGGCGCAGCCGCGCTCCTCGCCGTCCTGGGGGCCACCGATTGGGTGGACGGCTACATCGCCCGTCGGTTCCATCAGGTCTCCAATCTGGGCAAGATCCTGGACCCGGTCGCCGACCGTCTGCTGTTCTTCGTGGGTGTCGGCGGGATGATGCTCATCGACCCGCCGGGGGCACCGCTCTGGTTCTGCTGGGCGGTCATCGGTCGGGAGATCTTCGTGTCGGTGGCCGTGCTCGTCCTCGCCGCCCTCGGGGCCAAGCGCATCGACGTGACCTGGGTCGGCAAAGCGGGCACGTTCGGTCTCATGTTCGCGTTTCCGCTGCTGCTGGCAGGCTCGAGTTCCATTTCCAGCGCGCCCATCTTCCGTGCCTTGGGATGGATGGCCGGGATCCCCGGACTGGTGCTCGCCTACATCGCCGCGGTCCGCTACGTGCCGATCGGCCTGACGGCGCTGCGCGACGGCCGGGCGGCGCGGTCCCGAACGGCGGCGGGGTAGCTTCGGTACATGAAGGCCGTGATCATGGCCGGTGGCGAGGGCACCCGACTACGCCCCCTTACCTCCAACGCCCCCAAACCGATGCTTCCGTTGGTCAATCGACCGATGATGGAACACGTCATCGACCTCCTCCACCGCCACGGCATCGATGAGATCGTGGTGACGGTGGCCTTCATGGCCAACGCCATCCGCACCTATTTCGGCGATGGCTCGGAGTTCGGCGTGCAGATGGTCTACGCCACCGAGGAGACCCCCCTCGGTACGGCGGGCTCGGTACGCAACGCCATGGAGTACCTGGACGAGCGGTTCATGGTCATCTCCGGGGATGTGCTCACCGACATCGACCTGGGCGCCATCATCGCCGAGCATGAAGCGACGAAGGCCATGGCCACGATTGGACTGGTTCATGTCGAGAACCCGCTCGAGTTCGGCATCGTCATCACCCAGGATGACGGGCGTATCGAGCGCTTCTTGGAGAAGCCGACGTGGGGGCAGGTGTTCAGCGACACCATCAACACCGGCATTTTCGTGCTCGAGCCGTCCATCTTCGACTTCATCGAGCCCGATCGGCCGGTCGATTTCTCCGGGGAGGTGTTCCCCGCCCTGTTGGCCGCTGACCTTCCGCTGTACGGGGCGATCGCCGACGGCTATTGGGAGGACGTCGGCACGCTTGAGGCATACGTCCGGGCCCACAAGGACATCCTCGATGGGGCAGTAAAGGTCAACGTCCCCGGCTTCGAGCTCGGGGACGGTGTCTGGCTGGGGGAGGGGGCGGAGGTCCACCCGGACGCGCACGTGATCGGCCCCGCCGTGATCGGAGACAACTGCCGTATCGAGGCCGGCGCCCGGGTCGGTCAGTACACCGTGCTTGGCGCCAACGTCCGAGTGCGGGCCGGGGCCCAACTCGAACGCACGGTGATCAACGACAACGCCTACCTGGGTGAGGGGGTGCGCCTCCGCGGCGCGGTGATCGGTCGGGCATGCGACCTGCGCAAGGGGGTGCGAGCCGAAGAGGGTGTCGTGGTCGGCGACGAGTGCTTCGTCGGCGAGGAAGCGCTGCTCGCCGCGGGGGTGAAGGTCTACCCCTTCAAGACGGTCGAGGCCGGGGCCACGGTCAACGACTCGATTGTCTGGGAGTCGCGCGGGGCTCGCAGCTTGTTCGGCCGCGACGGCATCGGCGGTCTGGCCAATGTCGACATCACGCCCGAGTTCGCCACCAAGGTGGCCATGGCCTACGGGTCAATGCTGAAGAAGGGAACACGGGTCATCACCTCCCGTGACTCGAGTCGATCGGCGCGCATGCTCAAGCGCTCGATGATGGCGGGTCTCAACGCGGCCGGGGTCGACGTCGAAGACCTCGAAGTGGCGTCGGTTCCCGTCACGCGCTTCGTGGTGCGCCGTCCGTCCACTACCGGCGGAATCACCATCCGGCTGCAGACCGATGACCCGCAGTCGGTGATCATCCGGTTCTTCGACGAGCGAGGGCTCGATATCACCGAGGACGCGCAGCGCAAGATCGAGCGGCTCTTCAACCGCGAGGATTTCCGTCGGGTCTTCCCGGGCGAGATCGGTGATATCGGCTTTGCCCCGCGGGCGCTCGAGCACTACGCATCGGCGCTCGAGAGCACGGTCGATATCGACCGTATTCGAGCCGCGCAGTTCAAGATCGTGATCGACTACGCCTACGGCTCGACGTCGTTCGCCATGCCGAACGTCTTAGGCAAGCTGGGACTCGAAGTCCTGGCCGTGAATCCGTTCGTCTCCACCGCGGGGGTGATGCGGGACCACCTCCACGAGCACGCCCACAATGTGGCCGAGTTGGTACGCGCCTCCGGTTCGCACCTTGGTGCGGCGCTCGACCCCGATGGCGAACGCCTGATCCTCATCGACGACGAGGGGCACGTCCTCGACGACAACGAGGCGCTGTTGGCCATCCTGGCCCTGCTTCCCGGCAAGATCGCGGGCGACCGGGTGGCGTTGCCCGTGACCGCCAGCCAAGTAGCCGTGGATCTCATCCGGGCCAACGGCACCGAGGTGGTCATTACCAAACGCAGCAACCCCGCCCTCATGGAGGCGGCCACGAAACCCGGTATCGGGTTCGCGGGCAATGCCGAAGGTGGTTTCATCCTGCCCGGGTTCATGCCGGCCTTCGACGCGGCCGCCACCCTCATCAAGGTGCTCGATCTCCTCGCCTTCCGCGAGACCCGGCTCTCGGCCGTGGTGGCGGAGCTGCCTCGGGTGCATCTTGCCCATGAGGTCGTCGTCACTCCGTGGGAACAGAAGGGCACCGTCATGCGCAGCCTGATGGAACAGAGCAAGGACCGCCAAGTGGACCTCGTCGATGGCGTAAAGGTGCACCACGACGGCGGTTGGGCACTGGCGTTGCCCGATCCCGAGGAGCCGGTCACGCACGTGTGGGCGGAAGGTGCCAACGATGGTGACGCTCGCCGTCTGGCCCAGGAGTACGCCCGGCGCATTCGCCAAATGGTCCGGTAGGGGAGCAGCGATGGGCGCCAACCCTCGTCCGTCGGTTGAGGGTTGTTCTTTCCGATAGCGTGCCGGAGATGAACGTCCCCGACGACCTGCGGTACTCGACCGACCACGAATGGGTCCGACTTGAAGGCGGCTCGGTTCGCATCGGAATCACCGACTACGCGCAGGACGCGCTGGGCGATGTCGTGTACGTCGAGGTTCCCGAGGTCGGTGCGGCCGTGGCCGCCAACGACAAGGTCAGCGAGGTCGAGTCCACAAAGTCGGTCAGTGACATCTACGCCCCGGTCTCGGGCACGGTGGTGGCCGTGAACACCGACCTCGCCGACGCCCCTGAGCGACTCAACGCCGACCCCTACGGCGAGGGATGGATCTGCGTGATCCAGCCGGACGACCCGGCTCAGGTCGAGGCCCTCCTCGACGCGGCCGCCTACATCACGCTCATCGACGGCTAGGACTCGGGATCGTGGCCGGCGAGGTCTACTGCAACAACTGCGGGCACCGGAATCCGATTGCCTCGAACTTCTGCTCGTCCTGTGGGGCCGTGCTCGAGACGGAAGGCCCCGACAACACCACCATCACGTTCCATCCCACGTCGCCTGTCGACCCGGTGGACGACGTGGTGGCCGACGCGGGCGACCTGCCCGCTGACCTGGGCGTGCTCATGGTCACCCGAGGGCAGAACGCGGGATCGCGTTTCACCCTCACCCAAGCGGTCACCAACGCCGGTCGTCATCCTGACAGCGACATCTTTCTCGACGATGTGACCGTGTCGCGTCGCCATGTCGAGATCCTCAGTGGCCCCGACGGGTTCCGGGTTCGAGATGTGGGATCACTGAACGGGACGTACCTGAATCGGGAGCGCATCGACGAAGCGGCGCTCGCCAGCGGTGACGAGCTGCAGATCGGCAAGTTCAAGCTCGTCTTCTTGCTCGGCGGTGCCCGTGAGTGAGCAGTCGCACCTCTCCATTGGGGAAGTACTCAACCTGCTTCAGGACGAGTTCCCCGACATCACCATCTCCAAGATCCGCTTCCTCGAGAGCCAGGGTCTTCTCGACCCTGAGCGCACGCCGTCGGGCTATCGCAAGTTCTACGAGGGCGATATCGAGCGGTTGCGCTGGATTCTGCGACAGCAGAAGGAGAACTTTCTTCCTCTCAAGGTGATCAAGGACCGCCTGGCTTCGGGTCAGCTCGATGAGCCAGCCGCTGAGGCCGTCGCGGTGACCACCGTCGCGGCGCCCAAGCCGACCCCGACCCGGCCGCGAGCGCCTATCGCCGTCGGCGAGATCGACTCGCCGCCCACCGCTCGCGCCACCTCAGGTTCGGGGCGGGGGAGAGCGCGACCGGAGCCCACGCGCGCGGCTCGGTCCCGTGCCCGACGCGAAGCACCGGTGCCGTCATTGCTGGTGGCCGAGCCCACCGGAGTCAGTCTTACTCGCGACGAGATGGTGAGCTCCACCGGCTTGAGCGTCAAGGAGCTCTCCGAGTTGGAGCGCTTCGGACTGGTCGAGAGCCGCTCGCTGGGCGATACCAGCTACTACGACGAGGACGCGCTTCTGGTGGCCACGTTGGCCGCCGGTTTCCTCGGCCACGGGGTCGAGGCGCGTCATCTGCGCATGTACAAGGTGGCCGCCGAGCGCGAGGCCGGGATGTTCGAACAGCTCGTCATGCCCCTCCTGAAGCAACGCAATCCCGACGCGCGGGTCCAAGCCACCGAACGCCTCGACGAACTTGCCTCGCTGGGGGCGCGTCTGCGCGCCGCCATGCTTCGACACTCATTGCGCGACCACCTGGGCCAGGGGTAAGTCCGCCCCATCCTCGGGGTCTCGCACTGGGCCACCGAGGGGGAGCGTCATCTACGTTCGCTGGCGCCGCTGGAGTCGGCCGGATAGGGCGGGTCCGGAGCTATCGTGCGGGGGTGATCGAGATGGAGGTCGTCGGGGTACGCGTCGAGCTACCAAGCAACACGCCGATCGTGTTGTTGCGCGAGCTCGAGGGGCGCCACCGGATGCTGCCTATCTTCATCGGCGGTCCCGAGGCGACGGCGATCGCCCTGGCCCTCGATGAGGTGGCGACACCGCGGCCGATGACCCACGACCTGATGAAGAACATCCTCACCGAGTTCGAGGTCGGATTCGAGCGCCTCGATATCACCTCGCTGGCCGAAGGCACGTTCTACGCCGAACTCCACCTGCGCCGAGGTAAGACCCCACTGGTGATCTCGGGCCGGCCCTCCGACGGGATAGCGCTCGCCATTCGCATGGGGACCCCCATCTTCGCCGCTGATGAGGTGGTCGAGTCGGCCGCCTACACCGTGGACGAGGACGTCGAGCCCGAGGATGTGGTGGAGCAGTTCCGGGAATTCATAGACAGCGTGAATCCGGACGATTTTGCGTCCTGAGCCGCTCCCAACGATGGCCACGGGTCGCAATCGTTGACGGATTGACAATCGTGGCTTACCCTCAACCTTCCCGTGACACGGGTGTAGTTACGTGAAGGTCATCCGAAACTCGAGGTCGAGTGTTCGGAGGCAGGATCCGACCCTGAACGTCAGGGTGAGGTGGCGATAAGACCCGGTGCTGGGTCTGGAGAGCAGGACCCATGGCTGATCGCAGGACGGATGGATTCAGCGGGGCCAAGGCCGCCGAGATCGTAGGGATCACCTACCGCCAGCTCGACTACTGGGCCCGCACTGATCTCGTACGTCCCTCCCTCGAGGATGCCAAGGGCAGCGGGAGTCGGCGGCGCTATTCGTATCGCGACCTCCTCGAACTGAAGGTCATCAAGTCGCTGATCGACGCCGGCATCAAGCTCGAGTCGGTGCGGGAGGTCTTCACCTACCTTCAGGAGAACCTGGGCGAGGATGTCACCACCGCCAATCTGGTCATCCAGGGCAATCAGGCGGTCCTGGTGCGCGACGGGGGCGAGCTCATTGACCTGGTCCGCAAGGGGCAGGGCGTGCTCAACGTGTTGGCGCTGGCCAACGTCGTCACCGACGTCGATGCTCGGATCGTGGAACTGCGCCCCGACGGCGCCGGCGCGTCGGTCACCCGGCTCGCCAGCAACCACTGATCCCACCACCCGATCGGGCGTTCCGCCCGCTTTCGAAGGGCCGCTGCTGCGGCCCTTCGTCGCGTTCGGCCCCGGGGGATAGGGGATCCACCCACCAAATCCGAACATGCTTCATACTTTGAAGATGGTTCAACTCGTCGTCGTTTCCGACGACCGGCGAGAGCGGGTCCGGGCCCAACGACGCCAGCGCTATCTGGACGCGGCGGGGCGCATCATCGACCGGGACGGGCTCACTGGCGTCACCATGCAGGCGGTGGCCGACGAACTGGATTGCGCCATCGGCACGATCTATACGTATTTCCCGTCCAAGGCGGCCCTCATGGCGGGACTGGAGCACGAGGCCGTCGAGACGCTGCGGGGGTCCTACCAAACGGCCCGCCATCACTGGGATGCCTATCTGGACACCGAGAAGGTCGACGATGACCTTGTCCACCTCGTGCACCTTCAGGCCTTTGGGGGTTTCTGCATCGCCGCGTCGGTGGTGTTCGCTGATGAGTTCCACCTTCAGCGTCTGCTTCTGTCGGAGCCCGTGTTGCCGGAGGAGGCGGAGGAAACCCGCCAGGCGCTCCCGGTCCTGCACGCGCTGATGGCCACACCGCGGGACCTGCTGGTGGCCGCCGGTGAGGCGGGGGCGGTGGATCCAGGCGAGCCCACCGAGCGGGTGTTGCGCTGGTTGGCGGCGCTGCACGGGGTGCTCTTGCTCGACAACCTCGGCCCGCTCGATCGTCACCTGTTTCGGGCTGCCCATCTGGCCCGGGGGCTCACCGCGGATTTCCTGGTGGGGTGGGGGGCGGCGCGTCCCGACGTGGAGGTGGCGGCCGCCCACGTGGAACGCCTTGCGGCGCTGGGCCCGATGGCCCCGCCTCCGGAGTAGGGGCTCGTGATTGGGGGAGTGGGCGATGCCGTCCCACTAGCCTCGCCAAGATGACGATGCGCACCTCACCGCTCGACGATGCTCACCGCGCCCTCCACGCCAAGATGGTGCCGTTCGGGGGGTGGGACATGCCCCTCAGCTACCCCGATGGCACGCTGGCCGAGCACCGGATGTGCCGGCATGGCGCGGTGGCGTTCGATGTCAGCCATCTGGGGACGGTCCGCGTCCAGGGCCCCCAGGCCCTCGAACGCCTCCAGCGGGCGTTCACCAACGATCTCGGCAAGATCGAACCAGGCCGAGCCCAATACACGCACCTGCTCGACGAGGCCGACGCTTCGGTGCTCGACGACATCATCGTGTGGTGGGTCGGCCCTGAGGTTTTCGACGTGATGCCCAATGCCTCAAACACCGACCGGGTCACCGGGGCCTTGTCGGGTGGATCCGACACCACGGTCGTCGATGTCACCAACACCCGGGCGATCATCGCCGTACAGGGCCCATCGGCTCGGTCATTGTTGGTCCCCGTGTGCCCGGAGGCGGCCGCCGTCGAGCGATTCCGCGTGGCGACGATGATGTGGAACGAGATCCCGTTGACGGTGGCGGGAACCGGGTACACCGGCGAGGACGGGATCGAGATCTCGGTTCCTGCCGAGCACGCCACGACGCTGTGGATCGCGCTGTTGGAGGCGGGGATCATTCCGGCCGGCCTCGGGGCTCGGGACACGCTCCGACTCGAAGCGGGCCTCCCGCTCCACGGCCACGAACTGGGCCCGGGTATTACGCCACTGCAGGCTGGTCTCGGGTGGGTCGTGAGCTGGGACAAGGGCCCGTTCCAGGGACGCGACGCGCTGGCCGCCGAGAAGGAACGGGGCATCACCCGACGGCTGCGGGGTCTGGCCGTGGACGGGCGGCGACCGCCTCGAGCGGATCAGGCCGTCCTCATCGGTGGCGAGCCCGTCGGCGTGGTGACCAGCGGAAACTTCTCACCCGAGTTGGGCCATGGCATCGCCTTGGCCCTCGTCCCGCCGGCGGTGGAGATCGGCGACGACGTCGCCATTGACCAGCGCGGCAGCCATGTGTCGGCGACGGTGGTGAAACTGCCGTTCGTGACCCACCAGTGAGTGATCGTCGGTCGACTCGACTCGTCGTGACCAGGGCGGGGCGCGCTACTCGGCGATGAGGGGCGGACAGCTGCAGAACACGTTGCGGTCGCCAAAGGCGCCGTCGATGCGACTCACCGGGGGGAAGTACTTGGCCGCCCGAAGTGCGGGCACCGGATACGCGGCCTCCTCCCGGGAGTAGGGCCGATCCCACGACGTGACCAACAAGTCCTCCGCGGTGTGAGGCGCATGGTGCAGCGCGCTCTCCTCATGGGCAACCCGCCCATCGGCGATGGCGGTGATCTCGTGGCGGATGGCGACCATGGCGTCGATGAACCGGTCGAGTTCGGCCTTGGCCTCCGATTCGGTGGCTTCGATCATCAGCGTGCCCGCCACCGGGAACGACATCGTCGGTGCGTGGAAGCCGTAGTCGATGAGCCGCTTGGCCACGTCGTCCACCGTCACCCCGGTCTGGGCCGTGATGGGACGCAGGTCGAGGATGCATTCGTGGGCCACGGTGTCGTTTTGGCCGGTGTAGAGCACGGGAAAATGAGGAGCGAGCTGAGCGGCCAGATAGTTGGCGTTCAAGATGGCCACTCGAGTGGCTTCGAGCAACCCCTCGGCCCCCATGAGGGTCACGTAGGCCCAGGAGATGGGCAAGATGCCGGCGGAGCCCCACGGGGCCGAAGCGATGGCTCCGGTGCCCGTCTCGGGACCGGCCTCACCCACGAATGGATGGTTGGGGAGGAACGGCGAGAGGTGGTCGCGCACCGCCACTGGCCCCACACCGGGGCCGCCACCTCCATGCGGGATGCAAAACGTCTTGTGGAGGTTGAGGTGTGAGACATCGGCACCGAACTTGCCGGGCTTGGCCACACCGACCAGCGCGTTGAAGTTGGCCCCGTCGAGGTAGACCTGCCCACCGCGCGCGTGGATGAGGTCGCAGATGTCGGTGATGGCAGCCTCGAACACCCCGTGCGTCGAGGGATAGGTCACCATCAGACAGGACAAGTGGTCATCAGCGGCGTCGGCCTTGGCCGCAAGATCGGCGAGGTCGACATTTCCGCCGGCGTCGCAGGCCACCACCACGACCTCGAGCCCGGCCATGGCCGCGCTGGCTGCGTTGGTCCCGTGCGCGGAAGCGGGAATGAGGCAGATGGTGCGGTGCTCGTCGCCCCGACTGCGGTGATAGGCCTGGATCGCCATGAGCCCGGCGAACTCGCCCTGGGAGCCGGCATTGGGTTGAAGTGAGATGGCGTCGTAGCCGGTGATCTCCACGAGCGCCGCCTCGAGTTCGTGGATGAGCTCGAGGTACCCCTGGGCCTGTTCG
>Ga0075021_10001664_pt1 | contig 11462 bp, 13 predicted proteins | sample ColStrG_CSR_2012_FD_72749 | JGI IMG/M metagenome (GOLD analysis project Ga0075021, IMG submission 72749) | Freshwater sediment microbial communities in response to fracking from Pennsylvania, USA - Cold Stream Run_MetaG_CSR_2012 | ecosystem: Environmental > Aquatic > Freshwater > Creek >... | reverse complement strand
GCATGACCATTACAGTCGCGTTGGCGACCTGTTGCACGGGATCGGGACCAGCAAGTAAATTCTGGATTGCCCCGGTGGTCTGCGGTGAGTGAATCAGGATAGTGGCGCGGCTGACATATTTGTCGTAATCCTGCTTTACCCCTGCACTACTTGGCTGGATCATATGGCCGCTCCTTGAGGCGCTGAACTACTAGTGACCGGAGTGATCGGCGTAGTGAGGTTACGGTAGGTCATTGGCGATACAGTACTAGCAGAACTCACATTCTGCGTTGCGCCAACATTTGCGACTGCTGCTGGTGCTACTTGGGTATAAGTCCCAGTGGTTGGAGTCATACCGACTGGTGTAGTCCTGATTGCCGCCAGTCTAATCGCTTCTTGCCGGTCGGCTGCGGTCTTAGCTTGGTCGCCTTCTAACAGGGCTTTGCCCATTCCACCTGCTGCTGCAAGTCCGGCCGCCCCTAACATCCCTGTAGTTGACATTCCGCCGCCACCGGCCGCCCCAGAAATAGCAGCGGCCTTTAGGCCTTCCGCAGAGACTTGTGCAAGTGGGGCCATCATCCCCCCCGCGCTCCCTGTTGATACGCCAGTTGATACCCCCGTGTTTACCGCACCTAGTCCAACGCCTGTTCCGGCATCGGCACCTGTCGCAGCGGCCACCGTTGTCCCAGCCTCGGCGCCACCGACTGCACCAGCCGCTGCCGGCGCTGCAGCCCACCCGGCTAGGCCACCCCCGACCGCCCCGATTAGCCCACCAACTAGAGCACCTTTGAGGATATTCCCGCCTTTGATCGCGGCGGTGACCCCACCGATTACCGCGCCTGCGACTGCCCCGACTATTACCCCGCCGGCAATCGCTGCGGCTGTAGTCCCTGCTGCGAAGCCTACTGCTGCGCCTATTGCAGCTAGAGTTGTGAAGACTGGCAAAGCACACCTCCTGTGGTTCTCTATAATCTTCCGATAAAGTTTGAGTCGATCAACTTTAAACCGCTTTTTTCGTACATCTGCATCACCCTTGGCGACTCTTCGCGTTTAGTGGAGACCATACACAGCACAGTCGCCCCCTGCTCTTTCCCCCACTGGTGGAATCTTTTTCTTAGGCGCATTGCTGCCATCCCGTACTTGGCGCGGAATTCTTTTGGCACGAACCAGCCCTTTTCCACAAGAGCCATAATGTTCGCATTGAATTCCCATGGGATAACACAACCGACGATTCCTCCAACGATCTGATTGTCTTCTTCAGCGACTAGAAAAGTATAGCCATCCATGTCGATACAGTCTTGGACGAAAAACTCTATCGTCTCGGAATCTGGAACAAGGCCTACTTCTTCCAGTCCAACCCCGGAGAGGAACTCGATAATCCCCTTGGTAAGAATCGGAATGTCTGCATGTGTCGCCTCGCGGATCATTGACCCTCCTACGCCCAACTGATATTGAAGCCATAGAGTGACGACAGTGTTTTTAGATTCGCCTGCAGCAGTTGATTCTGGAAATTGATCGCCCTAATTTTCCCGTTCGCATCCAATACCTGGTCCGGCGTCCGTTGGATGTTCGATATCTCCAATTGCACCTGCTGGATAATTGGTGCCGTGGCAGAAGTGATCGACGCTCGTTCCTGCTGGCTGATATTTAGATTTTGAATGACTAAGGCAGCGTCTTGGGCCTGTTTTGAAATATCTAGGTTGCCTTGAATGTTTTGGGCGTTCTGCGCCGTTGAGTAGCCGAAGTTCTGTGCCTGTTGTGCGGCGGTAAGGTTCGCATTATAACCGGCCAGATTTACATCCTGGTTGGCCTGCTGTGCCGATTGCCCGGCGTTGGCATTAACGGTCGCGTCTTGGGTGGCTATCGGCATGGCTGAATCAATCGCCGCCTTTTGCCCTGCGCCTACTGCCAACGAGGAATTAATTAAGCCCCGGCTATTGGCTTGGGCCAAAGCGGTAGCCTTGGCGCTCTGCATATAAGGGCTGTCTTCGGCAAGTAATGCATTCATCTGGCCCGAAACTGTCTCTGGTGCGGTGATCTGTCGGGCTGTATTTGGCGTCGGGGTCGGAGTAGATGCGACGTTTGCCGGGGTCATGGTAGTTGCCTGATCCACCCCTAGATCTTGTTTAACTTGGGGAGTCGGCGCTCCGCTCAGAGTCTGCGCATTTGGCGGCGCCCAGTAGTTTGGCCCTTCAATTGGATCAAGGGTAATCGGCGAAGAAACGGGCGGCGCAGTGGATATCAAGCCGCCCCCCGTAGTAGGGCTTGTGGTCGGGCTAGATATCGTTCCGGCCGGGACTGCGAGCGTGGGTGCTGGGGGTGGAGGAACTACAGGCGCAGCCATTGCGGTATATGGGTTGCCTGGATTTGGGCTAGCATAATTGCCATTCCATGTACCGAAACCAAATCCGGGGGTACTTGCACCAGGGCTATTCCAGTCCATGTTTTACCTCATCATCCTACGTGGCGAGTAGTGGTACAAAATACTATTGATCGTAAAGGCGGGGATATAATCCGCCGAGCCGGTGAATAAAAAAGCAATGTTTTCTGCCGTGCCATCTAAGGAGCTTTCTAGGGGCCCTTGACTCTTACTGTCCCAGAAGAAGTTATCCCAGGTGAAAGAATCCCATCGGGCTTGGCCGAGCAACCTGTTATATGAACTCGTATCTGGCTGGCTATATTCGTCTGAATCATAACCCAGAAGATAGGAAAAGTCGAACTCTATGTAAGAATTATTACTCGCCGAAAGCTCTGGAGAAGCTTTCCGATAACGTTTTAACGTCCGGGGCGTTTTGGCGTTGGCATAATTGGTTACCAGGTTCCAGTCGATTGGGTCGCCATCAAATGAAGTCCCTTTCTCCATCTGGTAAATCATCCCGTTTGACGAGCCGAAATAGATTACATCAACCCCGGAACTGTTTTTACCTTCATAGGCACAGGTCACCGGATCTGGGAAGTAGACCGGCATACATCCCAAAAGCTTATTGTTGACCATCGTGATAAACAGACCATAGCCGTCGCTGAAGAAAATGCGATATTGGCTCTTCTTTCGGCAAAGTGTCGAATAACTAAACAGGTTACTCCGTTCGGTGATGAACGGTAAAATCTGGTTGGTCAAGGTCGATTGCGAGAAGTTGCCATACTGAACAGCAGTCTGGATGGAATTAACGCCACGGTCGTCAAAGACAAAAGTTTGCGCCATGTTCTGCCCGGAAAAGGGAACAGCCCCGGTCCCGGTATTGTAAGAGACCAGCGTCCAGTTACTAAAACCGCCGTCGTATAAGGCTCGTTGATAAAGGACATGGGTGTTGCCACGATTACAGATCCCCAGTGAAGACGAATTAGCATCGCCTGGCATAGAGATAATCTCGGTTACTACGTCGCCGGTGGCTATCTCCCCAGCTCCCGAAATGGCGGTCCAATCGTAAGGAAGTCCTGGAGCCGAGTACATGACCGACGAACCAAGAGAGAAGAATAGGTATTCTTTATGCACCGCCGAATGGGTAGGCGCATCGGAAGCCGCTCCAGTGGTTATCGGCACTAACACATCACCATCGAATTCAAAGCCTTTATTGACGCCATCACAACCATAGAGTCTGATCGTTGAAGCATTGCCGGCAAAGTTGCGTTCGTTGAATTCGAACTTCCCACCAGGAAGTAAGGCAAGTTGCGACTGGGCGCCAGCGAGAGTTATATTCACAGTCCCGACAGTCGCCGCCCCGGCTGCAAAATTCCCTCCTGTTGGGGTAGTGATAATCAATTGACCCGCTGCTGATCCAGCATCCCACGCGCCCGAGCACCTAACGACTCGCTTGACTGTGGCAGTGACAGCGCCTTGGGTCAGGGTGTTGCCATCAACCGGGAAAGCAATCCCCCCCCCAGTAAAACTGATGGTTTTGTAAAGCGGGACTTGCACCCAACCACTTGCGGAAGACTTGTAAATATCCAACGCCGTGCCTGCGGCATTATCTCTAAAGCTGTAAACCACGTCGTTAAACTCGACCACACCACGCGTCGGGCCACTACCCGGGGGGGCATAAATATCTGCCCGGTAAATATCCGCGACCGCCTTTCTGGCCTTGGCGTCTTGTTTCGGGTCTGCAGGCCCAGCGTTGATATTGTTCACCGTGCCGATTAATGTGGCGCCAATCGAGACCGTCTCCCCGACGGCCCATGTCCCGGAGGATTTAGCGACCACCATTACTAGCCCAGCTATATAGGCAATGACCCCAGTAGCCCCACCACTTGCTGTTAAAGTGCTACCGACCTGTGCCACTCCAACATAAGATGCCACCGAAATATAACGATGCGCACCTAATGCAGCGGTATCAGTGGGCGAAGGATGGCCGTCAACCCTTTCATAACCGAGTATCCGTGTATACCCGCCAGTCACCGAACATTCGAAATTAACCGCCTGCCGAACTGCCCCGCCCGCAAGTGATAAAGTCGGGGTGATCTGGTCGAGCCCGCCCTTTAACACTATGGCGTCTACCGCTGGTGGCCGCAGTTCATTCATATAAGGCTAGCCCCCATTGAGACGTAGGGCGTATGGTCGGCAACTAACTTACTGAACATCGGCGCGTATTCTTCTTTAGCTGCGGCGATTTGTTCTGCTGCGGATTCGAACATCCCGTATTTCATCATGGCTTTGTAAACGATCAGCATATGATAGTCGTCGGGGAGATTTGGGGTGTCATTGTCTAGCGCGAGAATCTGAGCCTTGATCCAATACTGGGCCGTAGCCGTGTAGACATCATTCGGGATAAACCCGAAGTACAGGCTTTTGTCCGGCCAGATAGTCACATAGATCGGCCTGCCAGTCACAAGTCGTCTTGACCCTACTAGATAGAAGTCGCGGAACTGGTTGTGGTCGTAATATTGGCTGAGGGTGATTTCTGTGCCAATCCCTGCTGATTTGAGATACATTCGGAACGAATCGTTTTCCCATTTCTTGAAGTTGGTGATATTGATATCGACCCCCGGCAAGTAACTCTGCTTACCCGCAACCGTATCGAAAATCACCGATTGTTTCATGAAGTCCCAGTCCTGCCGAGCGTTTTGGATGTCCGCCCACGCTTGTGAGACCCAGTTAACCAAGCGCCGCGCTTCGCCGGTCTGGTTCAGAACTGTCGAAAGATCCGCGCCGGATATCCCACATTCCTGTTTGGTTCGGTTGACAAGTTCAAGAAAGGTCATTGGTCCCTCAGATTACTTCGGCCAACCGTCTCCGCAGCCACTCTACGCCCTTCGGGTTTTTGTCTCTTACTACCATGAACGGATACTTATGGGCAGAATACTGACGAATTGCAAAAGCATCTTCGCCAGCGCCATTTCTGATCTTAGGAGTCTCGACCCGGCTCGACTTAACGATCAAACAGTCAACGAATTTACGTTTAGCAATTGTAGGGATGCCCCGGAAGAACTGTTTGAACTGACCATTATTCCCTACCGTAACCGGGTTTTCCGCGTTCTGGTCGGCTGACTCATTGACGACGATCTCGATTTCTTCTTCCATAAAAGCCAGTTCGTTGAGGTAGTCGTTGTTTAACGGCTTGTCAATGGCTTCGATGGATGCTCCGCCAACAGCCAACGAACCGTCTTTCAAAATAATATCGGATTGCTGCCCTACCTTGATTTCGTCGGTCTGAATTTTCTTTTCCATTTTAGGCCTCCCCATATATCCTCCAGAATAACCCCCGGCTGTTACACCGGGGGATTTAAGGTTTACGCGATTTGCGGCCGGAACGGAAGTGCCATTACGTCTACAAAGGTGTAAGTGACCCCGGTTACCGAAGCCATGTTGTTGGTGCCGAACACCCAGCCGCCAGCTGCTGCAGTAGAGCCGGCCTTGATGACGATATAACCGATGGGACAGACCGTATCAGGAATCAGCGGGAATTCCGGGGCGGTGATGAACAGACCGGAAGCCGGGTCGAGAGCCTGGACTCTCCCCTGGCAGACTTTCTGAGCGCCGGTCGCGTCGAGTCCAACCACGAAGATAGACCCCTGATTGGTCTTTACCGGAGTGAAAGCGCTGCCGGTGCAAACATCGGTGGTCGGAGTGGCGCCGTTGGTAATGGCGGTTTTCGACAGAGCCTTGCCATTGATACAGAAAGGGATCGTCGCGGTGGTGGAGATGGTGGAGGTTGTGCCAGCGGCCAGGCCGCCAGCAACGAAGCACATGGTAATGCCTCTGGTATCAACATTCTGCATGATTGCTCTCCTTGTTAATAGGTTGCCGAAGCGTCAAATACGGCTTCGGGCGAACAGTAGACGGTATTCGGGACGACAGTGACATCGTCAAGGGCGGTGGTATTGCCGACGAAGTCGCCAGTGCCGGTCGGGTTAATGATGATGAAGCCAAGCATTGCCTTGCCTTCGAGGTTCGGTGGGAATTTCACCGCGTCGATTGTCGCCCCGCCAGTGCCCATTTGGCTGGTCATGCTGGTAGCGGTAAGCGAACCACCCGCGACGTTAGCGTAGAAACAAAAGACGTTGAAGGTGGCGTTAGTCACAGTCCCAACCAAGGCCGGCATGTCAACCCCTGCGGCGATAGAAAATAACCGGCCCTTGACAAGCCCATAACTTATTGCAGCGCCAGTCTTGGGAACTTTCTTTCCGGACGTCGCTGTGATTACCATGTTGCATGGCACGAGAATTTGACTGCGCAAGCAATCGTAAACCCCTTTGAGCACCCGATTGATAATCGCCCCATCGGAAGGGTCTGAAAATTTAGCGGTTAAAGTACTAAGATTCTCCATAAAGGTCTCCTGAAAGGGGCCGAAGCCCCTCTCTATTTAGTTGTCGGTCAAGACCGATGCGCCAACTTCTGCTACAGCCATGTGCAGGGAGTTCAGCAGCACGGCGTTGTAGTAGGTGGACGCGCCCATGTAGCCTCTCTGCCCGGTTGGGTCGTTCTTGTCAATCTGTCCAGGCTTGAGGTCGTGAATCTGGATCGAAGCAGCGCCCCGCAGAGCGATATCGCCCCAAGCATCCCGACCGGCTACCACCACCTGATAAACGTCGTTGCTGGTGCCGGTGGTGGAAACCAGGCCGGAAGTACCGATGGCCGCGCCGGAGTCCTGAACGCAAACCAATTCCGGGGAAGCGATGAAGCGGAACTCCTCGACCGTGCCGAACTCGTAAGGCGAGACGGTTTTCATGGTGCCGTACTTGGCGACCGGGACGAAGCCAGGGATATCTCTGACGTCGGGCTTGAGGTCGGTATGGATGAAGACGAAGAACGCCGCCTCAACACCGGCAGTGCCGTACTTGGGAGAAGGCGCCAGGATTTCGGTGATCTTGTCGGTGTGCTGGGCGTCGAGACCTTTGGTGATCTTGCGGAGCATCTTCAGTGTCAGCTTACCGTTGACGGTGGCGCGGGTCGTGCCGGTCCCGCCGTAATATTTGTTGGTGCAACCCTTGATGACACCGAACCGGACCAGCTCACGAACCAAGGCCAGACGTTCACCGGTCTGCAGTTTCATCGCACCCGGTACGTCGTCTTCGTAGAGGTCGGCGGTCCGTTTGGTGTAACCGAACAGCACGGTGTATTCGTTGAGGGTTACGGTGATGTCCTGGGGAGTCAGGGTCTCAGCGTTGGGCGTTACGCCCTCGGAAGAAAGATACTGGTTCGCCAGGTCGTTGGTCCGGTCAGTCGTACCGTTGGCGAAGAAAGTATTCGGCGAAGCGGAAGTAGCGTTGACCGGCAACCAGCGCCGATAGACTACGGTGTCGCCTACGTTCTTCGGCATCGGCCGGGTTTCGCCAATCAGGCCAAGAACTTCGCGGGGGATTGCATGGGTAAGGATTTCGCCCTTGAGCTTGCCTATCCTCTGGGCGGGGGACAATAAACTTGAGAGTGCCATCGTAATTCTCCTTTATTTGCGGCCTTAACGGGGCTTGAAAGCGCCCATCATTGCGGCCTCTTCGTCATCATCACTGGGGCTTGCCCTGCCATCTCTGGGAACCCCACGCGGAGTTACCCCAAGAGCAAGCCGTTCTTTTTTCTTTTTGTCGTCTTCGGCTTTGAGTTTTGCAGCCTCGGCCTTTTTGCCATGGTCGCCCTGGTATTGTTTGAACTGGGTCAGTTTGTCGGAAATAAAATCCGCGTCCCAACTATCATCCAACGCCTTGGCCTCTTCCACCGGAAGAGTCGATTTCCAGTTGTTGAATTCCTGACCCCGGACTACCGCCTCCCAGTCGGGATGATCGCGCTTTAACAGCTTGCGCTCAAACGTCCGAGAAAGGTCATCTACCCGAGCGTCCGTATATACCGGTGCAACCGTTGTTTGCGGCTCGGCTTCTTCATCAAAGAGCAGTGCTGCCAATTCCGGGAAGTCGTTAGTCAATCTTTCTTTAGCCTTCGGCGAGATCCCCGCAGCGCTATTTTTAGCAGCGTCGATCCGTTGTTGGAGCTCGCCCAACTTCCCGGCTAGTTTGGATGCGGACAGCTTGCTCTTGTTGGCGGTATCTTCAATCATGGCCCGTAGGTCTTGAAGGTCCGTAGCCGTCAGAGGCTTGGCCGTTTCCGCTGTTGCTGGTTCTTCTGGTTCTTCTGGTGCTTCTTTTACAGGTTCTTTAACCGGCTCTACGTCGGTTGAATTAAAACCTGCCTCGAACCCCTCTTCCTCTTGTGCTAGTTCCTCTGCTGTCTGGTCTTCCATGGTTCATCCTTCCTGTGGCCCGTGGGTCACTGGGTAATGGTCGGGTCTTCTTTGGCCCAAGTTAACATCTCTTTACACATTGCTATGCTGCCGCGCAGCCGGTCGGTCTCTTGAGCAGGAAGATTGCCGTCGTTCTTTTCGCGGAAGACTTCCAGCCGAGTCTTTACTTCGGCCTCAATCTTCTGCCAGAGTGCCGACTGTTTTTCGATTGCATCTAGTTTCATTTCAGCCTCAACATAAAGAGCACTTTCGAATAGACGGATACCAAAGTATCAACCAAGGCGCCGATGCTTGCACTCCCTTGGGATATCTCGTCACGGTGGCTTTCGATCCAATCGCAGTCTTCCTGGAGAAACGCGGAAATGTCTTTAACCGGGGTGGTCTTTACGTCGAATGGACCAATCGGCCCAAACATGCCTTGATAGTTCTCCACCACTGCGTCAACTGCTTCGATGACATCGTCATAGAAAGAGTTAAGCGCAATGTGTTCAGCATGGCTCTTAGTCTCCCAATGACGCCGGTGAGCAATGTCGCGGGCCGCAAAGACCCTTGCGGCAAGTTCGGCAATCATGCCGTTACCCGGTCATCAGTGGCTTTGATTGCATCAATAACACAGTGCTTACATAGGTCAGTAGTCGAAACATCGGCACCCTGGATGTCGGCGGTCAACGCAACATTAACCACACCCGTCTGAATGGCAAAGCTTTTACCGCTGGTTGCTTCGGTCATTTCTTTTCCGCAGTTATCGCAAAAAGTCTTTTTCATTTCCGTCTCCTATTGGTTGGCTTGTTCAAAAGCAAAGCCGTCTTTCGCCCTGCCTGGGGTCTGGACGGGAGGTTCCATGATTGATTTACTCGGTTCTGTGCCATTGGCCGACAGTTGTTTTTCGGTTTTCAGTTTCATCGCTGTCTGAGCGAGGTCGGCCTTTACCTGGTCAAGCGAGATGTTGCGTTTGTTGGCGTAATCCATAATGGCCAGTTCTTTTTTGACCTGCAGTTCCTGTGCTCTCATCTGTGCATCGGTAGCCGACTCCTGGGCCATTGTCTGGGCGTAGATGTCTTCGCGGTTGGTGTCGACGTCGATCTTGTGTTTTTCCAGAGTGTTACTTGCTATTTCCTTGTCTTTATTGAAGGCCAGGAGCGCTGCCGCGTCGGCAGACTTAAGCTTCTGCACTTCAATCGCTGGGATCGTCGGCTGCGGTACACTGGCCTTCTTCTGCGCATCCATCTGCCATTTGTCTGGGATGAAGCGCTTGGTTTTCAAGACTTCGGTCATGGCCTTTTCCGGATCGAGACCATAAGCCGGATTTAAAGAAAGTTGCAGCATCTGCACGGCTTCCATCGCCTGAATCTCACGTTCGACCAAAGCGGTAGAACCAATGGCCTCAATCTTCATATCGCCCTTGGCCTCGTCGGGGCCATGCAGCAAGAGCCATTCATAGTAACGCCTGATATGTGGTTCGGTTACTCGTTCGTCAAAAACCCGTGCCATTCTCCTTAGAATCGCTGAGGCATTCCGATGCAAAAGCTCCATTCCCCCAACAGTATCAGGCGCACTTCCCTGTTGCCCCTGGAGGATATACGCTATCCCGGTGGCGTCTTCCATCATCTTGTAAGCAAGCTGGATGATATTGGAAAGCTCAGTCTCGACCATCGGGATATTGATTGAAGTAAAAGCATCGGCTACACTTCTTACGTCGGATTGCTCCGTGGCGTACCAGACTTTACGAGCGGTGATCTCCCATTTGTTATCAGCCGGGATGATCGCCCCTTGTCGAAGAATAACCATCGGCCCGGAAGACAAACCAGCGTTATCCATCAACGCCCTTGCCGAAGCGTTAAGCATGTCTTGCGGAGTTCTGCCTTGTCTGGCGACTCCGGTCCCCCATGGGCTATCCGCCATCCCCTGCCATGGCATTACATCGTAAGGAAACTCGCCAGTGTCCAGGGGGTTGATAAACGCTTTGATTGGGGTTTCATTGACCAGCGTCACGACAGCCGGCAACAGGTCTTCATCGCTATCTTTCTCGCCGACCTTGACCGACATGGCCGAAAGACCAGCTACGTCGATAAGCCCGTAGAAATACCAGACCTCATATTTGTCATCGTCTGCGGTGCTGTCTGATTTCTTGCCGTCCTGATAATTCTTACTTGAGGGGCCTTCCTCAAGGACTTTATTAATCTGGTCGGCGAGATAACCCGGAATGCCTTTCAAATCCTTCAACTGTTTGGCGGTCAGCCGGTCGCGCTCTAGCGTGTAAGCCCCCTGATGAATATCATCACCACAGGAAGGATCAGGGAAGAAATCCCACGGGTCGATTCGCTTGGAAGCGGGGCTGACGTTCTCCACGATCTCCAATGCGAACTTGCCATCTTTGTTAGTGACCTTCCGCGAAATCAGCTTCTTCGGGAACGGCCCCTTGAGAATCCCGCTGCCCAATTTCGCCGCATCCTCAATAACCTTTCTGACTTCAGTGTGATACTGACACTCGACAAGCTTATCCTGTATCCAAAGTTCGCCTTTTTCGGCGCGACGTTCGGCGTCAATTTGTTGTGGAGACTCCGCATACGGGTCTGGAAGCGGGGCTATCGCGGAATTCGGGTTCACAGGATCAGTTGTAGCTGGAGTTTGTATATTCGGTGTGGCTACCCCCTGCACCTGATTCTGCGGGGTTGCGTCGTCCTGGACCGGAGTCGGTCTTACTGAGAAATTCCAATCGCCTGCCGGTAAAAGAATATCCCCCATTCGGGCGGAAGCGGATTCGACAAACTGGCGGGTGATATTGAAGAACGACGAACAACGGGTAGGCTTTTTATC
>Ga0075021_10001663_pt1 | contig 11462 bp, 13 predicted proteins | sample ColStrG_CSR_2012_FD_72749 | JGI IMG/M metagenome (GOLD analysis project Ga0075021, IMG submission 72749) | Freshwater sediment microbial communities in response to fracking from Pennsylvania, USA - Cold Stream Run_MetaG_CSR_2012 | ecosystem: Environmental > Aquatic > Freshwater > Creek >... | reverse complement strand
GCCCTACAAGGTTCCAGAGATGTACTTCTTCTATCCGTCGCCGCAGGAAGCGAACTACTTTGTGAACATTGAGAGCGTCGAGGAACTGAAGGTCGAAGCAGGAACCAAGCAGTTGAGCCAGTTCGAGCCGGCGGTCAACAAGTACCGTCCTGACTGGGAGCTCGCCGATCTGGAAAAAGCCAAGAAAGAGATGCGCGACGAACAACCAAAGAAAGACGGTCACTACGTGGAGGCGTTTCGTTACGCCACCGGATTCGTTCAGTACTAGCCTTTGCCATTCACTCTCGCTGAGGAGAACACGATGTCGGAACTAGCCTTGTTCGGTGGTCGAAAAACGAAAGGCAAACCGTTTCCGGTTTGGCCGCAATACGACGAAGGGGAACGCCGCGCCCTGCAGGAAGTACTGGAAAGTCGCGTGTGGTGGCGTACGCCGGGGACCCAGACGCTGGAGTTTGAAAAAGCTTTCGCGAGCTATCACGGCGCGCGTCACGGAATCGCCGTCACCAACGGGACCGCCGCGCTGGAAGTGGCCATGGCTGCTTTGGGCATCAACCACGGTGACGAGGTAATTGTCCCCAACTTCACCTTTGTGGCCACCGCCAGTGCGGTGCTCTTCGCGAATGCACTGCCGGTATTGGTCGATGTTGATCCGGAGACGCATTGCATCGATCCCGCATTGGTCGAGGCCGCCATCACGCCTAGGACCAAGGCAATCATCGCCGTGCACATGGGCGGGCATCCAGCCGATCTGGAACGCCTGCAGGCGCTTGCCAAACGGCACAGTATCCACCTCGTCGAAGATTCTTCCCATGCTCACGGCAGCGAGTGGAATGGGCGAAAGATTGGAACCTTCGGCACGGCTGCGACTTTCAGTTTTCAATCGAGCAAGCTCATGACCGCCGGCGAGGGGGGAGTTATTATCTCCAACGACGACGGTTTCGAGCGTCTGGCCCGCTCGGTTCACGATTGCGGCCGCATGCCCGGCCAATGGTTCTACAGCCATTTCATTTACGGCTCGAACTACCGGCTCAGCGAGTGGCAAGGCGCTGTGCTGAAGGTGCAACTGAGCCGCCTGGAGGAGCAGACGCGCCAACGCCACCGCAATGGCCGCTTGCTCGACGAACTGCTTCGCAAAATCCCCGGCATCACGCCGCAGAAGTGTGACGCGCGCTGCACCCGAAACGGCCAGTACGCCTACATCTTCCATGTGGATCGAAAGCAGTTTGCCGGCATCTCGACAGAGAACTTCATCGCCGCCATAAACGCCGAAGGGATTCCAAATCAAGCCAGCTATCCGCCGCTGCACGAAATGGATTGTTTCCGTAACGGCGACTACCGCAAGTGCCTGAGCGGAGCGCAGGCTACGGAACCACACGACTTCCTGCAGCAACCGTTCCCCCATACCCAGCGCGCCGCATGGGAGACGGTCTGGATTCCTCAGTTCGCGCTGTTGGGGGATGAAGAGGATATGCAAGAAATTGCAGCGGCGATCGGAAAAATTCAGCGGAGCGCGGCCGAGATTGCCGCGCAAGCTTCGAAGGAGACGCCCGAACGCGTGGAACGCTGAAGCCCGGCGATGACCGATGGTGGAGAGAATTTCGTATCGCGGCTGGAACAACGCATGGCGCCTGTCGAACGGCGCCGCCGAATTGATTGTGCTGGCTGACGTGGGACCCCGTATCGTGTGGTACGGATTTTGCGGGGCCGAGAACATTTTGTTCGAAGTTTCCGGTGATGCGGGCCCAACCGCCGGAACTGACTTTCGGCTTTATGGCGGACATCGCCTCTGGGTGTGGCCGGAGGTGGCGCGTACGTATTTCCCAGACAATCGTACAGTGTCGGTGACGCCAAACGGTGATGCCCTTCGCTGCACGAGCCCGGTGGAAGACTTTGCACCGGGTACGCACCTGCAAAAAGAAATCGAGATCCGAATCGATAAGACCGGTACGCGCGTCTCTCTCACTCACCGGATCATCAACCGAGGAACTATTGCAACCGAACTCGCCGTCTGGTGCCCAACTATGATGCGGGCCGGCGGGAGAGCCATTCTGCCCCTGCCACCGCGCGTCGCGATGGACACCGAGCACTTTCAATCAGCCGGCCCACTCACTCTGTGGTCATTCACGGACCTGGCGGATCCGCGCTGGATCCTCGGCACCGACTTTATTCAGTTGCGGCAGGACAAAAACCCCAAAGGCCGATTTCCGGAGCAGATGACTGGCATTTTTGATTCGGCCGGGTGGGGTGCGTACTATTCGGCTGGAACTCTTTTCGTAAAGCGCGCCGCACCCATTGCCGGTGTCGCCTACCCTGATTTTGGATGCAACTTCGAGATCTTCACCAATCCGCAATTTCTTGAACTAGAAAGTCTGGCGCCCAAGGTCGAACTGCAGCCTGGGGAATCTACAAGTCACATCGAAGTCTGGGGCCTTTTTCGCGATGTTCCTCCGGGAGAAGATGACGCCTGGATTCACTCGGCGGTGGCTCCTAAAGCGCTTTCCGTGAACCTTGCTTGAGGGCGATCCCGTGAGAGCGAGTGGGCACGCAGTATTTATTTCGTGAAATTGCAAATCAGTTGTGCAGCCGGTACCTGGAGGAACACATGTCACTGCAGACGAATGACGATCGCAGACCGACTATCTTCTTTCTTCTTATACTGGCCAGCCTGCTGTTGCTGATGGGGCAATTGCTGGCGCAGGGTCCACGGAAGTTGCCAGACAAGATTCCACCGAAACGCACCTCTCAGATCCAGGATGGCTTCGGGATCAACTCCGATATGCCTCGCGAACCGTACCTGCCCTGGAACCGCTGGTGGTGGACCCGCATGTTTGATGCTGGCTTCAAGTGGATCCGCATCGGCCAATACGAGAACAGCTCCGACTACACCAGTTGGGACTGGATCGAGCAGAAACGCGGCGTTTTCGCTGCTCCTCCAGGGCTCGACGATTACGTCGATTCGCTCATCGACAACGGAGTCAACGCGCAGGTTCAGTTGCTCTATGGCAATCAGATGTACACCTCGCCGAGCGGCAAACTGCCAGACATCAGCGTGCCCGAGCCTGGATCGTTTCACAACGACGACCGCAGCCTGTACTCGGTTTTCTGGGCGCCGACAACACCCGAACAGATTGCGGCCTTCAAAAAGTACGTAGCGTGGACCGTCAACCACTTCAAAGACCGCATCCATTACTGGGCATTGTGGAACGAACAGGACATCGGCTACTGGAATTCGTGGGGCAACCCGGAGCAATATGGAACGCTGCTTTCGTCGTTCATTCCGACTGTGCACCAGGCCGATCCTGATGCGAAGGTCATCTACGGAGGACAGGCCGATCCCGTCCGCGATTTTACCCAGCGCGCGCTCGACACTTGTAAGTGTGCCGCGGGAATAGATGTCTATGCCTATCACACGTACCCGGGGTACGGCCAGAATATGAATCCCGAGTCGATGGACTACGGCGCCTACTTGAACGAATCTCCACGAGCGCTGCGCGAGTTGGTCACGAAATACCCGGGCATCAAGCCGGGAATCCCCTTCTTTGATGATGAGTTCAATTCCATTCCCTCTTGGGTGGGTTCAGACGAATCGGTGCAGGCCAAGTATGTGCCGCGAGGCCTGATTTACAACCACGCCGCAGGTGTGAAGACGTTTGTATGGCTGCTCGCCGCTGGCGCGGACGGCAATGAATACGACGACTTCGGCATTGTCCACGGTCTTACCAACCACGATTACGATTTCACTCCCCGCCCTGTGTTCTACGCAGTCCAGAACACGAACGCCGTCTTCTCCGATACCAAACTTGATCCCACGATTGAAGTCTCCGGCGCGGACATCCCGGCGCTGCGCCGCAAAAGCGGGTTCCCGTTCATGGGATTCGGTTTCCGCTCTAAGTCCGGCAAAGCCATCGTGGCCTACTGGCTGGCCGCTCACAGTCTGCCCGGAAACACGTTTCCTCCTCTGTACGCGACTTTGTCGCTTAAGAACACAGGGATCCAGCATCCTGCATTGATCGATGTCGTCTCCGGTGATATCAAGCGACTGCAGTGGAAGGTGGGCACGACCGATACTTTGGAAGCGCTGCCCGTGACCGACAGTATTCAGGCGATCGCGGACGAAGATTATTTCGACTGGCCGGTTCTTCCCGAAGTTCCCAGTTCGCTGAACGCAGCGCTCGCGGGGAACGCCGTCAAACTTTCCTGGCAGGTACACGGTGGCAATCCGACGCACATATTGGTGGAACGCCATGTGGAACAGCGAAGCAGCAGTGGCTCCTGGGAACGCATCGCGGAACTCGGACCGGCCGCCGCTGACTATACCGACTCTCGAGTGAATAAAGGCCAGCAGATGGCGTACCGCGTACGGGCCGCCAACGGCGATGGCGAATCCGCCTACTCGAACATTGCGCGGATCGTCATCGTGGCGCCGTAGACATTGTGCCGACGCATGTGAAGCTCTCGGGGAGCGAGGGAGGATAGTTTCGTACACGCAATTTGGAGCGACGATTCAGCGTGACGCACGGAAGGCCAGCAGTTCCGCTAGTCCGCTTTCTTCACAGTTGGCGATCGTAACCTTTTGGAGGTTACGGAATCTGATAGCCGGCGAGAATGGAGCATTCCATGGAAGGCAGAGTTGTACTGGTAACCGGAGCCGACGGTAGCTTGGGGAAGTATGTGACGCAAGCATTTCTCGATGCGGGCGCGACCGTCGTTGGCACATCGCGGAAGATTCAACCGTCAGATTTCAGTAACTCCAACTTTACGGCCCTGCCGGCCGAGATTTCGAGTAGCGAAGGCGCCAAGGTTCTGGTTGACCAGGCTGTTGCTCGATTCGGCAGAATTGACGTTCTGGCGCACACGGTGGGAGGTTTCGCTGGGGGCCGGTCAATTGTCGAGACTGACGACGCTACGTTTCAGCGAATGCTTGACCTCAATTTGAACAGCGTGTTTCACATACTTCGATCAGCGATCCCGGTGTTGCGGCAGACTGGCAGCGGCCGCATCATTGCCATCGGGAGTCGCGCCGCGCTGGAACCAGGACCTGGTGTCGGCGCTTACAGCGCCTCCAAGGCGGCCATGGTTTCCTTGATCGAGACGGTGGCTCTCGAAAACAAAGATGCAGGGCTCACCGCCAACGTGATTCTGCCGGGGACGATGGACACGCCGGCTAACAGGAAATCCATGCCCAGGGCGGATTTCTCCAAGTGGGTGCAGCCCGCCACGGTGGCAAGCCTGATTGTGTGGCTGGCCAGCGATGCCGGCAAAGACGTCAACGGGGCAGTGATCCCGGTGTATGGCAGCGATGTTTGAGACTCTGGTCAAAGTGTTTGTTTACGCGCTGGCGGCTTACGCAGGCCTAGGATTGGTGTTTGCAGTACCGTTCGCTTGGTTTGGAGTTCCACGGTTGGACTCCGAAGCTCAAGGGTCGGGCATTGGTTTCCGGTTGCTGATTCTTCCGGGAGTCGCCGCCTTCTGGCCCATGTTCCTGTACCGGTGGACGCGGGGGATTGCCGAGCCTCCCGTGAAAAGGAATCCACACCGATGATTCAGCCACTCAGAACCGCGCACCGCCGCATATTTGTCGCGCTGGCGCTTGTGCTTCCTGCGATCCTGCTGGCTGGGATCGGAGCGCGGCATCCGCGCCCGGGCCCGAACCTACATGCTCCGGAGGTGCCGGCAACCGCGTATCTGGTGAGGGAAGCGAACGGACTGTGGCGGCAGCATGCGATTGAATCGAAGTTCTATAGCAGGTCCGATCGTCCGAGAGACATCTATGTTGTTCTGCAACTAGCGCCAGAGTTGAACGAGCCCGACTTGCTGCTGTATTGGGCCGTCAATGTACCGCAGGGGAACTCGTTGCCGAGCGAGGCACAGGTCGTCGGTGCATATATCTCGGGCAAGGCTTTCCCTCTTCCGTTGGAGAAAGAACGTGCTGGCCATCTCATCCTCTTCAGCCTGGCTCACCATACCGTGTTTGACATAGCCAGAGTGGAGACGTTGCCATGAGTATTCGATATGGCGCGATCAGTTGGAATCGGCAGAAGAAGATCTACGACGTTACACTGGTTTCCTTACTTCTAATCTACCTCGTCGCCTTTGTGGGTGTTGGCGCCTGGCGGAACCCGAGTGCGACGGCAGAGACCTTGCTCATTCGCGGGATCGGCACCGCCGCGTTCCTGCTCTTGAACATTGTCCTCTGCATAGGGCCGTTGGCGAGACTGGACCGGCGCTTTCTTCCGCTGCTCTATAACCGCCGCCACCTGGGAGTAACCACCTTTCTGCTGGGCCTGGCACATGGAGGGTTTGCGCTGTTCCAATTTCACGCGCTGGGCAATGTGAATCCACTTGTCAGTCTGTTCATCAGCAATCCGCGGTACGGCAGTGTCGGCGATTTCCCCTTTCAGTCGCTGGGATTTGTCGCACTGACTATGCTTTTTCTAATGGCTGCCACCAGTCACGATTTCTGGCTCCGCAACCTCTCCGCTCCCACGTGGAAGCGCCTGCACATGCTGGTCTACGTGGCGTATATGCTGCTGGTAGCGCACATCACACTTGGCGCTTTACAGTCAGAAGCGAACACGTTACTGGCAGCGGCGCTGATCCTGCCGGTGGCGACTGTGGTCTCGCTCCATCTCGCAGCTGCTTTTCGCGAAAGACGGATAGATGGTGCCAAGGTCGAGGCTGGGGACGATGGTTTTGTCGAAGTGTGCAGAGTTGAACGGATCTCCGAAAAGTGCGCCACGATTCTTTCTGTCTCCGGCGAGCGCTTGGCTATCTTCCGCTACGATGGCAAAATCTCCGCGATGTCTAACGTTTGCCAACACCAAAATGGCCCCCTGGGAGAGGGCCGGATCATTGATGGTTGCGTGACCTGTCCCTGGCATGGCTATCAGTACCGGCCAGAGTCAGGAGCGGCGCCGGCGCCTTTCAAGGAAAAGGTTCCGACCTTCCGCACTAAAATCGTCGACGGGATTGTTTTTGTGCATCCTCACCCTAACGCACCGGGAACCTACGTCGAACCTGCTCAAATTGAAACCATGGAGGCGCAGCGGCGATGAGCGACTTCTACCTGGGTTATCTGCCGCAGGCGCCACGCTCCTTGGCCTCATTTGTCAGGCGAATCGTTGTTGCGCTCGGCTTGCTGCTAGTGGCCACTGCTCTCGTATTGGTCTTTGGGCAAATGCCATTCGCGAATTCTTCATTTGAATACGGGAAGGTGCGCAGTTTTGGGGGAATTGTCGAGGCTCGGCCATATCCCGCACTCCTAGTCGAACGCCCGGGAAACGCGGGACAAGGAGAGAAATATTCGCGCTATCTTTTAGTTGCTCCCGGAAAACACGGGGCTGAGGATCTCGCGGCCAGCTTCGACGCCAAGCAGGTTCGTCTGCAAGGACAGTTAATCTATCGCGGGACTGGGACCATGGTTGAGATCGTCCCTAGTTCATTGGTTTCTGTGAGAACAGTGCCGGTCGAGCCAGACACGATCCGCTCGCTCGGAATTGTAACCGTAGCGGGTGAGATCGTGGACAGCAAGTGCTACCTCGGCGTGATGAACCCCGGCAACGGAAAGGTTCACCGCGACTGCGCAGCTCGCTGTTTGAGCGGAGGAATCCCACCGATCTTCGTCACCGCCGATGATGGCGACCAGTTCCTTTTGGTGGGCCCGGACGGGCGCGCTCTGGGACGGGATGCGCTACGTGAGTTTGTTGCGGAACCAATCACCATTCGCGGTGAACTGTTGCAAAAAGGTGAGAGCCGGTTGCTGAAGATCGACCCGCGGGAATTGCAACATACGCCAATAAGATCGAAATAGCACAGGAACAGAAAGTGTCCAGCCGGGCAAGCCGACGCGCGTCTGGGCGACACGCCCCTTAGAGTCGGCCATTCGATGCGCGCCAGCGCGACAAGTGGCGCCTAGCCGCCCATTAATCTTCATCAGCAATCCCGCTGCTTCTTGTCACTTTCTCCGACTTCGTGAGTCCCACGTGTGAGGAAGGAGCTACCCGTGAGCACAGAAGTCATATCCACGCTGAGCAAGCCGATCGCTACTCCATGGCTGATTTTCAGTTGGATTTGCCGAATCGTTGCGGCCGTTATCTTGCTTCAGACGCTCTTCTTCAAATTCACGGCCGCGCCCGAGTCGGTTTACATCTTCACCAAGGTTGGCACGTTCATTCACAGTTTCATTCCCGTAGCGGCGATCAGCGCCATTGAGGTCTCGGGACGCATTGGGTCTGGGATTGTGGAATTGATCGCCGCTGTCCTTTTGCTGACGCCGCGTTTCGTGTGGGCAGGAGCAGTTCTGGCGATCGCGGCTACCGGTGGGGCCCTCGCCAGCCACTTAACTTTCCTGGGTATCGAGGTACAGGGGGACAAGGGACTTCTGTTCTTTCTGGCCATCATCGTGGTCGTGGCAAGCGCGATCGCCCTGTTCTTGCACAGGATGCAAATTCCAGCGCTCGGGAAGAGGTTTTAACATGAGTCCGCCGTCTTTGAGCACGGCAGTGAAAAATGTCCTGCAACAGGGCTGCATGTTCTTGGATCGCGTTGGCGATGAGGAGTTCGCTTGCCCACTTGAAGGAGAGTTTGCCGCATCCCTGGGCGCGCACTATCGCCACGTGTTGGATCACTTTCTCTGTCTGGCGGAAGGTATTCATACTGGCCAGGTCAACTACGATCAGCGGCGCAGGAACCGGCTACTGGAGAATTCGGTGGCACATGCCCGCCTCGTAACTGATAGTCTTATCAATGTATTAGGGAGTCTTTCTCAGAACATTTTTCAACAGACATGCACGGTGACGTACAGCGTGGGTTACGGCGAGAGCGCAGCGGAGGCGGTGCCTTCCAACCTGGCTCGTGAGGTTATCTTCTGTGTCGGACACGCCATTCACCACTACGCCATTCTCAAGCTCTTGTGTACCGGCCAGGGAGTGAAACTGCCTTACGAGTTTGGCATTGCCCCCTCCACTTTGAGACACATGGAAACCGAGACGACGGTGAAAGCGTAGATCACGATGCTTCTCTTTCATTCACTCCCGGAGACACAGTTGGCGCTGGCGCTGTCTATCTTTTTTGCGACGTTTGTTTACGAGGATGGGGCAACCCTTTTAGCCGCCACTCTGTCCGCCAGCGGAGGTCTAGATCCTCGGCTCGGACTCCTGAGCGCTTGCATGGGCATCTGGGTGGGAGATATGGGGTTGTATGGGTTGGGCTCCAGTTTCGGGCGCCGCACTGCGCAGTCTCGTTGGCTGAAGAGGTACTTGACAGCTGAATCAATTGCCAAGGCCGAAGCCTGGTTCGTCAGACACGGGTCCCTGGCGCTGGTGATGAGTCGTGCGATTCCTGGGAGCCGTCTGCCCCTCTATGTGGCGGCCGGAGCGCTACAACTTCCGTTTCGCCGGTTCGCCAAGGTGACAGCATTGTGTTCGGCAGTCTGGGTCTCCGCAATCTTCGCGATTTGGCGGTTTGTCCCCAAGACTTTGTCCGGTCATCAGAAACTGCTCCCATGGCTCATCGCAGTATCGGTACTATTCGCTCCATGGGCACTGGGCAAGACTGCTTTGAGTGTGCTCCACTGCTTTCGGCCGGCCGCGAACCGTGCCCCACTCGAGAACCGGGAGGCCTTGGGCTCATGTGCACTGTGAGCGTTGTTTCCAGGGACAATGACTACGTGCTTGCGATGAATCGTGACGAGCGGATCGCACGCAGTGCTGGAGACCTCCCAGAGGTTCACTCACTCGATGAAACCAGCGTTATTTATCCGGATGACGGGCAGGGCGGCGCATGGATCTGCGTCAACGAATATGGCATCGCTCTCGCACTGCTGAATTGGAATGACGTGGTTCGACGCACCCCGGACGGCGGCAAGGCACGAAGCAGGGGGCAGGTGATCCCGGCCCTGGGAAGGTCATCTTCAATGGCGGAGCTGCGAGCGGAGTTCGGTCTCTTAGACCTAGAAGGGATCTCACCGTTTCGACTCGTCGGAGTGTTTCCGTCGGAGAGGGCGATTGGCGAATGGCGTTGGGACTCCGTGGAACTCGCACGTGAGGCTCATGAATGGGAATCGCGCCATTGGTTTTCTTCAAGCCTCTCAGATGCCCATGCCGAGAATTTTCGCGGGGCTGCGTGCCGCAATGCGCAGACTGAATCGGATGCTGGTACGGCACCGTGGCTCAGGCGACTTCACGCGTCGCACGCGGGCGGGCCGGGACCTTTCAGTTTGTGCGTTCATCGGGAAGACGTGAGGACACTGAGTTATAGTGAGATCGCGTGCACACCCGCAGGGGTAGAGATGGCGCACTTCCGCGGTAGTCCGTGCGCAATGGGCGAGCCTTACGCAATAGAACTTGAGCGGACGCGCCGCTCAGATTCGCACGTTTGGGATGTCGGCGTTTTCCCGGTTTGATCGAGACCAAATCATGCCTCTCGCAATGGAACTCGACACCGCTCAAGCAAAACAGTCGTTGCCTGGCGCCGTGATTCGCTGGCGCCGCAGGCTCGTCGGCCGGTTGAAGCGTTGGTCTCGCTGGGAGTTCTGGCCTCCTTGCCTGTTTTATCCGCCAGTGGTTGCCTACGTCGCCTATCTCGGAGTCAGGTTCCGCTGTTGGACGCTGTTTACCGCAGCCAATCCCGGGATTCCGGCGAGCGGATTCGTAGGCGAGTCCAAGCAACAGATTCTTGAGCAATTGAAGAACGCCAGTGCGTGGCTGCCAGATTTCACTCTTCTTGATGCGAGGGAACCCGCTGAACGCGTCGCTCAGGCGGAGACGTTCATGCGAGCGCACGCCTTGCAGTTTCCGGTTGTCCTGAAGCCGGATGCGGGGCAGCGCGGCTCGGGAGTCAGCATCGTTCGGTCGTCCGCGCAACTGCGGAGCTATCTGACGCGGACGTCTTTCCCGACGATCCTGCAGGAATACGTGCCTGGCGAGGAATATGGAGTCTTCTACTATCGCTACCCGGGTAGCACACGTGGCAGAGTCTTCTCCGTGACGGAAAAGCGGATGCCTGTGCTATTCGGTGACGGAAGACGCACTTTGGAAGAGTTAGTCCTCGCCGATGATCGCGCCGTTTGTATGTCAGACTTCTATCTGCGCGCGAATTCGGAACGCGCTCAACAGGTTCTGGCAACAGGAGAAGTAGTGCAGTTGGTTGAGATCGGGACTCATTGTCGAGGCGCCATATTCCTCGACGGAGGCGATACGATTACGCCAACCCTTGAGGAGACCATCGACCGAATTGCACGTTGCTTCGACGGTTTTTTCTTCGGGCGTTTTGATATTCGTGTGCCCTCGCGAGAAGACTTCCTGGCGGGGCGCAACCTGAAGATCGTGGAACTGAATGGTGTCACATCCGAAGCAACCCACATCTACGATGCGAAGCTCAGACTTTTTGCGGCGTATCGTGTGTTGTTCGAGCAATGGCGAATCGCGTTTGAAATTGGTGACCTCAACCGCGCGCAGGGCACG
>Ga0075021_10001662_pt1 | contig 11465 bp, 10 predicted proteins | sample ColStrG_CSR_2012_FD_72749 | JGI IMG/M metagenome (GOLD analysis project Ga0075021, IMG submission 72749) | Freshwater sediment microbial communities in response to fracking from Pennsylvania, USA - Cold Stream Run_MetaG_CSR_2012 | ecosystem: Environmental > Aquatic > Freshwater > Creek >... | reverse complement strand
GTGGTGGCCCAAGCAACAGCCAACACGCTCGCGACAGCCGCCGTTGGACAGGTGCAGCAGGCGCTCGCCACCGGCACAACCCAAGCTGGGCAAGCCATCGCTACCCGCGACGCCGTGGTGCTTGATCTGAAATCGACTCGGGCCCGCGAATGGGCCGCGGTCGCGCAAAATCAAATCCCGGCTGACCCCAAATTGGCGCTTCTGATCGCGCTGGAAGCTGAACGTTTGCAACATACCCAAGGCAGCGACGACGCGATCCGGCGGGCATTTGTGGCCGCCTTTCCGAGCGAGGGGCTTATCAAGGTTGGCGCGCCAGTCAATGACGCGCGCTTTTCGCCCGACGGTAAGCTGCTCGTGACGGCCAGCCGTGATGGGCGGGTCATCCTGTGGGATATCACATCGCGACAAGTGCTCACGACTATCCGTGCCCATTTTGGGGCGGTGAATGCGGCTGTCTTCTCAAAGGATGGGGCCCGCCTGGTCAGCGCCGGTGCCGACCGCACGGTGCGGGTGTGGGATGCCACCACCGGCCGCAGTGTCATCGTCTTGTCGGGGCATACAGGGGCAGTCAATAGCGTTGACTTCTCACCCGATGGGACACTCGTGATCAGCGGTGCTGCAGATAAGACCACCCGGATATGGAATGTGGCCGGCGGAAGTCTCGCGACGGCACCGATCCAATTCACCGGCGTCATCAGTTCCGTTCGCTTCGTGGATGGTAGCGAGGTATTGGTCGATGGCGCCATTGGTGCGAGCGGCCACCAGCATGGGAATTGGCAATCAGGCTCGTTTGAAGATGTGAAAACGTCGGAGCCACCCATCGGGACCATTACCGGCTGGGATGCTGCCAGCCCTGATGCGCCCCACGCGACAATCTACGATCTACAAAACCCGGTCGTGTTGCCGGGGCATAGCCAGCCGCTCACGCCCGCGCACACCTGGCTGTCCCCGGACAAAAAGATCATCGTCACGACGAGCGCGGATAACACGATCCGCCTGCATCCAGTTCAACTCGAGGTGCTGGTGGGGCGCGCGAAGGAGCTGCTTGGCCGCGAGCTTAGCTGTGATGAGCGCGTGCGTTATTTGAGTGAGAAGGTTGACTGCGCCCAGGCGGCCACACCAACACCTGCGCCAACAAAATAGGGCGCAGCTGTCGAACGCATGATGCGTGTTCTGCGCCCCGGCCATATCTACATATATTTGCGGAGCGTCTTGATCGAGCTTTCGACCAGCCACGAATAGAACTCCTCGCTCAGCACGCCGCTGCCGTGGTCTTCGATGAACTTGAGTTGCTCTTTGGTGAGCGTCTTGTCGGCTGTGGCGACGGCGTTCTTGTAGGGGTTGGCTGGCGTGCGATCCAGCGGCGGCACGAACTCGACGGTAAGCGAGCCTTTGTAGCCTACGCTGCCTAAGGCCTTGATGATCTTGCGCCAGTTCAGTTGACCCTGACCGCAGGCATAGCGGTTGTTATCAGCCACGTGGAAGTCGAAAATCTTTTTGCCCGTGTGCTCGATGGCCTTATACACGTCCGCCTCTTCCTGGTTCATGTGGTAGATGTCTAGGCAAACGCCTACATCTGGGCCGACCGCCTTAGCCAGTAGCAAGGCCTGGTCGGCGCGGTTGATGAAGTTGGTCTCAAACCGGTTGAGCGGCTCGATAGCCACCTTCACGCCCAGAGGCTTGGCATGGCCGTGCACCTCTTTTAGACCTTCGATAGCCCACTGCCACTCTTCTTCGGGCGACGCCATGGCCTTGGTCTTGCCCACCTCGCTGGGCACGATCGACATCAGTTTGCCGCCAAGTTCGCTCACCATCGTCACGCACTGTTTGAGGTAATCCACGGAGCTGGCGCGCACACCCGTGTCAGCGTGAATCAAGTCGCGGCCAGCAAACATCAGGCTGATCGAGCCGTAGCACTTGATCTTGTTGTCCTTGAGCATCTTGCGCACGGCCGCCTTTCCCGGCGCCCCGGGTGACAGCTCAACACTGTCGTAACTGATCTCGATGGCATCGTAGCCATATTTAGCGAGCCGCCGGATGGTGGTCTCGACCGGTTCTGCGCGCATCCAGTTATGCATTGAAACGAGCATGATTTAGCTTTCTCCTTTTGCCTGATGTGTTCACGACGACCCGTAGTGTGGGCCGTCTGTGCCGATCAATATCTCGGTATGGATGACGGAAGTCTGTCGCAAAGGCGCGGCTTGCGCAAGTTCAGCATCGGCGCGGTAGTGCTCGAAGGCCTGCGTGGTTGGAAAGGTGACGATGTGGACTTCCATGAATGTCTCGCTGGGCGACTGACCGTCGATGACGACGGTGTGCCTGATCGCACCGCCGTAGCGGGCCATGATGCGCGCCGCGGTCTGTTCGAACTGGCGAAACGACTGGGCAAAATCGCGCCGGATCGTCATCGTGACCACAAGCGTTACGCCTATCTCATCCATATCAACGGAGTTGTTGCTCTAAGCACGGTAGCTGCCCAGGGTTCAGCTGGTAAAGACCGAGCGCGGGTCCGGCGCTTTACCCATTACCACCGCCAGAACATTTTGTGCACAGAACAAGCATACATCGCGGTAAGTGGTGTCGGTGATCCCAGCGACATGCGGCGTGAGCGTGACGCGCGCGCTTCGAAGGAGTGGATCGCCAGGACGCGGCGGTTGTTGGGCCAGCACATCGGCCGCGAACGCGCCAAGCCGGTTGGCATCAAGCGCGTCAGCCAGTGCCACCTGGTCGATCAATGCACCGCGGGCGGTGTTGATAAGCATGGCCGACGGCTTCATCAGGGCGAGTTCCCGTTCTCCGATCAGCCCCTTGGTCGCATCGCTTAGCGGCAGATGTAAGCTGACGACATCGGAGACGCCCAGCAGCGCGTCTCGCTCGCGAAACTCGAAGCGCGCATCGCGCGTCTGGCGGCTCCAATACAGGACGCGCATGCCAAGCGCCTGGGCGATGACCGCCACGCGCGTGCCGATGTTGCCCAGACCGATGATGCCAAGCGTTTTGCCGCCGAGTTCGGTGCCAAGATAGCCATCGCGGCTGGCCCAGTTGCCTGCTTTGACCGCCGAATTTAGCTCGGCTGCTTTGCGGCCAGCCATCATCATCAGCATGATGGCATGCTCAGCCACGGTCTGCGCGTTGCGACCTGGGGCATAAATCACCGCGATCCCCAAGGCCTTGGCGGCACTGACATCGACGGTGTCGAGCCCGGCCCCGGCCCGACTCACGGCCCGCAGGGATGGGCCACAGGCCTGCATCAGCTCGCGCGAAATTCTGGCTTTGCCGCGGGTGAGGATGCCAGCCACACCGCCTGCCCGTGCCTGCGCCAAAGCTGCGTCTGAGGTTTCGGCCAGCACAACTGTGTCGTGCTGGGCCAAGAGTGCCTCAGCATCGGCGTGCAAAGTCTCCAGGAGCAGGATCATAGGGGTGTTGAAGTGTCAGGTGGCCTGGGCGCGGCTCATGACCGGCTCGCGTTCACCGCGTCCGCCTCAGCCATCGTCTTGGCCCGCTTGCGGCCGCGCGGATCGTTCCGGCCACTGGTGAACACTTCACGCTGGGGTGCAACCTGCGGATCGCGAAACACATCGGCGTCGATCGGTGTGCCGGGTTTGCACGAGATTTCGACCAAGTTGCCGGATGGATCGCGCAAGAACATCTGCATCGCGCCGTCAGGCAGCATACGCGTCCGGCCCCACGGGCCAGTGTCGAGCACGCCCAGCGCCTTGGCCGCCCGGAAAACCGGCATGAAGGCATCGACTTGCAGACATACATGCCCACGGAACGAATGGACATCAGGCCATTCGGTGACGTGCAGTTGCTGACGCTCGCCGATTTTGTAAAACTGAGCCGGAAAATCCAGCGGCACCATGTTGACTGGCTCCAGGCCAAGCACCTGCTCGTAGAAGTCGCAGGCCCGGTCAAGATCATCAACGATGATGGTCACGTGATGGATCTGTTCGATGGTCATGTTACTTGCATTGCTCCTTTCTGAGTGCCTATCTTAGGCACGTATAGGCTCCGAGTCGTATCCCCACTCACACGGCTCATGACACCGCCGGCCACGTTATGAGCGCTCGCCTCGCGCTCATTTGGATCGCCATATGCGCCGAGCCTGTCGAAAGCTTAGCCAGACCATGACTCGCATGACCAGAAACCATGTCAGGCTCAGGACCCAGATGACACCAGCCAGGACGCAACGCCGTTGCCGCACCGTGGCCCGCACCATATGGATTAATCGACGCGCGACGCGCTTGCCGAGTATGCCTCAATTCTGCCGGTATTGTTCGATGAATGCCTGTTTGAGCGTCACGCCCAGCCCTGGCTGTGTAGGTGCCGCGATCTGGCCGCCGCGCACTTCGATTTGCACTTCGGGTAGCTCCCTCAAAAGCGGATTTGCGCCAAGCGCATACTCGAGGATGATGGCGCTTGGACTGGCGAAGGCCAAGTGCAGCCCGGCCATAAACGACACACAACTACCCCACAAATGCGGCGCAAGGGCGAGTTGGTGTGCGTCTGCGAGTGCTGCGATGCGCCGACCCTCGGTCAGGCCGCCACAGATGGCGAGGTCGGGTTGGAGCACATCGACCGCGCGCTGCTGGATGAGGTCGCGAAAGTCAAAGCGGGTGAACTCGCTCTCACCGGCGGCGATGGGCATCGGGGCGTGCGCGCGCACCTCGGAAAGGCCAATACGGTCGTCGGCATTCACGGGTTCTTCAAACCAATACAAGTCACACTCGGCCACGCCATCCACAAAGCGTTTGGCCTCGGGCACGCTAAACGTGCCATGCGCGTCGGCCATCAGCTTGACCCGTGGGCCGAGTGCCCGGCGCGCCGCCCGTATCCGCGCGATGCTGGTACTCACGTCGCCATCCATCACGCCAACCCGCATCTTGACGCCGCCAAAGCCCTTGGCCGTATAGCTGAGCAACTGCTCGCCGATATGCGCTTCGTCGGCCCAACCGCCGCTGGCATAGGCTGGCATCGTCGCACGGCATGCCCCACCCAGCAGGCGAACGACTGGACAGCCCAGGGCCTTCCCATTCAAGTCCCACAGCGCCATATCGATACCGCTCATAGCGGCCACCGTCAGGCCGCGCCGGCCAAGGATCGGGAACGCCCGCCCACGGTCCAAGGCGTAGTGGTCACGCGACCCGTTATACATCCGTTCCCACAGCAAGTTGATCTGGCTTGGGTCCTGGTCGAGTAGCAGGGGTCGCAGTTCTTCCTTGATGCAAGTCACAAGCGACGCACACACCGCCGCGCTGCCGACGCCGGCCTTGGCCTCGCCCACGCCGATGGTCCCGTCGTCGGCCGTGATCGTGACCAGCGCCATGTCAAAGCTCGCGATGCGGCCAAAATCCGAGACGTGTTGTTGCTCCTGCGGGATGGGACAGTGCAACCACACGGCGCTGACGTCCTGGATACGCGTGCCCATGTGCGCGAGTATAGCGAGCCGGCACCTGCGCACAACCGGCAACACGTATGCCCAGCGGGTGGGTCTGCTTGACCAGTCGCCAGGTCGAGGCTGTTTGACTTTAAGTGCCGCTTTATTAAACTGTGAGCGCTCCCTTCGAGTTAAGCGATTACGCAAGCGTTTAACCCTGGTGTTACGAACCCAGGCTAGCGCTTGACCCAGGAATCGCAGGCGACAGGGAACACGCATCCAGGTTATGGCGACCATTCAGGATGTAGCCCGCTCAGCCGGCGTCAGCACCGCCACGGTGTCGCATGTCCTCAACGGCACGCGCAACGTCCTGCCCCAGACGCGTCGCTCGGTCGAAGAGGCCATCAGCCGTCTGCACTATCGGCCGAGCGCGCTCGCGCGTGGTTTGCAAACGAACATCACCCAGGTCGTTGGAGTGCTCATGGCCGACATCACCAGTTACTTCTTCGCTCAAATCGTGCGCGAACTCGAGGCCGTGTTCGAGCCGCAGCATTACAACTTGATGCTGTGTAATACCGATGAGCGGCCCGAGCGCGAACGGCGCTACCTTGAGATGCTGTATGACAAACGCGTCGACGGCGTGATCATGGTGCCAACCGGCGTCGAACAGCCAATCATGCGCCAGTTCGCCGAGAGCGGGGTGCCTATGGTGTCGATCCACCGCCGTGCAGGCACGCCCTGCGGCCCGGCTGTGCTCAATGATGACGTTGCCTCAGCCTACACAGCCACGAAACATCTCATCCTACTCGGCCACCGGCGTATTGGGGTGATGGCGCGTGGATATCACTTGTCACCGGTCATCCAGCGCATACACGGTTATATGCGTGCGCTACGGGATCACTGGATTCCAATCGACCAGCGCCTGATTGAGATCGTGCACGCCGAGCCACCCACCGAAGACCTGACTTCCCCAAAAATGATGCGCGCTGCCAAGCGCCTATTCTCTCTTGATCCCCCAGTGACGGCCGTGATCGCGATGAGCTTGACCTCTTCTCTAAGCTTGCTCAAGGCGATGCGCGCGTTGGGCGTGAGTTACCCAACGGACGTGTCCATCGTCGGCATCGGCGATGCGCCCTGGATGGAGGTGTTGCCCGTGCCACTCACGGTCATGGCTGCGCCGGTGCAGGCCATGTGCCAGACCGCCGCGCAATATACGCTCGATGGAATTGCCCAAAGCCGCAAGCGAGGCCACAATGGGGATGCCAGCCAGCGCAGATCTGAGCACACTACGCCTGACTGGCCCGAGGCACTCATCCCGGCCAAGCTGATCGAGCGCAGCAGTTGTTGTCGCGCGATATAAATCGTTGTCAAGGAGGTGGGTGCGAGACGATACAAGACCCGAGATTCGGTATGCACACTGATTTGGTGAAGTGATCAACGCCAAAGAAAGCGCACAGACGAAAGTGAGTTCGCGTTACACGGATCAACACCTATCTTCCAAAGCTATGGACACATGGGTGCAAAAGAAAACGAGGAGACCAAGAAACTATGTTTATTTCCGAAAACCGCCTGAGCCGCCGTCAACTGTTGCGAGGCCTCGCCATCGGCGCCGGTGCTGGCATCCTGGCCGCATGCGCCCCAGCACCCGCCGCGAACGCCCCGGCCGCAAATGCGCCAGCCGCAGGTGCAGCCAAAGCGACCGAGGCCCCGGCCGCGGCGTCAGGTAGTAGCACAGGCGCGAGCGCCTTGAGCGGGACCAAGAGCGACGAGATGAAGGGTAAGAAGCTTGAGCTGAGTTTCGCCGTGATCGCTGGCTGGCCGCCCAGCCAAGCCCCGATCGACTTATTCCCCGACTTTGCCAAGTTCGCCAAAGATAAATTTGGCTACGACGTGACCGTAAAGAAGACTGAGGCCGGCTTTGATGCGCTGTTCCAGAAGATCGCGCCTACGCTCGCCAGCAAGTCGCAGGAATACAACATCATGGTGTCCGACAGTCAGTGGCTGGGCGCATTGTCCGAGCCGGGCTGGATCGTAAAAGCCGATGATGTGTTCAAGCAAGTGCCCGAGCTTGACATCGAACCGTATTCAAATCTGGTGCGGGATACCTATCAGGTCTATCCTGACGGCTCGAGTAACCGCTGGGGTTTCCCGCAGATGCCCGATGTTCAAGGGTTGTTTGTGCGCCGCGACATGCTCGAGGACGCCAAGAACCAAACGGACTACAAGGCCAAGACCGGCAAGGACTTGCCAAAGACCCGGGACGAACTGCTCAAGTTGACCGTGCAGGATTGGGAGCCCATATGGGGCTTCTTCGCCGACAAGATGAAGAGTGGTGGCACAGCCATCATGCAGAGCAAGACCTACGACTACTTCTCATGCGCGTATCACCCGTATGTGTATGCCACCGGTGGCGACATCTGGGATCAGAAGACCGGCAGCGTGGTCGGTGTGCTCAACACCGATGCCAATGCAAAGCAACTGGCCTACTTCAAGACCCTGCAAAAGTATCAACCCAGCGGCTCGCAGAATTATGGTATCGGCGAGATCATCGATGTGTTCACGAAGGGGCAGGTATTCAGCGCCTTCCAGTGGCTGGCCGTTGGCTTGTTCATGGTGCCCAAGGAATTGGATGGCAAAGTGTTCGCACTGCCCCATCCCAAGGTCGCATTCGATGGTGGTCCGGCGGGCGTGATCGGCGCGATGGGCGGTCAGCCGTGGGTGCTCAATAAGTTCAACGACGATGACCACATGCGCGCGAGCGTGGACTTCCTCAAGTGGTGGTATACCGATGACACCCAGAAGAAGTTCCTGGCCAAGGGGGGCTTGCCCTGGAGTAAGAAGGGTGTCGCAAATCCATTGTTCGACGGCCCGCCGCCGGTGTGGTTCGAGCCGTTCACGGTCATGCTCAAAGATGGCAACAGCCGCGACTTCTGGCACCTGCCGGAATACGCCGAACTGCTCGCGATACAGCAAGAAGGTTATAGCGGTTTTGCCTCGGACCAATACAAGGATGCCAAGGCCGTGCTCGACAGCATCGCCGCCAAGCAACAGGCGGTCTTGCTGGAGAAGGGCCGCACCACCGTGCCCATCCCCGACGCGCTCAAGGACGCGCAGCCGAAGTGAGATGAGGTCGATGGAGCGCGTAATCGCTTGCGTGAGGAAGTTAGTTGATTAGGAAATCCGTCAAACGCCAGACGTCCCATGAGACGTCTGGCGTTTGGTGGGCCGCTGGTGATATGTCACGTCAATGAGTGCCGCATCTCTTGCCGACCGTCCCGCTGTGGTGGCACGCCGTAGCGGGCTACACACCTTCGAACAGTCGCGCGCGTTTTCGCTGGCGCTGCTCGCGCCGATTCTGATCTTTTTTGTGATTTTGAACGTCATCCCGACCCTGTGGATGATCGGCTTTAGCTTCTACCGCTACAACCTGCAATCTCCCACGGCGCCCAGGCTAGCCTATTCGGTGACGGAAAAGGGCATCTTGACCCAATTGCCGCTGGACAACTTCGTCAAAATCTTTAACGACATCGACCTGTGGAATGCCTTTGGCCGCACGTTCTGGTTTGTGTTGCTAGCGGTCGTCATCCAGGTGGTGCTTGGTGTGCTGCTTGGCTTTCTTTTCTGGGGCAGTGCCAAAATGCCCGGCCGACGTGTGGCGCTCACCATGCTGTTCACGCCCATGGTCATCACGCCGGTGGCGAGCGGCTTGTTCTGGCGGCTGATGTATGAGCCGACGTTTGGCGTGATCAACTTTCTCATTACCGTGTTTGGCGGTCAGAAGATCGATTTCCTCACCAACAACAATTGGGCCTTCCCAGCCGTCTTGTTTGTGGATATCTGGATGTGGACGCCGTTTATGATTCTCATGACGCTGGCGGCACTCGGCAGCGTGCCAAAGGCCGAACTCGAGGCGGCCGAGGTCGACCGCATGAGCTTCTTCAAGCGCCTGTGGTATGTCATTTTGCCGCACGGCAAATTCATCTTGATGCTCGGCATCCTGTTACGCACCATCGATGCGTTTAAGACCACCGACCTGGTGTTTCTGATGACGAAGGGTGGCCCGGGCAACGTCACCGACTTGATCGGCCTGCGGCTATACAGGTTTGCATTCGACAGCCTGAACATCGGCTTCTCATCGGCGCTGGCACTGGTGCTATTGATGATCGCCATCGCCTTTACATCGGCTTATTTGTGGGTGTTGAACCTGCGGCGGAGGTCGGAGCAAAGCACCTGACACAGGTGCCTGACCGCCGGGCCTAGGGCACAGGTATAAGCCCACTAAAAGATCACCCCGCACAGTCTTATGCAAAGCGCTGCCAAAACCCGCCTCTACTACGGCTCACTGTGGCTGATCGCCATCGTTTTCTTTTTGCCGATTCTGTGGATCGCGCTAGCGTCGTTCAAGACGAATAGCGACATCCTCAATATCCCGCCGTCGATCATCTTCCTGCCAACCTTTGAGCAATATGCCAAGACGATATTTGGCACGGGCGAGGGTGTCAGCAATACCATCGCCTACTTCCGCAACAGCCTGATCTTGTCCATCGGTTCGGTGCTGATGGCGATCATCGTCTCGTTTTTGGCGGCGTATGCTTTCTCGCGCTACAAACCCAAGGCCACCAACTTCCTGATGTTTCTGATGCTGAGCACCCGGATGGTCCCGGCCTCGGCGTCGATCATCCCGGTCTTTCAGATGTTCAACGCCTTTGACATCATCCTGCACCACGCGGGCCTACTCGACAAAGACACGACCTTCTTCCGCGGCTTCCCAGGCGTGTTTATGCTCTATACCATGTTTAGCGTGCCATTTAGCCTGTGGATCTTGAAAGGCTTTATCGACGGCGTGTCGCAGCGTTATGACGAGACCGGCTATGTCAACGGCGCCTCAAGGTTGCACGTGATTTTCAAGGTGGTGTTGCCGCAGGTGCGGCCCGGCCTGATCGCCGCGTTCATCTTCAACCTGATCTTTGTATGGAATGAGTTCCTGTTCAACTTTATTCTCGGCAGTACCAAGACCAACACCCAGATGATCCCGTATGCGCTGGCGGTCGGTCTGGTCGACTCGGGTGGCAACCTGAACTGGGGCTACATCGCGTCGCTGTCGGTGCTGTATGTGCTGCTGCCGATGGTCATGATCTTCGTCTTCCAACGCTACCTGCTGGTGGGCATGACGTTCGGAACGGTGCGTGGAGAGGTATGAAAGCGCCCTTCGCCACGAGGCTACAGACCGTGTTTGTGCTGCTCATGCTCTTGAGCATTGTCCTCATCGGACAACAGGTGTCGCAGACGCTGTATCGTGCCGGCTTCGTGCTGCTGATCGTATCGGTCCTGTTGAACATGGGGGTGAGCAATGTGCCGCCGGCGTCCGGACTAGCACGCACCCTGCGGCTGGCCACTTTGTTCGTTGGCATCGTCGTGCTGGTCTTTGCCATCGCCATTGCCATCGTGCCGGTGTTGTATTCGCTGGGCCAACTGCCGACGTAGCGTCGTAAGACCATAAAGATACACGTGTCATGAGCATCATCGAGATCAAGAACCTCGCCAAACGCTACGGCCGCAAGTCGGTGCTACGCGACATCAACCTGAGCGTGCAGCCCGGCGACTTCACCGTCGTGTTTGGGTTGCCGGTCAGCGGCAAGAGCGTCTTGGTGCGCCTGATAATGGGTCTGGAGAAACCCGACGCGGGTCAAATCATCATCCGCGGCGTGGATATGACGCCCGTATCCCCTGGCGCGCGCAATCTTGGTTATGTGCCGCAATCCTTCGCGCTGTATCCGCATTTCAGCGTATTCGACAACATCGCCTACCCGCTCACGCTGGCGGGCGTCAAGCGCGACCAGGCCTTGGCCGAGGTGCAGCGCGCGGCACAGTTGCTCAAGATCGAGCAGTTCCTCGACCGACGACCCGACCAACTATCGGGCGGGCAGAAGCAGCGGGTTGCCATCGCGCGCGGTCTGGTTAAACGCACCGACATCTTTGTGCTCGACGACCCACTGGTGGGACTGGACTTCAAGTTGCGCGAGCGCTTGATCGAGGACTTAAAGAGCACCCAAGAACAACTCAAGGTCACCTTTATTTACACCACATC
>Ga0075021_10001660_pt1 | contig 11472 bp, 11 predicted proteins | sample ColStrG_CSR_2012_FD_72749 | JGI IMG/M metagenome (GOLD analysis project Ga0075021, IMG submission 72749) | Freshwater sediment microbial communities in response to fracking from Pennsylvania, USA - Cold Stream Run_MetaG_CSR_2012 | ecosystem: Environmental > Aquatic > Freshwater > Creek >... | reverse complement strand
GTATTGAACACCAGAAGCGGATTGATGGGGATGTCGCGAAAGCCCGCCGCTTTGGCCTGCTCCCGGTCAAGGTATACGGGGTTGTAATGCAGAGTGAGCGTCGTGAAGAGCGAGTTGTCGCCCTCGAGCAGCGTCTTGCGCTGCCGATGTTCGAAGACCTGGCCGATCTGAAAGTCTTCAAACGTATGTCCGCGCACGATGCGGGTCGCATTCGCAGGCAGCGCATGGGACGCTTCATTCACGTGCTGTGCTCTCCCAGTACTACAGGGTGCAATTGCTCAATCCGCCCGGCCGATGCCGCGGCCGCCGCCCATGACGAGCGCCACTTTTCCCGAAATTCCCAGGTTCATTCGCCACCATGTCGCCCGCCAACCAGCCATCATTCTAGCGCCGAATGACGCCGATGGGTTGCTCGAATCGAGGCGAAAGCCTTGCCGCGGCTGGATCTCGTATATACGATGACGGTACGCTAACGATCGGATCTCATCCGGAGCACATCATGTCGAGATCCTGCGATGAATCATGACTTGAACGGCAAAGTTGCCGTGGTGTTGGGGGCGTCCGCGCAAGCCGGCACCGGATGGGCGATTGCGAAGGCGCTCGCCGCCGCAGGCGCCAAAGTCGTCACCGGTGCGCGGCGCTTGCCGGAACTTGAGTCGCTCGCAGGCACGATCGGGGCCGCGGCGGTCGCTTGCGATGCCGGCGATGAATCACAAATCGAACGCCTCGCCGCGGTGACCCTCGCCAAGTACGGGAGGCTCGATATCGCCGTGAACGCGGCGTTCACGGCCGCCGGCAGCAATATCGCGGATGCAACGCGCGACACGCTGACAGGGCCCATCGAGGTGAATTATTTTGGCAACGTTTATTTCGTCAAACACATGGCCAAGGCCATCGGATCGAACGGCGCGATCGTGCTGATTTCATCGTCCTCCGCGCAGAATACGATCCTGCCGTATTTTCCCTATGCCTGTGCAAAGGCCGCTCTGGATTGTCTCGTCAGATACGCCGCCCTCGAATACGGCCCCAAACGCATCCGGGTTAACTCGATCTTGCCGGGCGCGATCCGCTCCGAAGCGGCCTCCGGGCTTTGGGCCATTCCCGGAATGGAGGAGCTTTTCTCGCGCGACGTGCCATTGGGCCGCATCGGCGAACCCGCGGATTTTGCGGATGCGGTGCTCTGGCTCGCCGGCGCAAGCTATGTGACGGGCCTGAATCTGCCGGTCAGCGGCGGGCTGCATCTGCTGCGATCGCCGCTGCCTTCGGAGATGCCCGGCGCAGGCCCGGGCGGCTGATGACGTCGGGCTGATCACGCCGCGGGGTGGCGATTGAAGTAACGGTCCATTTCGGCGTGCAGCTGCATGATGCGCTGCTCCTGTTCGCAGTATTTATTGTAGTCGAATGATCGTGACCGCAGTCCGCGCTGCACGCCCTCGATATTCTTGATATCCTGCTCCAGGACTTCGCCCAATTCCGGCCTTGACTTGAGGTTGTAGCGTTTCACGGGCCGAACATCGCCGCTGATATCGACTTCCGGTTCGACGCCCATGTATGCGGGCGGCCGCATGCCTTTGGCGAGGTGCCGGCACAGAACCCAGACGTGATAGTTGGATTTCTCCGGATTCGTCGGATGCGGCAGGAAGCGCATCACCAGCACCCCTTCAGGGTGCGTGTTGAAGGTCATGTTCGGAAAGATCGAGTAGTTCCAATCGTCCGTCAGCTGGCTGTCGGTAAATGCACTGTAGTCCAGGCCGAACACGTTGTCGGGCCTGCGTTTCGCGGCGGCGATCGCCGCGCGCACTTCCATCGCGCGCCCTTCGAATTGCTTGGGATCCAGGCCCACTTCCGCAACCATGTAGCCCAGGCCGGGATGCAAGAACTGACGGTCTTTTTCCCGGGGGCTCGGATGCCCGATTGTGGTTTGCAATCTCCCGTGACCATTGTGAAGAATGTCGATCTGATAATGCACGTCGTCCAGAAATGGCTTCGCCTGCGGATGCGTGACCTGCAGATGGTAGGACTCGATGAACGCCTCCAGGACGACTTTCCAATTGGCGTCCAACTCGATCACCACATCCTTGACGATGTGCATGTCTTCCATCTGATAGGCCTGCATCAGCGTCGGAATTTCAGCCAGAAAATCCGCCAGGGGAGGCGCGTTGGGGTCCGGATTGATGAATACGAATCCGGCCCACGTATCGCACTGCACGCCGCGCAGGTCTGTATTCGCGCATAGGGCCTCGGGCTTGAACGTGGAACGGTCGGTGATCAGTGCAAGTTTTCCGTCCGCGTGCCATTGCCAGCCATGAAAAGAACACATGAAGCGCTGATTCTTCCCGAAGTCGCCGGTGACGATTTGGTTGCCGCGGTGCCGGCAGACGTTATAAAAGGCCTGAATTTTGCTTTTGCTGGAGCGCACAACAATGAACGACTCGGCGCCGAGGTCGAACTTGAACCAGCTTCCGACATTCGCGAGGTCGCTGACGCGGCCGGCGCAGGTCCAGGTGTGATGCCACATCGATGCCCGCTCGCGCTGCATGTGCTCCGCACCGTGGTAACGGACCACGTCGACCGTCAGATAGCGGTCGCGCTCGGGGTAGATCGTCGCAAACGAGGGGAATTTTGCGTCGTGACTTCCCTTGGGAGCCGCCGGTTCAATCGCGTACTCACCGGGAACAACGGAGGCGGGGAAGTCGAAACTCATCTTGGGTCACCTCAGGCTGGCGCGGATATGACAGCGGCACCGTGCGCTAGCTTATTATAACCTTCCGGTAGACTGACGCTACCCCCCGGCCGGGGGACCGCGTTTGTCGGTGAGCTTGAAGGCTCCTTGTCCCGTCGCCACCAATGAGCCGTCCGTATCGGTGATTTCAACGTTGGACATAAAGATTCGGCGGCCGCCCCCGACTTTGCGCCCGCGGACGAAGACCTTATCCCCGGTGACCGGTCCGAGAAAATTCACGCTGATGCTCAGGCTGATCACGTTTTGCGGCCATTTGCCGGTCTCGGGATTGAAGCTTCCGGCCATGCTTCCCGCGAAATCAACGAGCGCCGCGATGACGCCGCCGTGCAAGGTTCCGGAGATGGTCCGGACGCCGGCTTTGAGAGGCAGTTCGAGGCATACCTCGGAGCGAGTCCACTCCGCCACGCGCATTCCAAGCAGGTTGCCGAACGGCGATTTCACTTCGATCATGATCTTCAGCTCCAGGTTTCTTCAGGCACACGACCCGCGCGCTGGTGAGAAGTCTAACGGCGTTTGTCCAAATTCTTCCACGCGGAGTTGATAGAATTCGCGCAACGGAAAATCAGGAGTGACTGAGCATGAATCGCAATCCCGAGGACGGCAGCTATCTGGTCGATCTCAACGAAGGCGTGTTGCGAGTGACATTTAACCGGCCGGAGCATGGCAATGCCATTCCGTCGACCGCGGTTCCGGAGCTCTCGAGCCTTTTTCAGGAGGCCAAGGCAGATCCGGGAGTACGGTGCATTTTGATACAGGGCAAGGGAAAGGTGTTTTCCGCCGGCGGTGACGTCGGATCGTTCGCCACTTCAATCAAACAGGAAGTGGGCGCACGGCAGGCTGATTTCTCCCGCCGCCTGGGCAATCTGGCGGGCTTGGTCGAGGCCATCGTCGCATTCGACCGGCCGGTCGTCGCCGCAATACGCGGGGCCGTGGCGGGCGCCGGGCTGATGTATCCCTTGGTGGCCGACTACGCGATCGGTGATGACAGCGCGACCTTTGTGTTTGCGCATCAGCGAGTTGGTCTCGCACCCGATGGCGGCGTGAGCTACCTGCTGCCGCAGGTTGTGGGGACACGCACCGCGCGCACCCTGTTGCTGACCGCGGCAAAACTCGATGCGCAGGAAGCATTTCGATTGGGTATTTTGAGCCGCATCGTACCCGCGGATGAGCTGGAATCGGAAGCCTTGAAGATCGCGCAGCGCTTCGCTCTGGCTCCGCAGCGCGCGGTCAGTCTTGCGAAGCGCTTGGTGAATGCGGCCGATTCGAGGCCGCTCGCCGATCAGCTCCAGGCGGAAAGAGAGGGAATCGTGGCTTGCGTCGCCGATCCCGACTTCAGCGAGGGAGTGATGGCGTTCGTGGAAAAGCGCAAGGCGGATTTTCCGTCAACGCGAGTTCGATCGCCTCAATCATAGTCGCGGTCGGGCCACCACGGATAAAAAGACGGCATGTCGCTCGATGGGCGATCGGTGAATCGCGGCGGCCGCTTTTCAAGAAAGCTTGCGACGCCCTCGCGAATGTCGCGTGATTTCGATCTGGCAAAGACGCCGCGGCTTTCGATCTTGTGAGCTTCCATCGGATGGTCGGCGCCCAGCATCCGCCACATGAGCTGGCGGGTCAGCGCGACCGAAACGGGAGCGGCTTGCTCGGCGATTTCGCGCGCCAAGGCGCGAGCGGCCGGAATCAGATCCGCGGGCTCGTGCAATGACCTCACCAGTCCGCTGGCGAGGGCTTCGTTTGAATCGATCGTGCGGCCGGTCAAAGTCCAATCCAGTGCCCGCGAGATGCCGACGAGGCGCGGCAGGAACCAGCTGGACGCCGACTCCGGCACGATGCCGCGGCGCACGAACGGCAACACGAATTTGCTGGTGCCGGACGCCAGGCGAAAATCCGCCGGCAGCGACATGGTCACTCCCATGCCCGCCGCCGGTCCGTTGATGGCGACAATGAGCGGCTTGAGGCAATCGAACAGCCGCAATGCGATCCGACCGCCGAAATCCCGTACGTCATCGTGCGTCCAATCTGTCGAGCCATCCGGCAGGATCGGGTTCGATTGATCGCGGCCATCGACTGCGGCCGAAAATCGGGTATCGCTTGCGTTGAGATCGGCGCCAGCGCAAAACGCACGTCCGGCGCCGGTGATGATGATGGCGCGAACCTCATCGTTGGCATCGAAATTGTTGACCAGGGTGATCATTCCGGCCGCCATGTCCCGCGTCATCGCATTGAGCTTGTCCGGCCGATTCAACGTGATCGTGGCGATTCCATCGGCGATTTCTCCCTGAACAAATTCGGAAATTGGCTGCATGCGAGGCGGGTGTTCCTGCCGGTTCAGTCGCGGCGAAACTTGTAAAAATAATCGCCCCAGGAGACTTCCTGGGTGTCGCCGTAGCCGATCTCCTTGCCCCAAGTCCAACGCGTGCTGCAGATGTAGCAATTCATGTTGAACCAGCCTCCCCAGGGAGTCGATGCGATGATCTCGCCTCGAATCCGATATTCGCGTCCCTTCGTGTCGGTCATTTCGATGACGTGGCGCATCGGACGCCGGGTTCGCGGATCCCGTGTCGTGATCTTTGAGAATTGATCGACGCGCAGCATTTCGCCGTCCCGGTAGATCCATCCATCCTTGAATAGAGCCTTGGGCGAAACCTTGTAAGCCTTCAGCCAGTCCGGTCGCCGCTTGGGATCGTCGTGCCCGTTGGCATTCCACATCATGCCGGATGGAAAGCGGCCGGTCATCCAGGTGTACGGAGGAATCGGGTAGGGGCTTTCGGGCCGTGGTTCGCCCCAGGATCGATCGCGCGAACCCCAGCAATTCACCTGGTAATCCTTCCCGCGGAGACTCAAGTTCCCCTTGACGTCCATGATCTGATCGAAATGTTTGCGGCTTTCACGCATGAGCGGCGGTGAGGCGGCCGTGAACGTGAGATCCACGTGGTTGCCACGCGCCTTGTCCGCGTAGGTCAGCCGGATTTTCTTGAACGGCTCGAGAATCTGCGCTCGAAATCCGTTTGGCATGCGAATGTCGCGGCCGTTGTCGAAAATGCAGCGTTCGGCCGAATTGAAGATCGGCATGTCGTAAATCTCGCCCTGCAAGTGGTGCGATTTGTTGCCTTGGTAGACCGTAAGGCCGCCGGTGATCACCTTCAGGTTGGGGTGAACCCAGAGGTAGGCGATGCATCCGATGCGCTGTTTCGGCATCCAGAACATGTACGCCCAGGTCTCAGTCAGCGAATCGTCGAGAACTTCAGAGCCCGGATGCAATTCCTCATCGCGGTCTTCGTATGCGCCGAATCCCCGGCCGCCGCCCATCGTCCACGAGTCCTGATGCAATGCTTGCTTTTTTCCAGCCATGCTTCGATGCCTCTTGATGTCCCCACTATAGTACGCTACCGCATCTATTTTTGAAACGAATCTCAGCGGCCTTGCCAGTGCGGCTTGCGTCCTTCCAAAAATGCGCGGCGTCCTTCGACCGCGTCCTCACTCCGGAGCAATCGAAGCACCGCGGGATACGATCCGGGGTTAAGCGCGGTTTGCAGGTCAGGGAGGTCCGAGGAGCGGTATGCCATTTCCTTGGAGGCGATCAACGACAAAGGTCCGCCTTCGGCGATCGTCAGCGCCCAGCGGCGTGCGCAGGCGGCGAGCGGTTCGACGGCGACCTCGGCGACAAATCCGGCCTGACAGCCTTCTTCCGCGGTGACCATTCTGCTCGTCAGAATGATCGAAAGAGCCCGCTTGACGCCAATTTGTTGAGCCAGACGGACGACGCCGCCTGCCATTGCCGCGAGGCCCACGCGCGGTTCAGGCAGTCCGAAGCGCGCATGCGGCGCCGCAATGATCAGGTCGCATGCCAACGCCAGTTCGAAGCCCAGGCCGAGCGCCAACCCGTTGACGGCGGCGATGACCGGCTTTCCGATCGTGGTGCGCCGCGTGATCTCGGATCCGATCATAGGGTCCTGATAGATCTCCGGATGCGCATCGGCATACTTCAGATCGAACCCCGCCGAAAATGCCTTTTCTCCGTCGCCGGTCACGATCGCAACCGAGGCTTCCGGCGAGGTTTCGAACAAATCGAGCGCCGCGCCGATCTCCCGGCATGCGGGCGGGTGCAGCGCATTGTGGACGGCAGCCCGCGAAATGGTGATCGTGAAAATGCCGTCGGCAAGATTCACTTTGATGTGTTCGTAAGTGGGCGCGGCGGCCATGATCGTTCTCCGGGAACAGCAGGCGGGTCAAGATGATGCGTAGGTGCATGATGTGCTAAGGTGCGAACCGCAGGCAAATATTGTTGGGAATTCTCATGAAATCCAGCGCCGAAGTCGTATATGCCGTGTTTGATGCCCTCGCGCGCGAGGACATGTCCGGACTGTTGTCACTGTTCGACGAGAACATCGTGATCGTCGAACCGGAATCGCTTCCCTGCGGCGGCACCTTCCATGGTCCCGAGGCATTTCGCAAGGGCGTTTTGATGGTAATGGGCGGCAAGTTCCGCATACGAGTCTTGCGCTGCAGAGTGATTGGTGACGGCGACACGGTTGCCGTGTCCGCGGATCTGGAATTTACGTCGCGCACCTCCGGACGGACGCTCATCATGCCGTATGTCGAGCTGCACACCATCGCCGACGGCAAGGTCACGCGCGTCGAGGTTTTTCCGCAGGATACGCATCGGTTGGTCGAATTCTGGAATCAAAACTGAATTCATGGCCATGGCCTGTCCAGAATCGGTCCGGGGAGACCGGACGGGTCTGTCGTTTCCGACCACGACTGAGCCCTTGCCGGCTCGAGGCGCCGAATTTTTGACCGGCGCGTTCCGCAGACGTGGGCGCCGCGTTGAGGCAATTCGCCGCGACCGCTAATGCAGGTGGTTGACGAATCCGATGTATTCGGGGAAGGCGGCCTCGATTGCCGCTTCGGTCAACCCATATTCTTTCAGGGCGTAAGAGTGCTTGCCGAATCGATGCTGTGGATTGCCGTCATTCCAGTTCAGCATGCGCTGGCGCGACTCGGGACTCAAGGGCATGCCGCAAAACGCGTAGATTCGGTCAAGAGCCGCGGATGGATCCCGGGACAGTTTGCGGAAATGGATGTCGTGAAAGCGGTTCGGCTGCATCGATGCGCGGTTGACGAGGTGTTGACGAATTGCACCGGCCAGGCCCGCCACGTAAAAGGCGGGGTCGGGCGCACTGCCGGTGAACGGCTTGTAGAAGCACTCCAGGAGCTTCAGTCCCGACGGAATGGTTTCCACCGGCGTTCGATGTGTCATGAGCAGGCAGGCATCCGGAAAGGCGGCGAGCAGCAAGGGCTCCATGCCCGAATAAAGAGGGCTCTTCAGAACCCAGCGGCGGCTGCTGTCCGCCAATCCCTGCCATTGCAGATACTTCAACATGTTGCGGAGCAAGATGAATTGAGCGCTCATGTCGCTCGTCATCAGCCATTGCAAGTATGTCGGCATCGGCGCCCAGCCCATCAACACCGGCGATTTCAGGCTGTGTTCCAGAATGAAGCTTTCTTCCTCCGGTTCGTGCGTCGCAAAACGGTGGCCGGCTTTCGTTTCCGGGGAAGCAGCATCGAACCATTGTACGAACGCTTCGCAATCGTCAATGCGGGCCTGCGGTGACTCCGAACGCAGACCCGTGAGCAGCGAGGGGTTGAAGACCTGCCAATATGGGAGCCAGTTGAAGTCGCCGGACGCCGCGAGCAGTTTCTGGGTCTTCGTTGATCCGGTTCGAGCCATGCCGCAAATGAAGATTGGCGCGTGAATCTTCTGGCCGGCGATTTCCGGGTGCCGTGTGAAATCCCGCTGCATGCGCAGCCGATTGGATAAATCACGGATGATCTTCTCCTGCATGCCGCGCGCACCTTCGGCATGCAAATTCGATTCATGGTTCAGGGAATGGAGCAGGACGGTGAGCGGTTCGAGAACCTCTGTGTCCATCAAGTCGATTCCGGTGTTGCGGTGTGCAACCGCCATCAATTCTTCAGCCCTTTGGGTGATCTGAACGCCGCGGCCGCTGTCGAGGCTCATCGCGGTTCCGCGAGTCTCGGCAGCAGCGGACCCAATTGGGACACCAGCCGTATACCGGCCGGGGCCGCCATGACGTCCGGGACCCGGTTGACCATGCAGGCGGCCGACGTGTGCACCGCATTCGTGCGGTCCACACGAATCTTCGACGCCGGCATGCCGTCGATGGTCCACATCATATGCTCGACCTCGCCCTCGGGCAGGATACGCAGCTCGATATGTGTCGTTGCGCCGACGCCTTCTTCCGTTTCCACGGCCGCGATGATGCGCGTGCCGAGGCAGACGCCAGGTTCCAGCGTGCGATCGAGCATCCTGCAATGCACCGGCTTGTCGGATAGCACCGGCTCCATGTGTTCGGTGACCTTGGTCACCCGATACCCCAAAGCATGGAGCACGTGATGGGGAATGAGCTTGTACAGGCCGCTGATGATGCCAAGCTTGCCCAGCATGGTCCTGGCGTAGTCTTCCTGGGTCAGCGATACGCCGCACACCAGCATCAGTGGCAGGTTGGCGGCTTCCGCGTCGGTCACGCTCTTGTGAAAGAAGGATTTGATCTGGGTGGAGGGGCCCGCGATCAGGATTCCCGACCAAATCCGGGAAAAGTCCCAGATTCCCGTTCCGGTGAACGTCGCATCGTTGCGTTTCGCAAGCGCATCGATTGTTTTCGCGATTTCCGGGTTGGCTCCTTGTGGAAAGTACGCCTCCGCACCATGGCAGATGACGTTGAGTCCGGCGCCCAGGAGCTTTTCATAAGCAGGCAGATTCCTTGCCAGGCGATCCGTGGTCGCAACGATCGCCACGTCGGCCTTGATCGAGGCGCAGTCCGTGGTCTCGCAATTTTGCACGACGACGCCGAGATCCCGGTCTAATCCGGCGAGCCGGCCGAGATCCTGCCCGACTTTTGCCCCGGGGTGGTTCAAGGCGGCAACGATCGGCCAGCCTCTCGCGATGGCGATCCGCGCGGCCTCCAGACCATATTGGCCGGCGCCGTAAATCACGATCCTGGGTTTGCCGTTGTTAGGTTTGGACATGGTTGGGTACCTTCGGCAGCCGAAATGTGGAGCGTTTTTGCTAGATTTTTTTGGTCTGGTAGCCAATCTCGACCAATGAATAACCGGTCTCGCCTGATTCCTTCAGCGTCAGCGGCGCGAAATTCTCGATGATGTTGTACAGGAATCCGCTCGAATCCGGCTTTTCAGTGATCAAGGGAACATAGCCCATCCGCCGTTCGATATCGGCGATCACGGTGAACGGCTTTCCATAGACGTCCGTTAGTCGAAATTCGACCTTTGCGGGCATGTTGTCGCCGATGTCGCCGTGGTTGGTGACCACGATGTCCTTGAGCGCGCGCGTGCCGTCGGCATCGTGTACATAGCCGCTGTCCGTGCTCATGCCCTGGCGCAGCGAGCCGGTGATCGACATGACGCCGAAAATCGTCTTCGGGAAGTACAGGAACGACCAGACATGCTTGAACGTGAAGTTGTCCGCCCGCATGGCGCGTGAGTGGTCGCGGTAGCCCATGCCCTTGAGCGTGATGCTCGTCCCGGCGCTCTTGCCGGTCTTGGTCTTGAGCGTGCCGGCGATGGTCATGGCCTGCTGCTGGTGATGAAACATCTGATTGGTGCCAAAGCTGACGATTTCCGACGGCGCCGGCTTGTCGGGATTCGCGGCATCGCTGTTCTGATAGTCGTATGTCGGTGCGTAGCCGAAAAACGACATGTCGAGATCAACCGCATCGCTGTGCAGGCTCATATTGATTTGCTTGTGCGCTTCGACGAACCGGATCTTCAGCTTGTCATCCCCGAGCTCTCTGGCGTACGCGAATTTCTCGGGGAAGGGGACCTGCACGCCGTATTTGAGGATTTCGTTGCGCACCATCAAGTTGCAGGAGAACCTCGCGCGGTCGTGCCCGGGTTCGCAATTGAAATGCGCCATTCCATAGACGTCGTTGCTGACATCGATGATCAGGAAGAACCAGTTTTCCTTGTATCGCAGGTAGGCGATTGGCGGAACCGGGTGCGGCAGGTCGTCGTGGGTCGTGATCATTAGGTTTGCGTCCTATGGCATTGATTCAATGTGTGTTGCGAGGTTGCCGCGATATCATCGAATTCGAGTCTATTGATATTCAGGCATGAGATGCGTCCATTACAAGGCGAAAATCGCGCATCGGCGGGTTTACGGCGTATCTCCGTTACAAATCGGCGGATTTTCAGTTCCCGCGGCATTTACACGTTGTTCCGCCAGCCATCGAATTCATCCTTGCGGCCCAAGATCGGACCGTTGAACGCCAGAAGCGCAGGCTTTGTCACCGACTCGATGCTCCCCGAGTCGATTTGACTTCCATCGGGCGCGAAGCGCTGCCAGTCGATTCGCAGGGTACGCTGGCACATCATCCGCTTCCAGTCAGGCGAACGCGGCGACGGACGTCAGATCCCGCGCGCACCGTGCCGGGACGCCGCTAATACGCCAACAAATTCTGTTCGGGCTGCTCATGGAAAGAGGCGAAGTCGGCCACCGGCAGGCAGCGCCCTTGATCGGGTCACAAAGCAGCTTGACGATCAGATTGTCACCCAAGTGGCCGGCATCATTAGCGTCCAGGTAGCCGCTGGCCATCGCATACAGACGCTGGTGCAGAAATCCCCCGAACGCGTGGCGAATCTCGCCTGTGAATTGCCGGTGACGATCTTTATATCCAAGAACTATATTGTAC
>Ga0075021_10001657_pt1 | contig 11481 bp, 13 predicted proteins | sample ColStrG_CSR_2012_FD_72749 | JGI IMG/M metagenome (GOLD analysis project Ga0075021, IMG submission 72749) | Freshwater sediment microbial communities in response to fracking from Pennsylvania, USA - Cold Stream Run_MetaG_CSR_2012 | ecosystem: Environmental > Aquatic > Freshwater > Creek >... | reverse complement strand
AGGACCCAAAGCGCTCGATGTTTGTGTGGCAGTTCGCCGCTTCGGAAGGTCCTGAACGAGAAACGGCGAGCCTCGCCATTTTGACCGAATTCCACAAGGTTGCTGTCGGACTTGGAATGCAGAGTATTGTCTTTTCGAGCGTGCCCAATTCCGCCGCATATCGCGCAATTAGACGTTACGCGTGGAAGGTATGCTCATCTGTGCCAAGAGCGATGAATAGCCTCCCGCCTTTTAGTGAACCCGTGGAAACGGGGGTTCTACTCGTGCTTAAGACGGAGACTGAGCCCGAATAGTCTTTTGATGATCCCGTGAGCCCACCGTCGTTCGGTGTTTAGGCAGCGGACTTGGTGCGATTCCTGGAGCCGCACACACTGCTTCCGCGCGTCCGATGAGATCTTACTCAACTCGGCGCTGGCGACGCTTCTCGGGATCGAAAAATGGGACGGTATCACAGCAATCAGCGCGTCGGGGCAGCCACCCGGCTCGTCAGGCGCGTCGCTGGCTCGGTCCTCGCATCCTCTCGATTTCGGCTAGTACCGCTGTCTTCCTGATTTGCCTCGCCGCATGAACCTGCTGGTCCGCCTCCAAATTGTGGTTACGACTCTCGTGGAGACGCTCGAACAAATTGATAGCTATCAATTCTTCCTCTAACTGTTTCAGTTTCTTTCGTTGGGTCCACATCGCTGTATGACCTCGTCGACAAACCGGATTATCTGCCAGCAGAGTCGGCACAGTCAATCGCCGTGAGTAAGGTATCGGTGTCAACGAGCTGATGCTTTCCGATGAAGCGCTCCAAAAGTTGCAGCCCTGAATTGTGCACTTCCTCGCCAGCATGGCTCGCACATGCGTCAGTAACTACGATGGGAGTGAGGCCTCGCTCGAACGCATCAACAGCGGTCTTGAGCACGCAACCATCAGTAGCGACACCACATATCACGATCTCCCGCCAGCCCTGCAGTTCCACTGTCGAGGCAAAAACGGGTGTGAAGACAGAATAAATTTCCTTATCGATGATCGTTCTCGCATACGGATCAAATTCTGGGCTGAGGTCAATTTCTGGACTCGTGCGTAAGCGTGTCCATTCAATGAGGCGTTCGTATTGGCTGCCTGGCTCGTTGTGAAACCGACTGAACACGATTGGCAGCCCTCGCTTGACCCATTCCTGAACTAGTCCGAGCACCGCTGGAACAATATGACGCGATTTGCGACCCAGGAAGCCGTTCTGCATATCGACCACAATCAAAACGAGTTCTTTTTTGTTTAGTTGCATAAAAATAGTAACCTTTCATAGACGCTCGATTAGATCGAGCGTCGCCCTTGCTTCATCCTCAACCCTACTGCTCAGGTAAATAGCCTCGCACATCGTTCTCTCTTCAGTAGGATCCCTAGGGCCGATCGCTCTCAGGAGACTGAGCTGCCGTCGAATTCTCGAAGAGGCTCTCTTGAAGCTAGTATATTTCCCGTCGCCACGCTCTATTTCTCGTCTGATCAAATGGCAGAATAACCACAACGCCTGGATACCAACCTCAAACTCGATGATGCTTTCGCCGAGATCGCATTCTTGATTCCCGAGCTGACAATATGACACGCCCGACCAACCCGCAAAGCCAAGATCGAAGCCATGCATTCCAAACTCTCGGAGATCCGAGTGCTCGAACCCAGTTTCCAGAAACTGTTGCTCGTGGCGGCTAATCGCCGATTGATCAAGAGTGGGTCCTCCCCGCCAAAGCAGTACTTTAGGGCACGCGATGAGCTTAAGTGCCGGCCTAAGCCTAGCGGCATCAAAGTTGTGACGTTTCAGCACGAAGACGGACAAGGCATAGACGATTTCACCGGCCGACGCACCTAGTTCGTCGTCGCTAGGAATCATAGCCGACTCTAGCAAGGTTTCGGTATGTTGGACGATCCCATGACCACGGCGAAAAATAGACTGGAACAGATCGCGACGCCAGGAAGCCAGAGCAGACAAATGGGAGAACTGCACGACCTCGCGAATATGCCACACGCCCACGCCAAATTCCGGGATACAGAGCCGCGCGACATCGAACGACAATTCTTGATATACGCCCCACCGTGTTGAGCGCGCCGAGCCGCCTCGGGAACCTGCACCGACGTAAATCGGGACAAAAACGTGTGACTCGACCTCCAAGCTCGTCCCTGTCTTGCTGTTTGTCACCGCAACCGGCGCTGACTTCTTGATCGAAGAACCCGATACAGCCATTCTCTCGACCGGCGCCACAAAGCGAAATCCCCGCGCCCGAACCGTCTTGATATAGACAGGATCTGAAAGGCTATCCCCCAACGCCTTCCGAAGGTTGGATATCTGAGTGCTCAGATTGCCTTCTTCCACGATTACGTTTCCTTTTTCCTGCCAGACCGCGTTCAGAAGTTCGGCGCGGGAAACGTAATTGGGATATTCCGAGACGAGCATGACAAGGACGTCATAACTCCTGCGCCCTAAAGGGATTTCTTCGCGGTTGTCTTTGCGTTCAAGACGCATTTCGGCTAGGAATAGTCGAAACGCGCCAAAAACATAACAGTCTCTGTCCATTGCTTGGAGTGTGCTGTTTTCGAATTTGGCCTAAGCTTCAGTGTCGCAGGCCCAAACCGGGAATCGTGCTGCTCCGTTTTGGGGCTATTCCATACTCCGATTTGAGTCTGCCATATTACTGTGAGTGCGTCAAAAATCGTTGTGAATCGGAAACCCCGGCGGAAAGCCTCCTAAACCTCGCCTGAAGCGATTCGGCAATCTTGACCGCCTTCTGCCAAGACTCCTCGAGTTTCACAATCTTTTGAGATTTCCTACATGCTTCCTTAAACCTCCTGGCGGCAGACTCTACCCTGACGGGCTGTTAAGCGCACAGCCCGAGAGGAGACAAGAAATGAAACTAGGGCGCAACAAAGAAAGCAAGGCTTGTTTGCAGTGTCACCAGCATCAAGCGCGTTTCAAGTTCCGTGGTGAAGTTAGGTGGGACCGAGACCACACACTCTGCCCGCGTTGCTATCGAGCTCTGAGCCAATCTTGCGCCGCTCGCCGAATGGCTCAACAGACTCCCCATCGAGTCCTCACTCCTGAAATGACGAGCTATTTCTTCTACTGGACGCTCGAACAGCCCCCGGTCCCCTCCAGAGCGAGGCTTATGAAAGGTGCGAGCAAAACTCGATCCCTGGTTTGCTCGATGGGACGAGAGCCAGTTCGGGCGCGCAGCTAAGATGAAGATTCTTCTCGCGTTCGAGACACTTCGCGAAGCCGAGGCACTGAAGTCAGGTCTCACATCTTTGGGTCACGAGCTCCTTCTCTGCTCTGAACTGAATGACGCAACCCATTTGATCTCAACGTGGCAGCCCGAATTGCTCGTTGGCGAAGAGAGACTTGGGAGGAAGCATCCGGATGCTGGTGTTCGTCTTGCGGGATTTTGCAGGATGGTCACTGAACAGAGCGCGGCTCATATTTCTACTCAAGTCCTGGTCGTTGCCTCATTCCTTGACTGGGATCGGATCAAGCAATTGAAGCGCGCAGGCGCACACGTCGTTGTCAAGACACCGAACTTTGACGCAGTTGTACGGTATGTCCAGACAGTAACCGACCAGCTAGTAACAGACCGAATCCTCGGCCCTGTCCTCGTCGGTCTGCACAGATTCCGAGGCAGCGCGCCAGGCCCCTTTTGCGACGGTTGCGATTGGCTTGGGGCGTCGGTGTCTTACGGGACAAGCAACGCCGACTTGCATCTGACGCCCGTGCGGACGGCGCTCTTGAATGCGCTTTTATTCCATCGCAGAGGGCAGTCGACTGCCGCTATCGCGGACCTTGTCGATCAGCGCCCCTTCCTATGGAATTTCCTAGAGGGCCGGGCGCTCCGGGCAACTGCCATCAAGATGGAAATTACTCGCCTTCGGTGCGACATCGGAGATGCCCTTGACCGAATTGGGGCTCCTTACCAAGGCAATCATTTTCTTCCTCTCGTTCCCCACGGCGTCGGACGATATCGGTTGGAAGGAAACTTTCAGCTGACACATGCTCCGGTTCTGACAACTCAGGACACCGTCAGTCAGCTGTGTCGACATGCCTAATGTTCGAAACAAACGCCGTCAGAACTTCATCCATCACTTCATCTCTGCGCTACTTCTGCTTACCCGCTGACACACTTAATCTCTCAATACTTTGTCTCCCCACGCATACGTCCGGGAACAGCTTGAGGCAACATGGACGCCAGACATACCTCAGGCTCTCACCCTGACAACAGGAGATCACATGGAACTGGCTGGGAGAGAAGATTTGAAACGTCCACCCCCTTGGTCCCGAACCAGATTCAATCACTTCTTGAAATCCATTGAATTCTGTAGTGCAGGAGCGAAGCTTTAAGCCCCTTTCCCGCATTCGGACGATGAACTCTTGAGCTCCTCCTCATCCGGATCGGCATACCGAAGCCATTTTTGGTTGCATCGGATGAAGAGTTCGAAATTGGTGTCGCGACTTGATGTGAACACACTGGGCTGATCGAAGCCGCAGGCGTCGACACAGACCGTTTCGATCATCGCGACGGTTTTTCCCGCTGTACAGAGTTCCGTAATTTCTCGTCTCATCGAACCGATGACGCCCCGGAGTGCTGCAGCGACCATTGCCGTTCCTCCTAGAACAGTCACGAGTTTGGTGGAGAAGCCACGGTCACGACATCCCGGCCGCGAGCTTTGGATTCATATAGGGATTGGTCGGCGAGCTTAAGCAACATTTCGGCGGTAGAACCGTGTTCTGGGGACGCGGCGATGCCGACCGAGATCGTGAGAGAGCCGAGGGCCTGCTTCTTGTGGTGGAGCCTCAGGCTTTTGACTTCCGCGCGCAATACATCGGCACGAATGACCGCATCCTTGGGAGAAGACTCTGGGAGTATGATGGCGAATTCCTCGCCACCGTAGCGGCAGCATATATCGGTGGCGCGAAAAAATCTGAGAAACAGTTCCGCCAGAGATTGAAGGACCACGTCTCCGGCATCATGTCCGAAAGTGTCATTGAATCGCTTGAAGTGGTCGAGGTCGAGGAAAAGAACCGAGATGGGGAGATGATTTCGATCGGCCAATCGGAGTTCTCGGGCTAACGACTCCTCCATGAAACGACGGTTGAAGAGGCGGGTCAGGGGGTCGCGAATCGACTGTTCCCGAAGGGTTTCGCGCAGTTGGAGACTAGCCAACGAGAGCGCGATAGTCGATGCGGCACTGATGGCGAGGCTCCCCCGTGAGTCTCGACTCTCGGTCCCAGGCTCGTTTCTGGGTTCTGTCGCGCTCTCAAATTCCAAATGCAAGACGCCGATTGTGTTCCCTTGGGCGACCATGGGCAGGCACAAAGACTCGGTGGTTGGACTTGCGGTCAAATGTTGGCAAACGATATGATTTTCTAGAGACCCACTCCAGTGAGGCAGGCCTCGGCGGAGAGACCAGCAGGCGTCTGGGGCAAACGTCGGCATGAGTGAAGCCTCCTTGCCCCAGCGAAGTGATGCCTCGACGAGATCGCGCGACGACCTAAATAAATAGAGGGCGCCAGAGCGAGCGCTGGGGAAAAGCTTGGACAGCGAGTTCGCGACGACTTCGGAGGCTTCTCTGACATTCCCGCTGCACGCCAGAAGAGAGCCCATTTCATTTAATCCGGTTGTCTGTTTTGTTCGGAGCTCTAATTCCTTCACCAGTTGGTCCAACGACTCCGCGTGACGCTGCTGCGCCTCGTTTGCCCTAGCCTGCTCCGACACATCTTCGTAGATGAGGTACGCGCCCCGAACTTCGCCTTCTTCCGAGAGGGGGACGCCCTGTAGCGCCAAGTCGAGAATCTCTCCGTCTTTGCGGCGCTGGCGAACGGTCTTGCGCAGGGCGTTTCCGGCAAAAATCTGACGAATGAGTTGCGTGGAATCGGAAGCCTCGTCGACCGGTATCACTATTGAGGCCAGCTCGTTCCGGTCGCACTGAAAGAGCCTCTCGAATGCGGAATTTGCCAGTTCGACTGCACCTTGGCGGTCAAGAACAACGATCCCCAGAGGGCTATTTTGTATCAGCGAATCCAGATATGTGGTCTTTCTATGAAGATCCATGGCGAGGCGCTGCCTCTCGCTGACCTCTGACCCTACGATGAGCCCGACCGCGGACAATATCATCATCAGTAACGCGACTTTGGTGAACACGACGACGCTGGATGGGAACAAATGCATTGCGACCACGATTCCAAAATTCATGGAGAGGATTGCGGTCACAACTCGCCGGATTCCCTGGCGCATTGCAATCCAGATGATCGGAATAAAGCTCAGATAAAAGTAGTCGTAAACCTGATTCTTGGATCCGAACATTACAAAGAGAACCGCGAACATCGTCAATACCTGGCCAGCTGCCTCTGAGGCCGCACCAAGATTGAATTCCGATAGGGTGAAGCGCGCCCCGGCGGGACGGGACTGGGAACGCGCCGGCTCCAGCCACCCACGGACGTGCGGAAAGACATGAACGAGAAGAAACGGCGAAATTCCCACCAAGCCGATGGCATCCCCCAGGAACCAACCGACACCGGACGTCCTGTATTCACTCCACGTAATACTGTGGTCAGCGACTAAGCAGGCGACGCCGAAGATGGCTGCTCCTACGGCCGCGACCATGCCCACAAAAATGTAGCTGACTACATCGCGGCGACGACGCAGTTCGAGATCGATGTGGAGGGGCCCACGCAATACATAGGCTGCCGTACCGTAACAAAGGGCACTCCCTGCGCTGCCTACCGTGCTACTGAAGGAGAGAATTGGCTGGCCGTAGATCGCCTTCCCGGCAATCGCATCGGCAACACAAACCAGAAACCCATACCATGGGTTGACACCTAAGAGAAGTGCCATGACCACACCGATCGCCGGATACCAGGCAACAAATCCAATGCGGGAAATGAAAATGACTTCCGGCCGACTCAGCAGCAGGTATAGCATGACAGCTAAGATTGAAACAAGCGCGTGCCGTAAGGTCCGGCGTTGCGAAGGCATATATGTCGGCACTTTCAGTAGTACAGGTTCAGAAGCCGTAAGGCTTCAAGTAGATAAAGACTTAAGACTGAGCCGCCATAGCGACTACCGCGCCGCCGAATTGTTCGCGGTCTAGCGGCTCCTCTAGTTAATCAGCGGCTGCGCAGGACGCCCTGCCAAGTCGCGGATTTCTGATTCCCGCGCTCCCGCTGACGACCAGGACCGGATCTGTTTGGCTTTTTGCGAGGCTTTCAATCGCTTGAGCGCGTCCCGACCCGACCGGCATATGGATGTCCAGTACGATGTCGTAAGGCTGGGCGCGAAGTCCTAAGCCGCTGCGTCCGCCAAACAGCCTCATAACCAGAAATGAGGAGTACGAGAGTCCCATAGCCGCGCGGGGGCGGTTCGGGTGGTGGCCCACCTTTCGCAGTTTCACTCCTTTCACCGTTAACGCGCGGCCGCGACGGAGAGTGCGAAGCAGATTTCAAAGCCGGGCCATTTGCTAGTTATGGCGCCCGCTGTCACGTTGGACGGAGCGAGCGATCATGTAATAGTTGGAGGTGGCTTTGGGGGTGCTGATCAATTCTCGGGGGCCATGGCTCTGCGTGCCGGACAGAGACGCGTCAAACAGGAGCAGACCGCGCACTTTTACCTGCATCCCTTCGGAAAGGCTGGATAGCGAAGACCTGGTCAGCGGCTGGGTGATGATGTGAACCATGGTCGTGCCTTCGCCCAGTGACGTCAGGGGGGAACCGTCATTGGCGGGGAGTTGGAGGTCGAAGCTGGCGCTGCCGTTGGAAGCAACGGCAATGTTAGTCACCGTGCCGGAGATGTTCTGAAGTTGGAGCCGGACGGTTAGGGCTTGGCCTAGATTGACGGCGCCGTTCGAACTTGCGGTCAGGGTGCTGCGACTGATGAACTGGATGCGTTGACCTGCGACCAAGTTGTTGGCACCGAAGGTTAGCGCGAGGCCTGTCAGATCCATGCCTTTCGAATCCATCTGAAAGGATGCGGCTGGATCCATGACGACAGTGCCGAAGGCACCGAGCTGGGCCGCGGATGCGCCTGCGCCGTAGATTTGCTGTGCTGCTGCCTTCGTGCCGGAATTGTCTGTAATAACGCCGGTGACGACCGATCCGAAGCCAGAACCGGAAATGCTGACATCTTGCACCAGCAACTGGTTATCGCTGCGAGTGGCGGAGTGGACGCGAACCAGCAGGTTGAGCATGGTGCGCAGGCTGATGCCGTCGAAGGCGGTGTTGCGGTCGGTGAGATACGTGGTGGAGAGGCCGCTGACGGCGTCTGCGACGGTGAAGGTCGAGCCGGTCACAGCGACGACTTTGCCCACTGCGGCTTCCAGCTCTCCGGTGATTTCTGCGTCGGCACCAACTTTACCAGGGGCTAACTGCGAAACCGTGAACGTGGGCTGGCTGCGCAACATCGTCTGGGAGGAGGAATCGAAGATCATGAGGCTGGCGATATCGAGGCCGATTCTAACGATCGAGGGGGCGGCAGAGGCGGAAATCGGCTGCTTTAGAACCGTTGTGGCCGTTGTGGCACCCACCCAGCGAGTTTCGCGAATGTGGCCAAAATTATCGATAAAGACGACATGCGGATTGGCGACCGTCAGCGAGGCTTTGGTGTAGGTGCCCGAGGCGATGTCAGCGTGGCCGACAACTTCAGCGGAGGATGCGAGATGGCTTTGCTCCATGGTGAAGGGGCGCGACACGAGCGTGGCGGCGACGCCCTTGGAGGTGACGAGGCGCATCGAGTTCACGGTTAACTCGAGGGAGAGAATACGGCCGACTTGCGTGTTGTTTCCCATTTGAATTTGCACAGAGGTCGTGGCGGCTGAAGCGGCAGTAACCAGCAGGGTGGCGAGCGCGCAGCCACAGAGGAGAAACTTCAATTTGCTTGCGTTCAAGTCACGGAATTGATGAGTCATGATGAATGGGCTCCAAGTACAAAGGTACATAGCAAGCGGGTGGCCATTCGTCGAGATGCGGCGGGAGATTGGGCTAAGTCCGTGATTTGGGAAGCAGTTCCCGGAATGGGACAACGCAACCGGTCGATGTGGGAGGGCGTGAGGGGTGTTTTTGGACGTGATTAGTGTTCTGAAATCGTACAGCCCCCCGATTGCGGGACAACTTGTTGCATCCGCGGTCGTTACCAACCGGGCAGGAGCGATTTGCGGGAGCGGAGGCCCAGGGGTGTTGGGAAGTTGAACGCTTGCGCAGACTGCGGACAAAAGACGAGTGGTTCCGGTATGGGAATGGTTGAGAGGAGTAACCTCTTTGTTCCCAATATGGTAACCGATGGAAAATGAGCTCCGGAAGCTATAGAGGGAGGATGGCCTCACAAGTGCTAGAGAAAGGTGGTGGTGCTCCCCGCGCCGCACAGCGGTGTGTGATTTGGAGGAGGGGTAGACCATGAAGTCCGACACGCTAGTTAATGATCCGACATCGTTTCACCACGAGGAAATCCAGCGGCAACTCCAGATTCAGACGAGCCGCGATCCGCAACTGTGGTCGATCTTCGCGCTGACGCTGCTGGTGCTGGCGAGTGGTTTGATGGCGGCAAGAGATTCCCACTTTCTCTCGCAGCTGGTGTTTTGTTTGGTCGGCTTGCTGGCGCTGTTCAATATCTATACGGTCGACCAGCGCAGAACGCTGTCGTCGACACGCTTGCAGCTTATTCAGGAGCTCGCTCTGCATGACACACTAGCGAAGCAGTCCTATCTGGACCCGCTTACGCAGGCAATCAACCGGGAATCCATGGAAGTGGTGGTGGGAAGGGAGCTGACGCGAGCCAACCGCCTTGGCACTGAGGTTACGTTTCTGTTGATGGAGGCGCGTCGCGCGCCCAAGCTCGAAGGCACACCGAGGGGACAAGAAACGAATGTGGCTCTGCTGGCGGGTGCGGGCAAGTTGTTGCGAACAACGTTTCGTGGCTTGGACATCGTAGTGCGCCACAGCCACGATACATTTCTTATCGTGATGCCGGACACCAATCAGCAGCAGGCCGAGATTGCGCTGCGGCGACTGAGTAATGAAATCGATACGTGGAACCTCTCCAATGCCGCTGGCTTGGAGCTCCTCTTCGATCACGGCATGGCCTCGTACGTGAAGGGTGCACTGATCGAGGAGGTGGTCCGGTCGGCGGGGAGGAAGATGGCGTCGAAGAAGAATGCGAACAATCCCCTACTAGCCACGTTCTCTCCAGAAGTGCCCCGGTCGGATTTTGCGCCCCGTTGGGTGGCGCCCGTATCAGGACAATCCTCCTAAGATTGTCGAGGTTCAGGAACATCAGGCGATTGGAACTGAGGGAAAAGTGAAGACTGGAACCGTACTGCTCATTGAAGACAGCAAGTTCATTCGGGTCACTAGCCAGCGGGAATTGATGAGAGCCGGATACAAGGTTCTGATGGCGGCAGATGGCGAAGACGGCTTGCGCATGGCGCGGGAAAACATGCCGGACTTGATCCTGTTGGATATGATGCTGCCGATCATTGCCGGGGCGGATGTGCTGCAAACGCTTAAGGAGGATGCGCGCACCAAGCACATTCCGGTAATTATCCTCAGTTCTCTATCGCAGAAGACATCGATGAAGCTGAAACAACACCACGTGGCGGGCTACATCGAGAAGGCCGCGCTGGTGTCAGGAGACTCAAAAGTGATCGTGCAGGCTTTGAAAGCTGCGGCCAGTGGACAATCCGAGACGCAATCGGACGGCTTTGCCCCGAACGGCGACTCCCAGACGTTTGCGGTGCGTTCGTGATTCACAGCATTCTCATCGGCGACGCAAATCGTTCGTCCTCGGCCTTCCATGCGAGGCTTCTTCAACAGGCAGGATACAAAGTTGCGACAGCGCACGATATGACTGCCATATCAGCACAGCTGCGATTGTCGGTGGTTTCCCTGGTCATTGCCGAACTCGCGTTGCCTGAGCCTGGGTCTGGCGACGCAGTGAACTTGGTTCGGCGGGTGGCCACGCTTCGTCCCGGTACTCCAATCCTTGTCCTGACTTCCAGCACCGATCCGGCTCTACATCGCAAAGCTCGGGCTTTGGGCGTGTGGGACATCAGTACCAAGCCGACTGTTTGCGCCGAGCTTTTGAGCCTGACCAAGAACATTCTGGACGCGGTCTACCCTGAGGGTTCAGACTTCTCGGTCAATTGCTGGCGGTCGCGACGCTTAGAAGGGTAGTCGGCAAGATAAACACTCAATCCCACTTAGGGGTTGGCAACCTTTGCCAGCGGAGGACTGCCCCCGTCGCTACGCTTCATCCTTGCAAGCATTTCGTAGATAGTTCCGCGGCTGACTCCCAAAATTTCAGCGGCGCGCGCCTTGTTGCCGCCAACCTGTTGCAGAACCTGCGACAGGTACTGATTTGTCACTGCCTCGAGTGTGACGAATTCGGACGGCGCGAGCGCTTCCGAAGGCTTGCGAAGGTACACCGGCAAGTCCTGGAAGTCGATGACGTTGCGAGTCGCCATCATACACGC
>Ga0075021_10001653_pt1 | contig 11486 bp, 8 predicted proteins | sample ColStrG_CSR_2012_FD_72749 | JGI IMG/M metagenome (GOLD analysis project Ga0075021, IMG submission 72749) | Freshwater sediment microbial communities in response to fracking from Pennsylvania, USA - Cold Stream Run_MetaG_CSR_2012 | ecosystem: Environmental > Aquatic > Freshwater > Creek >... | reverse complement strand
CCAGTCGGCAGATCAATCCGACCCCCAGGAGCAATGCCCTCAACGTTCAAGGCCACCAGCGGCCCTACGGTAACGAAGGTGTTGCCGGCCTTGACCGCGGCCATCCAGTCTTCATAAGAGAAGGCGCGCTCGCCCAGATGGGCATAGGTGCGCACTCCGCCTAGCAGCCACGCTTGCCCCATCTTGTCCGAGCCGCCTACTACCGGCACGTGATAGCCAAGATTTAAGTAGCGATACCAGTCGGCCAGACCGTAAGTGCTGATCTGCCAGTCGTAGGGGTTAAAGGTCATCATTTCAATGCCGTGCACCAGCCCCAACACTATGTCAGCAGCTCGCTCTAGCTGAGGGTCGGGTGCGTGCGGCATGATCACCAAGCCGCCTTGGTCGGCACAGCGCTGCGCCCACTCGGCCATGCTCACTTCCAGCGGGTCGCCGATGGCTGCCTCTGAGGCGCCATCGGTGCAGAGTGGGTGGATCATGGCACCGCGATAGCCGAGCAGCGAAATATGACCCAGGACTTGCATGCGGTTTTCTGTGCCGACTCGCACCAGAAACTCGCCATCCCCGCCAAACGCTTTGGCCCCCAGTGTGCTTTTGCCATCAAAATCGCTGACATTACTAAACATCTCGCCCCACTGGCTGGCCAGCAGGTTGACCACATGCACCCCTTCGGCCTGCCCTTCGAGCAACGCAGTCGTTGGGCTCAGAAAGTGGACATGCGTATCCGCCGTCACCCAACCGCGCTCGCGCCAACGCAGCACTTTTTCCAATTCAAAAACAATATGCTCGGTGGTCGGCAAGACCGTAAAGCGGGTCCGAATGGGAGCCACCTCGTAGCCTTTGGTAATCTCAATGTAGACCTCGCCCAGCGGCAGGTCGGCGACACATTCACCCTGGATATAGGCATATTGGTTCAGCCCGTTCACAAACTCGCCATAGTTGTCTTCAAACCAGTTGCCATTCACCCGCCGATGATTGCCACGCGGGGGCAGGTATTCGCCCTGCACGCCATGTAGATGGATGCGCACCGGCACCGGCTGACCACTGACTTGATCAACCACCCGGATGGTTACTGGACGGTGGGCAGGATTGATCGTGAGCAGCTTCTCGGAAATACCTGCGTCGATATTTATCCGTGCGCTTTCATCGTTGGTCTTGATATTGGCGGAGTCCAGATCATAAACAGCCTGCGTGTCTGCGCCTGTGGCAACGTAGAGCTTAGCCTGGGGATGGGCTGCATAGTCGATGATGACGGCGTCGCTGGCGGCCACCGGTTGCACGTTGGGTTTCTTACCCAGCCACGCTGCCCTGTCGTAGTCGAGCGCAGCGCGCGCAGAGATGACGTTGCCTAGGTCGATTTGTATATCCGTTAGCTCTAACTCGCCCAGCTTGTTGAGTGTGGCTCCAGCGGGCAGCGCCAAACGCAATTTTTGGCGCAGGCCCGGGCGGAGTGGATGCTCAGTCACTTGGGTCGTGGTGATGGCGTAGACCAATGCCCGCTCGTTCTTGGGGGTCAGCACCAAGTGGGAGATGGCCTTTTCTGGATGCGGGTTGGGCAGGGCATACAACCACAGCCTGTCCCCAGCACTATCGCGTCCAGAGGAATGGCGGGATTCGCCTCTACCATAGCTGGCCACAGGCTTACGCCCTAGAGCCAGCTCCTCGCTCACCGTCAGCACGACGTTGGCTTTTTGGGCTGGCATGGCTTCAAAGGGGCTGGCCCCCCAACCAATCTGGCGTTGTTGAATGGCAAAGCGGCGCAAAATAGGCGTGCTGGCGTGGCTGCCATCGGCATATTCCAGCCTGTAGTCGGCCACGAGATCGCCCAATTCGTTACCGTCCACTTGGTCGTCGGCAAAGCCGGTCATATAGTTGCTTGCGCGCGTCTCGACCACATGTAAAAACAGCAGATAGGTGGCATACAACTGTCCGAGCTCAATGGGTGCCGGCACATCGCTGAGCAACAGCACATTCGGTTGCCCCAACGCGCCACATGCAAAGGGAATGCCCAAATAGCACTGTTGGCCGGTCACGGTGGCCAGATCACTGGGCGGTTGCACTGAACCCGAAAGGGTTTGTTGATCAACGTTAAAGTGGCCAGTCAATGCCAGGGGGGTAAAGTGGGAAGAAGGTGGGATATTCAAGGTGATCTCCTCATTTAACCGACGCTAACACCCATCGATCGCATTGTCATTCCGAGCGTGGCGTCTGCGCCGCCGCGTAAAATCCTGAGAGCCCATCCGATGAACCCCAGGCCGCTCCAGTGCAAGTGCGCTGGGCAGAGATATTAGGATAGGCTCCTCGGTTTTCGGACTAAAACCACGAATATGGCCGCACGTTCCATCAAATCGACCCAATTATTTGCGCCAATCTGGCCAGCGATAGTAAGGATAACACTTTAGATCTGCAAATCGTTTGCTTTGCAGCGATAAATACGCCGTAACTTCAGGTAATTGACATGTTTACAACGATTCCAGTCCAAACCAACGCCCGCCAGGAACTGTGTCTGATCACCAACGCTGTGCAAGAAGCGATCGTGGCTTCCGGTGTGCGTGAAGGACTGTGTGTGCTGTTTTGCCCGCACACAACCGCGGCATTGACGATTAACTCGTATCTCGATAAAGACACCGCCGTCGATCTGCAGGACGAGATCGACCGCCTGGTGCCAACGCGCACTAACTTTAAGCATATTTTTGACACGCCTGGCGATGCAGCTGGTCATATCAAATCGAGCCTTACCGGTATTGAGCTGACGTTGATCGTGCACGCAGGCGCCGCGCTTATCGGCGAATCGCAGGGCATATTTTTCTGGGAGTTTGACGGCCCGCGCAAACGGCGCGTGCACGTCAAAGTGATGGCCGGATGAATCCACCGAGCTTGATAACGCTATCCAACATCATCATCGATGATATTGTGCTATGGGATGGCCGCACGCTGATGGCCACGCCCGGTGGTGCGGGCACGCATGCGCTGGTCGGGATGCGTGTTTGGGTCAATCCCGACGAGCCACTCGGCATTGGCGCCTGGGTTGGCCCGGATTTTGATGCTGACCAGCGCAAGGTTATGACACAACTGGCTGCCGACCTAGGTGGTTTGCTGACGCGTGCCGATCCGAGCGCGCGCGCATGGCAGATCATCGAACAAGATGATCGGCGACACGAGATATTCCGCACTGATCTGGGCGTATTTGCGCGCAATATGCCAAACCCGCTTGAACTGCCTGCGCGCTATTGGGCCGCGCGTGGCATGCACTTGATGGGCAACAACAGCGTGCTTGAATTTTCGGAAACGGTGGCGGCGATCAAACGCCTGGCGCCACAGGCCGTGCTGGTGGCTGAGCCATCACCTGAACAAGTCAGCGCACCATTAGTGGCGTATCAACACCTGTTGCCAAATTTGAGTGTGTTCTCACCCGATATCGATCACGCTCGTCGCTTGACTGGTCAGAGCGACCCGCATGCAATCGTGCAGGCACTGCTGGATGCCGGCGCACCAAGCGTTGCTTTGCGCATGGGCGCACAGGGTTCACTCGTGTGCGAACGCTCTGGTGCGGCCTGGCATATTCCGGCTGTCCCACCCAAGGCAATTGTCGATGTCACCGGCGCCGGCAATGCCTATTGCGGCGGCATGACTGTGGCGCTGGCGGGGGGGCTGCCGATCGTTGAAGCCAGCCTACGCGCGGCTGTTAGCGCCAGCTTTGCGCTCGAACAATTTGGCCCGCCACACATTGATGCGGCACAGCCACATGAGCGCGACCGACGCATGGCATGGGCGCGCGCTCATGCTCGAATGGCGTAGGGACCCCTAAAACCGTTGAATGGCGTGCGATCAAGGGTTGCGCACAGATGCGTGGCGACAAGCGCACCTGGTAATGCATAGACCAATGGCGTGAATGCTTCGTGGATGTCGCCCTGCACTGGCAATACAACATCGGCAAGTGGCCCGGCCACACTGTCGCCTTGCGGCACAATGGCGATCACAAATCTCCCAACCCGGCGCGCCGCCTGTAGCACTTCAGCCACACAATTATGTCCGCGCCCACCCGGCGAAATAAAGAACGTGGGCAGCTTTGGAATTACGGAGATGTAATACTGCACGTGCTTCCATTCCTCCGTTTCATGGCCGCTAGCATTTATCCCGCACGCTTCGGAAACCTTTGCCGCGCAAAAGTGGGCCGTGCCAAGATTGGGGCCATCGCCGACAAACATCATGCTGTGATGCGGCTTGAGCTGCTCCGCCAGGGCCCGTGCCTGCGCAGATAGCGTTTTTAGCGTGGCGTCGAGCGTGTCGGCCGCGTCGCGCTTTAGCACACGGCGCAGAATGTTGGCTTCCTCCTGGCTGATCAGATCACGCACTTCCCGCAAGCGGATTGCGAGCAACATCAATGTCAACAGCGAGGCGATATAGGTGCGAATACCCGGGCCAGGCGGCGTGTCGTTGACAGCGGTGTTCAACACGGCCTCAGCGCCAGCGGCAACTGGAGAATCTGGCAACGCGGTTAAGGCAAGCGTGAGCGCACCTTCGGCACGCGCGGCATGAACTGCCTCAATGGTCCGCTCGCTGTGTCCACCTGCTGAGACGGCTAGTAGCAGCGGATTGCGCGGAAAAAGCTTTGGTTGATATGTCGCGCCATAACGCGCAAACTGCATAGCCATGATCGGTTCGGTCGGAATCTGCGCCAGGCTTTCGAACGCCAGCTCACTTGCGAGTGCAGCCATGTACGAATCACCACTGCCGGTGACAACGATGCGTTTCGTGGAAAGCAGATCGTGATGATTGAGCGAACGCCGAACCCGCTCGTCGAGCACATCGAATTCATCCCGGACTAGCCCAGGCAAGCTTGCGATTTGTTGGAGCATTGAAGTGGCGTTCATTTTTTTGTGCCAGTCAACTCTACGTCAAACGTAAGGCGCGCATAGGGTGGGATCACACCACCCGCGGCTGCCATAAGTCAGCTCAGGCGGGGTGACCCGCTTGCGTTTGCCGCCTACCTGCATCGTCGAAACACCCTCAACCCAGCCCCGGGTCACCTTGCCGACACTAAGTTGGAACTCGAGCTGGCCACCGTGATCGTGCGAGCTGTCAAATTTTGGGCCATCGTCAAGAAAGCCGCTGTCATGCTCGACGACGGTGTTGCCGCGTTGTGGTTGTGCGCCTGTGCCGACGACCTCGTCGGTGTATTCGAGTCCGGATTCAGTTTTCATATCTGCGCATTCTCTCCCGGCAGCACCACGGACCACCACCCGCACTTGGCCGGTCATGGAGCGACATTATTTCAAGTATCCCGCAACTCAGCTATGACGGATTCATGGATGCAGTGATGGGCAGCGACTATCACAGCCGCGCGATCCGCTTCACCCGTAGAGACTTCAGCGCCACGTGCTGTATGCGCTTCAGTCGCTCGGGTATCAGCCTTGCCAGTCTTGCTCAGCATGTTAGCGCTTGCCCATCCGCTTCTGCCGCTGGGTCAAGAACGCTTGGATCTTCTCCCAATGTTATTTCGCACGTAAGGCCACAGCCAAGCGGGCAGACTTACGATCGCCGTATTGAAGCTTCGTGATAAATCGACCGCGGAGGAAAAACACAGAGCGCTGATAGGCAATGGTAAGTTCGAAGGATGCAAGCATTGGAATTGACCCAGATATTGAACGGGGCGGCAATCATTTGGGTCGCCGGTTGCACCGGACTCGATGATTCCACCAACGCATTCGCTCGGCAATATGGGCAAGAATCTGCGTTGGCTGGTTTGAGCGAGGGTGGCGGTTTGGCGGGTTTTGGTGAAACCGGTGCTGCTGTTTCGGCTGGTGCAGGTGGGGGTGATACAGTTGGCGCCGGGTCGGCTGGCCTTGCGACCATTTGGGCATGAGGACATCGAGCACCTCCATCTGATCGCGCACAGGCAGAAACTGTTTTGCAAAAACTGCGTGAACGGCTGCTTGGGTTCGTGGCTGCCTTCACGGCCTAACGCTTGTCACCCATGCTCAAGGCTGCCGCAGAGCCTTCGACTGCAGCCCTATCACGTATAACGCAGACCGGTCGATCTATTGCTTTTGGTCTTGCCGCGGTGTATAGCCCCGTTATCCAGATCCATGCTGCGTCAACCACGGACGATCACCCTGAATCCGTGGGATTCAATGTCTGCAAGTCCTCAGCCTTGGCTGCGGTGTATAGCGCGTCTTACGCGCAAACCAATTCGAGTTCAATTGTCTCCTCAGCCTATTCAGACAGGGCTGAGGCTTTGGTTACAGGGCATGGTCCACCAGCGCCGATATTCTCTCGGCCGCTGCCACAGCTGACAGATGCTCGTTATCGATACTCAGTTCGTAGCCCTCAAACGCTTCCATCTGCTTGTAGAGCATCTGCACTTCGTCGTCAGTCAACCATTGTCCGCGGGCCCGGTTTCGTTCCACACACGTCACCAGCGGTGGCATCAACCGCACGACCCGTATTTTCTCGTCCGCCCATCCTTCTCGATACAGGTTCAGTGAATACGGCCACAGAAAGTCGAGCGTGATGACGTCACAGCCATAGGCTAAAAACTGCTGACCTAACAAGCACGCGTTTCGAATGCCCAATTCGGTCTGCCGCACCCCCTCCTCGCCCTTCCAAGGCGGAACATGAGGTTTTCGAAGTATCCATCTCAGTTGGTCCACATCGATGAGCGCGGATTTTGTGCGTATCTCAGCCAGCGCTTGCCCGACCGTGTTCTTGCCAGCAGCTGGTGGCCCGGTGAGTATCACGATTTTCATGCGGATTACGATCATACCGGTCGGTTGTTACCCGCCAAGTCTAGAACACACAGGGTGCGGATATTGGCGCATGTCCAGAAATTGTGTTCAGTAAAGCTTCCACTGCCTGAAGCCAAATAAACGCGCCTTAGCAGCCTGTCGGAGAGAGGGCAGTCAATGGCGACAAACTCCCACTTAGCAGGCATTCGAGTTGTGAATCCAGATTTGCACTCCACCAGCGGGATCACAATGCGGAGCAAGTAGGGATTCCACCATTTAACCCCGACAGATTGTGAGCGACATATTCAGCGCCTTATTTGGCTCAGGACACAGCGAGTTTCCGGTAGCACTATTTCTGGACATAAGCCGCGGATATGTTGGATGGGCGCGAATCCGAGATAGACCGACATGGCACGAGCGGCTGCTCGCAGATAGCAGCGGTACAGAATTTGGTTTGACCTATTCTCTCGGCTAAGCGATACTGATCCCAGAGGTCAGAGGTAATTGATCTATATGTCGCCGACACAATACCTGACCCATGCTTTTGTGCTGGCCATACGCTGGGGTTGTATCGATTCGATGGTCGCGAGTCATAGCAGTTACAACGCCAATGCGGGGTTGCATTAAGTGAGCGTATGGTTAACGATCCAAATGTTCAGTGTAAGACAAAGCCAGTAACGAAGGAGAGGATCTATGTCTGAGAAAAAAGGCCTAACACGACGAACTTTCTTGAAGGCCGGCGGACTCGCCGCCGCGGGTGGATTGTTGGCCGCCTGCGCACCGCCCCCTGCCGCACCCAAAGCCGCCAACGCGCCCGCAGCCAACGCCCCTGCCGCCAACGTGCCCGCTGCCGGGACAATCGTTGAGCTGAAGTGGATGTCGCCGGATCGTGAACTGAGCAACAAGACCAAGGCCAACACCATTGCCAAGTTCAATGCTCAGATGGAAAAAGATGGCAAGCCGTGGCGTCTCAAGGATGTCAAAGGCCCAGCCACAGATAATGACCTGACGACTAAGTATCAACTGGATGCCGCTGCCGGCTCGCTGTCTGATATTGTCGATGGCTTGCCCAGCACACAAGTGGCGGATTTTGCCGCTGCTGGGTATCTGCTGGATCTGACCCCCTACATCGAGAAATGGGACGGTTGGAACCAATACTTCGACGTGCTCAAACCGTTTGCCTATCAGTCGGGCAAATTGGTCGGCTTGCCGAGTGGCACCACGTTCTCTTGGTATTACCGTAAGGATGTGCTGGCTAAAGCCGGGGTATCGCTCGACCAGCCCAAGACATGGGATGACTTTTACAAGGTCTTCGATGCCATCAAGACCAAGACCGATGCGATCCCCTGTGGCCTACCCGCTGCCACGCCGTGGGGCGGTGGCACATGGGATGAGGGCTTCCGGATGGTGTGGTTAGGCTTTGAGGGAACCATGTTCGATGAGAAGGACAACAAGTGGGTGGTTAGCAGCCCGAACTTGCTCAAGGCGTTGCAGGTGTATGAGACCTTGGCCAAGAACAAGTGGCTGCATGTCGAAGGCTTGCTCACCCCCAAGCCGTGGGAGCCGATCAAGTATCAGGACTTCCCCAAAGGCAAGTGCGCCTTTGTCACCGGTGGTGATTGGCAGTGGGAGTTCGACTGGGGCCCGAAGGGGGCCACCCCGATTGACAAGCTGTTTGAGGTCGTTGACCGCTGGCAGTTCCCGTCCGAAAAGGGCCAACCCTTTGTTTATGTCGATGGCAGCGCAGGCCCATTGGCAGCAGCCAACACAAAGTCCCCGGAGGGCGTGGCCGAGGCCATCAAGTTTATGGCCGACCCGGTACTGGGCTGTGAGAATGCCAAGCTGTATTTGGGTGGGCCCTCGGCCCGCAAAGATTTTGGCGATAAGTGCCCAGATTACAAGACCATGGTCGGTGGTAAGTACATGCAATCGGCTGCGTTCTTCGGCACGGGTCGCACCTACCGCTTCTCGCGGGTTGGCACAGCCAAGATGTCTGACGGTATCGCCCGCGCGACCGAGGACATCATCACCCTCAAGAAGACCGCTCAAGAGGCGATGGATGCCTTTGCCGCAGCGATGCTGGACGCCATCCCCGACAACGCCAAGAAGGCGTAACTGACGGTTGGAGGCTGAACCACGAAGAGCACGAAGCGCACGTCGTATTTTTAGAATCTTCGTGTTCTTTGTGTACTTCGTGGTTGAAACCATTACGCTGAGGATAGTCGTCTCCTATGCTCCGCTCGCAAACCCGCACCCACCTGTTGTTTCTGGCTCCGTCGTTGTTGCTGATCTTTGTTTTCATGGTGATCCCGGCGCTGTTTGCGCTGTATATCAGCTTCACCAACATGGCCCTGACCGGGATCAACGCGCTCAACTACCGCCTCATTGGTGGGCGCAACTACATCAAGCTCCTCACCGATGAGAACTTTCGGCATTCGTTGTGGCTGACCCTTCAATACACCGCGGGCACCATCGCTGGGCAATTTGTGCTGGGGCTAACCATGGCGCTGATTTTGAACCGGCGCAAGGTGTTTGGCCAGCCCTTGCTACTAGCGCTGGCGATTTTGCCGATGGTGATCCCCGCCGTCATTCAAGCGCTGATCTGGTCATCGATGTTGGGCGCAGCCGAGTTCGGCACCCTCAACCGTATCTTGGGCTTGGTTGGGCTCGCGTCGGTGGCATGGACACGCACGCTGCCGCTAACCTCGGTGTTGCTGGTGAACTTCTGGAACAACTCCGGCTTCGCCATGATTTTGTTTTTGGCCGGACTGGAAGGTATCCCAGCAGAGATATTGGAGTCGGCCAGCATCGATGGCGCGAATGGCCGCCAACTGTTGCTACAAATCAAGTTGCCGTTGATTCGATATGTGATTTTGCTATGGCTATTGCTCAACACGATTGGCTGTCTGAACACATTTGATCTGGTGTATGCCCTCACCACAGGCGGCCCGGGCAATGCCACCGAAATTCTTGGCATCTATATCTACAACTCCGGTTTTCGCTACAGCGAATTGGGATACGGTAGCGCCGTGGCGATGGTGTTGCTGGTGATCAGTTTGGGCATCGCCTATATCTATACCCGTCTGATGCGAGTTGAACTATGAGTGTGCAATCGAATGTCCAGCCAACCCGCTCAAATACCGGCAATACCCAATGGGATCAACGCATCCGGCGCAATGCGCGCAGCCACCGCATCGAGATGCTGGTCATCTATGTCTTTCTGATCGCCTTTGCGCTGTTTATTCTTATTCCCTTTATCTGGCCATTTCTGTCCGCGTTTACGAATAAGCCGGAGACAGTCTCAAGCCTGTATCTGTATTGGCCAAAAACATTGACTTTGGAGCACTTCAACGAGGCAATCAATGGGCGAGGCGATGCTTTAACGCTGTTGCGCAACAGCCTGATCTATACAATCAGCAGCGTGGCATTGGCAGTGGTGTTGTGTTCACTCGGCGGCTATGCGCTGTCGCGTGGGCGCTTTCGCTACAAGCGCGCCATCATGTTCGCCATCCTGCTGATTCAGGTCATCCCCGGCACAGCCACCATCTTGCCGCTTTATCTCATCATGCGCCAACTGCATCTGGTCGATACCATTGCCGGTCTGGTCATTGGGCTCACAGTCGGGCAACTACCCTTCATGCTGTGGGTGCTAAAGGGATTTATGGACACCGTGCCGCCAGAGCTGGAGGAAGCGGCTTGGATCGATGGCGCAACGCCGTTTCAAGCGCTATCGCAAGTGGTCTTTCCGTTGACCTTGCCCGGCTTGGGCGCGGCGATGGTGTTGTCGTTTAACGGCACGTGGGGGGCATTCTTTCTACCCCTGATCATGTTGTCAGATGCGGACAAGTTCCCGATGCCGTTGGGTTTGTTCCGCGCCATCATCGCCTATACCAATCTGGATTTTGGCATGATGAACGCGATGTCGATTTTGTATCTACTGCCATCGTTTGCCATCTTCTTCTTCGCTCGCCGCTATCTCATCCGCGGCACGATGGCTGGGGCGATGGCTGGTCAGTAAGCGTTATCACACCCTTTATGCCCGAGAAAATCCCTGCTAGGCTATAAAGTGTCATCAAATCCCTCACCCACCCCTCACCCAAATATCGCCCAAGGTGCTTGAAAACCCTCCTTGCGGCATGACCGCTTCGAAAGCATGCCCTGAGGGGATGGGCACTTCTGACTCGCATCCCGCAGGCCACGGCGGCCCGCAGGGCTGTGCGGACGTTCCGCCTGCCTACACGCATTGGCGTTTGACTCGGCGGTAGTGGACAGGCTAAGCCAACGTATCCGTGCGAATGTAGAAGTACTGATCTCCGGCGAGGCTGTTGCGCTCATCACACCCCAGGGATTGACGAATAACTTCTAACCACAGCTAGGCGACTCGGCGCATTTCGACGTCTGAGCCACGCACTTCATCCCATGCGGTTTGCGCTGCATCGTTCATGCGGCCTTCACAATTTGATTCAGCTGGATGAGATTGCCGCAACTGTCGTCAAACACCGCCATGAGGGTCGGTCCCATCGGAGCCGGATCCATGGTGAAGCGCACGCCTTGTTGTTTCATGCGCGCAACCTCGCCCGCGATGTCGTCGACAAAAAACGCGGCGGCGGGGATGCCCTGTTCGCGCAGCGCCCGTTTGAAGACTTGAGTCGCCGGATTTTCACTGGGTTCCAGCAATAGCTCCACCCCGTCCGGAAGCTCGGGTGAGGCCACGGTGAGCCAGCGAAAGGGTCCCACCGGGATGTCCTTCCTTTTCAC
>Ga0075021_10001652_pt1 | contig 11487 bp, 11 predicted proteins | sample ColStrG_CSR_2012_FD_72749 | JGI IMG/M metagenome (GOLD analysis project Ga0075021, IMG submission 72749) | Freshwater sediment microbial communities in response to fracking from Pennsylvania, USA - Cold Stream Run_MetaG_CSR_2012 | ecosystem: Environmental > Aquatic > Freshwater > Creek >... | reverse complement strand
CTCGGGGTCGAGTCCTTGGCAGGCTGCCTTGGACCGCCACTGCTGTTTCATCGGGACTGCTCAACTCCTCGAGGCCGCGAGGCTGGATACGAAGGGTCGAGTATCGTCGCCCAGCCCCCCTGATGTCCAAATGAATCCGTTCAGGCACGCCAAAAAAGCACCCCTGACCTGCAGTGCAGCCTGGAACCCGCGGAATTAGCGGCTGCGGAGGTCGGCGACCAGTTCGGTGTGGGCGTCGGCGTCCAACCCGGTCTCGTGGTCGTAGTCGGAATGGTGCACGGCCAGGCGGACGGGCGAGGAGACGAACGCTTCGATCTGTTGAGGCGTGAGATCCCAGCGGACGTAATGGACGGCCGCTGTGATCTCCGCTCGGGTGAGCTGCTTCTCGTGGTCCGGGTCCGGGGTGCAGCGCACCACGATCTCGTCGTCGCCCGAGCCGACGCGCAACTCGATCGTCGTCTCGATGCCCACCAGCCGAGGCAGCCACTCACGCAACGCTGGTTCGCTGGTCAGCTCGATGAACAGGGTGGCCGACAGCGAGCCGGGCTCCGGGATGAGCGGGTTGTAGGCCCGCAGTTCGCCCTCGATGGCCTCGTCGCTGATCAGCTTCTCGACGCGCGCCATCTCCTGGATCTGAAAGCGAATCGTGTCTCGGTTCTCGAAGACCAAGGTCACGATGGGGCCGACGTGGACCCGGCGACGTTTCTTGAGGGCGATGATGTGGGCGCGGAACTCCTCGCGCTCGCGTTCGTAGGCTCGCAGGTCGGCAATGTCGTCGAGCGTGAGCTTGGTGGTGTTCGTTGCCATGGTCATGGTCCCTCCTCGGGGATGCCGTAGGCCCGGGCCATCACCTGGATCGGATGGACCGGCTGCGTGCCGGTCTCCTGCAGAATGCCTCCGTTGGCCAGGTTGCAGTCACCCGCGATGACGTCGTTGTCCGCCTTGATGATGAGATCCGCCATCTTCTTGGCCACCTGGCGTGAGGTCTCGTAGTTCTGTTGGCGATACCCCCAGGTTCCGTCGATGGCCGAGCACTCGGCCACGACCGTGATCTTCGTACCCGTCAGCTTCATGAGGTCTCGGCTGCGCAGGCCGATGTTCTGGGCCCGGAGGTGGCAGGGGGCGTGATAGGTGATGGCGTCGGGGACGTCGCCGGTGAAGTCGGTGTCGAGCGCGGTGTCCTCGCCCTTGTGCACCTTCATGAGGTACTCGGCGGCGTCGTAGGTGTTGGCCGCCACCAACTCGGCATCGGGACCGCCGATGTAGTCGACGTAGTCCTTCTTGATGATGTACCCACACGTCGGCTGGGGCACCACCACGTCGTGGCCGGCCCGCACGGCCGCGGCCAGCACGGTGATGTTCTTGCGGCCCTCGGCCACGAAGTGTTCGACGTCGCCGCTGTGCAGCCACGGCGCGCCGCAGCACACCTCACCGCTGGGCAGACTGCACTCGATCCCGTTGCGTTCGTACACCTTCACCAGGTCGCGCCCGATCGCCGGATTCTGGTACTCGACCAGACACGTCGGAAACAGAGCCACGGTGCCCTGACGCGGGCCGACCAGCGCGGCGGTGTGCTTCTTGAACCAGGTCGAGAATCGCTGCTTGGCATAGGGCGGTAGCACTCGCTCCGCCGCGATGCCGACGGTCTTTTCCATGACCTTGCGGGTGAACGAGCCCGGCGTGCCGATGGCCTTGTTGGCCAGCGGCGCCAGCGCGGTGTTGAGCTTGCCGATGGCGTCGGTGCGGGCCAGCGCCTGGTTCTGGACCCGGGTCTTGGTGGTGAGTTCGGAGTTGTGCACCCGCACCTGGTCAGCCCGCATCATGAGGCGAGGGAAGTCGAGGTTCCACTCGCTCTGGCCGGGGATGTACGGGCAGTTGATGTAGCAGAGCTTGCAACCGAAGCACTCGTCCACGACCTGGTCCTGCTGGGCTGGAGTCAGCCGGCCGGCGTCCTGGTCGTCGTGGGCATCGACGAACGCGAACAAGGTGGGGAACGAGGTGCAGAACTTGAAGCACAGCCGGCAGCCGTGACAGAGGTCGTAGACCCGGGTGAGCTCACCGCGCAGGTCGGTCTCGTCGAAGTACTTGGGATGGAACGGGTCATACGTCGTCGTCACGTGCTCATCTCGCCTTCGGGGTGTCGGTCGCTCGAGGAGGGCGTGGCCTGCGAGGGCAGGGTCGGTGCCGTGACCGGATCGGCCCCGGACGCGTTGCGTCCAGGGCCGACGGTCACTGCAGTGGCAGCCGAGGCTGACCCGAGTCTCAGGAGATGGACTCGAGACCTTCGGTGAAGCGTCCGGCGTGGCTCTTCTCGGCGCGGGCCAGAGTCTCCAGCCATTCGCCGATCTCGTCGAAGCCCTCGTCGCGGGCGGTCTTGGAGAAGCCGGGGTACATCTCGGTGTACTCATAGGTCTCGCCGGTGATGGCGGACTTGAGGTTGTCCTCGGTGGAACCAACGGGCACGTCGGTCACCGGATCGCCAACCTCGGCGAGGAAGTCGAAGTGACCGAATGCGTGACCGGTCTCACCCTCGGCCACCGAGCGGAACAGCGCGGAGACATCGGGGTAGCCCTCGATGTCGGCCTTCTGGGCGAAGTAGAGGTAGCGGCGATTGGCCTGGCTCTCGCCCGCAAACGCTTCCTTCAGGTTCTCGTGGGTCTTGCTGCCCTTGAGTTCAGCCATGGTGCTCCTTGTGCAGTGTTGGGTTGGATGAATTGGTGGATGAATGGGTGGATGACAACGGGCGGCGGGCGACGCAGTCGGGGCACGTGCCGCGGAAGACCACTTGGGTGGCGTCGATGACGAACCCTTGGCGGCGGTCCTCGGGGAGGTCGAGGCCAGCGATCTCGGCGTCGACATCCAGCACCTTGCCACAGCGCTCACAGACCAGGTGATGGTGGCCGTCAAGATTCGGATCGAACCGGGCCGAACCGGTGCCGAGCTCCAGTTGCAAGAGCTCACCCATGGAGGTGAGGTCGTTGAGGGTTTGGTAGACGGTGCGCAGCGAGATGGTGGGCATGTCGGCGCTGACCGAGGCGTAGACGCTCTCGGCCGTCGGATGCTCGGGATTGTCATGGAGCGCCGAGAAGATCCGTTGGCGCTGCGGGGTCACCTTCAGACCTTGCGCCCGAAAGGCCTCGGTGAGTTCAGCCGGCGACTTCACGACGGACAACCTACCGGCACTCTGCAACGATTGTTGACTAGCCAGAAGAGAAATCTGGGACGGCGGGAGATCGACCCCGAGGCAGGCTCCGTGAGGCCATCGCGAGGGCGCCCTCCTAGACTCGGGCGGTTGTCGATCCCGCCGCGAACCCTGGTGCGGCCGTGAAAGCGAGTGCCTACATGCCCGGTGCCTTCGATCGCGACGACGCCCTGCGCCGTCTCGCCGACACCCATTTCGATGTGCTGGTCATCGGTGGCGGCGTCACCGGCGCCGGCACCGCACTCGACGCTGCCTCCCGGGGCCTACGCACCGCCCTCGTCGAGCGCTACGACTTTGCCTCGGGCACCTCGTCGAAGTCATCCAAGTTGGTTCACGGCGGGCTCCGCTACCTGCAACAGGGCGACGTGCGGCTCGTCTATGAAGCCTTGGCCGAGCGGCAGCGGCTGCGCAAGAACGCCCCCCACCTGGTGAAGGTCCTGCCCTTTCTCCTCCCGGTGTTCGGCAAAGGCGGCGTGATCCCCAAGAAGCTGTCAAGGGCGCTGGGTTCGGCCATGTGGATGTACGACCTCACCGGCGGATTTCGCATCGGCAAGCTGCACAAGCGCATCAGTGCGGACGAGGCCGTGGCCCACATGCCGACCCTGCCCCGCGAGAAACTGGCCTCGTCGTACCTCTACTACGACGCCCAGGCCGACGACGCTCGCCTGACGCTGACCCTGACCCGCACGGCGGCGATCGACTTCGGGGCGGCGGTGGCCAACGGCACCCGGGTCGTCGCCATCCTCAAAGGCGACGACGCCAAGGCCTGTGGCGCCACCGTGGAGGCCACCGACAGCCAAGGCGTCACCCGCACGTTCGACATCACCGCCGACGCGGTGGTCAACGCCGGCGGCGTGTGGAGCGATGATGTTCGCCTCCTCGACGAAGGAACCCATCCCGATTCGATCCGCCCGGCCAAGGGCATCCACATCACCGTGCCGTGGGCCAAGGTGCGCAACGACATCGCCGTCGTCGTGCCCGTGCGCAAAGACAAGCGCTCGATCTTTGTGGTGCCGTGGGGCGAGTTCACCTACATCGGCACCACCGACACCGACTACGACGGCCCCATCGACGACCCCCAATGCACGCCTGCCGACATCGCCTACCTGCTCGGGGCCATGAACGACGCCATGACCAGTGAGTTGACCGTCGACGACATCGTGGGCACCTGGGCCGGACTCCGCCCCCTGGTGCGCGACGCCGGCAGCGAGCGCACGGCTGATCTCTCCCGGCGCCACCGGGTCACCCCTTCAGCCAGTGGCGTCGTGACCGTCACCGGCGGCAAGCTCACCACCTACCGGGAGATGGCGGCCGACACGATCGACGTCGTGCTCTCCGACGTCTTGGGGGCCAAGGTGATGGAGCGGGTCACCAAACACAGCCGCACCAAACGCCTGGCGTTGCGCGGTGCCGAGGGCTTCGAACAGGTGCTCAAGGCCAGCGATGCCCGGGCCCTCCTCGGCAGCGCCCGAGTTGAGCATCTCGCCCATCGCTACGGCGGCGAGAGCCGGGTGCTCATCGCCATGATCGAACACGACTCCACCCTGGGTGAGCCACTCGTCGAGGGCCTCCCCTACCTCAAGGCCGAGGCGGTGTACGCGGCTCGATACGAGATGGCCCGCAGCCTCGATGACATCTTGAGCAGGCGGACCCGGGCCCGGCTGCTGGGACGCGACGCGTCGGGCGAGGCCGCCCCCGCCGTGGCCGCTCTGGTGGCGAGCGACCTCGGCTGGGACGACGACGAACAGCAACGCCAAGTCAAGGCGTTCCGGGCGCTGCTCGACGAGGAGCGGGCCGCGACCGTCGACGCCGGTCTCGGCGACCTTCCCGAATCCGCCCTCGACGCCACGGCCGGAGGCTGACCATGACGAACTACCCCTCCAGCAATCCGGGAACAACGCCCCACGTCCTGCCAGATCTCGGGCCGGGGGCGCCCACCGCGCCGATCGCCATCACCGGAGGTGCCGCCTCGGCCACCTCCCGCCTCGATACGTCGACGGTGGAGGTATCCGACGAGCTGATCACCCGCTTGTCGGGGGTGTGCGCGACGGTCACCACCGACACCGCTACCCGCAGCGAGGCAAGCCGGGACTGGTGGCCGTTGGCCATGACGTGGGCGCTCGAGAACCAGGTGCCCGCTCTGGCCGCGGCGGTGGCTCGGCCGTCCACTGTCGAGGAGATCTCGGCCGTCCTGGCCGTCTGCAACGACGCCGGTATCCCGGTGACGGCGGCCGCGGGGCGCAGTGGCGTCTGCGGCTCGTCAGTCCCCCTGTATGGCGGCGTGGTGCTGGATCTGTGCGACGTGAAAGGCATCCGCTCGGTCGACGACACCTCACTGGTGGTCGACGTGTTGCCCGGCACGTTCGGCGACTACTTCGAACACGAGCTGCGCACTACCTACGGCCTCACCTGCGGCCACTGGCCCCAGTCGGTGGCGCTGTCCACGGTCGGGGGGTGGTTGGCGTGTCGAGGCGCCGGTCAGCTCTCCACCCGCTACGGCAAGATCGAGGACATGGTGATCGGCCTCGACGTGGCCCTGGCCGACGGCACCGTGATCCACACCGAGGGCAACGCCCGGCAGGCCACCGGGCCCGACCTCAACCAACTCTTCGTGGGCAGCGAGGGAACACTGGGCATCATCACCGGTGCCCGGCTGCGAGTGCACCCGGCCCCCAGCCACGAGCGCCGATTGGCCTACGGGTTCGCCTCGTTCGAGGAAGGTCTCGACGCCTGCCGGCGGATCCTGCGCCGAGGCGCCACCCCCGCCGTGCTGCGTCTGTACGACGCGGTGGAGGCCGACCGCTCGTACCAAACCGGTGACCTGCATGTGCTCTTAGTGCTGGACGAGGGCGACCCCGGCCTCGTCGACGCCACCATCGAGGTCGTGGAGAAGGAGTGCGAGGTGTCGCTCCCCCTCGATATCGAGCTCGTCGAGCAGTGGATGGGGCACCGCAACAACGTGGCCCAACTCGAACAACTCATCGGCGGTGGGCTGGTGGTCGACACCATGGAGATCACCGGTTCGTGGTCGGCGCTGCCCGGCATCTACCGCTCGGCGCTCGACGCCATCAAGGCGGTGCCGGGCACCCTGGCCGCGTCGGCCCACCAGTCTCATGCCTACCCTGACGGCGCCTGCCTCTACTTCACGTTCGCGGGCAAGCCCGAGCCCGAGGCCAAGGACGCCTACTACCGCGCCGCGTGGGACGCCGGCACGCGGGCCGTGCTGGCCGGAGGTGGTGCGCTCAGCCATCACCACGGCGTCGGTATCAATCGGGCCCGCTTCATGGCCGAGGCCCTCGGGGCGGCCCACGCAACGCTCATCGCCGTCAAGCACGCCCTCGATCCCAAGGGCATCTTGAACCCGGGCAAGCTCGGATTGCCGAGCCCATTCGGGCCGAACCCGTTCGCTGAGGCCGACTGGGTTGCTGGCTCCCCCACCTCCCCCGGCGCGTGACCGAACCCGATTCGGCCAACGCCCGACCGTCGCTCGACCCCACCGGTGTGGGGCGAGGGGCGGTGATCGCCTTGGTGATCGCCATCCCTGCGGGCATCGCCTTGCGGGTGGTGGGCCCAAAATCGGGCTCGCAGGGACTCCTCTTCTTGGTGGTGCTGGTCGGATTCGCCATCGGCGGAGCGGTGGCCGCCAGCACCAACCCCGATCGCTATCTGACCCAGGCCTCGGCCGCGTCCCTCGTGGCCGTGGTCGTCTTCTTGATCGTGGGCCTCGTCGACCGGGCGGTGTCGGGTCGGTCGGTCAACGTGGTGTCGCTGGCCTTCACCGCGTTGTTGGCGGTGTCGTCAGGCATCCTCGGCGCGGAACTGGGAGAGCGTCGTCGCCTGCGCGCCGCCGCGGCAAGCGATGATGGAGAACACGAACCCGATGAGTAGGGCGCGAACGAACTCGAGGACCAGGCCAACGCGGTCTGACCGACACGGATACAGGGGGCACGGATCGTGAGCATCCTCGTCATCGATGTGGGAACAAGCGGGATACGGGCCGCGGTGGTGCGGCCCGACACCAGCGTGGCGGTGGAGCACTACCGCGAGTTGCTACCCGACACGCCGATGGCCGGGCTGGTGGAGTTCGACGCGGTCGTGCTCGCCGACGTGGCGCTCGAACTGGCGGCACGAGTGTTGGCCGAGGCCGGACCGGTGGACGGCGTGGGCATCACCAACCAGCGGGCGTCGGCCATTGTGTGGGACCGCGCCACCGGCGTCCCGATCGGCCCGGCGCTGGGTTGGCAGGATCTGCGCACCGTGACCGAATGCCTGGTGTTCCAGGCCGAAGGTTTGCGCTTCGCTCCGAACCAGTCGGCCACCAAAGTGGCGTGGCTGCTCAACACCTACGACCCCGACCGATCGCGGGACCTGTGCTTCGGCACCCCCGACTCGTGGATCGCCTGGCGCCTTTCGAACGGGGTCCTGCACGTCACCGACCTTTCCAACGCGGCGGTGACCGGACTCATCAATCTCGACGGCGGAACGTGGGACGACACCGTCCTGGCCAAGCTGAACATCCCGCCGTCCATGATGCCGTCGATCGTGGACTCGACTGGCGTGCTGGGCGCGGCCAGCGCCCTCGAGGGAGCGCCTCCGATTGCGGGCATCCTCGGCGATCAACAGTCCTCGATGTTGGGCCAAGGCGTGGTCGAACCCGGCCCGGCCAAGATCACCTTCGGCACCGGCGGGATGCTCGACGTGGTGGTGGGACCGGACCGGCCCACCTTCGACACGCGCGGCGGTGGCGGCACCTTCCCCATCGTGGCCTGGCGACGCGACGGCGTACCCACATGGGGTCTCGAGGCGATCATGTTGTCGGCCGGCACCAACGTGGAGTGGCTGCGCGACGACCTCGGCATCCTCAATAGCAGCGCCGAATCGCACGACGTGGCCTCACAGTGCGAGTCGACCGACGGCGTGATGTACGTCCCGGCGCTGATGGGGCTCGGCACCCCGCAGTGGGACTACGGCGCGCGGGGCACGTTGCTGGGGTTGACCCGCGGTGCGGGCCGGCCTCAGATCGTGCGGGCGGTGCTCGAAGGGGTTGCCCAACGCGGTGCCGATCTGGTCGACGCGGCCGAAGCCGACGGCGCGCCACCTATCGCCGCCCTGCGCATCGACGGCGGCATGAGCCGCAACGAGACGTTCGTGCAGGCGTTGGCCGACGCTACTCAGCGAACCGTGGAGGTCTCCCCCGTGATCGAGGCCACCACCATGGGCGCCGCCTTCGCGGCGGGGCTGGCGCTGGGCACGTGGAACGGCCTGACCGACATCGCCGCCACCTGGGCCCCGACCCACGCGGTGGAGCCGGGGACGGCCCTCGATCGGGAGCGGTGGGCCGAGGCCGTACGCCGTGCCGGCGGTTGGTTTCCCGAGCTTTCCGGTCTCGACTTCTGAGCCGGTGGGCCCGCCGAGTACCGACTCGCCGGGGCGACCGGCAATACTCTCCGGGTGCCCTGCCCCATCCCTACGATCGAGCGGCGATGACGACATCCCGAATCCGCCGGCTACGGCCATCGACGACGATGCTCGTAGCCGCCGTGGCCTTCGGCGTGGTGCTCGTGACCGGGTGCGGATCGAAGGCCAACGAGACGTCGACGGCGGCGACCGAATCCCCTTCGCCGGGGGGTAGCGCCACGGCCGCTTACCCGACGAGGTCGACGCCCGAAACAACGGTGGCGCAGGTCGTGGGCCCGGGCCAGGTCGTCATCAAGGACTACGACTTCGTGCCGAACACGTTGACCGTGAAGTCCGGCACCACGGTGACATGGACGAACTCCGACAGCGCTGATCACTGGGTGGTATCGGCTCCGGCCAGCCCCGAGGCCTTCGACCTCGGCCGCCAGGGCCTCGACAAAGCGGTCACCCACACGTTCACCCAATCGGGCACGTATCCGTATTTCTGCAACCTTCACAACTACATGAAGGGCACCGTGGTCGTCCCGTGAACCACGTGCGCTTCGGCTGCGAACCAACTGAACCTGAACCACTGAGGAAGGACATCCCATGTCGATGAGGGCGCTGCGCCAGCTCACCGAGCACGCTGATGAGCACCACCGCGAGGCGATGAAGACGCTGCAGGACGAACTGGCCGAGGCCCACCTGGCCACGACCGATCCGGCGGCGGTGGCCAACCGGCGGTCGTTCGTGCGCAACCTCACGCTGGGCGGCGCGGCCGTCGCCTTCGGGACGGCGCTGGCTCCCGTTGCCGGCCTCGTGCCTGCGGCCATGGCCCAAACGGCGACGGCGACCACCACCTCCGACATCCCCAATGCCGATCTCACCTTGGTGCGTTTCGCGCAAGGTCTCGAGTTGGCGGTGCAGGGCGCCTACGCCGGGATGATCGCCACGGGCAAGCTCCAGGGAGCCCCGTTGGAGACGGCCCGGACGTTCGCCCGCCACCACGGCGAGCACGCCGACGCGTTGGGGGGCCTGCTACCCAAGCCGGCGACGAGCGACACCACGCCGACGACGGTGCCGGCGGCCAACAACCGGGTTCTGGTGTTGTTCACGCCGCGGATCACCAGCGCGCCCGACGCGAACGCGCTGATGCGGATCGCCTTCGACATGGAGACAGCGGCGGCCTCCACCTACCAGTTGGCCATGGGCACGCTGCAGAACTGGGAGGCCGCAGGCGCGGTGGCCACCATCGAGCCAATCGAGGCCCAGCACGCCGTCGTGTGGGGCCAAGCCCTCAACCTGCCCATCGATCAATGGATGCCGGCGTTCCAGACCACCGCCGCCGCCCTGAACCCGTCCCAGTACGCCGCCGGCTGAGCGCGACAGAGCCCCAAGGAGCCCGTGAGATGACCATCAATAGCGACGAAGTGCGTCGCCAGCTCAGCGCATCACAGCACGACCACGCCGCGGCGATGCCCCAGTTCCGCGAGGCCCTCAAGCGGGTCTTCGACCGTGACTCGGGCGCAGCCGAGACGGCGAAAGCCGCCCTAGTGGGTGTGCCCAGTCGGCGGTCGTTCCTGACCGTGGGGAGCGCCACCGTCCTCGGTTCGGCCGTGCTGGTGGGCTGTGGGACGAGCTCGAAGAAGACGCTGCCCGTAAGTGGCACGTCGATCCCTGCGCCGTCGTCGACGACGACCACCGCTCCGGGCAGTTCGGAGATGGACCTCACGCTCTTGCGCACCGCGCAGTCAATCGAGGTGCTGGCGGTGCAGACGTACCAGACGGCCATCGATTCGGGATTGCTGACGACACCCAGCGTGTTGGATGCCATCAAGTTGTTCCAGAGCCAGCATCAGGACCACGGCGGTTTGCTGGCATCGGCCACCCGCAATCTCGGGGGCGTGCCCTACGACACGGCGAACCCGTTCCTCGATGTGGAGATCGTGACCCCGGCACTGAAAGCAGCGACTGACCAGGCCGCGATCGTGAAGATCGCCGTCATCTTGGAAAACACCGCGGCGCAGACCTACACCCAGGCCGGCGGCGTGCTGACAACCGCCGATCTGCGGGCCGCCATTATGAGCATCGGAGCGACCGAGGCCCGTCACCTCACCGTGCTCTACGAGGTGCAGGGGGGCAACCCGGTGCCGCTGCCGTTCATGCCCACACGCGACGCCGCTCCGCCCGACTCCTACATCGGGCCCGACGGTCCGGTGAAGGTGCCGACCGCTCCTCCCACCACCGAAGCCCCCACCACCACGAAGCCCTAGCCCGGCAAGGCGGCGCGGCGTTCGCCGCGTCCTGCCCCCGTCCCACTAGTCGTTCCACTGGCCGTTCCCCTGGTCGTTCCTGCATTCCGCGCCCTGTGGGGGCTGATTGCGGGAACGACGGGCGAGTACCGCGCTGCGTATCCCCAAATGCGGGTCCAACGGCTACGAGAACGTGTGGGGAAGGCGGGATCGGGGTGGCGCGGGGATGGCGGGAGCGGCACACTGGTCGGCGATGGTGAGTCGGCTGGGTGGTCGCGGCATGGCCCCGAAAGGGTGACCATGTCGAGGAAGGTCGGGACTCCACAGGGAAGGGTGCTGGCTAACGGCCAGGCAGGGTGACCTGACGGAAAGTGCCACAGAGAACAGACCGCCGATGGCCCGGGCAACCGGGCACAGGTAAGGGTGAAACGGTGCGGTAAGAGCGCACCAGCGTCCGGGGAGACTCGGGCGGCTAGGCAAACCCCACCCGGAGCAAGGCCAAGTGTGGGAATGGGTTCCCGCCCCGCCCCGGTTCGCCGGAGCGCCCGCTGGTAGGCCGCTCAGATGGATGGCCACACAAGCGTCGGGAGACGCTGGACAGAATCCCGCCTACAGGCCGACTCACCATCACCACCC
>Ga0075021_10001650_pt1 | contig 11495 bp, 10 predicted proteins | sample ColStrG_CSR_2012_FD_72749 | JGI IMG/M metagenome (GOLD analysis project Ga0075021, IMG submission 72749) | Freshwater sediment microbial communities in response to fracking from Pennsylvania, USA - Cold Stream Run_MetaG_CSR_2012 | ecosystem: Environmental > Aquatic > Freshwater > Creek >... | reverse complement strand
GTTCTTGACATGCTTCGTGCCACCGGACTGGCGCCGATGTCGCCCGGGCAGACAGGCCAGACCGACCAGACTGCGTCTGACCCCTTCGCGCCTGCATCCAGCATTTCCGTATACCGCTGCAGGCCGTGCGATGAAAAGATCAGCACCAGTCAAAGGGTGCGCTCATAGGTTGAAAGCAGTCCTGCTCGTGCAGGATGTCCTCAAGGGCTTGATCGGCTAATTCAAACCCATGTCGCGCAGTCCTGCGATGATGGCCGCACCATTCGCGGGCGTCTTGTCACTGTATATCACGGCATCCTAGGCCGACTTTTGACGGCCCGCAGCGACAAGCACAATATCACCGATAAACAGTGCCTACAGCCCTCTAGTCCTCAACATTTCTCAAATTCCACGGCGTGCTGAAATTCAAAGTCTGGCATGCTTCTGACCTCACAGCCAGCGTATCATGGGTCCTACTCCCGCGATACCGCCATGACCGACCATGACTTCACAGTCTCGCCCCTGCACCCGCATACTAACCAGGCTTTGTGGCCGTCACTTCCAGCACACCTGCAATCTGACCAAGGCCAGGTGCGTTCGACAGCCGCCCGTCGAGCGCGATGAGCGGCTGGCTGGCCCGGCTGTAAAGTGTGCGCAGCCCTGACGGCATGCCGGTGAGATTTTTGGGGATGAGATTCGCCCGGCGTAAACGCGTGATGCTGAAGCCAGCCTCCACCAGCATCCGTGTGATTTCGGGGGCAACGTAGCGACGCGGGTGCGAATAACCCAGCTTGAAGCGGCGGATCATCGCTTCTTGCCACGCATACTGCTGGGGTAGCTGATAGATCAGGAATCGGCCGCCTGGCGCAAGGATGCGCATGATCTCGCGTAACGATTTAAGCTCGTTGCCCACAGAACTGTGCTCGTCGACGTGCTCCAACACACCGCAACTGAGCACTGCGTCGAAGATACAGTCCTCAAATGGTAAGCGCACCGGCTCCTGGGAGACGATGACTTGAAACGTCTGGCTGAGCGGCGTGTCGGGCAACATATCGCCCACCGGGCGCACATCGTAAGCCACCACGTCCAGCCCGCGCCGCCGCATCAGGTAGGTCATCTGACCCATGCCGCAGCCCCAATCCAGAACGCGCGCGTTGGGCGGTAATTGGGCGGCGATGTCGTTGGCGATGCGAATGTAATTCCAGATGCCGATCGGCTGATCTAAGTGGACAAAATTAGACAGGCCCTTGGCGAGGCCAGCCCGCGCGTTGTGGAGCAAGAAATCGAAGTCGTCTTGATCGTGTGTCATAGGTGCGCTACTGATCCCCCGTTTCCCCGTTTGGCCTGTGCGTGAGCGCGAGCACAGCCCGATAAATGGCAAGCGTTGCATCCGCCATCGCCTCGACCGAATAACGCCGCCCAGCCGCGGCTGCTCGAGCGGATAGGGCAGCTTTCTCACCAGCCGTCATATTCAACGCGCGAATGATCGCCTGTGCAAGCGCACTGGTGTCGGCCGGTGGCACTAGCCAACCATTGATCCCATCCTGGATCACTTCCGGCGCGCCGCCGACGGCCGTCGCAACGGTCGGCACGCCGGCGGCCAATGCTTCGATCAAGGCCAGCGAAAACCCTTCCGCGAGCGATGGCAACACGAACAGGCTTGAAGCCCCAAGCAGCCGGGGCACATCGCTGCGTGCGCCCAGGATGGTGAATTTGTGCGCCAAGCCGAGTTGCTGAATACGCGTATCGAGCGGCCAGCGGTCATCGGGCAGACCTGCAAACACGAAATGGGCAGCCGGGCAATGTTCAAGGATGGCCGGTGCCGCATCGATCAGGTAACGATGACCTTTATTCCCCTGCAAGCGAGCGAGCACGAGCACGAGCGGCTGATCCGCGCGTAGGCCAAGTTCGGCATGCAGGCTTTGATCGCTCGCGCACTTATTTGGCGTATCGGCGCTCACCGGCACACCGTTGGGCACGATGGCGATTTGACGCTCTGGGATACCATACAGATGCTCGAGCAAGGCCGCGTTCTGTTTGGATACCGCGATCAGTTTGGCCGCCCGCCGGCGCGAGGCACGAAACAGTGGTGGCAAGATTGGGCTGAACAGGCGCGGCACGACAATATCATCCAGCGGCGTCACCCGCTGCTCGACGGTGATGAAAGGTGTTGGTTGTGCACCGAGCACGAAGCCCATAGCAATGCCAAGCCGGCTGCCTGGGTGGTTGCTGTTGAGCTGGACGATGTTATGTTGGCGGGCACACCGCTGTACCATGCGCGCTATAGCGGGTAAAGCCAAGGACCGGTCAAACGGCGCCGCCCGCACGTCAGCCGTCTGGTTCAGTGTGTTGCAAAGTGTCTGCACCTGTGGGTGGTCAGACAAGATCACCGTGAACGTGCAGCGTCCGTCCAGCGCCCGCACCAGCCGCTCCACATAGATCTCCGCCCCGCCGACTTCGCGGGCGGTCATCACAAGTAGCACGCGTATCATGGCTGGGCGTAGGCCTCAAGACCGATATATATATCCTCGCCCCTGTGACGAAAGGCGCCAAGCATATTGACGGCGCGATACACGCTCGAGGTGAGTGGCCAAAACGGGGTGCGCGGATTTGCTCCATCGCCAAACACATCCCGAATGCCGTGCAGGCGCGCCAGCAGCCTGGGTGAGATGGTCAGCGGTCGGGTGTGCTCAAACGTCACGCGCGTAAAACCGCTGCGCTGCAACGTCTCGCCCAGTGTCGCATCCGTGAAAAACACCAGATGTGCGGGTGGTTTGAATTCTCTCCACCACTCGGGGTGTGTCTGGGCTTGCCAATGGCCGGTGTTGGGCGTCGATATGGCTACGACACCGCCGGGCTTGATCAAATGGCGTGCGGCGCGCAGCGTGTCACAGGCCTGGGGTAAATGCTCAATCACTTCCCACAGCGTGATCGCGTCAAAGCTGGCTGCGTCAAATTTGTCTGGGTCAAAGCCTGTCCCGACGGTGATGCCGAGTGACGCGCTCGCGTGTGCAGCCATGTCACGGGCGAGTTCGACACCGGCGATGTCCCAGCCGCGACGCTGGGCGACGCCCAGAAAGTAGCCCGCCGCACAGCCCAAGTCGAGTATCCGCCGCGCGCTGCCAAGGGGTTTGGGTAAAAGTGCTTCGATGCGGCCGAGCCTGCGAAGTGACTCGCGTTCGATCGAGGCCCGCTGTTTGGTGTAATCGCTTGTATACCCAGCCTCGTCCCCGTGGAAATAGGCCGGGCTGTTGTAATAGGCTGTCCGCTCGTCATCCGTTGGCATCGGGTCGAGATACAGCAAGCCACACTGCGTGCATTTCACAATGGTGTAGATGGCCCGCTGAGCTGGTTTGGTGAGATAGATCGTGGACTCGTTCGAGCCGCACGTTGGGCAGGTCATGCTGGTTTCTCCGCCATGATCACATAGTTCAAGGTGTCTTCAGGGTCATACGCGACTTGGTCGAGCGTGCGTGCGCTGGCGTTGATGACGATGCTGGTCAGGCTGCACAGGGTCCGGCTCATGACCCAGGCCATCCGATTGGCGGGTGGGTTGCGCCAGATGTGGTTGTTGATGATCTGGCCTGTGAGGGTCCAGACACCGCCGGTTGGCTGGCAGGTTTGAATCCGCAAGTCCGCCGTGGTCAAAAGCGACTCCAGGCCATAGCGCGTGTAGCGGAAGTAATCATACGGTTGTTCATGCAAGCGCCAGGCCTGTGGCGCGGATAAGACGAGCCGTCCACCCGGTCTGAGCACGCGCGCGGCCTCGCCAATCACTCGCCCCGGCTGCGATACATGCTCGAGCACCTGGGTGCATAGGACACTGTCAAACACGGCACTGGCAAACGGCAGTGACTCGGCCGAACCGATGACCTGCGCCCCCGTGCTCGCTTTATCCACGTCATAGGGCACATAGTCAGAGATACCGGTCAGGAGCGGGCGATATGGGCTGTTGCCACAGCCGAGGTCAAGCGTGCACCCGCGCAGCCCAGCGCAGGCAGGCTTTAAGGCCCCGACTAGGGCGCGCGACGATAGATAGCCCACCGACCAGATCGGCACCTGCGCGTTTGACTTGCGTTTTAGGCCGGTGTTTCGCATGGCTTTTGTTCACTCATCAGTGCGCTCATCCGTTGGACCCGGCTGGCCCAGGTATGGTCGCGCCGGGCACGAGCCAGCGCCGCCGCGGCGATCTGCCGGCGTTCGTCGGCATGTGCCAGGTAATAGCGGATTTTGGCCAGCATCTCCTCGGGTGTATCGAAGCACACGATCTCCTGCCCCTCGACAAAGAACTCGCCCACGCTGGGCACACGTTGCAACAACTGAAACACCCCGCAGGCCGCCAGCTCGAAGGCGCGCACGTTCAAACCGCGGTCCAGTTCACCCGGCTTGTGATCGACGTGGAAGTTGAGCCCGACCTTCGTGGCGCACAAGGCCTTGACTTGCTCCTCGCCCCAGATTTGCCCTTGCCAGCACGAGAGAATTGGGCTGCCAGCAAAGTGCTCGCGGTAACCGCCCCACACTTTCATATTTACGCCACTGCCAATGGCGTATTCGACCATTTCGCGCCGCGCCTGATGAAAGCGGCTGCTCAGCCCGCCGATAAAGCACACGTCCGAGTCGAAGCGGGCGTGCTCGCTGGCCGTCAATGAAACCGGTCGGTGCACAGCCGGGTCAATGCCAATCGGCACATATTCGATGCGGCCGCGCGCCCCGGCGCGCCGGAGCCCATCGGCCAGATTGGCGGGCGTAAAGAACAGGTCAAAGAAGGGGAGGTTGCGCCGGTCGCGTTCGAGCATGGTCTCGACGGGCAGGCCGCACCATTGCACGAGAGGCAGCCCACGCCCCCGGAGGGCCGTGAGTGTTGAGGCCCAGATGGCGCTCCCGAGTGGCACAAACACCACATCTGGGTTGAAGCGGCTGACGCGGCTGATGAGGTTGCGCTGCAATAGCCAGGGGTCAAGCTTCGTCACCCACAATCCTCCGCGCAGCACGCTGGCGATGGTCATCGGCAGCGCCTTGCGCCGGTCTTGCGGCAATAGGAAGCTGCTGCGCCAATCGACCATGATCTCGTGCCCTTGGTGCTGGAACTCGCGCACCCAGGAGTAGATCGTGTGCTGCGTGCGCAACAGATGATCCTCGAAGCGGCCGCCGTGCGCGCGCCACTGGGCATGCGCTGATTCGTAGAAACCGCGGTCGATCTTGAAGTAGAGGTAAATCTTCATCCGCTCTGCGCGAGGACGCTTGCGACCCGCTGTTGCTGCTCAAGCGTGATCTCAGGATAGATCGGCAGCGACAGGATCTCGGTGTGGTTGCGCCAGACAAGCGGGAAGTCGCTCGGCTCGTGCTCGAGATACCGATATGCTTTCAGGAACGGCAGCGGGATCGGGTAGTGGATGCTCGTGCCGATGCCAGCTGCATTCAGCCGGGCGTTCACGGCCTCGCGGTCTTTGACCCGGATGCAGTAAACATGATAGATATGCGTCGCATCCGGCCGTGCCTGCGGCAGCTCGATGATGCCCGGCACCCGCCTCAACAATTCTCCATAGTGCGCTGCGGCCATGGCCCGTTTCTGGTTCCAATCAAAGACGTGTGGCAGCTTGACGGATAAGACTGCGGCTTGCAGCCCATCCATGCGGCTGTTGATGCCCTCCATGAGATGGTCGTGCTTGTCCTTCAGGCTCGCGCCGTGGCGGGCGTAGCTTCGGCACTTGTCGGCCAAGTCGTCGTCGCTTGTCACGATCGCCCCGGCGTCGCCGTAGGCGCCCAGGTTCTTGCCCGGGTAAAAGCTAAACGTGGCTGCGACGCCGAATGTGCCAACGCGACGACCACCGAACTCGGCGAAGTGGGCCTGGGCGCAGTCCTCGATGAGATATAGACCATGGGTGTCACACAGGCGCTTGATCTGGTCGATCTGGGCCGGTTGGCCGAGCAAATGCACCGCAATCACGGCCTTCGTGCGAGGCGTGATGGCCGCCTCGACCTTATCCGGATCAAGGTTGAAGGAGTGCGGCTCGATGTCGACAAACACCACCCGCGCGCCGGTTTGGGTGACGGTCTCGGACGACGCGATCCAGGAATTGGCGGTGGTGATCACCTCGTCGCCCGGGCCGATGCCCAGCATCTTCATGACGATATACAACGCGTCGGTGCCATTGCCGGTGCTGATACAGTGCTTGACGCCATAGGCCTGGGCAAACTGGGTCTCGAACGCCGTGACGAAACGGCCGCGGATAAAAGCGCTCTCGTCGATCACGGCTTGTATGGCCGCGTCGATATCTGGCTTGAGGGCCTGGTATTGAGCCTTTAGGTCGACGAACGGGATGGGCTGGTGGGCAGTCGGGGTAGGGTTGGGAGTGTCTTTCACGGTCCTCCAGAAATCGCAAATTGCGTCAGTCACGGGCGTTACGTCGGGCGTCACGTCGGGCAGTGCGCTGCGCGCACGCTAAGTCCAGTCAGTGATACGCCCTCAGGTCGCGCACCTGCTTGATGATGTGCGCTGGGTTGCCGGCGACGACAGCGCCAGCTGGCACATCCTTGGTGACGACAGCGCCAGCACCCACCAGTGCACCTGTCCCGATCCGCACGCCGGGTAGGAGCACCGCACCCGCGCCGATACGCGCATGGCGCTCAATGTGCACGCCTTGCAGATTTGACTTGGCGCTGGGCGATTGCGGGTAACGGGCGTTGGTGACGACCACGCATGGACCTATCCAGGCATGGTCTTCCAGCACCGAGAACTCGGGGATAAACGCATTGGAATGCACCCGGGCCCCATCGCCGATGGTGACGTGGTGCTCGATGATGCTATGGCTGCCGACGCTGACATCATGGCCGATGTGGTTGTCCTCACGCAGCAGCGCACCGTGCCCGGCTTGAAAACCGTCGCCGATGATGTTGCCGGCGTAGATCACGGTGTGTGAGCGGATCACGGCCCGCTGGCCGATGATCGTCGGCTGATCACCGGGCTGTTTGCCGCGGGCTGGTTCACCCAATACGACGAACGCGCCGATCACGGCGCCGTCAGCCACGTGAACATTGGGATAGATTAGGGCTTGCGTTAACTGTGTCATAGCGTCATAGCGTCATAGCGGTCCTGTGAGTCAGGCTTGTCATGTATCAACGGATGTGCACTTCGCGGTGCTCGGTTAGCGCGCGCTGGCCCGCCTCGAGGACGGCCACCACATCGCGGGCATGTTTTGGCCCGGTGACCGGCACTTGTCCAGTTCGGATGCACTCCAAAAAGTGGGCGCTTTCTACTTTCAGCGGTTCGGGCACGGCCACGCGCGGCAGGAGCACATCACCGCTTCTGAGCGACAACTGCGCCCCGATGGTTGGCTTATCGTAGTCCATCCGTTCACCGAGCTTTGGGACGCGGTCCACCCCCTTGTCAACAATCGCGATCTTGTCGTCGCTCACGTCATCGTAGACGATCATCTTGCGGCTACACACCAGCGTGACCTTGCGCACCTTGCCCGGATCGAGCCAGCTCACCTGCACATGCGCCATCACGCCGCTGGCCCAGGTGAGCGTGGCAAACACCACGTCCTCGATGTGTGGCTGCAGGTAGGCGGTGCCATGGGCGGCGATGCTAAGGGGCAACTCACCGTTCATGAGATACAGCAAGATGCTCACGTCATGCGGGGCCAGATTCCACCAGGCATTCACGTCGCTGCGGACCTGACCGAGGTTTAAGCGGTGTAGGTAGACGTAATACGGCTGGCCGAGTTCGCCGCTGTCGAGCTTGGCCTTCATGTAGCGCACCGCGCCGTTATACAAAAACGTATGACCGGCCATGAGCGTCCGGCCACGCGCCTGGGCCAGGGCGACCAGTTCATCGGCCTCGGCCGTGTTCATCGCCAGCGGTTTCTCGACAAACACGTGCTTGTTGGCGAGCAAGGCGGCTCTCGCAAGCGTGAAGTGGGTCGAGGCCGGGGTGGCGATGACGACCCCGTGCACATCGGCGTCTGCCAATACCAGCTGCCAGTCGGCGGTGGTGCGGGTGTGGGGGAAGTTATTCTCCACGAACGTGCGCCGCTCGGCCACTTGATCGGCCAGCCACTTGACGTGGCAGTTTGGCTGCGCCGAGAAATTGCGCAGCAAATTTGGCCCCCAATAGCCGCAGCCGAGTTGGGCAAGCGTGAGTTGCTGGATCGGGTCTGTCATAGCAAACGAGTAAGGTGACACGGGCCCTATAACTGATCGAGGCGAAGCGGCGTCCCGGCCCGAGTCGATCATAATGGCACCGGACAGGAGATCAAGGTTGACTGGCGAATTGCATTTGCCGCATCCACAACTCAGCCGCAAACCAGCGCCAGACGCTCGCGCTCGCCAGCCGGTCGGCTGTAAAGTCATCCGTCGCGAGCGTGCGCCGCACCACGGCCATGTCAAGCACAGTCGCCAGGTGCGGCGTGCCCTGAAACACAGCTTGCATACGTTCGCGCACGGCACGCATCCAAGCCCGCTCCGGCGTGGCAAAGCCTTTTTTGTCGCGTCGCCATGTGACCTCCTTGGGCAGCACAGTGTCGAGCGCCTTGCGCAAGACATATTTTGTCCAGCCGTGGTGAATGCGGTATGAGGCTGGTAAAAGGCTGATAAATTCTGCCAGGCGAACATCCAGAAACGGCGTGCGCGCTTCAATGCTAAACGCCATCGAGTTGCGATCTTCGACGCGTAGCAGCCGTGGCAGGTTGTTCATCGCCAACGCCTCTAGGTGTCGCGGCAGGTTGGTGCGGGCCGAGCCGTCGAAATTGCGCCCGTGGCGCTGGATAGCCGCATCGGCCGCCTCGCGGCTGAGGCCGAGCATGCGCTCAGGCCGGGCGGCCTGTAGCCGACGCTGCAACGCAATCGGCAGCTGAAAAGCCAGTGCCCGTTTGGCGGCTGCGCTCACGGGCAAACTGCCAACCGTGGCGGCCGCGCGGGCTTCGGACACGAGCGAGCCGAACTGCCCAGCCCGGAGTAACTGGGCCCAATACACGTCGTAGGGCAGGTAGCCCGCAAGCAGTTCATCGCTGCCCTGACCGTCGAGCGTGACCGTGACACCGGCGGCCCGGACGGCCCGCATGACGCACCATTGGGCATAGATCGAACTGGTGATCGGTGGCTCGTCATGGTGCCAAATCAGGCGCTCGAGGTCGTCGATCAGCCCGGCGGCCGTTGGAAACGTCTTATGCCAGTCCGCGTTCGTCTGCTTGACGATCATCTCGGCATAGGTGCGTTCATCGGCCTCGGGCTCTTCATAGCAGGCGGTAAACGTCTTTTGGTGTTCGCCGGTCAAGTCCCGGGCGATCAGGTGCTCGTCGTGCATGAGGCTATTCATCAGCACGACGATTGCGCTGGAGTCCAGACCACCCGACAAACACGTGCCGACGGGCACATCGGAGCGCAGCCGCAGCCGCACGGCGTCGGTCAGGAGCGCCCTCAGTTCGTCGATCTTGCGCGCGTCGAGCACCACTGGGCCCAGATCGGGGTTGACCGGGAGCGACCAATAGCGATTGACACGCAGCTGGCCGCCCTCGATGACGAGCGAGTGCCCACCGGGGAGCTGGGCGACGCCGGCATACATGCACGCGCCTGGGTCGCTTGATTCGTAACCGGCTAGGAAATCGGCTAGCACCGTCGCGTTTGGGCTGGGGGTAATCAGGCCGCTTATGAAAAGCGCTTTTGGCTCGGATGCAAAGCCAAACGAGCCCCTGCCCTGGGCGTAGGTGTAATAAAAGGGCTTTACGCCAAACCGGTCACGCGAACAGAAGAGTTTCCGCCTGGGCGCGTCCCACAAGGCAAACGCCCACATCCCATTTAAGCGCGTCAGGCACGCCTCGCCCCACTCGCGATATGCGACCAGTAGCACTTCGGTATCGCCAGCGGTGTGGAATACGTGACCACACGCCCGTAACTCCTCCCGCAGCTCGACAAAGTTATAGATCTCGCCGTTAAACGAAATCGTCAGATCCCCGCTGGGTGTGGTCATCGGCGTGTGACCGGCAGGCGAGAGGTCGAGGATCGCCAGGCGGCGCTCAGCGAGCGCTAGGCTGTAGGTTGGCTGACTGGCGGGTCGAAAAGTGGACAGGGTAGGCAGCGCAACACCCGCCGGGCTATCCGGGCCTTTGAGATGCAGTGACTCACCGCTCGCAGGGTTGAACAGCGCATATCCCTCGTCGTCAGGGCCGCGATGACGAAGCGCATCGGCCATGCGGCCTAGCGCCACTAGGTCGACCGCCTGCCCATCGAGATGGAAGATTCCGGCGATGCCACACATGATCTAGATCAGCCCAGGCGCTTTCGTGCCCTGGCTCTGGCCGGGTAGCGGGCCATCGGCCTGAGTCGAAGGCGTTCGGAGTTGGTTGTAAAACGCCACGAGCCGCCCCGTCAGACGCTCGTCGCTAAAGTCAGTCTCGGCGGCGTGGCGTGCGTTGTGGCCGAGTTCGGAGGCGTGCGCAGGGTTATCAAGGAGCGACTGAACCGCGCAGGGGTAGTCGTCTGGCCCAGCTACCAGGCCGATATTGTTGTCTGTGATCACGCGCGCGGTCTCGCCGACCGGGGTGACCACGGACGGCCGGCCGGCGATCATGTATGACATGAGCTTGCCCGCCAGCCGGGCTTGGCTAGCGGCGCTGGTCGTGAGCGGTGTGCACAGCACATCGGCGCTGGACAGGTAGACATGCACATCGTCATTGGCGACATAGCCTGTTTGCCACAGCTGAGATGTCACGCCACTGCGTCCGGCCGCTTCCTGCCAGGCCGGATTTGGCGGGCCAATCACCATCAAGCGTGTGCTAGGGCTGTGCTGGAGGGTGCGCATGAGGAGCGCCATCTCATCGGTGTTGATGCCCATGCCCAGATAGCCGATGATCTTCTCACCGACCGGAACCCCCAGTTTGGCGCGGGCCACATCCAAGCCGAGCGCTGGCAGGCTGCTCGTGTCACAGCCGTTAGGCAGGCAGATGACCCGCTCAGGGGTACAGCCCAGGGCGATGGCGCGCTCACGCAAGAAGTGACTGATGGTCGCCACGCCGTCCGCTTTTAGCTTCGACTCAACTTCCCATTTTGCTTCCAACTGGTAGACGAGCGGCAGCCGCCGTGGGCGAGCCGCGTTCAGCCCGCCGTCGCCGCCCCACAAATCCAGCCAATCGGCGACGAATAACCCGGGGTGCTTCCGGCCAGCGTAGCCGCACAGATAGGTGTTTGGCTTGTGATCGACGGCGTGAATCACGTCGTAGCGGTGCGTGGTCATATGCGCCAGCCTGAGCAAGTTATCCAGCGGCGCATAACCGTAGTAGCGGCTGGGGAAGTTTGGCATCGCCCCGTAGCGCACACCGTCGGTAACTGACCATTTGGGCGTGAAACGACGGTCGCGGCTGACCGAGATCACTGTCGACGTATGCCCCAGCTTCACCAAGGCTTTGGCAAAGCCCATGACGCGGTTGTGCACCGGGTTAAAGTTCAAAAACAAGACGCGCATAAATACATAGCCGCATGTCCAGCCGGACCTCAGCGGGTCTCACCCCTAGTCCCACTGT
>Ga0075021_10001649_pt1 | contig 11497 bp, 12 predicted proteins | sample ColStrG_CSR_2012_FD_72749 | JGI IMG/M metagenome (GOLD analysis project Ga0075021, IMG submission 72749) | Freshwater sediment microbial communities in response to fracking from Pennsylvania, USA - Cold Stream Run_MetaG_CSR_2012 | ecosystem: Environmental > Aquatic > Freshwater > Creek >... | reverse complement strand
AGTCAATACTCGAAGGTTCTAGAGGTACTACGTTGCGCCGTAGCCTGCGAGCCGGAAAAGTTGGGAATAGGTTTTTCGCGGTATTCGCGGTAGTACTCGCCGCGGTGAAGGTTTACTTGATCGTGTTCGCAGCGGGGCCGCTCGACTGCTTCCGCCGCAGGTACTTCCCGCAGAGCCGCGCGAGCCGCGCTGGAGTGTAGAGCCAGAAGCAGGAATCGGGCATGCGCCGCGCTTTCCAATCGATTTCCGTCGGATGAAAGATGACGCCTAGCAGGTGTTTTACCGAATCAGTGGGCCGATGGGCTAGCGCGGCGGCAAAGGAAAACAGCTCAGGCGAGCGCGGCGTCTCGATCGGCCCTTCGTAGAGGCGCGACAACACTCGCAGACGTAGCTTTTCGGCGACAGGATCGCTTCCCAGATTGGGAACATGGGCGTCAAAGAGGTGCGTTACTAAAGATGACGCCAGCAGAAGTGGGCGCTGGCATTTCGCTTCTCCGGCGAGTTTCCAGGCGAGCTGCCAGTCCAGTTGAGGGTTCGCGTCGAGCAGCCATGCGATATCCGCCAGCCAGCCGAGTGCCTCCCAGCAGTGTTTCCCGCCATGCACGGCGAGCAGGAGTAGCATCGCTTCGGGCGCGATCGAGGGCAGCGCCGTTCCGGCGATGGTGATCGAGGTCCGATGACGCCAGAGGATATCCGGGTTGAGTTGAACAGTGTAATGGCGCGGCGTGAGTCTCCAGTGGAGATCGACGGAAACTCCGCTGGATGAAGTGTAAGACATCTCTCCGGTCCAGTGGATTAATGCGTCAGGGGATAACCAGGCCAAGTCTGGAGGCGGTAGAAAACCGCATTCCGCCAGGAGTTGGATCGCCGCCGGCAAGTCGGCCGAATGGATCAACAAGTCGAGGTCAGAGAACTGGCGCAGAGTCAAATCGCCATAGGCGGTTTGTGCCAGTACTGGTCCCTTGTGGGGAAGTACCGCAATGTTTGCTGCGGCGAAAGTTTTCATCAGATTGATCAGCTCGCCGGTCAGATAGAAGCTGCGAGCTACGCTGGTACGGAATTCGGCCGCGAGTTCGGCGGCCACGTGTGCGGGCACGGCGTCCGCCGCGTATTTCGTCACCCGCTCGTAGAGCAGAGGCCGGACTCGATGATAGGCGCCGAGTTCCCGCACCTTGTTCCAGTCAAGCGAGCGAGCGAGCGAGGTTCGAACCCGGGAGCCCGTCTCAGAACATCCCGCGGGTAATGCGCAGGCGATTAGCAGATCAAGCTCTGGCCGGCGAGACAACTCTAAGTTTCCGCTAAGGAATTAGGATTTGGCAAGGAGCGCGTGATTTGCCCTTCGGACCGCTGGCGCACCTGTTCCGCCACGCCATACGCCAACCTCCAGGCATTCACCCAGTTTTGCGATTTGCTCAACGAGCGCCCATAGCTCCCAGCAACGAAGCGAATCAACCAGCGTGTTGGGACGCAAGAAACTCCGGGCACGCTCTCCAGGGCGAATACGTGGCCCTAGGATACACTGCCCCGTATCCGGGCGTTTCGACTTCCGGCAAAGGGGGCCGGGTTTTGGGTCGGTGTCTGCGAACGATGGAACCTACGCTGACATTCATTAGGCGACTGCCGAGGCAGATTCATCGGATTATAGCCGTTATTGGCAATCCGTAACCTTATAACGCCCGCGATGAATTGAAACGCCGGATGGAAGCTATAACAAAAAGGAAGCCGCGACCCCCCCAGCGGACTGGTTCCTGAGCCAGCCTTGATCGCGACAGCTGAAATTTCGAGTCGAGTAGTCATCGCGCTATCATGACGCTAATGAGAGCCATAGTGATCGGCGAAAAGTGAGCCGGCCCAAAGCGAGGGCAGTGCTGTCTCGGCAGAATTTTGGATCTGAGGTGTTTAGCACATGGCAATAAATACCGTCGCCGAGTTGAAAGTGAAGCTGTTCGCGGATGGCGCAGAGCGTGCCGGGATCCTGAAGATGTATCAAAATCCGCTGATACGCGGCTTCACGACCAACCCGACCCTGATGCGTAAGGCCGGCATCACGGATTATGAAGCCTTCGCCAAAGATATCCTGAGCGCGGTTCCGGATCGCCCGATTTCCTTCGAAGTGTTTGCCGATGAATTCGGTGAGATGGAGCGGCAAGCCCTCAAAATTTCCCGCTGGGGTGACAACGTTTACACCAAGATTCCGGTGACGAATACCCGCCGCGAGAGTTCCCTGGATTTGATCTGCCGCCTGGCAAGGAGCGGCGCCAAACTCAATGTAACTGCGTTAATGACGCTCGATCAGGTGCGGGATGTGGGCGCCGCCTTGGCCGAGGGCCCGTCCGCCTATGTGTCGGTATTTGCCGGCCGGATCGCGGACACCGGCCGCGACCCGGTGCCGCTCATGGCCGCCGCTGTCGAACTCTTACAGCCGTATCCCAACCTCGAGCTTATTTGGGCCAGTCCCCGAGAGTTACTGAACATATTCCAGGCCGATTCGGTAGGTTGCCACATCATCACAGCGACCAACGACCTGTTACAGAAATTGACCCTGGTGGGCAAGGACCTCGACGACTACTCGCTCGAGACCGTCGAGATGTTTCATCGCGACGCTACTCACGCGGGCTTTGCGCTGTGAGTCCGCTGTCAGGAACAGTCATGAATTGATGCGGCTCCCTCCGCCGTGCTAATCTGGCGGCACAGGTGAAACGGATTCGACAATTCGTGGAATTGCCCCTGCCGGAGCGTAAGTTGCTGTTGCTGAGCGTGTTGCTGGTGGCGGCGGTGCGGATGGCGCTGTGGACGCTGCCGTTCCGCTGGGTTCGTTTGGTTGTGGGAGGGCGGCGGGCGGTGTCGCCGGAGCTGGCGGCGATACGGGTCGGGCGGCTGATTTGGGCGATCCGGGCGGCGGCGCGGCGGATTCCGGGAGCGAGCTGTCTCACGCAGGCGCTGGCGCTACAGTATCTGATGTCGCGGGCGGGGCGCGGGGCCGAGATCCACATCGGAGTCGCCAAAGACGACGCGCGCGGTTTCGAGGCGCACGCCTGGGTGGAGCACGGCGGCGCCATCATTTTGGGGGACAACGGCGAGTTGGGGCGGTATGCTCCGATGCTGGCGCTGTATCAAGAGGAGTTGAATTGACGATGGGAGATCTGAGTTGGCAACCTTGACTTCGCGCGTGCGCGTAAACGACGATGTGCTGTTTCAGGAGCTGCAGGGTGAGGCGGTGCTGCTGAACCTGAAATCCGGCGTGTACTTCGGCCTGGACCCGGTGGGCACACGCATCTGGCAGCTTTTCGCGGAGCACGAGGTGCTGGGCCAGGTCGCGCAGGCGATCGTCACGGAGTACGACGTGGCCGAGGACCGCTGCTCGGAAGACCTGCTCAAGCTGGTGGACGATTTGGAGAAGCAGGAGTTGGTCAGCGTCACCTAGCAGCAAAGCAATCACCGAAATTCAGCCCGGCCGGGTGACGGCCCTTGCCGAAATCGAGGAAGGCCTGACGGGCGAGATGCGCCTGCTCGACAGTGACTGGTTCAATGACGATGCCGGCTCTCCGGAAAAAGATATCGCATTGACGGCCGGCGTCCGGTCCAATTTGGCCTTCGATGACGATGGAGAGTTCCAGGAAGTTTGCGTCGCTGATCAGTCAGCGGTCGGCGGCGTGAATGAGCTGGGCGAAGAGAGCGGCTTCGGGTTCTCCGAACAAGATGGCGGCGAGAGCGGAGGTATCCAAAATCATAGGCGATCCCCGGGAATCACTTGGGGAGACCGCGTTCATCATAGAGGTAGGCGGCGTGATCCAGATAGGGACGTTTCACCGGGCTGGCGGAGTACTTCGCCAACATTCCCAAAGAGCAGCGCCGCCGCACCATAGCTTTCTTGGGACTAGTGGGCACCACGACAACAGCGGAATGTCGGGCCATTGGCTCGCCGATCACAAAGAAGAGATGTTCGCCAAGACCGCGTTAATCATTAACTGCGAGCACACTTCCGCTGAACAACTTATCTATAGAGGAGGTGTGATTCGAAGGACCAACACGACGGTGCCGCTGCGATGGTACGTGGGCGGCAGCGCGCGGCTGGAACAGATTGTCGTCAAGGCTTACGACGCATTCGGAATAGCCACCTACGCCGAACCGGAACCTTCGGCTGCGAGATGGGTCCCTACTACCAGCTTGCTCCATCCCTCCAGTTGATCGAAGGAAACTTATATTGGCATTCCGATCGCGAAACCGATGCGGTTGTTCCGCCAACCGGATTATCAGCCTCCACCCGCGCGTATGCGAAGATCATCACTGACGTAAATCAGTTAGGTTTCAGAGACCTCCTTCGGCCGCAAACGACCGAGGGGTGGCGGTGACCGCAGTCTGAGCGGTGACGCGGGTCGAGTTTCCACCCGGACAAAATTGGGTAATGGAGATCGACGACCAACTAGACACAATCTGGCCGACCCATCGCGCCTTAAGCCTGCTCACTAATTGCTTGCACTTTCGGCCAAAGGTAGAATTACGTTCTGGAGGTTTGAAGATGTCACATCAGCGGCGATTCGTCTTATTCGCGCTCCTCTCTACTGGCGTGCACGCACAATGGTTGAATTTCCCGACACCGGGAACGCCACGCACGCGCGATGGTAAACCTGACCTGGCCGCCCCGGCGCCGCGCGCCGCCGACGGGAAGCCGGACCTCTCCGGCGTCTGGATGCACGAGATCACTTCCGTCGCGGAAGTAAAGCGCCTCTTCGGCGGACGCTTCGATGATGCCATTAAAGTGAATGGGATTGGAATGGAGATCGGCACCCAACACAAGTACGCCCGCGATGTCCTTCTGGACTTCAAGCCGGGAGAATCACCGATGCGACCGGAAGCCGCGGAAATTATGCGCCGGCGCGAAGCCAGCAGAAGCCCCGCCGACGTTTGCATGGGCGTCCCCGGCTTCCCGCTCGCCGGTCTTCTCTCCGAACCGATTAAGATCGTTCAGTCACCCCGGCTGACCATGATATTGTACGAAGTCGATAACTTGCATCGCCAAATCTTCACCGACGGCCGCAAGCTGCCTAAAGAATTTGACCTGCCGGCCTTCCTGGGCTACTCGGTTGGACACTGGGAGCGCGACGTCTTTGTAGTGGAAACCGCAGGCTTCAACGATAAGACCCCGCTCGATGGATTTGGCCATCCGCACAGCGAGGCGCTACGCATCACGGAACGCATCCGCCGTCGCGACTTCGGACACCTGGACCTGGAAATGACCTTCGACGACCCCCAGATGTACACCAAGCCGTTTACCATCAAGATCCCCCACGATCTGCTACCCGACACCGACATCTTTGAAATGTTCTGCAATGAAAATGAAAAGGACCGTGCCCACCTCCTAAAACATTAGGCCACTGTTAACCCTTTAGACCAAGAAGCCCGAACTCACGGCGCATCCTTCCACTATTTCAACGCCGCGAGCGGCTACTTCTTTTGTTGTTTCCCGTTGGCTTTCTTCTGCGGGATATTTTCGTCCGCCCAATTCAGGATCACATCGGCGATGTCGAGATGATTCGTCCCGAGCATCATCATGTGCGTCGTACCCTTGAACACCGGGTTTTTGAGCTCGTCGAGCTTGATGTATTCCGCCTTCGCGGCCCCTTGGCCCGCGGCACGCCGCGCGTTGATCTGGTCGACCGTGGTCTGGCACACTTCGCTCGTGGGGGTATAGTCGCCTTTCAGCGCCATGTACGGGATGTTGTCGAAATCCTCCGGCTTCAATCCGCTGTTGGGAAGCGAACACGATCCCTCGATCGTCACCAATCCTTTTAGCAGGTCGAGATGACCGCGCTCCTTAAGAATCCGGACCATGTGGTGTCCCATCGCGCCCGATTGTGAATGGGTCGCGACAACCGCACCCCCGAGTTTCTCTACAAGCAGCGCGAGATCCAGCGGCGTCCAGGTGTTGGCAGGAGCTATTTCCTTGGGTTCGCAGGCGTTGCAGATCGATCCGGGCAGAGTGGCCTCGGAGTTCGGAACCAGTTGTTTGTAGTACTCGAGCGCATAGTAATTGCTCGGTCCGGCCGGCGCCTGTCCGATCGCCCCGCTGCGCGCGGCAATGCTGGGATCTTGGGCACTGAGCGGATACGCAGGCATATAGTCATTCCCGTGCAAGGCGGCGTCCGCCGGAGGATCTTCCGGATCACCGTGCCGAATCAGCTTGCCCGTGAGAATGTTGGAACCCGGCGGATCGAGGTGGCCAAACCATCTCTCCCACGCTCCGTTATCGGTGATTCTTTGGAACCCCGGAAGTAAGGCCAGTCCGCCTTGGACATCGCCGTTCCGGATCATTGCAACTCCCTCCTGAATCACGGACTCGTCGAACCCCGAGCGGCCACGCCCCGCCTGATCGACCAGAAAAGTCGAGATGCCTTTGCGTACGAAATACGGATACCAGCCTTCCCTGCCATCCGGCGTCGATTCGAGACAGGCCGCCGTGTGCGAGGATCCGTGCACCATGATCACGGGAGGCATGCCGCGCTTCTTCGTCTGCGGAATCTGGAACTGCACATACATCTGCCCGATCATGATCTGGTTGGGCGTCAGTTCGGGATTATTGAGCGTGGGCTCGGGAGCGTAGTTCGTGACCTTCGGCACGCCTCCTATATAGAAGCTGCCCTGATCCTCGATCACCAGCGGCTTGGTCAGAAACTTCTTCATCTTGGGAGCCTCCTCGGCGGCGGTCATCCCAGCCACCGCGAGGAGTGACATCGCGGATCGAATCCAGATATTGTTCATACGTTACTCCTGAAACCCTTAGTGTCCCGCCCAGATTGGTGAAGTTAGCGACGCAATTCCGTGTCGTAGCGCTCAACGGCGAGCATGCAAGTTTGAGGCTCGATAATGATCCTGCCGAACCACCTTCCGCCCTTGTCTCCAGTTCATCACCGAGCGCCAACAGTGAACCAGCCAATTCCACATAGCTGAATCCTCCGACGGAAAGTTACCACAAATGTGCATCGGCGTCACGCCTCTCAAAAACCTTTTCGTAAATCGAACTTTGGAGATATCTTCCAGATAGACGACCACACATCCACTGACCAGCGGCACCCTGAGTCTCAGTGATTCCTAAAAGCGGTGTTCGGCAAAATTCGTATGCGCTTCAAGGTTTGCGATCGTATATCGCTTCGCCTTCGGTCTGACCCAACACCAAATGCGTCACCTTGCCGTTTGCGTCCAAGAAGAATTCCGCGGCGGCACCTGTCGATTCAAACGTCGTCTCCGACTGCGGAGTCAGAGGAAGAGCGTTCAAGTAGAGCCGTCCATCGATCAGGGTTACGTTTTGCTTCATGCCTATGAAGCCCGAGACAACCCGCGACCCTTCGCGAAACTCATACCGTCCCGCGTACTTTGCGAGAACGGCTGGGCTCAGTGGCACACCGGTGTTTGCAGCGGCCACCATGTGAACCTTATTCCGGTCAGATTCGTTGCACACATTCTCGAGCATGTCCGTATCCGCCGCGTAGTTCACCGCCAGCGAGATGCTCAGAGGCTTGGTCAACGTCTCGGGATCGTCGTAGGTGACCTGAAACTGCATGTGTCCGAAATCGGCACGTCGGAATCTCTCGGTGACGCGCAGGTTCTCGGAATGAGGGTGGCCCGCTCGATCGAGCCAAGTCCGGTCATTGAATCCCGCGGACTCGACCACCAACGTATCGCCCTCCCAATGGCCCACCGAATATCCCAACCACGTCGGGTTCGGATCTTTCGGGAGTTTGCGCCCGTCCACGTAAATCTGTCGATAACGCCCCATGCCGCCCTCGTAGAGCACCGCCACCACCGTGGGCGATTGGATGATCCGGTACGTCGCGTTAAACATCTCAGAAGGACCGCCCGGCAGGCAGTTCGTTACGGGATCGGTTCGATGAAAATCCGCGACACGTTTCTGGAAGACAGCTTCCGCCTCCGGCCGGAAGATGCCCTCATCCTGCAGGTCTTGGATCACGTCAAAACGGTAAGCGTTTACTTCGGGTTGCCACATGCCGGACAAATCTGGCTTGCCATCTGGCGTCCGGGGCGCGGGAGCCGTCAGGTTCGGCTTCCCATCGGGAGTCCGGGGAATCCCCGGCGTAGGCAAGTTCAGCCATTGAGCGCACAGTGGAACCGGCAGCAGGCATAAGGCCGCCGCGATCGCGATTCTGTCCATAAAGCTTCCTCCCGCTCGGCTTACCGTCCTTAAGGTCTGTGGACTCGTCCGGCGACATTATACAGCATCGCAACGCTCCTTCCTCGCAGCCTCCAGTTACGTGTCTCGATCAGTCAGGATGCCGCTAGCGCTCCGCTATCGCTGCGAATTGGTGACGGTGAGCCATTTCCGCTCGATGGTGGACATCGGGATTGGGAATGGATAACGGCGCATCCAGAAACGCGTAGCTTCAATCTCAGCCCTCGACAGCCGGTCACACTCTACGCAAGCCATGCCTTGCTAGTATCCTGCTGTTATCGCAAGGCGCGCAGCGAGAGGGTGCGGTGGGCAGGGTGCGGTTGCCCCCTCATCAGTTAGGGTGTATTCTTCTTCCGATGTCGTTCCGACCTGTCCGCAAAATAGCTGGGATCGGTAATGTGTTCCTGGGAACTGAGCTTGTGGATATCGCGGAGTATGAGCTCGAAATATACGAGGAGAATCCTGAAGATCACGAACATCATGGAGCCAACTGGGCACCTGGCTCCAAGAAGATCGAGGGTACGGTAATCGGTGAGTTGCCCATCAGGAAAGATCTCAGACTTCTTACCGAAGAAGGGTACTCGGTGAAGTTTTATTTGCGGGACAGCTTCGGATCTGTCGTGATCTTAGATCCCATGCTTGATAGCAATGGAAATCCAGTACGCTAGACCGGGGGCGTACCCACCGAATGAAGGGGCAATAACCAAGTCGCATATAACAACCAAGACGTTGAACCCGGCCTTCCAGCCCTGAATCGGCTGTGCACATTCCGCTTCCCACTGGAGTACAATTTCGGCGAGGTGCAGCGATGAAGGACTTAAAGCGATCAAGCCGCCGGCAACTGCTTCGGATGGGCGCTTCGGTGGGCGGAGGACTGCTGGCAGCACGCGAGAGCATGCTGGCCAGCGAGAACACCCCGGGTCAATTGGGCACTCCGCTCGGTCCGTACGGGGAACGGTCGGTGTTTGAGAAGGCAGTCCGTTGGAGGCGGGAGAGTAAAACGCCGGAGACAGGCTCCAGTTTCACGCCTCTGCAGGATTCCGTCGGTACCGTCACTCCCTCGTCGCTGCATTACGAGCGGCATCACGCGGGGATACCCACCATCGATCCAGCCCAGCATCGGCTGGTGATCCACGGAATGATGAAGCGGCCCCTCTCCCTAACCGTGGCGGAGATCCGGCGTCTGCCCTCGGTGTCTCGAACGCTGGTCCTCGAATGCGGCGGCAACAGTGGATCGGAATGGGCGGCCAAGACAGGACCCGATGTCCAGCGAAGCTACGGCTTGGTGAGTTGCAGCGAGTGGACCGGGGTCCCGCTGTCGCTATTGCTCACGGAGGTTGGTGTTGAGCCCGGCGCGTCCTGGGTGATCGCCGAAGGTGCGGACGCCTGCCGGATGGAGCGCAGCATCCCGATTGCGAAAGCGATGGACAACATCCTGGTCGCGTATGGGCAAAATGGCGAAGCGCTTCGTCCCGCGCAAGGATATCCACTGCGCCTAATTATCCCTGGGTGGGAGGGGAACACCAATGTCAAATGGCTTCACAGTCTAAAGGTCACCGATCAGGCTTACATGGCCAGGGATGAAACTGCGAAATACACGGATCTGATGCCGGACGGCAAGGCGCGGATCTTTACCTATCAAATGGAGGCGAAGTCGGTCATCACCTTTCCATCCGGCGAGCAAACGTTGTCAGGCCCCAATCTTTATGAGTTGACGGGTTTGGCGTGGTCCGGACGCGGGAGAATCGAGCGGGTCGAGATTACAACCAATGGAGGACGGAGTTGGGCGAAAGCGGAACTGCAAGAACCGCGGCTTCCCATTGCATTTACCCGCTTCCGACTGCCTTGGCGCTTTGACGGCCGCGAAGCTGTGATCGGCTCGCGCGCTGTCGACGAAAGCGGATACGTCCAGCCGACGCGAGAAGCCCTGATCGCCGCGCGCGGGACAAATTCCGCTTATCACTTTAATGGGATCAAGTTTTGGAAAGTGCAAGCCAACGGGACTGTGACCAATGTGGAAGCTTAGCTTAACGATGTTGGCGGCTGCTGCCACCCTGTCAGCGCAATCTCCGAAATATGGAGTGGGACAACCAGCGACACCGGATCAGATCCGCGACCTAGGCTCAGCGATTGCGCCGGACGGAAGCGGACTGCCGGAAGGCTCCGGGACGGTGGCGGCAGGGCGTGAGGTTTTCGCGGCTCGGTGTTCCAAATGCCACGGAGAAAAGGCAGAAGGAGTTGTGGGGCCAACGCTGGTGGGTGGACAAGGCACGCTCGCCACGTCGAAGCCCCTTAAGACGGTGGGGAGCTATTGGCCCTATGCGACGACGGTATGGGATTACATCAATAGGGCGATGCCCTTTGATCAGCCGGGTCTGCTGAAGCCGCCGGAGGTGTATGCGGTGGTGGCCTATATTCTAAACCTCAATGGCATAATCCGAAATGATCAAGTGATGGATGCCAAGAGCCTGCCGAAGGTGAAGATGCCAAACCGCGATGGCTTCGTAGCGGACCCCCGGCCCGATGTGGGAAAGAAGGCAAAGCGGTAAGATGGCAGTACGAAACTCCCGGATAAAGTAAGGCTGGATTGCAGCAGGAGGTTTGCGTGAAACAGATTGGGATCATCTGTCTGGCGCTGGCGGTGTTTCTGGGCGGCGGCTGGCTGTGGGCGCATCATTCACCTTCGGCCGAATTCGACATGTCGAAGAGTTTCAGTGTCTCCGGCACCCTGACGAAGGTCGACTGGATCAACCCACACATCATGATGTTGCTTGACGTCAATGGGGAAGAATGGAAGTTTGAAAGCAACCCGCCCGCCTGGTTCCGCCGCGTGGGCATCGCGCGGGCCGACTTTGCCGATGCCATCGGCCAAAAGATCAGCGTGGATGGAGTGCGGGCCCGCGACGGCTCGAAGTTCGGCTACATGCTGCGAGCGAAGTTTGCCAGCGGCCGCGCCCTCGAACTGGTTCGCGAAGAAGGCAAGTAAGGAAAGAGGAACGATATGAAGCCCCGATACCTTCGCACGTTGCTGGCTGTGGCGGGAATGGCCGTCGGCGCTTTCGCGCAGGCCCACCCGGATCTGAGTGGTGTGTGGTCCTTCACGATTGACCTGCCGCCCACCAAACTGAAAGTGGAGAACGACGGCAAGGCAGACTTCAAGGTCATCGACCGCGGCCTGGCCGCGCCGCGCGATGCCGTCGTCAAGGGCGCGCTTCCGTTTACAAAGGAGCCCGCCTACAAGCCGGAGTTCCAGGCTAAAATCAAGTACCTGTTCGATCACGAAAGCAAGGAAGACCCGGTGTTCTATTGCGG
>Ga0075021_10001648_pt1 | contig 11498 bp, 11 predicted proteins | sample ColStrG_CSR_2012_FD_72749 | JGI IMG/M metagenome (GOLD analysis project Ga0075021, IMG submission 72749) | Freshwater sediment microbial communities in response to fracking from Pennsylvania, USA - Cold Stream Run_MetaG_CSR_2012 | ecosystem: Environmental > Aquatic > Freshwater > Creek >... | reverse complement strand
CTCGTGGCAGTTCGGGCTGCGCCGGCCGGGCGTCGGCTGGTGGCCGGCGAGCCGCCTGATCTTGGCGCTGCTGGTCGTGTTCATCGTGCTCAGCGTCGTCTGGTCGGAAGTGCTGAATCCGACCAAGGAGAAGCTCCTCGAACAGCTCGGCGCCAACGAAGGTGCGCTGCTTCTCGTCCTCAGCGCGGGGCTGACCTGCGTGATCGCGCCGATCTGCGAGGAGTTCCTGTTCCGCGGCTACATCTTCACGGCGCTTCGCAACTGGCGCGGGACGCTGCCGGCGGCGCTCCTCACGGGGCTCGTGTTCGGCGGCGTGCACGTCGGCTCGGCGCCCGTGCTCGACCTCGTGCCGCTCGCCGGCCTCGGCTTCGGGCTGTGCCTGCTCTACCGCCACACCGGCTCGCTCTACCCGCCGATCGTCGCGCATTCGCTGAACAACTCGCTCGCCTTCTCGAGCCTCGAGAACTGGAGCTGGCAGCTGCCCGTGCTGATGGTCGGCTCGCTGCTCTGCATCGGCGCGCTGGCGCTCGCGTTCGAGCGCGCCGGCCTGATCTCGCTCGGCAGGACTTCCCGCCCCCGCGGACAAATAGGATCCCCGAGATGAGGCGAGCACTCCGAGTCCTCCGAACCGCGCTCGCGCCGCTGCTGGCGCTCGCGTGCCTCGCCGGCGTACCCGCCGCGGCGCCGGCCGAAACGGGCGCGACGACGCCGAGCACGCCCACGCCGACGACACCGCCGCCGCCACCGCTGCCCGCCACGCCGACCCCGGCAGCCGGGCGCATCAAGCTCGTGCTTCAGCGCGTCGGTGGCACCCCGCTGTTCGCGATCGTCGGCCAGCGGATCGTGCTGCGCGCCACCGTGACCCCGTACGTGCCCGGGCAGACGGTCAGGGTGAGCTTCTACCGCGAAGGGCGAAAGACCGCGGTCAAGCGCGTCAGCGTCCTCGCCGCCGGCAACGGCGCGGGGCAGTTCCACATCAGCTTCAGCAGCAGCGAGGCCGGGCTGGTGCAGGCGCGCGTGGCGCATTACGCGACCGCCGAACAGGCTGCCTTCGGCGCACGCGCACAGGCCGTCAGCTTCGTCAACACCAACCTCGGACCGGGTCAGCAGGGCTGGTCGGTGCGCGTCATGCAGTCCGAGCTGAACGGGCTCCACTACGTCGTGCCGCTGTCGGGGGTGTTCGACGAAGGCACCGGCCGCGCGCTGGTCGCCTACCGCAAGATGACGGGCCTGGAACGGACCGCCGCCACGGGCCGGCGCGTGTTCGAACTGCTCGAGCGCGGCGCGGGCGCCTTCAACGTGCACTACCGGCGCGACGGGCGCCATGTGGAGGCCGACCTGTCCCGCCAGGTGCTCGCCGAGATCGAACCGGGCGGCCGCGTGCGCGCGCTCTACACGATGAGCTCAGGCAAGCCATCGACGCCGACGGTGATCGGGCGCTTCCGCGTGTATCGCAAAGAACCGGGCACGAATAGCCACGGCATGGTCGACTCGAGCTACTTCATCAGCGGCTACGCGATCCACGGCTACGCGGAAGTCCCGACCTACGCCGCCAGCCACGGCTGCCTGCGCGTCCCGATCCCCGACGCTTCCGCCATCTACGGATGGGTCAGCGGAGGGATGCCCGTCGACGTCTACAACGAGAGCGGCGGCGGCAGCCACACGGTGCGCGGCAACGCCGGCCCCTAGGCCACCTAGACGCGGACGCGCAGAACGCGCGCGAGATAGCCGAGGCCGAAGCCATACACGACCAGCGCGGCCAGCATCCTGATGCCGCGCGTCGCCCATTCGCTCGAGCCGGTGACGATCCCGGCGAACGGGGACGTGAGTTCGGAGGAGACTTCGTCGAGCGCTTTGTGGATGCTGCCCTCGTTGCGCGTTGACGGTTCGCCGGAGCTCGTGCCCGTCCCCGTCAGCGACGCCTGCTGATGGTTGGAGGCGCTTTTGGTCTGTTGGACGGCGAACACGAGGAACGACGCTGCCACGATCACGCAGATCACGATCGAAGCGACCCTCAGCAATTTGACCAGAGCAGCGGTCACACCGCTAGATTAGGTCGCCCGGTGGACACTTCGGACGCGTATACGACACATCTGGACGCCGCCCACGCCACGCTCGTCGGGGAGCTTCGCGAGCACGCGCTGGTGCTCGGCAGGGTGACGCTGACGAGCGGCGCGACGGCGGAGTACTACGTCGACGCCAAGCGCGCGATCCTGCGCCCTCCCGGTTTCGCCGCGCTCGGTGTGCTCGTAGCCGCGCAGCTCTCCGAGTGGGACGCGACCGCCGTCGGCGGCATGACGATGGGCGCCGACCCCGTCGCCTGCGCGGCGCTCGCCGGCGGCGCGCGGGTGAAGGCCTTCTTCGTGCGCAAGGACGCCAAGGCGCACGGCCTGCAGCGGCGCATCGAGGGGCCGTCGCTCGCGCCGGAGGACCGCTGTGTGGTCGTCGAGGACGTCGTCACGACGGGCGGCTCAACGCTCGCGGCGATCGCCGCGCTGCTCGACGCCGGGCACGAGATCTGCGGCGTGATCAGCGTGCTCGACCGTCTCGCCGGCGGCGGCGGCGCGATTGAGCGCGAGGCCGGCGCCCCCTACGTGGCGCTGACGACGATCGACGAGATCCACCCCGAGCGTCCCGATCGTGGCGGCGGGTGAGGTGATGGTCGAGGCCGAGCACAGCGGCGCGCCGTCGATCCGCCCGGCGCGAGCCGAGGATGTGCCGCTGCTGCTGTCGCTGTTCGCCGAGCTGGCCGAGTACGAGCACCTGTCCGACCAGCTGCACGCGACCGAGGAGCTCCTCACCGAGGCGCTGTTCGGCGAGCGCCCCGCCGCCGAGGCGCTGATCGCGGAGGTCGGCGGCGAGACGGCCGGCTACGCGATCTACTACCCCACGTTCTCGACCTTCCTGGCGATCCAGGGGATCTGGCTCGAGGACCTGTTCGTGCGTCCCGCGCACCGCGGCGCCGGCGTCGGCAGAGCACTGCTCGCGGCTGTGGCCGCCGTCGTGCGCGAGCGTGGCGGCGAGCGCCTGGAATGGTCCGCGCTCGACTGGAATGAGCTCGCGCTCGACTTCTACGAGCGGATCGGCGCTCGTCGAATGGACGAGTGGGTCAGCCATCGCCTGATCGGCGGCGAGCTGCGCCGGCTGGCCGCCGAGAGCGGCGCCGGGCCCAACGCCGCACGGCGGTAGCCTTCGGGTCCGCCCGCCGCCCGCGGACGGCGGCGCCCTCGTAGTCCAATGGATAAGACGACCGCCTCCTAAGCGGTAGATCCAGGTTCGACTCCTGGCGGGGGCACTGTGGGCAGAAGCCCGCAAAGCACCTTGCCGACCGTCACCGGAGGCCGCTAGCGCGTCACGATCGTGAAGCTCAGACTCTGCGGCGCCGTTGCTCCCGCGGCGTCGACGGCGATGAAGACCGCTTTGTAGCGGCCGTGCGGGAGCGCCTTTCCGCGTATTCGACCGCTGAACGCGATCTTGTTGACGCCGGCATTGGCAGTGCGCAGGAGTGTCGCAATCGTAACCGTGCGGGTGCAGCGCGCGTTGTGCCGGAGTTTGTGGCTGGCGGGCCTGCAGCCTCGGCCCACGCGTCGACCGCCCACCCCGGCCTGGATCGCGACCTTCACCGTTGCCGGCTGATCGAGGTGGAACGAGAAGACAGTTCCCTTGTGATGTCGTCTGGCTGCGGTTTGACCGCTGAGCGGTGTCGAGAGCCCGCCAACCGCGAAGGTCAGATAGCTCTCGCCGAGCGCCGTGAGGTGCGCGATCGGAGTGATCGGAGCGTTCGGCGCGCCGGTTGTGAAGGTCCGGTCGCTGCCGACCGTCGTCCCGTCGATCGAGCTCGCGAGGATGCGGTAGTGGTAGGTGGTGTTCGGCCCAAGGCCCGCGAGGATGGCCGTGAGCGGCGTGGCCGCGACTCCACCGACGTGTTGCGCCGTGCTCTGCAGGCCGTAGAGGGTGCTCGTCCCGATCTGGAACGAGACGGTCGCGTCGGCTGCGTTCGCGGTAACCATCCCGGTGAGGGTCGCTCCGGTAGTGCCGATGGAGGTGGCCGAGCCGGTGCTCGCGGCGGGCGCGGCGCGCTCGTAGGCGCCGATGTCGCAGGCGGGACCGAAGGGCCGGAGAACCCCGCGCTCGTCGGTTGCGGGGCAACCGCTGTTGTCGCCGGCGTCGATCGCGGGGCTGCCAGGAAGGAGCGCCTGGGTCTGCGTGGGGCCGCCGTTGAGCTGCAGAGGACCGATGAGCGGGTTGACGCCGATCAGATCGCTGAGCGCTCCGCTCAGCCCACATTGGCTGGGCGTCGCGTTCTCGATGTTGTGGCCCAAGGAGGTGACCGCGCCGCCGCAGTTGGGCCCGCTGACGGCGCTGCCGCCCGCCACGATCGAGTTCTTGAGCGTGGCGCCGAGGCCCGCATAGATGTTGCCGCCCACGCCGCCTTTCCCGATCGCGGCGTTCGCATCGAGTGTGTCGTTGAGAAGGCTCGTCGTGAGCGCGGTGTATACGCCGCCGCCCAACGACCCGGCGCCCGGGGCGGTGGCCCCGATCGGGCCGCCGACGCTGTTGCCTTCGAGCGTGTCGTTGGTCAGCGTCACCGAGCCGTTCCCCAATGTCGCGATCGCGCCGCCAAGGCCTTCCCCGCTTGATGCGCCCGCTCCAATGCTTCCGCCGGCCTGGTTGCCGGTGAACGTGCTGCCGGCGACCGTGAGCGCGTCGGTGGCTGTTTCCCCGAGGAACCCGATCGCTCCACCGAGGCCCTGCGCGCTCGACACTCCTGCCCCGCCGTTTCCACCAGCGCGGTTTGCCGTGAACGAGCTGTTCGTCACGGCGACCACGCCAGCGAAGACCGCCTCGATCGCTCCACCGGTCCCCTGAGCGCTGGACGTGCCGTCGCCGCCGTTGCCACCGGCGGTGTTCCCGGTGAACGTGCTTTCGGCGACGGTCAGCGTACCGGCCGCCTCGAACTCGATCCCGCCACCCCCGCCTTGCCCGCTGGAGGTGCTTTTGGTGCCTTCGCCCCCCGCGGCGTTGGCATAGAAGGTGCTGTTGGTGACCGTCAGCGTCTTCGAGCCTTTGCCGTTGACGAGCACGGCGCCGGCGCCGGCGGCGCCTTCACCTCCGGTGGTGTTCAGCGTGAAGGCATCTCCGGAGAGCGTCAGACCGGCTCCAAGGTCGGCTATCGCGCTCCCGCTGGATCCCATACCGTGGGTGAGCGTCAGGCCGCTCACCGACACCGATCCCGCGCTGCTCGCGATCGAGACGATCCCGCTTGCGTTGTGAGCGTCGATGATGGTCGATACCGCGCCTGCCGTGCCGACGATCTGCATCCCATTGGTGACGGACAGCGCGCCAGCGGCCCCGAGCACGTACACCCCGGGCGGAACGAGCACCATGTCGGAGCCAGAGCCGCCGTTCGCGCCGGCGATGGCATCACGCAGCGAACAGTTGCCCGGATTGCACGCGCCGCTGCCGGGGTCGCTCGTGTTCGTCACCTGAAAGACGGCTGCCGAGGCGGCGGCGGGAGAGGCCAACGCTGCGAGCACGAGCGCAATCACCGGCACGAAGTGTCGCGCTCGCGCCAGAAGCGGCTGGCAGCGTGATCGCACGCCGCAAGCATCTACGATCGAGCGCTAGCCGTCAAGACCCGCGCCGCCGCGTGTCGCCCGTGTCCGCGGGCCGCTATAGCCTTGCCGGACCCAGCGCGCGCTGGACCGCTCGGCGGGTTGCCTTCGAGCGTGCGCGCTTCTTCAATCAAGGGGACAGACATGACCCGAAGACGATCCGCGTGGCTCGCAGCGCTCGTTCTGCCCGCTGCACTCATCGCCGGCTGCGGGAGCAGCTCGTCGAGCACGAGCACGTCGGCGCCAAGCACGTCCTCCTCGGCGGCCGGCACGTCGAGCGCGATCCCGCCGGCGAACGTGGCGCAGGCGGTCGAAGCGTGCAAGAAGCTGATCCAGAACCAGTCGGCGCTTCCGGCGAGCGCGAAGGCGAAACTCGAAGGGGTCTGCGAAAAAGCCGCCAAAGGCGACGGCGAAGCCGTCAAGAAGGCGGCGCGAGAAGTCTGCGAAGAAGTGATCAAAAACTCGCCGGTTCCGGCCGGAGTGGCGCAGGAACAGGCGCTCGCCGCCTGCAAGGCCAAATAGGAGGGCAGCCCGGCGCAACGGGCCGCGGCGGCGTCCGCGGCCCGTGCCTGGCCGGCTTCCTCCAACTTGAGCGCGCCGCGGTGGGCTGGTAGCTTGCGTTACATGCTCTGGCGGTTCGCCGGCACGTGTCCTGGTGGCCGGCGGCTCGCCTCCCTGCTTCTCGCGTGCGTGCTCGCCGGTGCCCTCGGCGCGTGCGGCTCGAGCGGCGGATCAGCATCCCACGCGGCCGAACCGACGGGCGAAGTGGTGGAACGAAGCGAAGAAGCCGAACTGAAGAAGGCCGAATCCGCCGAACTCGCCCACAACCGCGAACTGCTCTCGGCGGTCGAAGGCAAGAACCGCGAAGAATCAGCCGAAGAAAACGCCAAGCGCAAAGAAGCGGCAGCGGCGGCGAAGGCGAAGAAGCACCTCGAAAACGCCGAAAAACAGGCGAAGGCCAGAGAACAGGCCGCCGAAGCGGCGATCAAGAAGCGCGAAGCAGAAACGACGAGCAGCGCGAAACAGCGACCGCGTGAACCGAAAAGGAAGAAATCCGTGACGGGGACAGGAACACCTTCCGGCGGCGCCGAAACGACGACGACCACCAGCACGCTCACGCACGGCTGATGGGCGACCCGAGAACAGGGGAACGGCAGCACGTCATGAGCGGGCGCCGTGCGGCGCGCCTTGCGCTGCTGGCGCTCGCGCTGGCGGTGTTCGCGGCCGCCGTCGGCGGCTGCGGCAGCTCGGGCGGCGGCTCGCCGGCGGGTGCCGAACGGCCGAGCACCGCCGAAGCCGCGTTCGAAGCCGAAGCGGCCAAGCAGCTCGCCGCGGCGCGCGCCGCGAGCAAGCGCGCCGAAGCCGCCGAAGAAGCCGAACTCGTCGCCAAGCAACAGGCGACGCGCCGGCGGCGCGCCGTCAGCGAAGCCGAAGAAGCAGCCGAAAAGGGCTCGAAGAAGAAACGCAGGGGCAAGACGGGGTCGGGCAAATCCGCCGCCGGATCCGGCAAGGGCTCGAAGGGCTCAACGGGCTCACAGGGCTCCTCGGGCACGAGCAAAGGCAACGGTGCCGGCAATTCCAGCTCGCAGGCCACGGCGGCCGAAGAAGCGGCGCGGAAGCGCTTCGCGAAAGAAGAAGCCGCCGAAGAAAAGGCCTACAAGAAAAAGGAATGAGCGTCGGCGCCCGGCGGCGGCGGCCACGCTCCCGGCGCTAGCGCTCGCCAGGCGGCGCCTGCCCGTCGCCGTCGCCGCGGCCCTCCCCGTCCTCGCGCCCCTCGTCCTCCTCGTCGTCCTCCTCCTCCTCGCCCGCGTAGAGCGACTCGCGCGCGAGCTCGCGACCCTTGACGTCGAACAGCCTGATCTCGAGCAGATCCTGGCGGTAGTCGTCGGGCGCGATCAGCGTGAAGCGCTCGTCGAGGAGCTCGCACTGGTCGACGGCCATCTCGGCCAGCTCAGCCGTCGCGATGCGTCCGCCCGACACGAGCGGGCGGCCCCACACGAGCGTCATCGAGGCGATCGCGCCGAACTGCCCGCGCCAGCTGCCGATGACCTCGTCGCATAGGTCAAGGCGCCAGTCCGGGTTGCGATCGGCTGTCTCCTGCGTGAAGTCCGCCTGCGCCGCGAGCTCGGATGGCTCCTCGCCCTCCTCGGCGGGGACGAAGCGCACGTAGCCGAACACTTCATAGCCGCCGCTCGTGCGCGCGCAGGCGGGCACGTAGGTGCGCCCGTGCCAGCTGCGGTCCGGGTACCAGACGATCTCGCCTGGCTCGCCGAGGTCGGGCTGCTCGGATGCGAGCCCGGCGGCGGCGGCCAGGAACGTCTCGCGCAGGCGCTCCTCCCAGCGACCGTACGGCAGCTCCTCCTGCGGGGGCTCTGCGGCGAAGCGGGGTACGAAGCGTTCCTCGGGGGGCATCGGCTGCCGGGCAGCCTAGCCCTCCGGCGTCCGCCGCGCGCGGCTCAGGCGGCGCGCAGCAGCTCGGCGGCGTGCTCGGGGGCGACGATGTTGAGGTTCAGCTCGGTCGAGAGCTCCAGCCCGGCGAGATGCGTCAGGCGCGGCATCACGTCGATCCGCCAGCAGAAGTCCTCGGCACCGCGCGGCGCCGTGCGCACCCACAGGTTCAGCGGCGGGCTCGAGCCGAGGTGTCGCGCGAGCCGCGAGAGGCCGTCGTGCAGCAGGCGTGCGCCGAGCGGACCGTCGCCCTCGAAGCGCGCCCGCGGGTTGCGCGGCGCGAGCATCATCTGGAATGGCAGGCGCGAGGCGTAGGGCGTGATCAGGACGGCCTCCTCGTCGATCGCGACGACCCGCTCGCCGCGGCGCACCTCCTCGGCGATCAGATCGCCGAGCAGGCTCTGGCCCATCGTGCGCGTCGTGTAGGCGCCGGCGCGCTCGCGCTCGCGAGCCACCGACGCGGGCACGAAGTCCAGCGCGTACAGCTGCGCGTGGGTGTGCGGCAGCGACGCTCCCGCCTCGCGGCGCTCGTTGACGATCAGCTGCACGTAGGCGCTCGCGGCGTGCGCGCGCATCCGCTCGCGCCACACCTCGGCGGCCGCCTGCACCTGCTCGGCGGCGAGGTTGGCGAGCGAGGGCACGGACTGTGGGCCGTTGACGATCACCTCGTGCGCGCCCGTTGCGCGGGCCGAGACGAACAGGTCCTCGACGCCCGGCGGCGGTCCCTGCACCCCACCGGCGGCGCCGTCGGCGGGCTCGAGCGCCGGGTAGAGGTTGGGCACGACGCGCACCGTCCAGCCGCTCGAGTCGGCCGGGCCGCCGTCCGGGCGCACCGCGCTGAGCTCGGGCGGTGTGCGGTCCTCGTGCCCGGGCGCGAACGGGTCGCCGGCGACGTCGATCGCGGCCGGCGGCTCGCAGCTCGGCTCCCCGCCGGGTCGCCGCGAGCGCTCGCCGGCGATGATCGTGCGGTGCCCACTCAGCGGGTCGATGCGCAGCTCGGGCACGCGCTCAAGCGCCCAGCGCGTAGCGCCTGACGTCCTCTTCCAGCTTCGCGACGCTCGGGTACGGGCCCTGGTGGATGTAGATCCGCCCGCTGCGGTCATAGAAGACGGTCACAGGCGTCGAGCTCGAGTCGGTGATCGCGACGCCCGCCTGGCCGCTCTTGTCGTAGTAGCTCGGATAGCTCACAGGGAAGGATCGTAGGAAGCTCACGGCATCGGCGCGGTTCGGCTCCTCGGAGTCGATGCCCAGGAACGCGACCGCGCGCCCCTCGGCGAGCGAGACGCGCTGGAAGACACCGAACTCCGAGCGGCACGGTTGACACCAGGATGCCCACTTGTTGACCACGATCGGCTCGCCGCGCAGCGCGGCCAGGCGCGCGCGCAGCGCGGGCAGGCCGCCGGAGAGCACCTCGCCGGCCTGCGCGTGCAGCGACGCCAGCGGCGGCGCCGAGCCGGACAGGCCGGCGCGCATCTGCGCGAGCGTCAAGTGTGCCGGCGCCGGTGCCGGCGGCGGCGTCGAGCGGCCCAGCTGAACCAACCCGACAACGAGCACGACGGCCAGTCCCAGCACGGCCGCGGCGAGCGAGAGGGTCTTCGGCGTCATCGCGCTAAGGGTGCCAGATCGTGTCCACTTCAATCGCGCCTCCGGGTGCTATATCCTCATGTGCACCTCAGGTCGGCGGCTCGCGGAGCAACCGACCAACGGCGCCGTCGCGGCGCCGACCTTTCCGAGCCGCGTCGAAGACGCATTCGACGCCGGCGCCGTCTCGAAGTCCAGAGCCATCATGGCCGAGTCCATCTCAGCGGCCCTTGCGGTCGCGCCCATTCCAAGTCCCGCCGAGATCGCAAGAGCGGAGAAGCTCGTGCGCGAGCGCTTCCTGCATGAGGGCGAGGACGCCGCCGTCGCGCTCGCGCCGGGCACCCCTCGCCGGCGCGCGCTCGACGAGGCGCTCGCCGAGCTCCAGGACGACCCGAAGGCCAAGCACCCCTCGACGGGCTGGCGTCGCGAGTTCTCGCTGCTGCTCGGGCTCGAGCGGCTGCTCTCCGAGGAGGAGCCGACGCTCGTCGACGGCACCGTCCTCTCCGCGCACCAGGTCGACGCGCTGTCCGGCACGCTCACGGCGCTGCTCGCCGAGGCGCAGCGCCCGGCGCCCGGGTCGAACGGCCGCGCCGCCGCGTCGGCCTCGCCCGAGCTGCTCGCCTCCGCCGACATCCTCGGCCCGGAGGACCTCGGTGAGAGCGATCCGCCGGAGGCGCTCGCGACGCCGGAGCCCGATGCCGAGGCGCCGGAGGAGGAGGACGACGATGACGACATCGACGAGCTCGACGACGACGACGACGACGAGGAGCTGGGGCCCGTTCAGCGTGCCGCGCCCGACGACGACGACGACGAGCTCGAGGAGCCCGAGGAGGACATCGACGACGACGACGAGGCCGAGGACGAGGACGAGATCGAGGCGGAGGGGGACGGCGAGGAGCCGCGCGACTGGGTCGAAGAGGGCGAGGAGGATGACGCGCTCGGCGAGCAGCCCGAGGATCCCAACGCCGCCAAGCGCTTCTGGTTCGAGCACGCGACGGGTGCCGGAAAGACGGTCGCCGCACTGGGCTTCGTCGAGGCGTCGCAAACCGGCGGCGTGCTGATCCTCACGCACAGGCGAAACCTCGTCGACCAGTTCAACGGCGAGCTGCGCGACCGCGGCTACTCCAAGCGCATCAGCCGCCCACTGCTACAGGGCGAGGACCTGCACGGCAGCGACGGTCGCGGACCGGTGACGGTCGAGACCTACCAGTGGTTCGTGCGCAACGCCGGCAAGATCTCGAGCGCCTACACGATCGTCATCTGCGACGAGGCGCACACGGCGCTGGGGGAGAAGACGAGCGGTGCGATCCGCAACTGGACGGGGCCGATCTTCATCGGCATGACCGCCACGGGCGCGCTGATCGCACGCCACGTCACCGATCTGTTCCCGACGCAGACCTCGCGCTTCGACCTCGCCCAGGCGGCGCGGCGCGGCGTGATCGCACCGCTGCGCTGCGTGCGGATCTCCCCCGGCGTCGGCGTGCGCACGATCGCCAAGGTGCCGCTGCGCCGCGGCGAGGTCGACACCGAGTTCGACCAGGACGAGCTCGCCAAACTGCTGGACCAGCAGCCCTTCAACATGGCCGTCGCGAACCTCTACAAGACGCGTTTCAACGGCGTCCCCGGCGTCGTCTACGCCGCCGGCGTGCGCCACGCGTACAACCTCGCGGAAGCGTTCCGCGCCGAGAACATCAAGGCCGAAGGCGTCTCCGGCGAGACACCCAAGCGCGAGCTCGTCGAGATCCTCGCCCGCTACGAGCGCGGCGACATCGACGTGCTGATCAACGCCCAGCTGCTCGCGGAGGGCTGGAACAGCCCCCGCGCGACCGTCTGCGTGCACCTCGCGCCGACGGC
>Ga0075021_10001646_pt1 | contig 11505 bp, 9 predicted proteins | sample ColStrG_CSR_2012_FD_72749 | JGI IMG/M metagenome (GOLD analysis project Ga0075021, IMG submission 72749) | Freshwater sediment microbial communities in response to fracking from Pennsylvania, USA - Cold Stream Run_MetaG_CSR_2012 | ecosystem: Environmental > Aquatic > Freshwater > Creek >... | reverse complement strand
CCTGTGTCCGGCACGCGGCGAAAGTTTCGATCTGAGCGGGATGAGTGAGTAATGCCGGCACGCGGACTCGAAGTCTTCTTCAAACCACGCTCAGTGGCCGTGGTGGGAGCTACCGCGAGGGAAGGATCGGTTGGCAGGGCCGTGCTTTGGAATTTGATCGCCAGTCCTTTTAACGGGACGGTTTATCCGGTCAATCCCAAACGTAATTCTGTTTTAGGCATTCGCGCCTACCCTTCGATCAAGGCGATTCCCGATCCGGTGGAGCTGGCGGTTCTGATCACCCCAGCGGAGTCCATCCCCGAGTTGATTGAGGAATGCGCCGAAGTTGGTGTGAGCGGCGCGGTGATCATTTCGGCGGGCTTTCGCGAAACGGGGGTGCATGGTCTTGAATTGGAGCGGCGCGTTTTGGCCACAGCGCGGCGAGCGAACATGCGGCTCATCGGGCCGAACTGTTTGGGAGTGATGTGTCCGATCAGCGGGCTTAATGCGACGTTTGCTCCCACCATCGCGCGCCCGGGATCGGTTGCCCTGATCAGTCAAAGCGGCGCCATATGTACAGCTCTCCTCGACTGGAGCCTACGAGAACAGGTAGGTTTTAGCGCGTTCCTTTCCATCGGCTCCATGCTTGATGTGGGTTGGGGAGCGTTGATCGACTATTTGGGCAACGACCCGCATACCCGCAGCATTGTGATTTATATGGAGTCTGTGGGCGACGCGAAATCGTTTCTTTCGGCTGCGCGTGAAGTGGCGCTCGACAAGCCGATTCTGGTTATCAAAGCGGGCCGGACTGAATCGGCGGCCAGAGCGGCCGCGTCACACACCGGAACATTGGCGGGCAGCGACGCGGTGTTGGACGCCGCCTTTCGCCGGGTCGGAGTCCTGCGCATTAACGAACTGCATGACGTTTTCCACATGACGGAAGTGTTGGCGCACCAACCGCGTCCGGCGGGTCCAAAGCTGTGTATTGTCACCAATGCCGGCGGACCGGGCGTTCTTGCCACCGACACGCTCATTGGTCTGGGAGAGCAGTTGGCGCCACTCTCCGACGGGACGAGAGAAGCTCTCAATAAGGTGCTGCCTTCGCACTGGAGCCACAACAACCCCATCGACATTATTGGCGATGCGGGAGCCGACCGCTATGCAGCCGCCGTGCGGATTGCCGCGCAAGATCCCAATGCGGATGGCCTGCTGGTGATCATGACTCCGCAAGCGATGAGCGATCCAGTGGAAATCGCCCAGAAGCTTTCACCGTTCGCCAAGTTGCCGGGCAAGCCGATTCTGGCCAGTTGGATGGGTGGCGACCGAGCGAGTGAGGGCGAAGCCGTTCTCAACAAAGCCGGAATACCGACATTTCCATTTCCGGATGGGGCCGTGCGAGCGTTCCACTATCTTTGGCGTTACAGTTACAACCTCAATGCGCTATACGAGACGCCGGCATTGGCTGAGAGCGACAAGGGCGCCGCCGCGCAGGCCGCCGCATCAATCATGCACGCGCGGGGCGAAGGCCGTACGCTGTTGACGGAATTTGAATCGAAACAGCTTTTGCGGGCTTACTCGATTCCGACGGTGCCCACCCGGCTCGCTTCATCCGCCGATGAAGCCGCACAGTTGGCGGCGGCCGCAATTGGTTTTCCCGTTGTGTTGAAGCTGAATTCACACACGATAACCCATAAGACAGACGTGGGGGGAGTAAAGCTCAATCTGCGCGATGCCGATGCGGTGAGGCGATCTTTTCGGGAGATTGAAACTTCAATCGCAGAGAAAGCCGGCGCGCAACATTTCCAAGGCGTGACCGTACAACCCATGGTTCAAATGGAAGGCTATGAACTGATCGTGGGATCGAGCATTGACGCGCAGTTTGGCCCGGTATTGTTGTTCGGCCTAGGCGGGCAGCTTGTGGAAGTTTTCAAAGATCGCGCGCTGGCGCTACCTCCGCTGAACACCACGCTGGCGCGGCGTTTGATGGAGCAAACCCAAATCTTCACGGCTCTGCAGGGCGTACGCGGCCGCAAGCCTGTCGATCTTGCCAAGTTGGAGCGTTTATTGGTGCGCTTCAGCCAGTTGGTGCTGGATCTGCCTATGATTCAGGAGATCGACATCAATCCGCTAGTTGCGTCAGCGGAAGGCGTACTGGCCCTGGACGCGCGTGTGGTACTTTTCCCGAAGACGGTGGACCTAGCCGACATTCCGAAGCCCACTATTCGTGCGTACCCTGCGAAGTATGTCGAGAGCGTTACGCTGCGCGATGGGACTTTGCTCACGATTAGGCCGATTCGTCCAGAAGACGAGCCAGGAATGGTGCGTTTTCACGCTACGTTATCTGACGAAAGTGTGTACCGGCGATTTTTCTCGCAGCTAAAGCTTGAGAGCCGTATTCGCCACGAACGCTTGACACGCGTGTGTTTTGTCGACTATGACCGGCAGATGGCGCTGGTCGCCGAGAATGCGGGCGGGATTATCGGCATTGGCAGGCTCGTGAAGTCGGCTCTTAAGAACGAAGCAGAGGTGGCGGCGATTGTGAGCGATGCTTTCCACCGCAAGGGCGTGGGACGGGAACTTGTAGCGCGGTTAGTACGGTTCGCAAAAGAGGAGAAACTAGAGCGGCTGGTAGCGTCTGTTTTGACGCAGAACCCCGCCATGCAGAAGCTTCTGGAGGGACAAGGGTTTGTGTTTTCGAGCGGACAAGACCCGGATATCCTTGAGGGCGAGATGAAACTTTGAATTGGACAGCTGGCGTTTCGGACCGCGGCTTTCTGATATGGTATTTATTCGCACGCGAGAGAGAGGTTCCTGCGATGAGAAATTTCGCGCTCGTCTTTGTGCTATCGGGCGTATTTGCTACGACCGCCAGGGCGGTAGCAACAATCAGTTTCGACCAATTGCAGGTTGGCGAAGATGTCCTGAACTATTACAACGGCGGCTTCGGAAATATGGGAAGCGGGCCTGGGCCGTCTGCTGGCGTTATTTTTTCGCCAGGCTGGATCGCCGGCCCGCCCGATACATATGGCACCCCAGGTGGAAAATCTGCGGCGATCTCTGGGACAGCCATCGTGAACGTGCCCGCAGGCTGGTTCGGACCTACGTCCTTTTACTACCTGGGAGGCCCTCTCACCGTGAATTTTTATAGCCAACAGAATGGCCTTGGTTCGTTGCTGGGAACGTTGAATTCACCTGAGGAGTCAAACTTTTTCGCGACAGGTCTCAGCATCCCACTTTTTCAATCGGCCGTTTTCCTAGCCCCTAACGGCGATCGAATAGATGCCTTGACTAACGGTGCTTTCGTCGTTCCCGAGCCTGGCACGGTACAACTTCTCTTATTGGCTGCCGGTTTCTCGCGCCTGATCGCGTTGCGGCTGAAGACGCGGGTTTGTCGTGGAACCCGCAGTAGCGCCGGACCAGGGGACCGGCGCGGAAGGGGACTGTCCACTTACGATCACAAGCTGCTCAAATACGCCACCAGCGCTTTCATTTCGTCCGCCGGCAGATCCAGCGACTGCATCCCACCCGCCATCATTTTGGGCGTCGGAGACTTGAGTAGATGGATGAGATGATCCGCATCAAAGCGCTGGTGAATACCGGTTAACGCGGCGCCAGCCGGTCCTCCCGCTCCACCATCTCCGTGGCACGCATTGCAGGATTGCGCGGCGAAAGTTTTCTTGCCTTGCGCGGCTAACGGGTCGCTGGTCGCCTCGGCAGCGGCGGGCATCTCGGCTTCGAAGGGCTTCTTCATGAACTCCTCGGTAGCTTTGGCTTGCGCGATCAGTTGCGCCTCATAGCCCGGATCTCCGTGATCGCTGCGGTAGCTGAGCCCGCCAAGGCCAAACAGAGCGAGAAAAATGAAAACATAGACGGTGACGGCTACCGGCCGCTTCCAGGGCCGGCGTTCCATGCGCTTATCAAGGAACGGCAAGCTTGCGAAGAAGAAAGCAACCAGGCTCGGAATGGCCACTACGCCGATGAAGGAAAGAGAACCAGGCCAATACTTGAGCCACTGAAAAATCGGTATGTAATACCATTCGGGGCGCGGCAAGTAATGGGCATCCGCCGGATTGGCTCTCGGTCCCAGTTCAAAGGGCATGAAGTGCGAGATGGCCGCCAAAATCGAAATGATGATCAGCGCAAAAAAGCCGTCGATTACGACTTGCTTCGGATAGAAAGGTTCGGCCGGCAGCGTGGGCGCTACTGGATTCTCACTGATTGGGCCCGCCGCGCCCGCCTTGCGAAACAAATAGACATGCATGGCGACGAAGCCAAAAATGGCGGCAGGTACGACCAGGATGTGCGCCACAAAAAAGCGCGAGAGCGTAAGCGTTCCCATATCCGCTCCGCCGCGCATCAGACTCTTCAGCCACGCCCCGACGAAAGGCACTTCGCCCGCGATGTTGGTTCCCACGGCAGTTGCGAAGTACGCCTTCTGGTCCCACGGGAGCAAATAACCGGTAAAAGCCATGCACAGGACCAAGGCGAAGAGAACACAACCGGAGAGCCATAACAGTTCTCTGCGGCCTTTGTATGCGCCGTAAAGGAAGGTTTGCGTTACATGAAGGAGCAAGAGGATCACCATGGCGCTGGAGCCGTAGGCGTGAATGCTCCGCAGGAAGGAGCCGGAGGCAACGGCTTTGGTGATGTAAGCCACCGTGGTATGCGCGTGATCGGAGGAGGGCACATAGTACAACGCCAGAAAGACACCGCTAATCACTTGCGAAACAAAAATGAAAAGCAGGGCCGAGCCAAATACATAGGCAAAACGCGCGCCGCCCGGTATCGGCTCATCCAGCGTTTCGCGCAACAAACCGTCTAAACCGGTCCGCCGGTCGAACCAGCCGAAAAGACCTCGCGCGCCGCTCATCAGCCGATGACCTCTTTGGTCGGCACCAGTTGCCGGAAGTATTGGTAGCGCACCATGAGCCTTCCATCTTGCACCTTTGTCTCCAGGGTGTCCATGGCGCGCGGCGCGGGTCCCCCGGTACACGCGCCGCTTGCGTCAAAGGTGGCTGAGTGGCAAGGGCAAACAAAAGCCTTTTTGCCATCTTGCCACTGCACGGAACATCCCAAATGCGGGCATACCGCGGAGAGCACGCTCAAACGACCTGTTGCGTCGTTGGCGATGTAGACAAGCGTCTCCGAGACATTCTTGCGCCAGCCGTCTATCTGTTCGACCTTTATCGTTCGGATCAGCGGTTTTGTTGAACTCTGGAGATCGGAAACCGGGCCTGCATCGGACCATTTAGTTTCGGTGGTCTGGGTAGTGAGCGGAAAAAGGGTGAAACGAACCAGAGGCACGGAGAGCACGGCGCTGACCGCCGCGCCGCACAATCCAACCAGCCAGCCGATATAAGACCGGCGGGTTGTTTCTAATGGCGTTGTATTTGACTGACTCAACTGTGGCTCCTAGCGGCTACTTGGCGGCAATACTGCGAATAAAACTCACAACTTCGTTGATCTTCTCGGCGTCCAAGCTCTTGCTAAAGCCGGGCATGGCTTTCTGGCCCGTCGCGACAATCGCCGTCAGCGCTTCAGTGCTCTGCTTCTGCACGTCGGCGGATCGCAAGTCACGCACTTTCATACGCTGCCCCAACGGCGTGTTGCCGGCGCCGTCCTGGCCGTGGCAGACTGCACACTTCGCCTTGAACGTATCCGATCCCGCCGTGAAGGCAAAGGTTTGGCCTGCGCCGGCCAGCAGTAGCAGCGCCAACACACAACCAGCAGAGAACTTTGATCTAAACATATTTCTTGTCATCCCTTGTGAAAGTTTGTTAGAAATTGGCGCCCCAGCGAACCGTTAGCAGATTGGCGCTGAAATTATTACCGGGAACAATCTGTTCAATGTAGTAGGACCGTTGTAAATCCAGAGCAAGCCGGCCCAGTTTCGGGAAATCGTAGTGTGCCGTGGCGGTCGCCATCGGGAAGGTGACCGGTCCGTAATTCGGGAGTTCGCCGGTGATCAGTCCGACGCCCGTCGTTCGCACGAAATTGCCCGCGAAATTGAATCCCAAGCGGCGTAACGGCTGGGCATTCACGCCTAACTGCCAAACCCGGTTGACGGTCTGATCACGCCACGTAGTATTCAGAGGCGCAACTCCCCGCAGGAAACTGACGGAGGCCGTTACGAAGTAACTGTCGTAGGCGAACCCCGCAAAGCCGGAGAAGCGGTCGTTAATGGCGTAGGAGACTGTCGCGCCGTTGGATCGAATCGTATTGCTAAAGCTGGAATCCACCAGCTTGCGATTCCGGATCGTGAAGTTGTCCTCAATGGAAATCTTCTTTGTTGGGCGAAACCTTACGAACCAGCGCGTGCCTACGTCGGTGTGCGGAGTGATACGAGTGTAGGAACTGCCATTAGTCGTGCTTTGATAGTCGCCGCGAATAGTGAGCATCTTGGCTGGTTGATAGAAGAAACTGGCAATCGGCCAAGCTGTCTTGGTGCGTAGCGTGCGCCCTTGGTCTACCACGCCGTCTATCACCGAAACAACATCGCGCTTCATGAGTCGCACCCCTGGACTGATTGTCAAGCCTGCTACGGGTGTGAATTCCAAGCGTGTGTCCAATTGACTCAGGCTTTCGCGCCACTGCTGGCCTGCGCCGCCGATGTGGATACCCGCGCTATCCTTGCTGCTGAAGGTGGCGTTACCATCTTCCGTGAAGTGGTTGAAACGGTAGTCTGTATCAAAATTCAACCATTCCGACAGCTTAAGCGAAAAGCCCTGGTCGAGCACGTAATTGGGCTCGCTCAAATTCGCTTGCGACGTGTAGTTGACCGCATAAGGAACTACTTTGGTTCCCGTCGTATTGGAGCGGGTTGTGCCGGCGTAGGATGCCTCAATGCTCGATGGTCCAGCGAAACGGAAGTAGAGGAAATCTCCCCGCCAATTCATACGCGGGTTCACCTTGCCATTGAAGAACAGTTCGCTCGACGGCGCTCTGAGCCAGCGGTGTTCATACCAATTCGCGCTCATCAGTGCTTCCAGGACATTCGCCGTTGAGTCTATGTTGATGCTCCGCTCGCCGATCACCGGATTCGTCCAGGTAAGATTCTGTTCAAAAGTCTGATAGCCGAAGGTATAGTGAACGTTCCAATTGCGCAGCGTGTAATCCAGGCCCCCGGCTACTTTGTTCATCGAGTCGCGCATCGGTCCGACGACGTAATAAGGGTTGTCGCGCAGAAACGTTCCCCAACTCGCTGGAGCACCGTAGTAGTCAAGGGTGCGCGTGGTGAAATCTGTGCCGTCGCGGCCATTGCGGTTATATTCGAAGCGGAAGCGCAGGTTGTGGCTGGCGTGAATCAGTAGATTGATAGAACCAAAACGCCTTACAGTAGCCCAATTGTGATTGCTCGTCAGTCCGTGCAAACCGGATGGCAGCAGCGCGCTGTCGTTCTGATCCCAATAGTAGTAGCTTTGACGGTAGTTTACCCGCAGATCGTAGATGTTCGCTTTACCGATGTTGAACTGTCCACTGGGAAAAGGATCGCCACCTAGGCCGCCGGCGGTAAATTGATAGGTATCGGCGAACAGGTTTGAGTCGGATTTGGCGCGGCCCGTCAGGTCGAAATCGAATAGCCGGAAGCCGCTGTTCAAGTTGAAAAGTTGCTCATACATCTCTCTGCGGCCTTTAATCTGATCGAGCCGGTATCCTACCGTTGCCGACCCGCTATTTTGAAAGCCGCCCCAATCCATGGACGGGGTGGTGTCCTGGGCCGTGAGGGCGGACGCCAGCAAGAGCGAGATGGCCAAACCGGGCGCCGATGCCGAAAGAAGTCTTGATTTCATTGCGCGCCTCATTGCAGGAAGTACTGATTCACATTTGAGCCGTGAATCACGGCGTGACAACGGGTGCAATCGCCGCGCGTCTGAAAACTCAAACGCCCGTGCGGCACGTTAGCCGCCGCCGGATCGACGTGGCATTGCAGGCAAATAAAGCGGCCTTCTCTGCGCAATTCCATGTGGTTTTCTACAGTTCCATGCGGACTGTGGCAGGCGGTGCAACCTTCCACGCGCGCCGCCGGGTGTTCATACACATAGGGCCCGCGCTTTTCCGTGTGGCACGTAGTGCATACTTCGAAGTTGACTTTTCTCAGTTGCACCGGATTGAGGGTTCCGTGGGCGCTGTGGCAATCGGTACATTTCATCAAGCCTTCCGGCACGCGGTGATGGTTTGGCAAGGCGAATTGGGCTTGGATAGTTGTGTGGCAGCCGAAACATAGCTCAGGCTGTTTTTGCCGGAGCATGCTTTCGTGCAGCCAGCGCGTTTCGTCGGGCAATTTGGGCGCGCTGAAGAACTTCTGTTGAGCGAGTTGCAACCCTTCCCGCTGACTGGGTTTGTCTGAGACAACCAAGTGAGCCGAATGGCATTGGTCGCAAGAAACGCCGGCCATTTTGTGCTGCGAGCGATGAAACAGGCTCTGATCTTGCGCTGTGGTGTGGCAAATCAGGCAACGCTCGGAATTGGCTTGAGGCTTGCCGTGGAAGCCATAGATGAGCTTCTTCGCTTCCGCTGTTTTGGCGGCATCGCCCGCCGCGGCAATAACCGCATCGACGTGATTCTTGCCTGGGCCATGGCATCCCTCACACCCAACGCCCGCGGTTTGCTTTTCGGGGTACGCCTTGGCATGAATCGTTTTGGAGAATTGCGCCGCTTGCTCCTGATGACATCCGGAGCAGGTTTCCATGCCTACGTAGTCTTGCGGCTTAGCGTTTTTGTCGCCTTGCCAGACAGTTGACGAACTCTGCGCGGCTGCGGGTTGACGCTGGGCTACCACACGTAGAGGACAGATGGCCAAGCCAAGGGCGCCGATCGTCCAACCCAGCAATCTATGACGCGTCAAAAGCGCTGCTCCATATTGCTAGAAGTATGGCATGTCTGCTGCCAACGCTAAGTGACTGAGAGATATTCGCTTAGGAGGAGCTATTGGGTAGGCGCTGCGCCATTCCACCCAATCGCTGCGTCAGGCGAAGCGCCGACGCGCGGTTCGTAAACCCGGAGCCGCAGTGCAAGCTCCTCTCAAGAAAGACGCAGTCTGTTTGGCATGGGGCTTGCCATTACTTTAGCGAAAGGCTGACGAAGAATAGTATGACAACTCGAACGATGCGAAACCTGGACGCAGCTATGCAGGCAGAGGCATTGGCTTACGCGAAATTGGCGCGTTTTGCGGCGGCAGCGCGTCTGCACGATAACGAGACCCTGGCCGCGCTCTTTCAGGAGGCGGCCGATGTCGACCGCTGCCGGCATTTCGCCTGCGAAGCGGAGCTGGCGGGCTTGAATGGTGGCGAGGCGGAAAATCTCTGCGCGGCCATTGATCTGATCATTCGCCAGATAGCAATGTACGACGGATTTGTGCGTCAAGCGGAAGCGGATGGCGACCTTCAGGTAGCGAGAGTACTCCGGCGGGTTCGCAACGATGAGATCACGCAGCTTCTAGCCTTCCGCGCGGCGCGGCACATGCCGGCAGAACCTGATTGCTTGATTCAAACCGGAGATTATAGAAGCCAGAGGACATCGCAGTCCTCTGCTTCTCCCGCTTGCTCAACAGACGGACTGTATTTTTATCGCTAGGCTGCGCGCCTTTCGCCGGCGCCTATGCGGGGTGTGTCATTCGAAGCGTTTGACTTCAATCACGCGAGAATTCCCCATTACGGCGACCGCGGCAGCGTAGTCATCGTCGCCTATGGAAAGGCTCTGCACTGTCCACTCGCCTATCTCCGAGCTCAGCAGCCTTGGTTGGTCTGGATGAAAAGCGACTTCGATGGATTCCGGCGCCACCGACAAGCCGCTGCCCATGGCCTTCAGCACCGCTTCCTTGAGTGTCCAGATTTGGAAGAAAGTCTTCTCACGGTCGTATTCGGCCAACGCGTCAAAGCGCGCAAATTCAGCGGGCGAAAGAATTCGGCGCGCCAAATCGCCGACCACACGGCCACCCCGTATCCGTTCCACGTCAACGCCAAGCTCCACATCTTCGGCAAAGGCCAAGAGGGCGTAGTCGCCCGAATGCGAGACATTGAAGCGGATTCCCGCCTCCAAGACCTCCGGCTTGCCATTTTCGTTAGCGGTAAACTCAATCTCCGCCGCTGGGCGATGCAAATAATCGCTCAATATGGTCCGCAGGACGCCGCGGGTAACAGTGAAACGATCCTGGTCGTCCGGCATGTGGAAGCGCGCGGCACGTTCGCATTCCGCCTCGCTCAGAACGGATCGCCAGTGGCCGCTTTTCTGGGCCGATATGCGCACCACCCAAACCTGAATACTTTTCCCATTTGTTCGCATCAAAAGGCGTGTCTCTTTTACTGACCTATCTTAAGCGTCACTGGCGGTTGGGTGTGCTGGCCCTAATCCTCGCGGCAATCAACCAGATTTTTTCCCTCCTCGATCCTCTCATCTTCCGCTACATCATCGACAATTACGCCACCAAGTTCCACCAGTATTCGATGGGTCAGTTCATTGGCGGCGTTACGCGGCTGCTGGGCTTCGCCGTGGGCGTCGCGTTCGTTTCGCGTGTGGCAAAGAATTTCCAGGACTATTACGTCAACGTAGTCACGCAGCAGACCGGCGCCGAACTCTACGCCGATGGCGTGGCGCGCTCGCTCTCATTGCCATATGGCCTTTTCGAAGATCAACGCAGCGGCGAAACGCTGGGCAAACTGCAAAAGGTCCGCAACGACGTGGAGCGCTTCATTGCCGCTTTTGTGAATATTCTTTTCACGGCCACCGTGGGCGTGATCTTCGTTACCATCTATGCCCTCAAAGTGAGTTGGATCGTCGCTCCCGCCTTCCTATTGACCATTCCCATAATAAGTTTCATGAGCTCCGCGCTCAGCCGCAAGATCAAGCCGGTGCAGAAGACTATCGTTGCGGAAACCGCCGCCCTATCCGGTTCGACCACGGAATCGCTGCGCAACATCGAACTTGTAAAAACGCTGGGCCTGGCCAACCAGGAAATCGACCGCCTCAATACGACCACGGGCAAGATTCTCAAGCTCGAATTGAAAAAAGTCCGCTATATCCGCAGCCTTAGCTTTGTGCAGGGGACCGCCGTGAATCTGCTGCGAACCAGCATTCTGTTCTTGATGCTTTACCTGATCTTCAGCCAGCGCATCACCGTTGGGCAGTTTTTCTCCCTATTCATCTATTCGTTCTTTATCTTCGGCCCGCTGCAAGAGCTGGGCAACATTATCAACATTTATCGCGAAACCGAAGCCTCGCTGAACAACCTGAAAGACATTTTGAACTTGCCGCCGGAGCCGAAGCCGCTGAATGCCGTGCCGGTGGGTAATTTGCACTCACTCGAATTCGAGGCCGTCAGCTTCCAGCACAACTCGGCGAAACGCCCGGCCGTCTGCGGCGTCAGCTTCGGACTTAGTAGCGGCGAAACCATCGCGTTCGTGGGCCCGTCCGGGGCCGGTAAAACCACACTCGTCAAACTGCTTGTGGGGCTCTATCCGCCGAAGGACGGGTTGGTTCGATACAACGGCATCGACGCGGCGCAAGTCGATCCGGATGAATTGCGCTCGC